>Ga0209284_10002915_pt1 | contig 22189 bp, 17 predicted proteins | sample FRY03_FD_187211 | JGI IMG/M metagenome (GOLD analysis project Ga0209284, IMG submission 187211) | Freshwater microbial communities from Lake Fryxell liftoff mats and glacier meltwater in Antarctica - FRY-03 (SPAdes) (version 2) | ecosystem: Environmental > Aquatic > Freshwater > Ice > Glacier...
TCGGGACGCCCCATGCACCATCAACTCCGAACCTCCCTCCGCCCCCTCACCCCTCCCTTTTTCACTCGTCATTTTTTCCCTTGCCTCCACCCAAGCCCCCCCCTAACTTCCCGCTCCTGTCCGAAAGGTCAGACCAATAAACCGCGGGGTGGAGCAGCCAGGTAGCTCGTCAGGCTCATAACCTGAAGGTCACAGGTTCAAATCCTGTCCCCGTAACCAATGGAGGGCGCTAAGTTTAAACGACTTTGCGCCCTTCGCCTTTCCGGGAGACGATGGAGCCAAATACCCCTGAAATGCACCGGAATTGGCCCTCTTTGCGGCATGTATTGCACCGGTAGTCGCACCGGCTCGATTGAACTGCCGGGGTTCGAGCATCGTTTCTCGTGAATTCGTGGCGAAGAACCGGTGCGACAAATCATTGCACCGGTCTTGAGGACCACCTTGTGGCGTGGGGACTGTCTCGCCAGCCCACGTGCCCTCCGAAGGCTCCGCAGACCGCCCTCTCGCGGTGCCCCGACAGCCGCCCCAGCCCGGAATCCGTCCCGAGCCCTGACACGTCCCAAGGTCCACCTGCCAGCGGGGGTCCCCGCAGCCGTGACCACCCCCCGCACCGGAATCGTGAGGCTCCTACCGTAGTAGTATGCCCTCTGAGAAAATGACTCAATTTCAATCCGGTTGCCCGAGCGGCAAACGGGCCACGGTTTCATCCCCTAGACTGGCGGCGCAACAGGCCGAGATCCGGCCACCTACCTTTCTCCGCGTGGAAAAATTTTCCGAGGGACTTCTGGGTGCCAACTCGGCAAACTGGCAGCCTAGCCACGGGCTTCCGATCCTTGGGGAAGACCACAGCGCCCTGCTGATGACCGCTCAAATCACTTCCACTCGTTCAATACCCCCGCAGATCATGCCGTCCGGGGAGGCTGTTCGGCAGGTCCTTCCTCCTCCGGCAGTTCGGCATGAACCGCGCCATCAGAAACAGGAGGCTTTCGTTGTGGGTCCGGCCCGCCGAGGCCAAGCCCATCGCCAAAGCAAGCCACCACCAGCCGCCCGCCACATTCTGGCCGTTCCGCTCAAGCCGCGCGAGGTCATCACCGCTAGCGTTCGCGAAACCGATCTCGACGACAAACGCTTCGAAGTCAGCGGCATCGAGGACGGCAACCCCACCGACTTCCGCTGCATCAACGGGCCGCAGGTCAACGACAAGGCGGCCTCCCGCTGGCTCAACCAAAGGGTGGAGATCAGCGGACGGGTGGAGCGCGACACCAAAGGCCGGACCCGCCTTATGAAGGTCTCCCACCTGAAGCTGGTAAACGCCCCCAACAACTCACCGGACCAGACGGAGTTCGACTTCCCTGATATTCAAACATGGGCATGACCCCGCGAATGTCCCACGTTCACAGTTAAGATTTCCGCGAGATCAGCCAATTTTACAGATGCCCACCCGCTTCTTCACCAACGACAACAGCAATACGCTGCTCAAGAAATTCGAGGGCATCTTCGAACACAACCCCGACCTCGCACGCTTCGACGCCTTGGTTGGCTACCTCCGCGCATCGGGCTACTTCGCCATCCGGCCAAGACTCGTCAATGTTCCTGTTGTCCGCATTTTGGTCGGCATCAACGTCGATAACATCGTCGAGGAATACCACAAGAAGGGGCAGCTCTTCCTCGCTGACGCCGGCAAGGCGCTCAAGGAATTCCGCACTGCGCTCGCAGCCGACATCCAGAACGCTCACTACTCCCGCGAGGTGGAAACCGGAATTCTCCAGTTCGTCGAAGACGTGGTCACCAAGAAGGTCGAAATCAAGGCCCACCCTACGAAGCGCCTCCACGCAAAAATCTATATTTTCCTGCCCGTGGGTTTCAACGAACACAAGCCGGGCCACGTCATCACAGGATCCTCGAATCTCACTGCCTCTGGTCTCGGTGCCCAAAAGGATGACCAGACCTACGAGTTCAATGCCCTGAGCCACGACTACGATGACGTGAAATTCGCGGCCGATGAGTTCGAGAAACTTTGGGGCGAGGCGGTCCATGTTCTTCCCAAGGAAATTACCGAAGTCACGAATAACAGCTTCCTCCGCGACGACCTCACGCCGTTCGAGCTCTACTACAAGCTGCTCATCGAATACTTTGGCCCTGCCATCGAATATGATCCGAACAGCGAAACCGACTTGCCCGAGGGCTTCATGCGTCTCGCCTATCAGATGGACGCTGTCACGCAGGGATTCCTTCTGCTCCAAAGACACGGCGGCTTCTTCCTGGCGGATGTCGTCGGGCTTGGAAAAACAATCATCGCCATTCTCATCGCCAAGAAGTTCTTCTACCACAATGGCCACCCGAGGCACCTTTCCGAGACTCTCGTGATCGTTCCTCCCGCGTTGAAGGATGGCTGGCGCACGACCGTAGAAAAATTCGAACTGAAGGGCGTCAGGGTAGTCAGCAACGGCAGCCTCCACAAAATCACCAATGCCAAGAAATACGACCTCGTGATCGTGGACGAAGCCCACAAATTCCGCAACGATACAGCGGCTTCCTACGATGAACTCCAGCGCATCTGCAAAACCCGGACCACCCGCCGCTTTCCGGACGGCAGCTACTATCGCAAGCGCGTCATCCTCGTATCCGCCACACCCCTGAACAACCGCCCGAACGACATCAAGAACCAGCTTCTCTTGTTTCAGGACGGCAAGGATTCCACTCTCGAAGTCCCGAATCTCCAACGCTTCTTCGCCACCCGCCAAAAGGAGTTCCAGAAGGCACTGAAGGACTTATCCCCGGAAGACGCCCGCGTTGAAATCCAGCGCATCTATGAGCTGATCCGCACGAAGATCGTCACGGAAGTTACCATTCGCCGCACCCGCACCGACCTGCGGGACCACGATGACTACAGCAAGGATCTAGATGCCCAAGGGATCACCTTTCCGAAGGTAAAGCCACCCCACAAGATCCTCTACCCACTGAGCCCCGAGCTGGATCAACTCTACGACGAAACTCTGGCAGATCTGGACAAAGGCCTCACCTACAATCGTTATCGCGCCATCGGTGCCCTCGTCCCGGAGAAGAAGATCAAGTATCAGCAAGCCGAGCAGATTTCCTCACAACTCGCCCGCATCATGCGCACCCTGCTGTTGAAGCGTCTCGACAGCTCGTTCTACGCCTTCACCCGTTCCTTGGGTCGCTTCCGGGACAATACCCAGGCGATGGTGACCATGTTCGAGCGTGGCCAGATCTACATCGCCCCAAGTCTCAACGTCTCCGAATACATCATCGAGGATCGCGAGGATGAACTGGTGGAACTCATTCTCGCAACTCAGGGTGATGATGCGACCCTCCAGATTTGCAGCCCCGAGGATTTCGAGCCGAACTTCCTGGCTGGTTTGAAGAAGGATCTGGAAATCCTCAAGGATCTCGCAGCCCGTTGGGGTGCGGTAAAGGAGGATCCGAAACTGGATGAATTTGTCCACCGCCTCAAAACCGAGTTGCTGTCCCCGGAAATCAATCACTCCGCCGCCACCCACGGGAAACCGAAGCTAGTAGTTTTCTCCGAGTCCAAGGAAACCACGGATTACCTCGTGAAGCAGCTTCACCTTCGCGGATTCGAGAAAATCCTCACGATTGATTCCAGCACGCGCAAAGATCGCATGCCGAAAGTGAAGGCAAACTTTGATGCCAACGCCCCTCTTGCGGAACAGTTGGACGACTACGAAATTATCATCTCCACCGAAGTTCTCGCCGAGGGCGTCAATCTTCACCGCGCCAATGTCATCCTGAATTATGACACGCCTTGGAACTCCACCCGCCTGATGCAGCGCATTGGCCGCATCAACCGGATCGGCACCACCGCCGCCGAGATCCACATCTACAATTTCTTCCCCACCGCTAAGGTAGAGAAGGACATCGAGCTCAAGAAGAAGGCTCTCGTCAAACTCCAGGCGTTTCACTCCGCCCTCGGCGAAGACAGCCAGATTTACTCGACCGATGAGGAGGTGGACAACTTCGGCCTCTTCGACAATGAAATGGAAGAGGAAAAGGACGAGTCGCTCGCCTTGCTGATGGAGCTGCGAAAATTCCGCCAACAAAACCCCGAGCGTTTCCGAGAAATCCGCAACCTTCCGCTCCGTGCCCGCGTCGGCAGGAAAGATAAACTCCGCGATCAGACCACCATCACCTTCGTCCGCAACCGCCGCCGCGATGGATTCTACTACGTCCACCCGAACAAAACCGTCGATGAACTCTCGTTCGTCGAGGCAGCACGCATCTTCCATGCGAACGCGAGGGAGAAAAGCGTGCCTCTTCCCGAGTGCCATCACGATCAGGTCAATACCGCCGTCGATCACTACCATGAGAGCCTCAAGTCCGAGGCCGTGCGTGACCAGATCGTGGACAACCAGATCGGCCCAAACGAACGCAAAGCCCTCCAGTTTCTAAACATCTTCATTGCGCATCCGACGCTCGCCTCCGCCGAGGAGAAGACGCACCTCAAGCATGCCCAGATTGCCGTGCGCAAGGCCGCTTTCGGGAAGCTCCAGCGGGATTTGGTAAAATTGGAGAAGGCACACAAGAAAGCCCCGCGCAAGCCTGCCGCCCTGCTCGACAAGATCTTGGAAATCATCGGTCGCTATGACTTCTCCAGCTACGACGGCGAATCTGCGGAAGACCTGAATGCAGGCCTCTCTGCCGCCGAGCTGGAACCCGTCATTATCCTCTCCGAATCCTTCTCCAACCCAGATTGACCCATGTCTTCATCCCCACCGCTCCAGCAGCGCCTGCGACAGCCCTACCAACGGGATGAGTGGCAGAAGATCCTCCATTTCATCTTCCCGGATGGCTCGGTGAAACTGTTTGCCAGTCCGCAGGCGCTTGCCGCCTCGCAGGAATTCGTCAAGTCAACCCGCCAAATCGGCACGCTGGAGCTGCCGGACGGAAACACCATCGCCTTGCTGGAGGTGGAGACCGCCAGCCAAGTGAAACTCGCACGCAACCGCGTGGGCTTACGGAACTTCGTATCCACTTTCATCGATGAAGCCGGGGCATCCGCTGTGCTTGCCGTCTTCCATCAGGAGAAATCCAACGACTGGCGGCTCACTTACGCCGCCCGCCAGACCGTCATCGACGAGGACACCTTTGAGATCAATACGGTCGAGACCGCGCCGCGCCGCTTCACCTTCTTGCTTGGTGAGGGCGAGCCATGCCGCACCGCAGCCGAGCGCTTTGCCAGCCTGATGGGGAAAGGGAAAAATCTCACCCTCGCGGAGGTTGAAAAGGCATTCTCCGTGGAGGCGCTTTCCAAGGAGTTCTTCGCAAAATACAACGAGCACTACGATCAATTCCTCGCCGAGCTAACCCGCCCGGAGCGCATCGATGATACCCGCAAGCGCTTTTCCATCCGCACCGAGGATACCGAGGAGGCCCAGGCGAAGGGGGACAAGCCCATTCGGGACTTCGCCAAGAAAATCCTCGGGCGTCTCATCTTTCTTCATTTCCTCCAGAAAAAGGGCTGGATGCACGTGACGGCCAAGTCCTGTGACTGGTCATCCGGCGATAAGGAATTCCTCAGCACCTACTTCCAGCTTGCGGAAAGCCATGGCCAGGCGGAGTTCTTCCATTCCCGCTATCTCGCCCCGCTGTTCTTCGAGGCGCTCAATACCGAGCGGAAGGATCACCTCTTCACGCTGTCTCTGCCCGGCGGGAAAAGCTTCACCTCTCGCATGCCCTACCTGAATGGCGGGCTGTTCGATCCCGAGCCGCAGCCGCTCCGCTCCCTCGATCTCCCTCAGCAACTCTTCGCCGGTCTCTTCGCCTTCTTCTCGGAATACAACTTCACCATCGATGAGAACGACCCCGAGGATCACGAGGTCGGCATCGATCCGGAGATGCTCGGACACATCTTCGAGAACCTGCTGGAAGACAACAAGGACAAGGGAGCCTACTACACGCCCAAGGTCATCGTCTCCTACATGTGCCGCCAGTCCCTGCTGCGATACCTGGAATCCCATCTTGGAAAAAACGAGCACCTCACCCGCCTTTGTGAGATCCACGAGCCCGGCGACCTCCGGGAAAAAGGCAACTGGTGCGCCGCCAATGCCAAGAAGATTGCCACCCTGTTGGAGAGCGTGAAAATCTGCGATCCCGCCATCGGCTCCGGGGCTTTCCCCATTGGCATGCTCAATGAGATCGTCCACCTCCGCACCTTGCTCAACTACGAGCTGAACGACCCCGCCGAGCGCGCCAAGCTCAAGAAATCCGTCATCCAGAATTCCATCCACGGCGTCGATCTTGATTCCGGTGCGGTCGATATTGCCCGCCTGCGTTTTTGGCTCGCCCTCGTCGTCGATGAGGAGGAACCCAGCCCACTGCCCAATCTCGACTACAAGATCATGCAGGGGAATTCCCTGTTAGAATCTTTTCAAGGCGTCGATCTCTCCTCCCTCCACGAGGAAGGGGGGGGGAAAGCGCTCAAGATCCCACTCGGACTGAATCAATCCGAGCTGGAAATCTTTACCGATGCCCAGCAGGAATTCCGCGATCAGCAGCAGGAGAAACAGCGCGAGCTGCAAGAGGCCATGCGCGAATACTTCACGCCTATCACGCCGGAGCGGAAAGCGGAGTTGCGCGGCGTCATCGACAAGAAGGTCATCGCTCACATTCGCCATTACTTCGAGGTCAGCATCGAGGAAGGAGAGATCGAGCACCAGCAGACCGAGGTGGACTGGAAGGAGAAGCACCGCCGCGCGCCGAAGTGGAATCCTCCGGCTGCCGCCCTCAAGCGCCACGGGAAACTCGCCGCCCACATCGCGGAGCTGAAAGTTTCCCTCACCCGGCTCAATGCGCTCCAGCACCAGGCCGAGCGTCCCTTCTTTCTCTGGCATCTCCTCTTCCAGGATGTCTTTGAAAACGGCGGTTTCGACATCGTCATCGCCAATCCACCCTACGTCCGCCAGGAACTCATCAAGGAGCAGAAACCTCTCATCCAGGCCGAGGGCTACACCACTTTCACCGGTACCGCCGATCTGCTCGTCTATTTCTACGAGCGCGCCATCCAGCTCCTCAAGCCCAAGGGCGTCCTCACCTTCATCACCTCCAACAAATTCTACCGCGCCGGCTACGGCGAAAAACTCCGCAGACACCTCGCGGAGAACCTCACCCTTCACACCCTCATCGACTTCCGCGATGCGCCCGTCTTCAACGGTGTGATTGCTTATGCCTCCATCCTCATCGGCCAGAAGGAACGCGCACCGGCAAACCACACCGCCGCCGCTCTGCCGTGGGACCAGGAAAAACCCGCCGCCGCCCTCCCGCTGGAAATCGCCAAAGCTTTTCCCGTCTCCCAATCCTCCCTAACCTCGGACGGCTGGCGCCTCGTCTCCCCCGCCACCGAAGCCCTCCTCACCAAGCTCCGCCAGACAGGCTCTTCACTCGGCGAATACGTCGATGGTCACTACTACTACGGCATCAAAACCGGCTTCAACGAAGCCTTCGTCATCGACGGGAAAAAACGCGCCGAACTCATCGCCGCCGACCCCAAATCCGAGGAAATCATCAAACCCTTCCTCCGTGGCCGCGATGTGAAACGCTGGCAAGCCACCCACGCGGATCTTTTCCTCATCAAAATTGAATCCTCCGCCAACGTCGCCCATCCTTGGAAAGGCGCTAAAAAACCGTGGGATAAATTTTCCGAAACCTTTCCAGCAATCGCCGCTTTTTTCGAGTCGCTGAAACATATCAAGGACGCCAAAGGCATCACCCATTGGCAACGTCTAAATGACCGCGACGATCAGGGAACCTACTTCTGGGAACTCCGCTCGTGCGCCTACTGGGACGAATTTAATGAGGCTCAAATTAGCTGGGGCAATCTTGCTACAGAGCCGCAATTCTCCCCTGTCGCAGCAGGGCTGATCACATGTGCCCCGGCGGTCTCGATGATCACATCAGAGAGTTGGCTCTGCGCATTTCTCAATTCAAATTTGACCAAATATCTAGTCGGTTTGTCCGGAGCGGAACGGCAAGGCGGCTTTTACGAGTTCAAGCCGATGTATATTTCCCCAATCCCCATCCCCCCCGCGACTCCCGAAGAAAAAACCCGTCTAGCGACCCTCGCGACCCAATGCGCGGCGGCGACCGCCGCCGGGGACAAGTCCACCCTGGCCGCCCGCGAGCACGAGATCAACCAGCTCGTCCACCGCCTCTTCCACCTCACCCCTCAGGAAATCGCTTTGATTGAATCCTCTGTTGGAAGCTCACCAGCCATCAAGGTTCCAGCCAGCAACCAAGGGGAGGTTTACCCGCCGGCGCTCAAGTCGCTGGTCTGGAACACGGTCAAAAGCCTCACCAAGAAACACTCCTATGTCTCGCTGAACGCCGTCAAATCGGAGTTGGCCAGAGCCAGCAGCGGCAAGCCGGAAGACAAGACCCTCCTCAAAGCCCTCAGCGAAGCAATGGCGGAAGGCATCGCCCACCACGCAGGCCGGGGTTGGTATAGCGGCATCCTGGCACCCGCCACCTTGGACGACTCCCCCATCCGCGAGCTTGCGGATTCCCTGTCAAAGCGCTTTCCCTTCCTGCCGCATTACCTCTGGTCCACTCTCCAGCTCAACCCATGGATGCACCACCTTTCCGGCAAAGGCATTCAGTTCCTCCACATCGATGCGGAGGGCGAGCAGGACGCTGCGGATTTCCTCCGCGCGGCAGGATGGGACGTATTGGTGAACCCCACCGCCAAAACGGCAAACCGGCTCGTACCCGGCCCCAAATCGCTGGTCCTCCGCACCGTCCGCCGCGAAATTGACGGGGATAGCCCGCTCACCGTTTCCACCGTCCTCGTGGACGCACTCCTGGAAAACGGCAGGCTGAACTTCATGGATGAAGCCGAGCGCAAGGAAATGAGCCGCCGCCTCATGCAGGAAAAGCGGATCGACTTCGCCGCCCTGCACTCGCGGCTCAAGAACCACAAGAAAACCATCGGAGATCTGATCGGAAGTGAAAAGTCGGGGATTATCTCGGAATTTTGACGTTTTTCCGAATTAACCACCAAATTCATGATTTCCACCAAATGCTTCACCGGGGACTTTCTGAGCCAGCAGGGGGAACTCCTTCAGGTCGAGGATCTACGGAACCTTGAGAAATGCACTCTCGCGTTGGAACTCGTCTGCCGACTCCAGCGGGAAGGTCTGGACTTCGTTTTCAAAGGGGGAACCTCGCTTCTCCTCCACTGCAACCCGGCGAAACGACTCTCCATCGACGTCGATATTCTCAGCCTGGAGCCGGTGGAAAGGTTTCAGGAAGTCCTCCAGAAAATCACCCGGGACGATCCGTTCTTGAGATGGGACCATCAGGATCTTCGAGACCGCGAAGCCCCACCTACAAAACACTTCAAAGCCTTCTACACCTCGGCATTGAGCGGCGAGGAAGAAAGCGTGCAACTCGATGTCATTTGCGCGGAAAACCCGTATGCCCGAACGATCGAAGCGACCGTAAACGCCTCATTTCTGGAAATCGACGAAGAGACGCGGGTGCGAATACCCAGCGCCTCCTGCCTGCTGGCAGACAAGATCGCCACCTTCGCACCAACCACCATCGGCTACCTATACGATCCCATCGTAGCGGCTTCTGGCAGAACTCCCGAGTTCCGTCCCATCAAGGTCATCAAGCATCTCTTTGATATTGGAGTGCTCGCGGAAATCTCCACCGATACCGTCGAGGCCATCACCACCTATCGCAATATCCACGCTGAGCAGATCAAGTTCAGGGGAGTCAATCACACGCTGGAAGACACCCTGCGGGATAGTCAGCGGGCGGCATATCACGTTTGCAGGCTTGGTGGACAGAAGGAAACTGCCGGGGATGAGACTGCACTCAAACATCGCGAAATCCTTGCGAAAGGCATAAGTTCCCTAGCAAGCCACCTTTTCTCGGATCATTTCCAGCGTGCTGACTCCCAAATCTCCGCAGCAAGAGCCGCTTTGTCAGCCCAGATGATTCTACACAACGCGACCGGCTTCAACATCTCCGCCTTCCTCTCCGAAAGCTACGATCCCCTCGACCTGAAAGCCGCAGAACTAACCGGTCCGTGGGAACACATTTCCCAACCACTCAAAAAGGGTAATATCGAAGCCTTCCGAATCTGGCATCAAGCCCAGCTTCTGGAACTCTGATCACTTGAAACCTCACCTTGATATACCATGGGCACCCAATCTGACCAGAATGACGTTTCCACCGCCCTCGCCTTGCTGCGTGATTCACTTGCAGAGGAAGAGCAGCGCATCCGCGGCGAAGGTGCAAAAGCGATGCAGACTGGCGACTACGACACCGCCACCTCCGTCATCGACTTTGCCAAGCGCCTGCTTGCCTTCCAGAAAAAGGTCGAAGGACTGGTGTCCGAGTGGGACGAGTTGGAAGACCTTCGCGACGCCGCCACCCCGGCGGTGCAGGAGATCGTCAGCAAGCGCTTCTTCGGCAAGCGGAAGAAGGGCGAGATCACGCCCCACACCGCCTACTACCGTCCGATTCTGGAGTGCCTGGTCGAGATGGGAGGCAGCGGCAAGACCCGCCTCGTGCTTGACCGGGTGGGTGAGAAGATGAACGGAGTGCTCAAACCCATCGACTACGAATCCCACAAGTCCGACGACAAGCAGATCCGCTGGCGCAACTCCGCCCAATGGGCGCGAAACACCATGGTCAACGATGATGGACGGATGAAGAAGTCGAAGAACGGGATTTGGGAGATTTCGGAGAAGGGCAGGAAGTGGCTTAAGAACCAGAGATCAGAGACTGCCTGAGCATCAGGATGCAACCATTGTCGATCACTTAGAATCATGTCCGAGTCCATCCGCCGTCTTATCCCGTGAACTCTTCACCATCCAGCGATCCGGATCTGTCTTGGGCTCCATCGGAGTCAGGGAGGATATTGAAGCCGAAGGTCCCGTTCCTCTGGCCGGATTCGAGAATTCTCACAGGTGTTTCATCGTATTCGGAGATGCCTCCGTTCGCGAGCTTCGTGGAGGGCGCAGATCTGTTGAGCGGAGTGCTGGTCGATGTGACGGACGGGACGATCCGATGGCTTGATGGGTTGCTCCATCGACATCCAAAGATGCGGGTGCGGTTGGTGATCGTGGTGTCCCAGGCATGTCCGACCCGGGAGGCGGACCTGCGGGCGCTGCTGATGCTTCGGGAGGCCCATGCCACGGCAAAGGGGAGTCCGCTTGAGATCAGGCTGCTGGCGATGTCCGGATACTACGGTGAAGACTGCCGCCACTCGGTGTTGCCTCCGACCACCTTGCAGGCTCACGACACAACGAGCGGAGAGACCTTGACTTGCATCGGTTCGGTGGGTGATGCCGGTCACGGGCCCGTGCTGGTCGGAAGCCTGAACCTCGTGTTCCGTTCCGAGCCAGCGCTGCGCAACTCCTGGAGGAAGTGGTTCCAATATCTTCTCTGCATCGCAGCACCGCTGAATGAAGAGACTTGCCGAATTCCGCAACTGATTCCGCCCGAGGGATCGGAGGAGGCTGCTCTTGCATGGGCGGATTTCATCGCGAACTGCGAGCAGGAGGGCAATGACGGCTCACTGCCTCCAACCGTTGACCCGGAAACAGGCGAGACGACCGTCGATGCCGAAGGGAACCCGACCGTGTCATGGGACGGTGGCGACACTGAAGTCGAGGAACTGACGGCGATCTTCCAAGGGATCTACGAGGAGGGGGCGCTCGTTACAGTCGATGAAGGCACCCGCATCAAGCCCTTCAAGATTCCCGTGAAGGCGGCATTGCTTGGCCAACAGTCTCAACGCAGCGTGGGGAACCTCACCCAAACGCAGGCCTTTAGCCTCAGTGTGCTTGATGCCCTTGATGAGAGGGAACTGGAGAAGTGCCGAAAGATCACTGACGCCCTAGAGTTGCTGAGTCTGCCGCTCAGTAAGGGAAACCGCTTCATTCCCAAGGCTGCCAAGGAGCTGCTGGAGCGGGAGATCGAGGCCCGCAACACGCGAGCGAAAACTGCGCTGAGGAAGGCCCTTGGAGGGGATGACGTCGACAAGTTCGTCGAGAACCGCTTGACCTCGATCAAGAAGGACCTCGACCAGATGTATAGTCAACTGGGGGAAGGTGATGCCGTTCCAGAGGACAAGCTCAAGACCGTCCTCGACGACATCAAGGCCAGGTTGACGAGCGCATTGAATGACCGGATTACACCAAGCGTAGTCTACAACCGTATCGCGGCACCAGCGCTTTCGGCGGCCGATCCTCTGGAGAACTGGTCCCAGCCGCTATCACTTTTGGAGCATGCCGCGTCGTTGATCCGAAAGAGTCTCACAGACTCGTATTTCCCTCGCAGCTTTTCCAAGGCCAGCTTTACCGTGGAAGAGTGCCTAGAGGCATGCAATCTGTTCGCGGATCACTTGTTGGCCAGCCAGGACCGCAAAAAGGCGCAGGATGAGGCGGTAGACATCGACGCCATTCTTTCCGGAGAGGTGCCGCCAAGAATCAAATGTGAGCAACTCTGGATCCTCGTGACCAAGGGCGTCGCGCCCTCGCAGTCATCGTCCCCGTCAGTTGCCTCAGAGATGCCATAGGAGGGTATGTTGACCGCTTACTATTCTATGGCGGTTATAATGATGGGAATTCGCCTCCTCCAGCCTCTGGCCCCGTGCTAGCATCACTCCATGCCTCATTTCACTGACACTTCTCAGAACGGCTCACAGGGCCCAAGGAGCGTTGATCCTGATGTGCTTGATGCCTCGGAGGGCTCCAAGGTTTTACGGGTTGCTGGTGCAGCAAGGCCGATCCTCGTGACAGCCGATGGGGAGGCAGCTCCTCCACTGATTCGGAAAAACGGGAAGATCGACAAGAGATCGCTTCAGCAACGTGCAGCATCGGACGTTAACGAGGTTGTTCGGGAGTGTCAGGACCGACTTGCTGCCGCAAGGACAGGTCCGGGGGATGCGAGGATCGCCCCTGAGGGTGAGGAGGCGGTTCTCGAAGCTATCAGCAGAGGGGAGATCAAGGGAAGTCGCCTGCCTCGCCCCCTGAAGGCCGAGCACGACAGGAAGGGCGTGGCTCGATGCCTGCTGGACGAGGCGATTGCCGAACTGAGGATACATCATCGCATGAGTATCCCCGAGATCGCTGAGGACCTTGGCTTCAGCTACCGGCACATCTACGAGCGGTGGAGATGCATCGTGAAGCGATCGACGGAGTCCGACCTGATTCTATCTGAATCCGACAAACACTCGATGCGCGATCTTATCTTCGGGCACTTGGAGGACGTGGTAGCGACGGCGATGGCCCGGGTAGGCGAGCACGCATCCTACGGAATGGTGGTGGTCAACGCCCTCTCGAAGATGGCGGATCTTGGCGCATTGGATGTCGAGAAGAGCGGTAGCGGGCTCGACCTGACAGCTCTGGCCGAGAAGGCGCGGAATTTGAGCCCCATGCTCGCGGAGAGGCTCCGTGGCTTGGAGAACGAGCCGACCATGACCGGCGGTGCAAAGCTGGCGAAGGCGATGGACAAGGAGATGGGGCGAGGGACGTGATCAGGGGCAATGGCTATGTCGATCTAGCAATGGGGGTTCATTCGCCCTCGGTCCATTTTGTGAGCTTTGGGTCGAATTTCATCGGGAAGCATCCCGTAGGACCGCACCGGTTCTTGGCGACCTTGGCCATCATCTCCCAGGGCGACGCTTTCGGGTCGCCGTCAGGTCGGTCACCGAGGAGGAGGATCTGATAGGCGATTTTCTCAAGTCTCGACGTGTCGGCCAGCAGGCCCATAGTCATCTCCTTGACCGGCGTCTTGTCTGCTGCACGGTCGAGTTGCGCGGCGAAAATGTGAGTCATATCGAGCTTCTTTCGGGCCACGTCGAATTTGGATAGTGCGTTGTCGATTCGGAGCTTGTCGCGGTGTGCTTCTTCGTTGGAGGCGGGGCCAATGTCCTGAATGTAGTCGATCGCAAACACGTTGACCCTGTGAATTCTCTGAACTCTCCTCATCTCGACAATGATCTCGTCGGCGGTCGCCCCTGGCATGTCCGAGATGAAAAGCGGAGCCTTGATGATCCGCTCGGCAGTAATCTTGATCGCAGACAGTTCTCGTCGGTCGAAATTTGTCCGGGAGGTGGTGTGCACCCCAGACTGGCAAGCTAGCGTCCGTTCTATCAGTTGGGCCGAACTCATCTCCAGCGAGATCAGACACGTCGGTTCCCCTACATGGATCGCGAGGTGCTCTACGGCGTTGAGGAGGAACGCAGACTTGCCCTTCCCGGGTCTGGCTCCCACGAATGCCGCCCCACCCCGAACAAACCGCACCGATGGCCACGGAAGCGGGAGCCACTCGTGGGCCTCACCGTTGATTCGAGCCTCGATGTTGTCGATGACCGTCGGCAAACATTCCTTGAGCACCTTCGTCTTCCGCCGCCCCGACGTGTCCCTGTGCGCGAGGTGGGCTTCGAGGTCAGAGATCAGGCGGGACATGAGCATCGTCCCGTCATCACGCGATTGGCACGCCTCGCCGATGGAACCCGTGCAAGCGGCAATGAGGTATCGGAGCGTGTGCTTGTTTTTGACGATCCCCAGATGGTGGTCGAAGTGCGCGGCAGTTGGCACGAAAGTAAAGATGGAGGTAAGTTCGGCCGGGCCGCCAATATTCTCAAGCTGGCCACAGTCGGCAAGGTGTTGGGTGAGGGAGAGAAGCTCAATGTTTCGATCCTTCTCTACCATCACCCGGAAGAGCGTTTGATGGGCGGGCAAGTAGAACATCTCCGGGGTAAGCCCGTCCTCAAGTGCCCGATCAATATAGGGGCTGGGTTCCTGCAGCATGCTGCTGAGAATACTCTTCTCCGCCTCGCAGGCATTGGGCTGAGCCTTGGATGATGAGTCGAACATAGCTTCAGTCGTACTGGATTGGAAGTGATGACGGGTCGGATTGCTTCTCCGGTCCAGATTCCGGGTCCGGAATGTTCTCCCACTGGCGGTCGTTAATCCAACGGTGCAACCCGGGCACATATTGACCATTATCCTTGGTCCACTCCTCGGATTTGAGCCATGCCCCGTAGGCGTCGAGCACCGTCTTGGCATCGGGACGGTCTTTGGCAGGGATACGCTTCCACGCTGTCAGCACCTTCCTCTTGCTGGTACGTAGTCTCGACCTTCTCGGGGACAACTCCCAGAGCAGATTCAAAAACTCGTGTGTCTCGTCGCTCGCGACGGGCGGAGAAATCGGAGATACGGGTCGGGGCTTTCTCTCTGCTTCTGCTTCTGCTTCTGCTATGTCCCTGTCTTGCGTTACAGGGGCGTGACTGTCCGTTACGGGGGCGTTACGCTTCTTCCGGTCCCGGAACCTCTGTTGACGCTCTGCATTCTTCGCCTTCGCATCATCCTTACTCGCCCTGTCTCGGTACTTGGCGTGATTGAGAACGGACCATCCCCCGTCAATCACCTCAATCCGACGTCCTTCATCATCCGTAGTGCGGCTGTATTTGTCCGGGGACAAAAACTTCTCCAACGCGGCCTCGCAGTCAGGCACCTCCACGCCAGCTGCTCGGGCAAGGCCGGGAACACTTGCTGAAATTTCACCATGCTGATCGGCCATAGCGAGCATCGTGATCCACACGATACGCGTCTTGTCGTCCTCGGCCCAGATGGTCGAGTCCACGATTGAGCGGAAAAGTTTAGTGTAGCTCATTGGATAGATTCGGATCGATGTTTTGGACTGGCGGCCCCAGTTTTGGATGCCTCAACCTCTTCGACACGCACCCCATCGGGATCGGCCGTAGCCCCCAACAAGAAAACGAATTCCTCAAGAACGTCGGGCAATATCTCGCTGACGTGCCGGATGTTGTCCTTACCGACCGGTGAAGGCGGTGAGCCCATTGGCTCTTCTCGGATAAGCGGGAATTTCTCTGAGGGAAATTTCATCGTTCGTGGTGTTAACTCTGGAGTTGCGCCTAGTGCTGTGGTGTTCAACGCTCATTTCAGACATCCTCCCTTGCTCGGATTTTGAAGCGACGGTCTAGGGCGGCACGAACGGCCACTGGGTCAAAGAACGTGCGACGCCCGATCTTGTGGACCGGGATATAGCCACGAGCCTGCCATTCGCGGAACGAACGAAGACTTGGCGGGGGGGAGCTTTCGCAGGGAAACACGATTTTGATGCAATCCTCTGCGCCGACGAGTTGGGGATGTTCTGTTGGTGTCATGGTCGGCGGCAAGGTGCCCCCAATCGCAAGAAGGGAAAGTTAGCACGGAAACGTGCCGCATCCTGTTAACTTGCTTTGGGCAGTCCAGAAAGGCCCAGGGCCTTGAAGGCTCTCGCCGCCCCAACTCTGCCACCGCCATCAGAAGCAAGGCCCGCCTCCGAGCGGACGGCGGCCTTGGTGGGAAGCCTTTCGTACTCACCTACTAACCTTGCAAAGGCGTTGAATACACTACCATTCTCCGAGTAGGGCCCCCCCTTCTCGCCATGGGAGGAAGTCGGATCCATGATCAGGTCGTGCAGTCTAGTGAGCGCTTCGGGGTCGTGATGGACAGCGTGGAGGAGCCACTCAACAAACTGGCTTTTCTGGATGGCCGCAAACATGCCCGCCTGCGAATCCCCCTTCTCCGAGTTCGATTGCCAGGTCCGATAATTGGGAATCATCTCAAGTAGTGTCCTCTCGCGCTTCCACGCTTCGTACTTGTTGCTATGGCAAGCCTCCAAGCGGGCCTCAGCTTTGTCGGGTTTATCGTATTTCTTCCAAAACAGGTCGAGGGCCTCCTGATCGTTCTGGAGCCATGGCCGGATGAAAGGCCAGACCATGCAGGAAGCAAGGGAACTTGGACAGTCGATTACGCCTTTGAAGATTGCGTCAGCACTGACGCACATTGGGGCTACGTGTGGAGGGGGGAATGTGACCTTCGTGTAGCGTTGTCCATTGTCGTCGCGATACGGCTCTACCGCTATCGGAACAATCTTGTTCTCAGATCCAGTCTTCCCCGAGTGTTGATCGCTGATGTCGCTCCAATTTCGCGATGCCATCAATTGCTCTTCGAGTTCGGTCATGAATTTTCCCAACGTCTGATCGACCAGCTTTCCAAGCTTGGAAAAATTTCCCCGTTCCTCCTTGAACTTGCGAATTACCCAAGCAGTCCTCGCGATCTGCTCCTCGGTCCATTCTCGTTCGCTCATATTGCTTTGAGGTGACCCGGCTTTTTCTCCGGCTGTTGCTGCATGAAGACAGCCTTCTTCTCGGCAACGTCCGGAATGATTGAGAAGAATTCCTCCCCGTCCTTCGCGGGATGAAGGTTCAGGTAATGTCGTCGAATGATGGATTCGGAATTTCCGGCTTGCAGAGCGGCATCTCCGACAGAGCGGTGCAAGGCGACGTGGAACGAGATGAAGCTGTGCCGCGCCTCGTCGTGGGTCAGCTTGAAGTTCTTTCGCGCCCGCTTCACGATCCGATCAAAGTTCACGGGGACAATGGGTTTGCCTTTGGTCGCCTTGAGCCACTCCCGCAGATTCTTGGTGATGGTGACATGGCGAGGGTGGCGAGTCTTGCTGATGTCTGCTGGGATCGTGATGATTCCGGTTCGCAGGTTTACAAGTTCTTCTTCCCGGTCGGAGAGTTGACTCAATTCATCCGGCCGAATCCCGGCAAAGTAGAGATAGGCGTAGTAGCGCACCAGGGCACCCTTGCGCCACCGCATGAGCACCGTGAGGAGGTGCTGCACGTCCTCGGGGGCGGTAGTGATCACCGTGGCATTCTGTTGCTCCCTGACCTGCTTGGAGGTGAACTTGCGGACCTGCGAAACCGGATTCTCAAATGTCCAAGGACGCTCGGTGGCTTTGTCGGACTCGGCGCACCAATCGAAGAACTTGTGCAGGTCGTTCCGGTAGTTGTTCCAGGTCTTGTAGGTTGCTTTGCCTGTACCGTCTTTGGTCCTCAGGCTCCGCAGGAAGGCTTCCACCGTCTGCTTGGTAACCTCATGGACTTTCGGATCGCCAGCGTGCTTTGTGAGGCTCTGGAGGGTGCTGCGCATTTGCGTGATGGTCCTCGGCCTCACTCCGTCTTGCTCCCGCTCCTCCAGGTAGGTCTTTACCGCCTCCGATAGCTCGATGGTGTAGTCGGGCGCTCGGTGGTGGCGCAGGAAGAAGCGCACGGCCTCGTCAAGCGTGTAGGTGTCTCCCAAGGTATCGAATGCACGCACGGCCTCGTCGAGGCGCTCCTGGGACAGGGGACAGAGCATGAGCTTCTGCTCGCGGCCTTGGTTTTCGAGTTTCACCCTCTTGAGCGCAACAAACCGTTCCGCCTCCGCTCGGTCCTTGAACTGCTTCCGCTGCCATTTGCCATCCTCCTTCCAGCCCTGCACGAAGTAGGTGTTCCAAGTGTAGTCCCCGTCCCGCTTCGTCTTCTCGGTGATGGTGATACCGGCCGCGTTCGCTTTCTTGGCCGTGATGCGCGTTCTCTTCTTGGCCTTGCTCATGCCCGCATTCCAGCGCAACGCCGGTGCATTTACAAGCATCTATTGCACCGGAAGGCGCACCGGCTCTCATGAAATGCTAAAAAACTAGGCATGTGGCTCAGGCTCATAACCTGAAGGTCACAGGTTCAAATCCTGTCCCCGTAACCAATGGAGGCCCGATTCGCAAGAATCGGGCCTCCACCGTTTCCACCGTTTCCACCGGAAACGCCCCTCACCGGGAACACCGGTTTGCACCCGGCCGTCCACCTCGCCCCAAGCGGTTTCCACACCAGACCCATGAGCGCCCCAGACCCAATCGCCCAAAAAGATGAGCTGAACGTTGCGGACTTGAAGCCTCCCCCTCTCACCCCACCCTATCTCTACAAGTCCCCCCTTCTGCGGAGCCGGCTCACCCAAGGGGCCCTCTTCATTTACCTCCTTGTTTCGCTGGCAGGCTCTGCCTTCACCGCGCTCCAGATTGCCCTGATCTTCCTCGACGAGAAGGGCACTCCCACCCCGCCGGCCCTGTGGGAAATCAATGCCGCGGCATGGGACTACGAGGGATACATCGCCCTCGCCGTTTTCGCGATCACCGCGGCCTTCTTCGGCCCCTGGTTGTATCGGGTCGCCTCCAATGCCCTCTCCTTCAACCCACGGGCACTCCCCGACACCCCCGCGATGAGTGTCGGTTGGTACTTCATTCCCATCGCGAACCTCATCACTCCCTCCGCCGCATCTCCTTCTGCCCGCTCAGCACCCTCCCCAGACCCCGGAAAATGAGATGGTGAAAGGGCAGCACCGCCATCCAATACAGCCGCCCCAACAGCCCTGAGGGCCGGAAGGTCGCCGTCTGTCGTAGCTCATCCCCTTCCACGCGCCACTCCAACCATGCCTCCCCGGGCAGCTTCATCTCGGCGAGAAGCAGAAGCCTCCCCTCCTCGCGATCCGCCACCAGGACCCGCCAGAAATCCAAGGCATCCCCCGAACACAGTTCCACCGGACTCCGCCTCCCACGCCTCAACCCTGTTCCTCCCACCAACCGATCCACCCACCCCCGCAAGGCCCATGCCCAATCCAAGGAATACCATCCCGCCTTCCCCCCCAGCCCCCAAATCCTCCGCAGGCACTCCTCCTCCGAATCCGCGATCTCAAAGCTCCGGTCATCACGCAACACCCCGAATTCCGGCGGCTTGATTTGTCGCAACAGCTTCGACTCCAAGCGCCCCGAGGCCAACGCATCGAACCAGGTCGAGGGGACCCGGTTCTGCGCAACCTTCGTGAAGGCCCGGTCGATCGCCTCCTCGTAACTCAACAACTCCTGCCCCACCAATTCCCTGATCCGCTCCTCCCGGCACACCACCTCGTGCTTCATGCTCTCCACCAGCGCCTGCGCTAGGGGAAAGCTGGTCGAGGTCACCAAAAACAACCAATAGGACGACAAGCGCGGCGTCATCACCGGAACAGTCAGGATCCACCGCTTCAAGTCCCGGCGCTTCGCGTAGCGCAACAGCATCTCCCGATAGCTCAACACCTCCGGCCCCCCGATCTCGAAACTCTCCCCCTTCGCCGCCTCCAGATCCAGCACACCCAGCAGATAGGCGGTCACATTGCGGATCGCAATCGGCTGACAGCGGGTCTTCAACCACTTCGGCGCCACCATCACCGGCAGCTTCTCCACCAGGTCCCGGATGATCTCAAAGGAAGCCGACCCCGACCCCACGATGATCGGGGCCCGCAGCGTCGTCAGCGGAATCCCTCCCGCCCCCAGAATCCGTTCCACCTCCAACCGGGACCGCAGATGCGGGGAGAGCGCCTCATCCGCACCCTCCGGCACAATCCCGCTCAAATAAATGATCTGCCGCACCCCCGTCCGCCCCATCGCCTTCCGGAAAGTCTCCGCGGCCCGCGCTTCCAATTCCTGAAACCGCGCCGTCCCCGCCCCCATCGAATGCACCAGATAATAAGCCGCCTCCAAATCCTCCGGCAACTCCCGCAACGATTCGGGCTCCAACAGATCGCCCTCCACGATGCTCATCCTCTCCCCCGTAAAATCACCGGACGGAAACCGCCGACGATCCCGCACCAGACACACCACCTCATGCCCCGCCTCCAGCAATTCGGGCAACAAGCGCAGGCCAACGTAGCCGTTGGCCCCTGTAAGAAGAACTTTCAGATCTCCAGTCTTCACCCGCTTTCCCGTTTCGCAAGGGTGAAGCGAACCAACAGTGTTCGGCATGGATCGTGCTATAATAATCTGACGGGGTGGTCCGGATAGAGGGTTGAATTTCCAGGGACCAATTTCCAAATAAATTCCAAGCACCAGGTTCCAAGTCGGAAACCGAATCGAAGGAGAGGCATCAACTCCGACTCTCGTGCTTTTCATTCGAGATTCCGGATGTGGCAAGGAGCTTTCGCCATTGAGATTTGGTCTTGGATCTGAAATTTATTTGGAAATTGTCGGTTGGAAATTCTTAGCAGGTAGCCTCGACGAGAAATGGCCCCGCTTTCATTGAGGACCATTACCAGTTCAGCATTCTCCATGCCGAACACTCTTGGAAGCGAACCGCCGACCATTTTCCCGCTCCGGTCTCCTCAAATCTCAATCCCCTCCACCAACAACAAATGCCGCAAGGCCTCCTCCATCGCCCGCCGCGCCTGCGCCGTGGTTCGATGCAAAAAGGCATGCAGCAAGGCATCCTCCACATTCCGGTCCTCACACTCCTGACTATACTTCTCAAACGCCGATAAACTCTGCAACAACGACGCCATGTGCCGCGGACACTCACACTCCACCGTCGTGCTCACCCGCGAAATCCGCTCCAGCTGATCCAGCTCATACAAGCGCTCCGGAATCGCCGCCGCTCCCCGCACCGGATCCCCCACCCGGTAGTCCCGCAACGCATTCAACTGCACCAGACACTCCCGCCGCAGCTGGTTGTTCTCCATCGGCCCCTGCACCAACATCAGCCCCTCGATCGCCTTCGCCAGCGCACTCGCCGTCTTCGAGGATGTGAACCGATACACCAGCACCGCCCGCCCCGCCTTGCTCCGCCGCACCAACTCCCGCACCATCACGATCGTTTCAGGAAAGAGCGTCTCCGCACTGATCACCACCAGATCGGTCTCCGGCAGCTTCTTCTGCTTCGCAGCCGTCTCCACATCCGCCACCGTCCCCACCACCTCCACCTCCAGGATCACCTGACCCCGCAGCAATCCCTCCAAACCGGGCCCCACCACTAACAAACGACTCGCCGCCACACTCCCCTTCCCCGACTTCGTCTTCGCCACCAGCGGCACCGCCTCCCCCACCCGCTTGCGCAACGCGACGAGATCCAGACTCGCAATGGTGCTGATCGCATCCCCGCAGTCCGTCAGCCGCTTCAACAAGGTCAGCCGCTCCACATCCTCACTGCTGTACAGCCGCCGGTTCGAATCCGTTCGCTCCGGCTCCACCACCCCGTAGCGACGCTCCCATATCCGGATGTTCGGCGCGGTCAATCCCGTCCGGCTCACCACCGCCCCGATCCCATACAAGGGCTTCTTCTCCGTCCCGCTCATTGCGACCACCTTAACATGACTTACTCATATGTAAACAAACAATGAACAAAATTCCATTTTCGGCCTCTTGTCTCACTTCTGTTCCTATTCCGCTTCCCCTTTCGGCCAGATGAGCCAGCATTTGACCAACAACCGCCTCCTGAACTCTCCTGCTGCCTTCATCCACGATTCCTGGTTCAACAGTCCCAGATCTCCCCCCCCCC
>Ga0209284_10002926_pt1 | contig 22115 bp, 15 predicted proteins | sample FRY03_FD_187211 | JGI IMG/M metagenome (GOLD analysis project Ga0209284, IMG submission 187211) | Freshwater microbial communities from Lake Fryxell liftoff mats and glacier meltwater in Antarctica - FRY-03 (SPAdes) (version 2) | ecosystem: Environmental > Aquatic > Freshwater > Ice > Glacier...
AAAATTATTAGTTTTTGCAATCGCAACAATAGCTTTATTTGCAGGAAAATTAGATAGTAGCGATTGGGCTTATTTAGCAATAGCATATATAGCAATACAAGGAATGATTGACGCAAAAAGTGTAATTCAAAACTTCAAGAAAAATGAGTAATATTTTAGAAGTAAAAGAAAGGTTATCTAGAGTTGAGGAGCATCAAAGACTATTGGCTAAAGCTCAAAAAGAGGACACGTTAGCTATTATGAGTACTATAAAAGACATTAAACACGCACTTATGGGCAATGAATTAAACGGCTATCAAGGTATGGTTTCAGATTTAGAAGCAATAAGAGAAGATATTAGATTATCAAACAAACGTATTACTGATTTAGAAGATAACAAGAACAGGAATGCTTGGGTATCGAATTTAGTAACAGCAGTTGTAACAGGGAGTTTTGTAGCATTGGCAACTTTAGGATTGAAGAAATAATGGATAATATAACTTTAGATAGAATTAAAACATTACACCCTAAAATAAGGAAGGAGATAAATAGTTTATATGTTAAAGCAAATAACAGACTCGGAAAAGGAGTTAGACTTAGGTTTTCATATACATTTAGAACACCCGAAGAACAAGATGAATTATTTAAGAAAAAACCAAAAGTTACAAACGCTAGAGCATGGCAGTCAATTCATAATTACGGATTAGCTTTTGATGTTGTGTTATTATATGACAATGATGGAGACAGCAAGTTTGAAGAGGCAAGTTGGGATATGAGAAAAGATGGAGATAAAGATGGATTGGCTGATTGGTTAGAGATTACAAAAGTTTTCACATCTAATGGATATACTAACGGATTTATATCTAACAATAAGAAATGGGATTTTCCACATTTTCAAAAAGACTTTGGATTGTCTTGGAAACAAATGAAAGAGAAAATAGACACAGGCGATTATAAAATAGAAAACATTAATGGTAAAATTTATAAATACATAAATATATAAAAATGGCTAGAATAAAAACATATATAGTAGATAATCTTATATCTGATAACGATATTGTAATAGGGTCTGATGGGGAAAGCTCTGGTAGTACTAGAAATTTTACAGTTGGTAATTTAAGAACTCATATAAATTCAGGGTTAGCACCTTTGGTTGGTGGTACTTTAAAGATAACAACAATTACAGATTCATCTCTAACACTTTTAACTCCCCACGCATATTTTAATGCTTTGGTTATTCCTTTAGAAGTTCAAGAGTACGAAATTGTATTTTTAATACTAAATGGGATAACTTATATTTTTAGAAAGAATGACGCTTTTTATGGTGTAGGACAAACAGAAGTATTTGAATCCGATTTCACTAAAGTTGATTTTTCTATTGTTCAGAATTTTGAAGGACTGACATCTAATACTCTAACAATAGTTGAAACTGATAAAGTATTTAATGTAGAGGTAAAAGAAAATTTACAAAATTTAGATGTATCAGGAAATAATATATATAAAGGATTTGATACTTTTACTAAAAAACACGAAATGAAACCTTTAATAGGTGGAGGTATTAAAATACATAATAATGAAAATGATATTGGGATTGATGTAGCGTTTTCTTCTGATACAACAGGACAAGCTATTTATGATTCTTATATTTCAAATGAGCATAGACTTAATGGGATAAAAGCAGGAGGAGGAATAACTGTAACTAAAGAGAATAGAGATATTATTATAGCTTTAACTCCAACAGATTTATTAACACCAAGAGGGGTTCTTCAAACATCTTTATTTGACTCTATATTAGATACCTCATTTGTTAATGGTGGAGAGTCTTTTCTTTATGGTGGGAATGAGTATTCTTCTTTTAGAATTAAATTTTCAGAGGCAATTACATTAAATTTAGATAATAATAAATATTTCTTTTGGTATTATGAATATCCAAACATGATAGCGATGCCTACTATTATTCCAATTAAAAACGCACAACTAACTGTAATAAATGGAGATACAGTCAATGCCTCTATATCGTTAGGTACTATGACAACTCCTGCATTTCCTTTTGGTTGGATAACTATTGGATTTACTCATGGAGTGGTTAATGGATTTAGTGGTAATATTCCATTAAACCTTCATAGAATATATTTTACGGTTGCAACATAGTTTTAAAAATAATAATTAAAATAAAATAAAAATGAATTTAATAAGAAAAATATCAATAGGTAATGATTTAAAGACAGCAATGCATTACCAAGTAGGAGATAAAATTTCAGATATTATACAAGTAGGAGAATATTTTGATGTGTATAAAATAGATGGAGATGTAAAAATAAAGTGGAAGTCTTTTAGGAGTAATATAGTATCTCATATAGAATACAATACAAACGAGTAATATGAGAAGTCCTTTACATTTCTTGATAAGACCTAAAAATGGTCAAGAGTATGTTCAAGAAAACAAAGATGGATTAATATTAACTACATCTATTGAAGACCATGTTTTTACTCAAAGGTTGGCTTATGTAGAGAAAACCCCTATTGGTTATATTGGGGAGATTAAAGAGGGGGATACAATAGTTGTTCATCATAATACATTTAGAACACAATATGATAATCAAGGATTCCCAAGACCTTCTATGTATCATATACAAGACGATTTATATTTTATTGAACATGAATTAGTGTATGCTATTGTAAAAGATAATGGAGATATTTTACCTATACATAATTACGTTTTAGTAACTCCAATAATTGAAGATTCTAAATTTGAAGGCAAAAAAGCAATGGATAATATTGCTACTGTTGCATATTCATCTAATAGTATGATTAATGAACAAAATATTTGTAAGGGGGATATTATTGCTATGAAAGCAGATAGCGAATATGAGTTCAACATTAATGGCGAGAAATTGTACCTACTTAAAGGCACAAGAATACTATTTAAAATTGAAAGGACTAAGTAAAGATATAGAAGAGGCAGTTGATATTGTTATTGAGGGATTAGAATATCCTATTGATACATCAACTATAGACTCGGATAAATTAAAGAGTGTTGTTAGAGCTAAAACAGATTCTTTTAAATATTCTAAAGAACTTATTTTAAAATGGCAAAATTCAGATAACTCGCCATCAGATGAGAAATTAAGGAAATATGTTTTAAGACTTGTAGAAGCTGGAGATATGTCTTTAAAAGTATTAAGGTCTGCTTTAAGGGAAAAGATTGATTATAAAGAATTAGACCCTTCAAAACACCATTTAGCAATATCAGCTAAGCCAATTATACACCAAGCCATAACAGAAATAGACGCTTCGTTAATTGAACTTCGGTTACAATTAGATGCTGATAATATAAATTTAAAAGATAATGAGTTTAAAAGAGGGTATCCTGAAAAATTTGCCAATCAAGAGTTCTACCCATTAAAGAATTATTTTAAGCAATGGAGAGGCGAGGATAAAGATACTATTAATATATGTCCTTTTGGTACACTTGGGGATTATCTTCTCTTAGATGGGCTTAAAATCGTTTTACCCTCTATTCCTAAAGATAAAAGTAAAATTTTATTTTCTAAAGAAAAAGTATTTAATCAGTATTGGAGGAGAACGGAAATGCCTTTTGGCTTGACTCCTGATACAGAAGAAGCCTTTGCTGAATATATTGTAGAGGAGTTTAGAAGAAGAAGAGAGGGGATTTGGTTTATGAATAATGGGAAACCTGAATTTCTAACAGGAACACATTATTTTTCTATGCAATGGGGAAAGATGGAGGATAACGGAGGTTATATGGATTTTAGATATGCTCAAAGAGATATGTTTTATCATACAGAGGCTTGTGTTATTGATGATAGATGTTTAGGGCAAGACTTTGTTAAGAGTAGGAGAACAGGATTTACTTATGAGAAGATATGGAGAATGTTAAACGATTCTACATCAACATCAAATGCAAGACTAGGTATAACGTCTAAATCTGATAATGATGCAAGTATGGCTTTCTCTAAATTCTCTTATGGTTACTTAAATTTACCTTTTTTCTTTAAGCCTATTGTTAAGGGGGCAGAAGATTCTAACAAGTTTCTAGAGTTTGCCAAACCAAGCGATAGAAGTAAGATGGCAAAGAAAAAGAAAGATACAAACACAGACGATTACTTAAATACTGTAATTGATTATATGCCTACGAAAGATGATGCTTATGATGGTCAAAAGATGTTTAGGTATCTTGGAGATGAAGCGTCAAAATGGCAAAGACCCTCTAACTTTGAAAAACATTGGGGTCAAATTTCCCCTACATTTGATGAAGGAGGTATGATTGTTGGAAAAGCATTTGTCGGTTCTACCGTTAACGCTATGAATAAAGGTGGTGCAGAGTTTAAGAAACTATATTTATCATCGCAAGTAAATAAAAGAGACAATACTACAGAAAGAACTCCTAGTGGATTATATTCTTATTTTTTACCAGCACATAAAAACATGACAGAGTTTACAGATAAATTTGGAGTTTGTCACGAGGTTGTAGAAAAAGGACAATTTTTTGTAAATAATAAAGGGCAAAAGAAATATATAGGTAGTGTTCAATTTCTAGAAGCTAGAAGAAAGAGTAAAAGAAAAGAAAGCGATGTTGCTTATAATGAAGAATTAAGAGCATTCCCAATGACTATAGATGAGGCGTTTAGAGATGAATTGGTAAAGGCTTTGTTTAATACAGAAAGGATATATGAGCAAGTAAAATTTAATGATGATTCTGGAACTTCAGAAACATTAACTCAAGGAGGATTTCATTGGAAAGATGGGATTCCTGATACAGAGGTTATTTGGACTCCTAATAGAGATGGTAGATTTTTAGTGTCTTGGATACCAAACAAAGAAATGACTAATAGAAATGAGCTTCGTTTAGGATTTGGAGGTTATAGTAAATTTCCTCTTAATGATGATTTAGGTGCTTTTGGTTGTGACCCTTATGATATTTCAGGAACTGTTGAAGGAGTAATGACAGATGGCAGTTATAATGAAGAAACAAGTAGAGCTTCTAAAGGGTCTTTACATGGATTAACTTCCTTTACTTTAGGAGATGCTCCTAGTAATTTGTTTTTTTTAGAGTACGTTGCAAGACCTAAAACAGCAGAAATGTTTTTTGAAGATGTATTAATGGCTTGTGTTTTCTATGGTATGCCTATTTTAATTGAGAATAATAAACCACGTTTACTATACCATTTTAAGAACAGAGGATATCGTAACTTTGCAATTACAAGATTTGATAAAGCATCTAACCGATTATCGCCTACGGAAAAGGAAATTGGGGGTGTTCCAAACTCATCTGAAGATATGAAACAAATACATGCTTCTGCAATAGAGGCGTATATAGATAAATATGTAGGTATAAATAAAGAAACAGAGGAATGTGGTAGTATGCCATTTAATATGACTCTTTATGATTGGGTGAAATTTGATATAAATAACAGAACTAAATTTGATGCTGCTATTAGTTCGGGATTAGCAATTATGGCAGTTAATAGGAAGTTGTATAAAATTAATGTAGAATTTAAACCTATTGTAGTTAATATGAAAACGTATAGAAACAAGTAAAAACAAATGAAAGGATTTAGTAAACCAGTTGAGATTTCTATTAAGTATAAGGGATTTCCAAATCAAAATGATACTTTTGAAACCCAAAAACTATTAGATTATGGGCTTCAAGTAGGCGAGGCTATTCAGTATGAATGGTTTAAGAAGCAAGGACAATCTTGTAAATACTTTGATAATAGAAGCGAATTTCATAAAAGAAGATTGTACGCTAATGGAATACAACCTTTAGGGAAATATAAAGAGTTTATGGCTATCAATGGAGATATGTCATACTTAAATTTAGATTGGAATATTATTCCTGTTATTCCTAAATTCTGTGATATAGTTTCTAACGGATTGTCTAATAGAGATTATTCTATAAAGGCTTTCTCTATTGACCCTGTATCTACAGATAATAGGATAAAGTATAGACAAATGGTAGAGAAGGATATGAGAACTAAAGATATTCTTCTTGCTGCTAAAGAGCATTTAGGAATAGATGCCTTTTCTGTACCTCAAGATAAACTACCTGAATCTCCACAAGAATTAGAGTTACACATGCAGTTAGATTACAAACCTTCTATAGAAATATCTCAAGAATTAGCAATAGAGGCTGTAAGACAAGAAAATGATTATAAAGATACAATAGAAACAAGAATAGTTAGGGATTTAGTAGAGATTGGTATTGGTGCTGTAAAGCATAGATATATACCTACAGACGGTATTAAGTTAGAATATGTTGACCCTGCAAATCTTATTTGGTCATATACAGAAGACCCTTATTTTAGAGATTGTTTTTATTATGGAGAATATAAGAATGTAAATATGTCAGAGGTTTATAAGGAGTTTCCTAATATGAATCCTGAAGAAAGAGAGAGAATAGAGAGTATTGGCTCTTCTTGGAATAGTTATTATGGAATTAGTAGTAATACTGAAACAAATGATACTCTTGATGGTAAGATTGGATTGTTATATTTTAATTATAAAACATCAAGAGAGAAAGTTTGGAAAAAGAAGAAAAGTAATCAAGGTGGATTAAAAGTTATACCTAAAGATATAGATTTTGTTTATAAAGGAGAAGGAAATACAGACTTCGAGAAATTAACTAAAATAGAGGAGGTTTGGTTTGAAGGTATATTAGTTTTGGGTACAAGCGTATTATTGAAATGGGAAGTAAGTAAAAATATGGTTAAAGAGAAGTCTAACTTAAACAAAGTACTTCCTAATTATGTTGTATGTTCTCCTAAATTATATAAAGGTAATATAGATTCATTAGTTAGTAAAATGATACCATTTGCTGATGATATTCAAATGTCTTGGCTAAAACTACAACAAGTAAAACAAAGAGTAGTACCTGATGGTCAATACTTAGACGTAGATGGCTTGGTAGATATTAATTTAGGAAATGGTCAAGCATATACAGTAGATGATGCTTTAAATATGTACTTTCAAACAGGTACGGTTATAGGTAGAAGCTCTACAGTAGGAGGGGAGTTTAACCACGCTAAAGTACCTATTACAGAAATAAGACACTCGTCTGGTCAAGAAAAAATAAGTTCCCTATGGAATAGTATTCAAATTTCTTTAGATATGATTGCTACAGTAACAGGGATTAATCAAGCTGTAGATGGAAGTAACCCTGATAAATATGCTTTAGTTGGGTTGCAAAAAATGGCTGCGTATTCATCTAATGTAGCTACAAGACATCTTTTAACTGCTATGTTGTTTATCTCTAAAGAGTTATCCAAATCTATATCTAACAGAATGTCTGATGTGTTACAATTCTCTGAAACTAAACAAGACTTAATTAATAAGATAGGGAGAACAAGTGTAGCTAATTTAGATGAAATAAAGAAAATGTATCTGTATGATTTCGATATATTTTTAGAACTTACTCCTGACGAAGAAGAGAGAGCTAAATTAGAGGCTGATATTTCTTTTGAAATACAACAAGGTAATTTAGGTGTTGAAGATAAATATGTGATATTAAATATCAAGAACAATAAATTAGCAGGTAGCTTCTTAACTATCCGAAAAGGTAGAAGAATGAAAGAGAAGCAAGAAATTGAAATGCAAAAGATAGATGCTCAAACTCAAGGCAATATACAAAGTTCTCAAGCATCAGCAGAGAGTAAGGCACAGTTATTACAAATGGAAAGTCAAGTGAAATTGCAAGTAGAACAACAAAGAATGCAAGGCGAAATGGCTAAAATGGAGAGAGAGGCTGAATTAAAAATGATACTTATGGCTAAAGAATTTGAATATCAAATGTCTTTAAAAGGAGTTGAAGTAGAAAGTATAAATAAAAGAGATACAGAGAAAGAAGATAGAAAGGACAAAAGAACAGAGTTACAAGCCGAGCAACAATCTAAAATGATTGAGCAAAGAAAAAACAATACAGGAGCTATAACTTTTGAGAGTTCAAATGATGGTTTAGGTTCTTTTGATTTTGGAGAATTTGACCCACGATAAATATAAACTATAATTCGTAACTTTGCAATAGATTAAATCTATAATTAAATATAAAAAAATATGAGTTTCAAAATAATAGATGATAATTCCGAAATAGTGGAATTAGCACAAGAAGAAGTTATTACAGAAGAAGTTATTACAGAAGAAGTAGAAGGAGATGTTATAACAGAAGGAGAGGCTTCTAAATGGAATGATGAAGAAGTTTTAGAATATATTAAATCAAATCCTGAATTATCAGATAAACTGACTACGAGAGTAGAAGTTCAAACAGAAATACCTGATGATGTAAAGAAGTATTTAGAGTTTAAAAAAGAAACAGGTAGAGGATACCAAGATTTTTTAGAAACACAAAAAGACTTTTCACAGGAAAATGACGAATCTTTAGTTAAGAAATTAATTCAATCAAAGAACCCTGAATTTAGTCAAGAAGAAATTAATGACGAATTTACAGATATTTATGGGTTTGATGAAGATTTTGATGACGAGAGAGAAGTTAAAAAGAAAAAGAGAGAGTATAAAAAGGCTATCTCTGAATCTATTGAGTACCTAAATACAATGAAGGAAAAATATAGTACACCATTAGGGTCTAATGAAAGTGCTGTTCCACAAGAGTATATAGATGCAAAAAACAATTTAGAGAGCATACGCCAAGAAGAAACCTCTTATAACGAAAGTAATAAACAACAAGTAGATTATTTTTTAAGTGAAACTGATAAAGTTTTTTCCGAAGATTTCAAAGGTTTTGATTTCAAAGTAGGAGAAGAAACTATCTCTCATAAGATTAGTAATCCAACGGAGATTAAAAACTTTCAATCCGATGTCTCTAATTTTTTCCAGAAGTTTTTGGATGACAAAGGAATGGTTAAGAACGCAGAAGAATACCACAAAGCAATTTATATTGCAATGAATTATGAATCTGTAATTAAAAACATATACGAAACAGCTAAAGCTAAGACTATTGAAGACGAAGTTAGAAGCTCAAAAAATATTGATATGGGAATACGTTCAACACCGCAAGAATTAAAATCTGGGTTTACAATGAAAATAATTTCGTAAAATATTAAAAAAATAAAAAGATATGGCATTAAATGTATCGCCAGGAGTTAAATTAACTCCTACAGCAGGAAAAGAATTATTATCTTCTAACTATTTAGAAGCTGGTGATTTCAATTTCACAAACCAATACTTACCTGAATTATACGACAAAGAATTTGCTCGTTACGGACAACAGTCTTTAAAAGGTATGTTAGAGAGATTATCTCAAGAAGTTCCTATTCAATCAGATTTAATTAAATGGAGTGAAGAAGGAAGATTAAGACCAGTAGGAGTAGGAGTTACTCGTGTAGCTAACGTATTTACTTTGGTAGCACATTCTTTTAGAGTTAATGATACTATCATATTTAATGATGGCGTTCTTCAAAGAAAAGGTATCTGTACAGCAGTTACAACAGACACTTTTACAGCAGTAAGTACTTTAGCAGCAGGTTTTGGTGATTTATCAGTAGTTGCAGAAGCTATCAAATGTTACACTTATTCTAATGAGTATAGACAAGGAACAAATGGTAGAACTGAAAGTTTAGAAGCACAAACTGACATCTTTGAAAATAAACCAATTATCATAAAAGAGAAAGATACCGTTAATGGTTCTGATATGGCTCAAGTAGGTTGGATTCAAGTTGAGGGAGAAAATGGTTCAGGATACTTATGGTATTTAAAATCTCGTTCTCAAACTCGTCAAAGATTTGATGACTATATCGAAATGGGTATGGTAGAAGGGGTTAATTTTGAAGGAGGTTCTCCAGCTAAATCAGCAGGTTTTACAGGTACAGAAGGTTTCTTCGAGGCTATAGAAAAAGGAAACATCTTCAACGGTCAAGTTACAAGTACAGCAGATATTGATTCTATTTTAGCTCGTTTAAACAAACAAGGTGCTATTTCTGAATATATGATGTTAAATTCATTTACTCAAGATAGAGCAATGGATGCTTATATGGCTTCTCAAAACTCATACGGTGCAGGTGGAACTTCATTTGGAGCATTTAACAACTCTGAATCTATGGCTTTAAATTTAGGATTTTCAGGTTTAAAAATTGCAGGTTATGAAATCTACAAAAACCAATGGAAATATTTAGATGATGCTACTGCAAGAGGTTTGTTTGATGGTGCTGCTTCTGTTCATGGAGTGCTTTGTCCTTCAGGAACTAAAACTGTTTATGATAACGTATTAGGAAGTAATGCTTCATTACCATTCTTACACGTTAAATATCGTAAATCAGCTACTGAAGACAGACGTTACAAAGTTTGGAACACAGGTTCAGCAGGTGGGGTTCAAACATCTGATTTAGATGCTAATGAGCTACATTTACTAACTGAAAGAGCTTTATGTACTATGGGTAGAAATAACTTCGTAATCATAAAAGGATAACCAATTCCTTAAAGACTTAGAGAGGGGCGTGATTGTTCCTCTCTATTTTCTTTTTATATATTAAAATTAAATTTAAAAAAAAACAAAATGGCATTCAAGAAAAAAGGAGCTGAAGATTCAGCAAAGAACAGAGCGTACTTATTAACGTCAGAACACCCACCATTACAACTTTTCTTAAACAACAGACATAAGCAATATACTCCTTGTCAGTTTTACGATGAAAACAAGAATAAAACAAGGTCTTTACGGTATGCAACAAATCAATCTAGTGTCTTTGAAGATGAGCAAGATGGAGATGTTTTATTGGGGTCTATTATCTTTTCAAACGGTAAATTAAATGTACCTTATACTAATCCAGAATTACAACAATTTTTATCTTTACACCCTGCAAACGGAGTTTTATTTTCGGAGTTCAATCCTGAAGCAGAGGCAGTTGATGAGTTAAGTGTTTTAGAGAATGAAACTAAAGCATTAACTACTGCGTTTGATTTAAGTGCTGACCAATTAGAGAGTATTGGATTAGCGTTATGGGGTAGTTCTGTATTAAATAAAAAAACAAGTGAGGTTAAGAGAGATGTAATCATTTATGCAAAACAAAACCCTGTTAACTTCTTATATTTAGTAGATGATGATTTAACACAATTAAAAGCATTATCAGCGAAAGCAGTTGATTTAGGATTAGTACAGTATAAAGATTTTGCTTACTATAATAACGATAAGGTTTTATGTAAAGTACCTTATGATGAGATAGAACCATTAAACACTTTAAGTAGATGGTTAAAAACAACAGCAGATGGTAATAAGTTTCAAGAATTTTTACATTCTAAAATGAAGTAACTATATTAGTTGTTTAGATAAATAGAGAAACCACCTAGTAACATAGGTGGTTTTTTATTTTGTATCTTTGCATATTAAATAGTCTTTTAGATATGATAAATAATATTAGAACGGTTGTGTTGTCATTGTTGAATAAAGAAAACAGAGGATATATAACCCCGACAGAGTTTAACTTATATGCACAACTAGCACAACAATCTCTTTTTGAAGGATATTTTCATCAATACGCTAAGAGTATCGTTAAGCAAAACGCTAGGCACTACCATTCAGAATATAGCGATATTCCTAAACACATAAGAGAGGTTATAGATGTGTTTTCAAAGGTAGAGAATAATGTAATAAATAGTGGAGATTTAAAGATAATTAATGACCCTGATTTTTACAGATTAATTGGTTTTGAATATGACGGAAATGAAATAGAGGAAATTTCTAAATTAGAGATATTAAGATTGCTTAAAAGTAGCTTAGTAAATCCTACATTAGAATACCCTGTATTTACACAAAGAGAAGGAAAGTATAAAATGTACCCAATAATTACCGATAACACAAAAATAAATGCAATCTATATCAGAACACCTAAAGACCCTAAATGGACTTATAATCAATTGGGTGGAAATCCAATTTTCAACTCTTCAGCGTTGGACTACCAAGACTTTGAATTACCTTTCTCTTGTTATAACGAGTTGGTTATCAAAATTTTAGGATATACAGGTGTTGAAATTAGGGAAGCAGACGTAGTTCAAGTTTCTCAAGGAATGGAATTATCTAATACTAACAACGAACAACTGTAAGTTATGCCAAATTTAGTTACACCACCAGAGGTATATTACCAAGACGACACTCAATTAGGAGATTACCAATATATATCTTTATCATCTTTAGTAAATAATTTTATATCTAATTATATTGGAGACGACAAGTTGTTATCTAATGTTAAAAGATTTAATGTTTTATATCACATGAAGCGAGGTATGCAAGAGTTTACCTATGATGCATTAAAAGAGATTAGAGTTTTAGAATTAGAGATTGGAGATACTTTACAATTACAATTACCTATTGATTATGTTTCTTATGTTCGTATATCTTGGGTTGATAGTAACGGACATTTAAGACCATTAATTAAAGATGGTAGAACAGCATTAGCTAAGGCTTACCTACAAGATAATGATTTTAAAATACTATTTGATAGCGATGGCTTCCCTTTAGAGGCAGAAGAAAGCGATGTTATAGGTAATTATTCAAAGAGAAATATAGTATCTAATGAAGATGGTTCTTCTACAAATAGTCGTTATGGTTTAGACCCTACACAAGATACTAATGGTTATTTCAATATAGACAAAAGAAAAGGAGTTATATTTTTCTCATCAAACATAAACTCAAAAAACATAGTAATAGAGTATATTAGTGATGGGTTGGAATATGATGCAGAAGATATAAAAATACATAAGTTTGCAGAACAAGCCTTATATAACTATGTTAAGTATATGATAATTGGCAATAAATATGGTGTTCAAGAATATATAGTTAATAGAACAAAGAAAGACTATGATTTATCTTTAAGAAATGCTAAAATTAGACTAATAGAATTAAGAGGACACGAAGCTATATTTTTGCTTCAAGGTCGTAAAAAGTGGTTAAAGTAATATGAAGATACAAAATAATTTTACTAACGCTATAATCAATAAAGATTTAGACGAGAGATTAACTCCTAATGGCTCTCTTATAGATGCCGAGAATTTTATGGTTACATCTGAAGATAATTCAAATGCAGGTGTAGGTAAAAATGTTTTTGGGAATACTCAAATGACTAATTTAGGTATTGTAGGGGGAGGAACAACTATTGGTGCAATATCAGATGATTCTAAAGATAGAATATTCTACTTTCATAAAGGGATTAGTTATGATTATGTTATAGAATACAGTTTATTAGCTAATATTCCAGTTATAGTATTGCAATCTTCTACCTTTGGCTCTTTAAATTTTAGCACAAGCCATAGAATACATCATTCAAACATATTTACAAGCGTTGAGGGCGATGATTTACTATCTTGGACTGATGGATTAAACCCACCTAGAATAATCAATATAGATAAAAGTAAATTATATCCTATAAATGGATTTTCTTCTGCTGAAATAAGTGTTATAAAAGCTCCACCATTATTTGCACCTGAAACTCAAGAAGCAGATATTGTTTATAATCCTAACAATGTAAATATAGAGAGCAACGAAATAGAGGATAGGTTTTGTTCTTTTGCTTATAGATGGAAATATGAAGATGGATATTTTTCTTCTTTATCTCCTTTCTCTGAATATTATTTTTTACCTGATAATTTTAATTTAGATTATGATACGTTAGAGAATTTAGGAATGATTAATCAATTAAGAAACCTAAATATAAAATTCAATACAGGAAAAAGAGATGTAATAGGGGTTGATGTTTTAGTTAAATATAGTGGAGATAATAAAGTTTTTATTATAGATAAATTTTTAAAAGCAGATGAAGGTTGGGGAAATGAGGAGATTAGAACAATTCTATTCTCTAATAATAAGATATATGCAGTATTACCTGAATCTCAATTTACTAGGAGTTTTGATAATGTGCCTTTAATAGCTAAGACACAAGAGAAGATAGGCAATAGATTAGTTTATGGTAATTACCTTGAGGGTAGGGATTTAGTTGATGTAAACGAAGATAAATTGCTTTTAGATTATGGTGTTGATTTTGTTTTTGGAGATACCTCAACAGAAACATTACCTATAGAACTTTCTTCATCAATTTATAATTTAACAACGCCTTCATTTCAAGTAGATGAAACTTTAATAACTATAACATTCCCTCCAAATAAAGAATTTGAAATTGGTAATAAGTTATTTTTTAAGTTTAATATTAAACCTAAAGGAGATTATGCTCCTACATTCTTTTTTGAAGAAGAATTTTTTTATCAAGTAAATGAAAACTATGCATCTTTAAATGCTTTATTTTTAAACTCTTCTTTAGTTGGGTTTTTAGAGGGGGCGTTCTCTACTACTTTTAGGACTGAATTAGAATATGTTACAGCTTTAGGGGTTATAGATGCTTTCGTAGGCTTTAAAGTGCTTAATCCAACTGCAAACACATTAACCATACAAATACCTGCTGCAAGATATTTAAGTAGTGCAGGTAATTCTGCTACAACACAAATAGGTGTATTTAATTTTGCTGATAATGTATATACTTATTCGGGAGGGGCTACTATAGATTGGGTAAGTATAAATTTATGGATTAAGGTTTTAGAAACAAATATAGATATAACAACTCAAGTTTATCTTAACGGTATATTATTTGAAACGGTTATAACTAATTCAGGATTAATTCCAAATGCACTTTTAAATTTATGGAGTTTATTTGATGCAACACCTGCTACAACATCGTTTGCTGGTAATTATACTTTTGTATTATCTTATTCATCTCCTGTAACTATAACACAAGTTTATTTAGAGGCTTTAGGAGAAGATACTTCAATCCCTCAAAATCCGATAGCTCTTAGAGATTATATAGAGGGGTTTTCTATTATAGGATTATCAACAGGATTTGTTGCTTATTTTAGAAATCAATCATTCTCTGCCTTATCTGATATTATAGGTAGAAAAACAAGTATGAAATCTGATAGAAGTTATGAGGTTGCTATGATATATAAAGATAAAGAGGGTAGGAAAACTACTGCTCTTACATCTGAAAAAAATACAGTTTATATCCCTGTTAAAAATTCAATAACTCAAAATAAATTAAGAGTAACTATACCTGTAACACAAAAACCACCTTCTTGGGCTGATTCTTATAAGTTTGTAGTTAAACAAAATAGAGTTGAATACAATACTATAATAGTAAATAAGTATTATACACAAGGACAATTTAGATGGTTTAAATTAGAGGGGGAAAATAAGAGTAAAGTTAAAGAGGGCGATTTGTTAGTCGCTAAAAGAGATATGGGAGGAGCTCTTGAAAATTTAGTAAAGGTAAAAGTGTTAGAGGTTAAATCACTTAAAGAAGGAGAAATTACTAATATAGATGGGTGGCAAGGTTTAACTATTCTTTCAGAGGAAGGATTGTATTTTAAAATAAAATCTAAAGACTTAAATTTAATAACGCAAGACGTTACGTCTTATTTGTTTACTAAAGACGAAAGTACATTAGATGATAGACCTATAGCTTCGTTAGGTATATGGGCTTCAACTCCTACACCAACTAGAATACCAATACCTGCTGGAACACAAATAAGACTTTTCTTTGATTCGTTTAGAAGTGGTCGTAGTGATGCTAAATTTGATGAAACATTTATAGTTAATGGAGATTATTTTGACTTCTCTACTTGGTGGGTTGATAATATGGTAGGTCAAGATTTACTTGCAAATACAGGAGAAAATTATAAAGACAATATTACCGTTTCTGATGGAGGAATAACAGGTCTTGTTACTGTACTTGTAAAAGGTATTCATCCTGGCAATGGAAATAATCGTAGAGGGTATTTAAAAGCGACTATAACAATAATTTCTTCTACTTCGTTTGTTGTGTTTGAAAATGAGCCAGAGAAAATAGAGAATGAGATATTTTATGAAACTCCTGAAACTTATAGAGTAATAAACAACGCACATCAACAATCAGAACATATATTAAGTAGAACATATAATTGCTTTACTTTTAATAATGGAGTGGAGAGTAGTAGATATAGAGATTCATTTGTGCAACCTCAAATGTATTTAGATTTCTTTCCTACAGCAGTATCAGAAGACGAGTATAAACAAACTAATAGATATGCTGATTTAACATATAGTGGTGTTTATCAAGAAAGTACTAACGTAAATAAGTTAAATGAGTTTAATCTTTCATTAGCTAATTACAAAGAGGATATGGAGAAGTCTTATGGCGAGATTATAAGGCTTGATGCAGATGAAACAGATTTATTAGTTATACAAGAGGATAAATGGAGTAAAGTGTTATATGGTAAAGATTTACTATACAATACAGATGCTACTACAAACCTAACAAGAATAGATGCAGTATTAGGGCAACAAGTTATGTATGGAGGGGAGTATGGTATTAGTAAGCACCCTGAAAGTTATATTAAATATGGTTTTAATGCATTTTCTACAGATGCTAAAAGAGGTGTTGTTTTAAGTTTAAACAATTCTAATGGATTAAGGGAGATTTCTTCTTTTGGATTTACAGACTACTTTAAAAAATTATTTAGAGATAACGTAATAGAAAATATAATAAGTGAGTACGATTCTTTTTATGATACTTATATTTTAAATATTAAGTATAATAAAAACAAATATGTTACTTGGTTATATTCTCCTATAGCTGATGGTTTCTTAACAAGAGTTACGTTTAATCCTGATTGCATGATAAGCTCATCTAACAATCTTATTTCGTTTAAAGGTGGTGAAGTATATTTACATAATAAAAACGCTTCTAGGAATACTTTTTATGGAGTAACATATCCGAGTAAATTCTCTTTTAATTTCTCACAAGACCCAAGCACAAGAAAAACTTTTAAGAATATATCAATAGAGGGAACAGACTCTTGGGATATTAAATTAAAAACAGATTTACAAGATGGATATATAGGTATAGAAGACTTTAAAAAGAAAGAGGGAGTTCATTATGCTTATGTTAGAGGTAATAATAATTCTTTAGATACAGCAACTATGGCTTTTCAAGGTATAGGAGAGATTGAGAGTATTAATTATATTGCTCCTATTATAACAATGAAGAGCAATGTGGAAAATATAATTAGTATAGGAGATTTATTATATAATAGTTCTCTTACGTTAATTGGCGTAATAGAGAATATAAGTGGTAAAATTATAACATTAGATACTACAATAGGATTAAACGTAAATGACTTTGTTGTAGCAGTTAAACCACAAAGCATAGAAACATCAGGGCTATTAGGATACTATATGAGAGTAGATTGCGAAAAGTTATCTCCCAATCATAGCGAGGTGTTTTCAGTAAATTCTGATGTTGTTAAAAGTTTTGAATAAGTCGTATATTTGTATGAATAAATAAAAAAGAAAAAAAATGGCATTAAGTGCATTTATAGGAATGGGGATTGGTCTTTTAGGTAGTGGATACCAAGCATTAAAAGGTGCAAAAGAAGCAAGAGATGCAAAAGAAGCATTGGCTAATTACCAAAGACAGAAGCTAAAAAACTATTATGAAGATTTAACAGTTAGTACTTTAGGTTCTGATTTACAGAGAGAGGAACAAGCTGGATTAGCTTCATCGCAATTAGAAACATTACAAGGGGCAGGAGTTCGTGGATTAATAGGTGGACTTGGTAGAGTTGAATTAGGTAGTCAAACAGTTAATAAACAGATAGGTGCTGGTTTAGATGAGCAACAAAAAGCTATTGACCAAATGTCTGCACAAGGGGCTTCGCAAAATCAACTCATACAAGAAGAAAGAGAGAAAGCAGATATAGCAGCGTTATCATCTCAATATAATGCAGGACAAAGTGGTTTAATGCAAGGAATAGGTAGTATGGCTAATATAGGTATGAATGCGTTTATGCGAGGAGAGTTAGAGGGAGAAGGGAAAGCAGATAAAAGACCTAAGAATTTAGTTTCAAACGCAATGTCTAACAGACCTGCTAGTGCATACGGATTAGGGCTTAATAATAAACCTCTTTTTACATATTCTGGTCTTGCTCCATATCCAAAATCTTAAATAAAAAAACATGGCAATAGGTAGTGTAGGTAGTTTTGCAACTGTAACCGAACAAAATGTAGATTTTGGAAAAATGTATGTTGATACTTTAGATAAGGTTCAAGCAGAAAAAGAATTACAACAAAAAATAAAAGTAGCTAAAGCAGCTAAAAGAGCAACAGAATTAACAGCACTTGGAGACGTAGGTCTTTCAGGCATTCCTTTATTAGACCAAAGTATGTTAAATGCTGTTAATAAAATGAAAGATGACGGTAATATATATGCAATAGCTTATCAAAACGGAGACTCAAATGCTAAAATTCAATATCAAAAAATACAGAGTACTATAGCAAGAATGGGTGGGTTTATGAAAGGTGTGGTTGAAGAATCTAAAAAATCTGCTGACCTATATGGTAAAGGATTTTTAAATAAAGAATTTTATGAAAAAAATTTAGATGTATTGAAAAACCTTAGTGAAGGAGATGCCTCTATGTCTTTTGACGAAAATGGAGACCCTTTAATATCTGTATTTGGAAAAGACAAAGAGGGGAATAGAACTGTATTGCATGATTCTGTTCCTTTACAATCTTTCTTAAATACAATATCTGATGTTCCTCCTGCACCGACTTATTCTAAAGATAGAGATACATTTGTAGCTAACCATAAACAAGATGAAACAAACATAGCATCAAGTCCATACAATTCTGAATATAATAAAGAAATGACAGAGAGGTTGCGTGTGGCTATAGCATCTGAAGTTAAATTTTCTGACACTAATGCTAATATGGCTCATTGGCTTAGAGCAACAACAGGAGAGTATAAAGGGAGTGGATTTACAGATGAAGAAAGAGTAAAGTATAAAGAGTTTGCTCAAAAGAATTACGAAGATGCATACCCTGATATATTTGTAAATAAAATTAATGCTCGTAGTGGAGGAAGTGGTGGGGGTTCTAAAGACATTGTTATAGGTGGGGTAGAAGTATTGCAGGAAAATTATAAAGGCGTTGATAAGGCAGTTGGAAACATACCACTAATAGGCTCTCTTATTATAAATCCTAGAATTAATGATAAGCCATTAAGTTTTTCATCAACAAAAGACCTTGACGGACTATTTTATGACCCAATTAGTCAAAAAATGCACATTAAAGTAATTACAAAACAAAATATTGGAACAGGTACTTCTGGGGAAAACGTTAATATTAGAGCTGGTAATGCAGAGGATATTGTTTCTTTTATTACTTATGATTTAAAAACAAAGAAAACTATTGGTGGTAGGGATACAACAGATGCTTTTCAAAAAGTAGCAAATATGTTAAGGGTTAAAGTAGATGAACTACCTACTTTTTTTGGGGCTGCTAAATATAATAATTAAACTAAATAAATGAATCAAGACGCATTAATAGACGCACATAAGTTATTTGCAAAAGATGGCTACAACGGAGATTTAAACTCTTTTAAAGATTTAATTTCAACAAATCCTGATGCATTAAACGATGCTCATAAGTTATTTATAAAAGATGGATATAATGGAGATGTTTCTACATTCTCTAATTTAGTTGGTGTTTCTACATCTAAAACTCCTACCATTGAAAAAAAAAACGAAGTTGTATCAGATATTGCAACAAATCAACCTTTGGTATCAAGTTCTTCTACAGAGGTACAACCTACTTCTTTGGCTACAAGCGAAACAAATCAACCTTTGGGATTGGATTCTTTGGGTGGGGAAACTGACCCTAAAAAGAAAAAGAAAAAGGAAACTGACTTATTAACAGATAATGTTCCTTTAGGTAAATCTTTAGTAGCATCAAATACCGTTCCTGAAAAGAAAAAGGAAATTGAAGAATCTAATTCAAGAATATTCTTTATAGAAGAAAAACTAAAGGATTCTGAACTTAAAGTTATTTATATTAATAAAGACCCGAAAAGAGGGAAAGTAGATTATATTCCTGAAAATAAGAAAGAGGGTTATGCATATGAAATAGTTCAAAATTCTATAATGCTTAAAAAATGGAAAGAACAACAATCATTTTTAGATGTTGAGTTATCTATTAAAACACCTTATGAAATATCTACGACATCTTCTAAAATAGATATTAAAGCTACACAACCTTCTAAAACGCCTGAAGAAATTAAAGCGTTAAAAAACATAGAAGTTGCTAATCATTCGTATAATTATGCTAACGAAAACGTAAGTTTAAATATAGCAAATAAAGCACTTGAAGACGAAATTAATGAGAGCCAATTCTCGGAGGGTATAATTGACGGATTGAAAAATGTTTTTAATGTTGTAGTAGCAACACCTTTAAATATAGCAAACACTTTGATTGATGGGAATAAAGACTTTAGAATTGGAAAATATACTCCATTAGAAGCAGAAGATAAACAAGCAAAAAAAGAATTAGAAGATGAATTTGGGGAAAATTCTGCTATTTCAAAAATACAAATTAGAGAGAAGGCAAAACAAATATTTATTGATAATAATATTCGAGAACAAAAGCATAAATTAATTGATAAATCGTTACCTGTTGGATATGATAGGGAAGGTATTTGGAAGGAATTAAATTTAAACGCACTTGCTAGTAATGATAAACTACGTCAAGCAATAGCTAGTGTAGGCGTTTATAATTCTAAAATAGATGAATATATTAAATATGCAGATGGGCTTAAAGGTGTAAAAATAACACAAGAGCATATAGATAAATTTAAAACATTAGAAATTAACGCATTAGATTCTCAAAAGGGATTAGCTTATATATCAAAAAATTACGATAATTTATTAAAAGCAGCTACTAATGATTCTGAAAAATTAGATTTATTTAAGTTTAATTATAACGATTGGGAAAAAAACACATCTGCCATTTGGACTGGAACTAAAAATATTGTTGCAGGTACTGTAAAAATGATAGCAGATATAAATAAATATCATTACCAAAAATCTAAAGAAGCAGTCGGATTGATAGGAATAGACGCAAATAAGGTTTTACCTGAAGAACACCCTATATTTGCACCTTTATCAAGTATGGCTAGTGATGAAATGAAAGAAAATGCAGAAAAAACAGAGCAATTTTACAGATATAAAGCAAAAGATATTAATTCTTTGGGTGATTTAGGGTCTATTACTGCACAATTAGCATCAGAACAATTACCTGTTTTAGCCTCAATATGGCTAGGAGGTGGTTTTGGAACAGGAGCTGTAAGTTTATCAGCAGGAGGGCAAGAAATACAGAACTTAGAAGAAATAGAAAAACATTCTTTTGGCGTAAAATATTCAGATGGTCAAAAATTACTTGCAGGGATAGGTTATTCTGGAGCTAATTTTGTTTTTGAATATTTTGGTACAGGTAAAATTTTTAAGAATATTAAAAGCACTATAGCTTCTTCTTCAAAATTTTCAAAAAGAGAATTTAATAATAGTTTTTTTAAAGAAACATCTATCATAGTAAGAGATATTCCAAAGCATACAGGTATTGAAATGGGAACTGAACTCCTAACAATAGAATCTGAAATGCTAATTGATTATAATTTATTAAATATTATTGAAACTGATTTTGAAAAACGGAATAAAAGATTTGAAGCTGGATTTTCAGGGGGTTTATTAGGAGGAAAAATGTCTTTTATTGGAGGTACAGTAGGTTTTATTTCAGCACAATCAAGATTGTACTCTGACAGAAAAGATATACAAACTGTTAGGGATATATTTTCAAAAATAGCTAAAATAAATTCAGAAATCGAAAAAAATAAAGCATTAACTACTAATGAAAAAATTAATTTATATAAAGATATAAATATATTAAACAACGAATCTTTTGATATTATAGAGAAAAATGCAAAGAAAGGGATTAGTTTTACAATAGCAGGTAAGTCTTTGTTATTAGATATAAACCAAAAACAAAATGATTTACAAGAAAAGTTTGAAGCACTTAAAAACTCTAATTTTTCAAAAGAGCATAAAGAATTAAAAGCTAAAGAGTTAGAAACAGAATACAATTTATTAGAGGTTCAAAGAAGTGCTTTATTAGATGGAACATATACTATATTAAATACATTAACTGATAAAGAAGTTTTAACTTTAAAAGATAAAGCTAGTAAAGAATTAATTAAAGAAGCTAAAGAACAAGGTAAAGAAACCTTTGAATTTGATGATAAAGTAATAACAACAAAAGCAGTAGA
>Ga0209284_10002928_pt1 | contig 22094 bp, 23 predicted proteins | sample FRY03_FD_187211 | JGI IMG/M metagenome (GOLD analysis project Ga0209284, IMG submission 187211) | Freshwater microbial communities from Lake Fryxell liftoff mats and glacier meltwater in Antarctica - FRY-03 (SPAdes) (version 2) | ecosystem: Environmental > Aquatic > Freshwater > Ice > Glacier...
TTCACCTCCAATTTGCAAACTGGACGCATCACAGTGGATTTCGGACCCTTTCTTTTGCTGGCCCTCATGGAGGGGCTGGTCATGGCCGCGGTGCTGGCGCTGACGGCCGTAGGGCTTTCGCTGGTGTTTGGCGTGATGCGCGTGGTGAACGTGGCGCACGGTGAATTTTTCATGCTGGGGGCGGTAGCCGCGTGGTTCGTGACAAGTGCGATGCCCGGCCCGCCTGCGGTGGGGTTCGTCGCGGCGCTGTTGGTGGCCCCGTTGCTGGTCGGCGGGATCGCGGCGCTGGCGGACCGGCTGGTGTTGAAACGGCTGAATTATGACCCCGAGGCGACGATCGTGGCCACTATCGGGCTGCTTTATATTCTGCAACAGGCGGCGCTGACGATCTATGGCCCCGATGCCCGCCCGGTGCAGGCACCCTTTGAATGGCGCATCCAGTTTCCGTGGTTTGGCTATTCCGGCTACAAGCTGTTCGTGGTGTTTGCGGCAGCGGCAGTGCTGACGGCCGTGTGGCTGTTCATGACGCGCAGCCGTATCGGGCTTGTGATGCGCGCGACGCAGATCGACCGCGATATGGCGCGGGCCTTCGGCATCAATGTGGACCGCGTGTATGCCGGTGTCTTTGCGATGGGGGCGGGGTTGGCTGCGGTGGCTGCGGTGCTGATCGTGCCGATCCAGCAGGCGCATTACCTGATGGGGGGCGACCCGCTATTGCTGTCGTTCATCGTGGTGATTATCGGGGGTCTTGGATCTTTGCGTGGAACGCTGGTGGCGGCGTTGCTGATCGGGCTGTCGGACGGGGTGATCTCGGTGTTCTTCTCACCGACGTTGGCCAAGATCATTGCCACGCTGTTCGTGGCCTTGGTGCTGGTGTTTCGCCCGCAAGGCCTTTTTGGGGCGAAACAATGAAGGCGCTGGCTTTGCATCTGGCACTGATTGCGGTTCTGTTTGCGCTGCAGTTCGTACTGCCACCCTATCACCACACCAACATCGTCCGTGTCATGGTGCTGGCGGTGTTTGCCATGGGGTACAATATCGCTTTCGGTTACACCGGGTTGCTGAGCCTTGGCCATGCGCTGTTTTTTGGTGCGGGCATGTATACGGTGGGTTTGCTGGCGACGGGGGGAGGGTCTGCGCTGCTGGCCCTGCCCGCCGGCGTGCTGGCAGGTGGAGCAGCGGCGTTTGCCGTTGGCCTTCTGGCGCTGCGCACTGCCGGGGTCAGCTTCATGATCGTGACACTGATGTTCGCGCAGGCGGGCTATCTGACGGTGTTGTATTTCGGAGCCTTCACCGGCGGGGATGAGGGCTTTGTGATCCCCAATGCCGCCCGCGCGCTTGGGCCGTTCGATCTGTCCACCGACACGCCGCGTTACTTTGCAGGTCTGGCATTGTTCGCGGTGGCGCTGCTGGTGAACCTGGCGCTCGTCCGGTCCCCCATCGGCCGTGTCATGGTGGCGATGCGCGAGAATGAGGAACGCAGCCGGATGCTGGGTTACAACCCCTTTACGGTCAAGCTGTTCGCCCTGTCCGTGTCGGGCCTTTATGCCGGCGCGGCGGGGGCCGCCTATGCGCTTATGTTCGGGTATGTCGGCGCGAGTTTTGCGGCGATTCAATACTCCATTCTGCCATTGCTCTGGGTGCTGCTTGGCGGAGCGGGAACGGTTCTGGGGCCGTTCGTGGGCGCTTTGCTGATGTTTTATCTGATTGATCTGTCAAGCTCGGTGACGACCGCGCATCAGATGGTTGTTGGGGTGGCCTTGCTGGCGCTGGTGCTGTTCGCGCCGAAGGGGGTGCTGGGGGCGTTGCGGGACATAGGGCTGAAATGGCTTCCGTGATCCTGTCTGCCCGCGCCCTGACGCGGCACTTCGGCGGGCTCAAAGCCGTTGATGGCATGGATTTTGATCTCGCGCAGGGGGAAATTCACGCGCTTATCGGCCCGAACGGGGCGGGCAAGACCACCTTTGTGAGCTTGCTGAGCGGGCGCGTTCCGGTGCAATCGGGGTCGATCACCTTCAATGGGTTGGATATCACCGATCTGCCTGCTCACGCCCGTGTGGCACGTGGCATAGCATATACGTTTCAGATAACCGCGATCTACGCCCGTCTGCCGGTTTACGACAATGTGGCCCTTGCCGTACAGCGAACCGGCAGCACGGCATTGCGCGCCGATACCATGGCCGCTTTGGCGCGGGTGGGGCTACAGGACCGGGCCGCGCAAGAGGCGGGAACCCTTGCCTACGGTCACCAACGCTTGCTGGAGATTGCCATGGGTCTGGCGCTGAAACCCCGGCTGCTGATTCTGGATGAACCGACGCAGGGGCTGGCGAACAGTGAAATCGACGGGTTCAAGGCGCTGGTCCGGTCTGTTGTGCCGGAAACCACGGTGCTGCTGATCGAACACAACATGGACGTGGTGATGGACCTTGCGCAGCGGATCACGGTGCTGAACTTCGGCAAGCTGCTGGCGCAGGGCACGCCTGCGGAAATCCGGGCCAATGCAGCGGTGCAATCCGCCTATCTGGGGGGCTGAATGCTGGTTCTTTCCGGGATAGCGGGCGGCTACGGCAATGTGCAGGTGCTGCGCGGGCTGTCGCTGGAGGCGCGGGCGGGTGAAGTAACCTGCGTGATGGGGCGCAACGGGGCGGGCAAGACCACGCTGCTGCGCGCGATCATGAGTCAGGTCCGCATCACGGCAGGCAGCATCACGCTGGACGGCCGGGCGGTGCATGACATGCCTGCGCATGAGGTGCCGCGCGCAGGTATCGGCTACGTTCCGCAGGGGCGGCGGCTGTTCGGGCCGATGACTGTGGCCGAAAATATCGACGTTGGGTTGATGACCCGTCGCAAGGGGGCTGCGACGCGCGCGCATGTCTTGTCGCTGTTTCCACGGTTAAGCGAGCGGTTGTCGCAGGTCTCGTCCACCCTTTCGGGCGGTGAGCAGCAGATGCTGGCGATCGCCCGCGCGCTGTGTCTGGAGCCGAAAGTGCTGCTGCTGGACGAGCCGACCGAAGGCCTGCAACCGTCGATGATCGGATTGATCCGTGAGACAATGACCGCTTTGAAGGCGACCGGCGTAGCCACGATCCTGGTGGAACAGCGCGTGGATGCGGTGTTGTCGGTGGCCGACCGTGTTGTTTTTGTCGTCGCAGGTTCGGTGGCCGAGACATTGCCCGCGCAAGGTCTGACCGCTGCCGCCCCGCAGTTCCGCCAGTATGTGGGTGTGTGAATGACCGTTCGTGCACCCTGTGGCCTTGTCGCGGGCATTGACGTCGGCGGCACGTTCACCGACCTTGTGCTGTTCGATGCAGCCACCGGTGCGGTACGGCTGGCGAAAGTGCCCACCACGCTGGACAATCAGGCGTTCGGGGTTCTTGCCGCGCTGGACGCTGCGGGCGCGTCGCTTCCCGACGTCGATCTGATCGTGCATGGCACCACCACCACGACCAATGCCGTGCTGGAACGTGCGCTGTGCCGCACCGGGATGATCACGACCGAAGGCTTTCGCGACGTGCTGGAACTGGGTCGCCGCACCCGCCCGAACCCTTACGGCATGACCGGCGAGTTCACCCCGGTCATCCCCCGAGACCTGCGGCTTGGCGTGCCAGAGCGGATGGATGCACAGGGCAGGGTGCTGACCCCGCTTGACGAGGACGCGCTGCGCGAAGCGATGGCCACCCTGATCGCCAACGGGTGCGAGTCGCTGGTGATCCACTTTCTGCATTCTTACGCCAACCCGGCGCATGAACTGCGCGCAGCGGCGATTGCAGCCGAAGTCTGGCCGACCCCCTATGTCACCATGGGCCATGCCCTGCTGTCGGAAAGCCGCGAGTTTGAACGGGGGGTAACGGCGGCGGTAAATGCGTCCGTCCAGCCGATGCTGGAACGATATGTGGCGCGGCTGGCCAGTGAACTGGCGGCGCGCGGCTACAGGCGCGATCTGCTGGTGGTGAATGGCAATGGTGGCATGGTGTCGGCGGCGCGTGTGGCCCGCGAAGCGGTGAAAACCGTGATGTCTGGCCCGGCCTCGGGCGTGATGGCAGCGGTAGTGACCGGGCGTCGCGCGGGCATGCCCGATCTTGTGACCTACGACATGGGCGGCACCTCTACGGATGTTGCGCTGATCCGTGATGCGCGCGCACCGGTATCGAACGAAATCGAGATCGAATATGCGATGCCGATCCATGTGCCGATGGTCGATGTGCGCACCGTGGGGGCAGGGGGCGGGTCGATTGCCCGCGTCGATGCCGGGGGGTTGCTGCGGGTCGGGCCGGAAAGCGCGGGGTCGGACCCAGGCCCGGTCTGTTACGGACGGGGCGGGGCGCGGGTCACGATTTCGGATGCCAACCTGCTGCTGGGCCGCCTGTCGCCTGATCGTTTCGGTGCGGCGGCGGACGCCGCGCGGGCCGCGATGGCGGACCAGATCGGTGCGCCCCTGGGGCTTGGCCCGGAACAGGCGGCTGAGGCGGTGATCCGCATTGCCAATACGCATATGGCGGGGGCCATCCGGATGGTGTCGATCTCCATGGGGGCCGACCCGCGCGATTTTGCGCTGTTCGCCTTCGGGGGGGCCGGGCCTTTGCACGCGGTGGCCCTGGCCCGCGAGTTGGCGATACCAAAAGTGCTGGTGCCTGCCCGGCCCGGCATCACCAACGCGCTTGGGTGCGTGGTGGCCGACCTGCGGCATGATTTCGTGCGCACGCTGAACCGGCCACTGGATCTGGCCGACATGACTTCGGTGCATGCCATTCTGGCAGCGCAAGAGACCGAAGGCCGCGCGCTGATCGCTGCCGAACATATCACGCTGACCGCTGTGCGCGCAGAGTACACCGCCGACATGCAGTTTGTCGGCCAGACGCATCTGCTGCGCGTCACCCTTCCCCATGGCACGCCCACGCGCGCGCAATTGCAGACGTTGTTCGAGGCCGCATATCACGCCCGCTTTCACGTCGATCTGCCGACCATCCGTGCGAACCTTGTAAACCTGAATGTCTCGGTCATTGGCGAGCGGCCCGCACTGGACCTGTCGTGCCTGATCGACCCTGCCGGGCGGCGGGAAACGGCGGATCGCGCGCGCACGGGCCAGCGCGCGGTGTGGTTTGGTGGTTGGGTCGCGACGCCCGTTTATTGGCGCGACCACTTGCCGCTGGACCTTGCGCTGCACGGCCCCGCCATCATCGAACAGATGGACACCACAACGCTGGTGGAACCCGGTGACCTGGTAACATCTGACGCGGATGGCAACCTGATCATCCATATCGGAGGCGCTGATGCCTGATCCCGTCACCCTCGCCGTGATCCAGGCCGGTCTGCAGCAGGTCTGCGATGAAATGGACCTGACCTTTTCCCGAGCCGCCTTTTCCCCGGTGATTGCCGAAGCGGATGACCGTTCCGACGGGATTTATGCGGCGGATGATGGCAGCCTGATTGCCCAAGGCACACGCGGCCTGCCGGTGTTCGTCGGCACCATGCAGTTTTCCACCCGGCATATCGTGGAGCGCATTGCATCGGGCGAAACGCTGCCGCCGGACCCGGGTGATATTTATATCGTCAACGATCCCTATCTGGGCGGCACGCATCTGATGGACGTGCGCTTTGCGATGCCATTTTACCGCGACGGGGCGATTTTCTGCTGGCTGTCGAACACCGGACATTGGCCCGACACCGGGGGTGCCGTGCCGGGCGGGTTCTCGGCGTCGGCGATCAGCGCCGAACAGGAAGGATTGCGCCTGCCGCCGGTCAAGCTGTTCAAGCGTGGCGTGATGGATCCGGAATTGTGGCAGGTGATCTGTTCAAACATCCGCGTGTCGGAACAACGGATCGGCGATGTGCAGGCGCAAGCCTCGGCGCTGCTGGTGGGCGCTGTACGGCTGGCGGCACTGCTGGACCGCTACGGCGACAGGGTGGTGACCGAAGCGATTGCCGAGATGCGCAAGCTCGCGGCGCGGCAAATGCGGGCCGGGATCGCGCTGATCCCTGACGGGTTGTATCGCGCGACGGCCTTCATTGACAGCGACGGGGTGGTGAACGAGCCGCTTGTCATCGCGCTTGCCGTGACGAAAACCACCGAAGGTCTGACCTTCGATTTCACCGGGTCATCCCTGCCCTGCGCCGGTCCGATGAATTCAGTCCGGGCAACCACGCTGTCATCGGTCTATCTTGCGATGCGCCACATCTTCCCCGATGTGCCGATTTCGGCGGGGGCGTTCGAACCGCTGGCGGTCATTGGCATCGCAGGCACTTTTCTTGACGCACATTACCCGCGCCCGGTGTCGGGTTGTGCGGCCGAGGTCAGCCAGCGGATTGCCGAAGCGGTGTTCGCCGCCCTGGTGCAGGCGATTCCGGCGCATGTCACGGCATCGCCTGCGGGCACCAGCGGCAACTTTGGCCTTGGCGGTCATGACCCGGAACGCGGGCGCGATTATGTGATGTATCAGATCTCGGGTGGTGGATATGGCGGCAACGCGGGGCATGACGGGTTAAGCAACGGCTGTTCCACCATCGGCATCTCCAAAGCCCCACCGGTAGAGATCATGGAGCAGACCTATCCGGTGCTGTATCGCCACTATGCACTGCATGAGGGTTCTGGCGGTGCAGGGGCGCAGCGCGGCGGTTTCGGTCTGGATTACGAGGTGGAATTGCTGCGCGGCACGGCGCGGGCCAGTTTCGTGATGGATCACGGGCGCACCGGGCCGCAGGGCGCGCTTGGCGGCAGGGACGGGGCGGTGAACCGGGTGGAGGTGACACGGGGCGGCGTCGTGAGCGTGCCCGAACACCTGTCGAAAGCGCAGGACATTCTGCTAAAGCCCGGCGACCGGGTACGCGTGCGTACTCCCGGTGGCGGCGGCTATGGTGATCCCAAGACGCGGGACCGCGCATTGGTGGCGGAAGATGTGCGATTGGGACGGTATACGGCAGCGCAGTCAGAGCGGTTGTTCGGTCGTTAACCGGCGGTATATGAAGCCGTAGGCGATCTGTGCGGGGCTTTTCAGACACAGAACATGAAACGCCGGCCGCGCAACCTACAACGCTACATGCACTTCTGTGCCACAGTCTTCGCAAGGCTTCATCATGGCGTCGGGCAAGGGCCTGTCGGTAAACATCGCGTCGATTTCAGCAAGGAAAGCCAGCCGCACCGGGGCAGACCGTTCCGGTCTCGTCCTATCCACAACCACACAGGTCCGCCGCAACTGGTGCCCCGATGCCCCAAGGCTCGCTCCCCGCCGATGCTTCGCCAAAATCACGCCACGTTCCTCACCGCCGACGTGTGTGTATCGTTTGTCCATTGCAACATCCGATGCCCGCCGGGCGCTGGGTGTTGCAGTTGAAACTTGAGCCTAAGAGGTGAAATGCAGGCTTGGTCAGCTTTGCGTCTGGCCGAGCAGAGGCATAATTATTCGATTGGGGCGCAACCATATGAGTTTTGAATCGTTTACTATTCGAAGCAGGCAGGATGCTTGTCAATCAGAGGTTCTGTCGCAAATTTTGTTGGAATTTGAGTGCGGGCATCGCCCGGACATAATTATGCTGCGAGCGCCGCAAACTGCTGAAATGCAGTAAGGCCGCTGGCATGGAGCTGCCCCTTTCGGATCATATGCGTGGTCTCGATCCCAGCCAAGGTCGCCTCGGCAGAATGGAAGGCCTTGAAGCCAAGCATGGGGGCCGTGATCCGCTTTACGAAGCGATGATCTTGTTCGATGATGTTGTTGAGGTATTTGACCTGCAGTATCTTGATGGTGTTGCCTGAGCCCGTGAACTTCAGGATCACATTGACGCTTTGCAGACCCGCCAGATTAGCGCCGCTTTTGTCGATGACGACACGGTCAGGCACGCCGTTCGTGCCAATCGCGCGCTTGAAAAACCGACGGGCCGCAGCCTTGTTTCGACGCTCAGACAGCATGAAATCAAGGGTTTTTCCCGTGTTGTCGACCGCCCGGTAATAGTAGGTCCATTTGCCTTTAACCTTGATGTAGGTTTCGTCCATGCGCCAAGATTCGGCGGTTGGTTTCTTGCGGGACTGCGCTTGTGCCGCCATCAGCGGCGCAAACTTAACCACCCAACGGTTCAGCGTCCCATGATCAACATCAACGCCACGCTCCTCCATGATCTCCTCGAGATCGCGGTAGGAACCAGGGTAGCGCAGATAGAAGAACACGGCATACAAGATCGCTTCCTTTGGGAAATGTACGCCCTTGAAGTCAACCATCGCTCCGCCCCTCTCGTCCGCCACCTCTGCCGCAAAATTACTGCCGCATCACGTGACCCGGCGAAAGTCAAAAAAGTTTGCGACAGAACCGTTTCTGGAGGCGTGGCGCACCGAATGGGTCGCGGCCGAATGTTCCGAGTACCATATATAACACAGAGTTAGCCGTCATAGCTCAGATGGTAGAGCGCCTGATTTGTAATCAGGATGTCGCGGGTTCGATCCCTGCTGACGGCACCAAAGATCGGAGGAGGCCAGAATGCGCGGGATCGCTTATCGTCGTCACACAGAGGCGCGGGAGAAGGCGCGTGCGCTGCGAAAGCTCAAGGCACGTTGGACCTGGACTCCACCTGAAGGTCGACCCACAGCATACATTGCGGCACAGATCGGGATGCTGGCCGCGACCCGGGCCCCGTGCTCCTGTTACGCTTGTGGGAACCCGCGGCGCCATTTTGGAGAGCCATTGATGGCGGAGAAGCGGGCACAGGACGGGTTTCTTGTCAGCCTCGAAGACATGCAATCACAGATCTTCTGCCATGGTGGACAGATAAAAATTCTTGAGGAGACCACATGATGAGATCATTTTTTTTCGCTTTGGTTTTGGCCATGGGTCCGACGGCGATCCTGGCAGATGGAGGTGCTGCAACGACGTCATCCGGTCTTCCGGATGGCGCCGCGGCCGGATCACTCACTGAGGCTCTTTCAGGTTCCACTCTCGGCATGATGACGGTCAGCGAACCGCTCATCGCAAGTGGAGGCGTCATGGCACTTCCTGCTCCGTCACAAGATGACGGGATGCCAGACCTGGCGGTTCAGGATCTCTGTGCGGCGCAGGCTGAAACACAGGTCAATGTTGCATTGGCCTATGAGGGCTGAACCGCCAGGTCTGCTGCGGCCTATGACCTTCTGGAAGCAGGCATGACCAGGTATGATCCGGATCTGTTCAACGTATGCACGATCGCGGCAAGAATGCGCGGTGGCAGCTACGTGGCCATGCTGGACTGTATCGGACCATAAACCGGACAAGGAAGAACTCTTGGTTGCCTCGGCTGGCAACGCCGACTGCATGGGGATCATGAAGAATGCAAACAACGTTCGCACTGATTGGATGGCTTGCGATGGGCTTTGATTTTTCTCAGCTAAATGGAGGTCAAGTCTCAGCGGCAATAGACCTTCTTTCATCGATGGGCTTTGTTTGCTCCGATGTCTCCAGCGAAGCTGCCTGGACGTCAATTCAACCCGTTGGAACCTGGGCATGCACTAGAGGAGAGAGCAGTTGGAAAGGTAGAAAATTCATAGACATTGTGCTCCCGTTTTCTGACGAGGGAACTGTTTTGGCGGTTCATAGGACGGATCGGTACGTCGGTCTTTGAGGCGCCCTACCAATATCAAATACCTCCTTCCCGGGGTCTGGGTGACACATTTTTACAAAGGAGATGATCATGGCTGAGGGTTTGCCACCCATCGAAATGGACTTTGCGGCTCATGGCGCGCCTGTGGTGATTGTGGCGGAACAAGAGGTTTCCAGCACCGTCGATGTTTTGCGCATCGTCCCCGCGCTGAGTGATCCCAAATGGGTGCGCGCCTATGCCGGCGTGGTCAACCATCTGGCGCAGGGTGACGATTTCAAGGTGATCATGGACCCGTCTGCTTTCGAGACAAACTACCGTGAAACCTACAATGCCGAGGACCCGCAGGAGCAGGTGCCCCCCGGCGTGGTGCGGTTGCGCAATTTCGGCATTCCCGATTTTTCCTCGATGCACCCCCCGGTGATGACGGGGGACACGCTGGTCTATTTCGCTGAGAACCTGTTCATGGGTATTCCTTACCGGGCGACGATGGAGAAGGGGGGAAACCCGGCCTATACACCGGTCACGATGAGGGAATAACTCGACGCTTCAGGATCGGCGGACCACTCTTCAATCAGTGTTGCCCGTTCCGAGAAGGTCTGCTTCGTCGTTCTCGCGTCGTGACCTTTCGTTCCGAGCCGTGCGAGCTGCCAATTTGGCCTGACCAACCTCGAACTCAAGCTTGGATATCGCACCATCCCGATTCGTATCAAGACGGGACATCAACCTTTCCATGACCCGTCCTGACGTGGCGGAGTTCATCTCATCGGATTGCAGGAACCCGTCTTTGTTGGTGTCGGCTCGGGCGATGAGCCGTGTGGCGCGTTCGGAGACCTGCGAGGCGGAGGAGGCCTTCATCTGTGCCCTCACCTCCACCTCTGACAGTTTCCCGTCGCCATCGGTATCCGCAGCAGCAAAGCGACGGATTTGAAAGGCCACCATATCGTCGGGTGTCAGTAGACCGTCAGCGTTTCTGTCGAGAGCTGAAAAATCAATCGTCGTTGCTCTTGTTTGACCCGTCCTTCGCTCTTGGGCCTCAACGGCCGACACGACACTCAAAGCCATGACGGCGGCAGTCATAAATGTTTTTTTCACAGACATTTTCCTTATCTGGAAGGGGTAGCGGGATTGCTTTTTCGCACTCATAAAGGTTTAACGGCTCGTGTAAAGATTTCCGTCGCGTTTCAGCATCTATGCGGTCCTGGGCCTGAGCAGAGGGCTGCCCCTGGAGGCAAGTGCGCATAGCGCCAGGGGCCGGGTACGCCCCCCGTGGGACTGCTCCAGAAAATCAGGGCCACCTTAAGTTTATCCTTGCGCGGATATCGTTTTTCGCACACAAATATGATGTCCTGAACGAGTTTGGCGGGGTGGCAGAGCGGTCGATCGCGGCGGTCTTGAAAACCGTTGAGCCTGAAAGGGCTCCGTGGGTTCGAATCCCACCCCCGCCTCCACCGGAAAAGGCTGACGAGATTACTATGCCCTGGTAGCTCAGCTGGATAGAGCGTCCCCCTCCTAAGGGGAAGGTGGAAGTTCGAATCCTCTCTGGGGCGCCATGGAATACCGGAGAGATCCGGAAGAGTGGTCGAGTGGGTGAGGCGTGGTCCCGAAGGGACAAAAGGCTCCGGTGGAGCGTTTTGAGCGCCGAACGCCCGCAGCGCATGCGCGGGCCGGACGAAGGCGCCGTCTTGGACGGTGGAATTAATGACCGGTCTCGAGGGCTCGTCCCGAAAGGCCCTGAACGGAAGAGTGGCCGAGTGGCTTAAGGCACCGCCTTGGAAAGGCGACGTACGTGAAAGCGTACCAGGGGTTCGAATCCCCTCTCTTCCGCCACAACAAAGGGGATTATCATGTATATTCGCACTGTTACGTTCACCGGGGCGGATGACGGGGTGAACCCCTCTGATCTGTTGTCCCTCTCGCAGCAATATCCCTTTGTCGAGTGGGGGATCCTGGTCTCTTGGAAGCGGTACGGGACACCGCGCTACCCCTCCCCTCAGTGGATCGACCGGCTCGCCTCCGCACGGCACAAGGTGGGAACCGGGACCTTCGCGGCCCATCTGTGCGGGGATGCGATGCGCGACGCTGTCCGGGTTCTGACCAATCCACATCCCGCCCATGTCGCGGAATGGATGCTTCCGCTCGGGATCGCTCCTCATCAGTATGATGCGCTCTTCGGCCGAACCCAGTTCAACTTCGACGTGGGACGGGAGGGGCTGTCGCCCTCGGACCTGTCCACCCTGATGCGCAGTTGGCGCGCAAGCCGCACCGGCTGCCTGATCAGCCAGCACAATGAGCAGAACGCGAAGGTCTGGTCATCGCTTCAGGCCGGAGACGTCGCAACCAGCGCGTCAGGCCCGCGACACCATCTTCTGATGGACGCGTCCGGCGGCCGCGGTCTCACCCCGCAGACCTGGCCGCGCCCGATCGAGGGTGTGTATTGCGGCTACGCGGGCGGGATCGGACCGGACACGATCCTCGATGACCTGGACCGGATCGCTCGGGCGGTAGGTGATGGCATCATCTGGATCGACATGGAGGGGCGGCTCCGGGACGAGCAGGACCGGTTCGACCTCAGCCGGGTCGAGACCGTTCTGCGCGCTGTACGGGACTGGACGCTCTGATGGCAGAGCGTTCCACCTTTCGCCACGCGATGCGCGGTCTTGGCCGTCTCCCCCATGTGGGGGAGCATCCGGGCATCCCGATCGCGATCATCCTCGTGGGCATCGGGTCTGCGGCCGGGGCGGGGCGGCACGGACCGGTCGGCGCCCTGTTCGGGCTCTGTCTCACAGCAATCTGGGTCCTTCCTGTCTTACTGGTCGGATCCGTCGACCGGTCCCGACTATCGGACCAGCTCGACAAAAATGCGCCGTTAGCTCAACTGGATAGAGCGGCTGACTTCTAATCAGCAGGCTAGGGGTTCGAGTCCCTTACGGCGCGCCAAACTCATATTCTTTTTCTTGCATGTTTTTTCCATCAAGCTCCCGGGCGACCCGCTCCGCAATTGCCCCAAAATGCTCAAGCTGCACGCAGACGTTCAGGAAATCCTCCACGCGACCCGGGTTGTGTGCAAGCACTCGGATGAGCGCGCCGAGAAAGGGGCGCCGGGCCGGTCGCGCGCACAACAGGAAAGTGGCGATCTTGGTAAGCCCAATGGCCCCTCTGATACGATCCGGAAAGGAAGTGTCGAGCAGGGGTCGCGGGGCGGCCCCCGCGCCCTGGCCGAGCCGGGAGAAGTGCCGTCCGGCGCGACGCAGGTACCCGGGTCTGTCATAAAGGCGACGGTAGGCGTCCACGTATTCTGCAACGATCTCCCCAACCGGTCGGGTCGGGGTAAAGTTGCAGATCTGGTCCTGCCCCATCCCGGCCGCGCCCCCGCCGAGCCGGCCCTCCTTGATCAGCCGGTCCCACAGGGCGGTGTTCGGAAGTGCTTGGAGGATCGTGATTGTCACGGTCGGAATCGCGGTCTCCTCCATGAACTGCACGATCCGGTCCCCGGCCCCTTGCTTTTCCCCGTCGAACCCGAGGATCATTCCGCAGGTGACCCGGAGCCCCGCCGCGGTGATCCGGGCGATCGAGTCCGTCATCGGCTCCCGTGTGTTCTGGCGCTTCAGAGTAAGGGTAAGGCTCTCTTCGTCCGGGGTCTCGATCCCGACGAACACCGTCCGGAACCCGCAACGGACCATCATCCGCATCAGATCCGGGTCCCCGGCCATATCTATCGACGCCTCCGTGAAGAACTCGAACGGGAACCCGTGCGCCTCCTGCCAGATCAACAGGCTCGGAAGCATTTTTCGCACGTTTGGCCGGTTCCCGATGAAGTTGTCATCGACCACGAACACGTCCCCACGCCAGCCCAGGCCGTGCAGGAGATCCAGCTCCGCAACGAGCTGATCCGGGGTCTTGGTGCGGGGCCGGCGCCCGTAGAGGGTGATGATGTCGCAAAACTCGCACAGGAACGGGCAGCCCCGGGAATACTGGACCGACATGGACAGGTAGGCGTCCATCTCCAGCAGATCAAACCGGGGCAGGGGGGTCAGGGTCACGTCCGGCTTATGGGCGGTCCCGTCGAACCGGAGTGCCGGCCCCTCACGACGCCGCACCCCATACGTCCCCAGATGGGCGATGAGGTCCGGAATGACCGTCTCTCCCTCCCCGAGGATCAGGTAATCCGCACCCGCCTCATCAAAGAGGTCCGGCACGGAAGTGACGAAGGGGCCTCCCATTGCGACAGGGACCCCCCGTTCCTCCGCCTCCCTCAGGAGATCGAGCATCTGGTCTCGCTGGACGATCATCCCGGTGAGCAGGACGAGCTCCGCCCAGGCCCAGTCCCCCTCGGAGGGCTCCCGGACCGCACAGTCCACAAGACGGAGATCCCAACTCTCCGGCAGGAGCGCTGCTACCGTGATGAGGCCGAGCGGGGGCAGGAAGGCCCGTTTGCCCACGATCGGAAGGACCCCGTCCAGCGTCCAGATATTCGGGGTGAACCCGGGGTGAATGAGTAGAACGCGGATATTGCCCCCTCAGGCCGTTGCGACCAGTATTTTGTGTATATTTTGTTTTTTCGCTTTCGCCTTTGTCCACCATGCCCGACCATAGGAAGGCGGACAAGGGGGTGACGTGGATTGTGAAACCCTTAACCAGGAAAAAACGGCACACTCTCACCTGCCAGTAAGGACAACATTATGACTGATGCGATTCCCCTTGTGACCTTAGGACTTGGCGCAGACAGCCAATATGTCGTGATGGTTGGCGAGCAGGACCAGGAGGCGAGGGATGTCGCCTCGTTGATGGCGCTGGCACCGGGGTTGATGCGTCCCGCAGCAGCGCTGGAGGCGGCGCGCTTTATTAATCATATGGCACAGGGCCCGGCGTTTGATTTGATCACGGACCCCGCCGCCTATGCGGCTGCTTATCGCGCCCGCGTCGATGCCGAGGACCCGAACGAGAACTGGTCACAAAATAAGGTGCGCCTGCGGGATTATGGCATGCCGGATTTCGACCAGATCAAGATCCCGGTGATCGCCGGATCAGTCCTGACCTATTTCGCCGCCGACAGCCACATGGGCGTGCCCTACAAGGTGCTGGTTGATCTGGCGCGCCCCGGCGTCAAGGTTGATGCCGACAGTTATGACCCGCTGGACTTGACGCCCTTGTCGGGGGCGGCGGATGTCGGCGGCCCGGGCGGCAGCGGCATTCAGGACGAGGACAGCGAGGACTGACTCGTTCCTCGGCTCGTAGGCCTTAACACGATAACCGCATACCCGGCCCATGAGCCGGCGTTCACAGGCCGCCCCTGCAAGAAGGGATGCGGCCATCCCTTAACAGGAGCCAACAGGAGGCCAGAAAGGAGGCTATCATGCGAGCACTGAACAACCTTCTCCCAAACTACCCCGCGCTCGTTCTGAACGCGGACTTCTCTCCTGTCCGCATTCACCCACTCAGCACCTGGGGGTTTGAGCGCGTCCTTCGGGCAGTTTTGAAGGACCGGGTGGTCGTCCTGGAGGAACATGACGCGGAGCTCCGATCCGCAAATCTGACCTACCGTCCCCCGTCAGTCATTGCGCTACGTCGTTACGTTCGGCCACAGAGCGCGGTTCCGTTCAACCGGATGAACATTTTCCTGCGCGACGGGTTCCGGTGCCAGTATTGTGGGGGTCAGTTCGATTCCCGCGACCTCACCTTCGACCACGTCATCCCGCGCTCACGCGGGGGTGCGACGAATTTCGAGAACATCGTCAGCGCTTGTGCCCCCTGCAACAGCCGGAAGGGGAGCGAGCCGATGCGGCCCCTGCGGCCTCCGCGAACCCCGAGCCCGCGTGAGCTTGCACGTGTCTCCAGACTAGACAAGGCGCGGCTCTGCGCAAGCTGGATCGATTACCTTTACTGGTCAGGCTGCCTGGATGAGGACTGAGAAGGGCCCCCGATTTTCGGGGGCCTTTTTTCTTTGGAAGATCAGTATCGCACCCATGCCAGCGAGGGAACACTGATCCCCGCCATCATCAAGCCAAACCCGATCACGCAGATCAGAAGAAAAATCAGAGCCCCATATTTTGCCCATCTCCGGGCTTTCTCCGCTGCGGCAGCATCACTGTTCCGGTGCCGAATCCGGATTTTCTTTAAGTATCGCGTGCCCATCCAGATCTTATCCTTACTTTTTTCGCAAACATGTGGAAAAACTATTTCCAAGTCAAGGCTGGCTGCATACATCAGGTGTAGGAACAAATTTTCGCAACCTACTGAACGATGATAAAATGAGAGAATGACCATGAGCTCTGAACTCGCACCGGATCACCAACCTGTCGACGTCTTCGAAGAAGCGTCACGCGAAGTATCCGATATGATGACGTCACGCTTTCCTGTCCGATCACGGGGACGACCCAAAATCCGGAAAGAGGAGGCTGACCGTCGCGAAGCACGTCGCATCCGGTTTGGTGCCAAGCTGCGCCGCCTGCGGGAACGCAAGGGATTAACCCTTGCCGAGGCCGCAGTCAGGGCTGGTATTTCCAGTCCGCGCAAACTCTCCCAGTACGAGACAACCTGCTATCCGCCAGGTTGGGTGGTACGTGCGATCGCACCGGTCTACGGCGTTGGCGAAACCTACCTCGCGGAACTGGTCCTCAAACATAACGACCCGGAACTCTATCACGCATTGATGTCCGAAGAGGACGATGGCGGCGAAGGGAGCGAGGAATGAGAACCAGTATCCTGAGAAACGGGGCAGCCGTGAGCTTGGCAGCGCTTATCGCGGGCGGAGCTTGGGCTCAGACCCCTCCGCAAGCACTCTCGGATGCAGCGGGTGCCGTGTTCGAAGGGGAGATCGGCGGGATGTCCATCTGGTCCGTTCCTGGCATCCCGGAGCTGTTCGCCGTCACGCCTGACGGGCGGACGATCGTAAAAGGGTCGATCTTCAGCGGGACAGGACGAGATATCGGTTCGGCCTATATGGGGACTGCGCCGAACCTCCTCTTGCCTTCGGTCTCCACCGAGCAAGGATCGGTGGAGCGCGTAGGTGATATCTCTGGGGAGCCAAGCCCAATTGACGCGGAACGTCTCAGCCCGACGAGCCCGGTTTTCGAAACGTCCGGCTTTGCCGATCTCCGGGGACCCAACAGCTGCCAGTCACCTATCCAGGGTGCCGGGCCGGCCTTTGGGGCCCCCAGCGTCGCCGGCTGGGACACGGAGGGGCGGGGGAACCCTCCCAGGGCCGAAGAGGCTCCGCTTGACGCAACCGGCATGGTGGATGGCGCTGCCGTTGCGCGAAGCGCGGAAGAGGCTCTGGAAGGATTTGACGCCGAGGAGCGGCGCGAGATCCTTCTCGCGCTGGTCGAGCGGCTCCGGACGGCCACGACACAGGAAGAGTTCCTTCAGTCGATCGCTGACTGGCGTGTCGAGATTGACCAGGTCCGAACCGACAAAGGAATGCCTAGCCTTTACACCCAGGACGGATCTGCGCCGCTTCCGCCTGTCGCGGAGGCTCTCGTGATGACCACACTGGCTCCCCCTGCGATCACGACCACTGTTCTTTCGGATGAGCCCTCCGTTTCAACAGTCCCGATGATCGCTCCGCCTGCGATCACGGTTACGCCGCTTGAGCCTGCCTCCCTCGAGGCATCGCTTGAGGAACAGCTTTTGGAGGACGCGCGCAAGAACGCGCTCTGGTTCTCGGTGGGATCGAATGAAGCACCGGTCGTATACGCCTTCATTGATCCGACCTGCCCTTATTCTGCCAGAGGTATTGCAGCGGTCTCCGATCAGATCGGAGCAGGCACGTTGCAGCTGCGGGTCATACTGGCGCCCGTGGTTTCAGAACGGGCTGCTGGACTTATCGCCGGGATACTGACCGCTGAAAAACCTCCGCTGGCGTTCTTTGATCACGAGATCTCGCTTTTCGAGAGGGGCAGCTCCGATCTTGACTCGGGTGAGTTCACCGAGCTCCCTCCCTTGGTCCAGGCGGGGATCAAGCGAAACTACGACATGATCCGGAATTACCGGATCCCGGGGGTGCCATTCTTCGTTTACGAGACGGCAGAGGGAGCAAGAGTGGTTTCTGGCGCCCCTGAAGGGATCGGGTTCCCGGGGGCGCTGGTCGACCCCTACAACGGGACAAAATGAGCTGACATCAGTGCAAGACGGACCGGGCGATGAGCGCCCGGTCCTTTTTCGTTAGAGGCGTGTTCCTCGCCCCTAATCACGTTCAGGGTGAGGGAACATCCTCCTCTTCTGGCACGTGCTGCTCGGCATGGTCACGCGCCTCCTGCCAGCTCAGGATGGACCCGTCATTCTCCCGCCCCATCCAGCTTTTCGGATCCCCAAGACAGACCCCGTGGATCAACCTGAGTGCTATCCCGTCCGTGCGGCAGGCCCCGTTCGGCCGGGTTTCGAACCCGGCGAAGGCGCAGGGGTGTCCGCCCCCGATCGGGGTGTGTGGCGGTCCCCCTTCGAGGAGCGTCATGCCCTGATCCGTCTCGATGAAGTCGAGCGTGCATGCAAACCCGTCCGCGGGGAACCGGTCCAGGGTCTCTTGAAGGTGCGGGTGGGAAAGGGCCTCCTTTGAGGCGAACCGCAGCAGCTCAATGTCCATCCAGCGCGGCGTGAGGGTCAGGCCGAGCGCCGCGTCGACGACCCGCTGCGCCGCCTCCGCCGCTTTGAGCGCGCGGGCCGCGTTCTCGGGCGTGACCGTGCCGACCCATCCGTAGTAGGCGGCGACCCCGGTCACCCGCCCCCCCTCGACGAAACAGCGCCACTCCATCGGCCAGCGTCCCTTGCCGGCGAACTGTGAGCCGTGCCGGTGCGGGTCCTCCCCCTGCCCGTAGCGGGCGGCGGTGACCCAGGGCCGTGCGAGGTAGTGCAATCGGTCTTTGTGGCCGCGGGCGAAGGTCTCGATGAACCGCTTGTCCGTCGCGTCGATCCGGGGCCGGTTGCCGACCCGGACCCACCCGGCCCCCACCTCGACCCCCTCGGCGAGGGTGGCCCCTTCGCGGCCGTCCCCGATGAGACCGGTCCCGGCCAGGCTCTTGAGCATGCTGGATCCGGAGATGTTCGTGCGCACCATCCAGTCGTAAGGGATCCCCTCCATCGCTTGAAAGAGACGTTCGTGGACCTCGGCGGGGTCCGGCCCAGCCCTTTCAGGGCGCGCGACCCCGTCCAGCTCCGGAAGGACCCGTCTCAACCCGCGTCCGATCGCGTTCGAGACAAACTCCGGCAGCTGGAGCTGCTGGTCGATCACGCTCAGCTCCGCTTCCGAGAGGGAGAGGATCTCCGTGGCGGGGATGAAGGGGACCCCGGCGCGCTCCGCGAGCAGGAGCCAGTGGCGCAGATCACAGGCGTCGAATGGGCCGCCCCGCGCGATCGCGTCCGGGTCAACCCATGAGGCCGCTTCCCGCTCGACCCTTTCTGCGGTCTCAGCGATCCCGGAGAGCCGGTCCCGTGCCTCCTGCACCGGGCCGCGCAGCAGCGCCGCAGTCTCAAGCCCGATCCGCCGCAGGGTTCGTCCCGTCTCACGCTGGCCGGCGATGAAGCTGATCCGGCCGATCACATCCTTCAGGCTCATCCCGCGCTCCTCATTGCGGTTCGGGACCGGACGGGTCCGGGTCAGGCAGGGCGCGCATCGCGGCCTCAAAGAGGTCCCGCGTCCCGGGGCGGTCCGCGCCGTCCCCCACGAAGCTGTCGTCGCGGCCGGTCAGATCGAGCCAGTCCGCGTAGGGGAGGGGGTGATCCAACCTCAGGCCCGGCTCCTGCGCGACCTCCCGGTCCGCCGCAGCGCGCAGGCGCGCCGCACGGCGCGTCCCGGGGAAGTCGACGAACTCGAACCCCATCTCATCAGGGGAGGGATTGGCGTTTGAGCCGAGCGCGAGCTCGAAAAGCGCCTCCTGGGGGGTCCCGGGTATCCAGGTATTGTCCCACCAAGCCTCCAGGTAGGCCTCACGTGCGGCGCGGACGAGACGGCCCATGTCCGCGATCTGGGCGCTCACCTCGAAATAGAGCTGATCCCCGTCCACCGAGAGGTGCGAGACCCAGATCCGGTCAATCCCGGCCGATTGCGCGTCGACGGAGAGGTTGAGCATGGACCTCTCCAGCTCGGAGGGCCCGATCTCCGTGTCTCGTGACAGCCCCATATCCGATCGAAGCGCGTCCCGGTCCGTCACCCGGACCAGCGCGCCGATCTGGATCGTCGTCGGGGGCATGAGTGTCGTCTGGACCAGACCGGTCGCGAAATCGCTCCCCGCCCCCTCCAGCCTGGCCGTGTAGTCCCCGTAAGGTCCCACTCGGAGCTCAAGGCGTCCAGGCAGGTCATGGGCGCCGGGGGATCCAGACCAATCCAGGGTCAGCTCGGTCACCCGATCAACGCCCTCCATGCGTGCGCTTTCAGGCCGCGCGGGCGCCCCGGTGATCGCCTCGGCAAGCGCCCCGTCGAGCGCACCCTCCTTAGGATATGTCCTCATCATCGCGACCCTCAGCAGGGCTCCGGGTCCGGCTCGAGGTGCCGCATGACCCGGTCCAGAAGCTCATCCACCTCACCGGCGAGCCGGACTAGGCTATTCCCGTTGTTAGGGAAGCTCAGATCAGGAACAATCAGAGCGGTCGCCTTATCCGTCTCAAGTCCGGTGATCGTGGATCCGTCCCTGGTGATCTCGACAATCACGCCCCCCATGCGCCGGATCACGTCGACCTCATAGACGATGGATTCCGCGATCAGCCGTGCGTCCGGATCCTTCTTAAGCTCACGGCGGATCTCCTGACCGATCGTCCAGTCCGGACCCATCTGGACCCCCATGAACTCCCCGTACCGCTCCATAAAGTAGCGCGGGGTCTGGTTGTACGGAAGGAGCGGGCAGGGGACATCCTTGAGGTCCCCGTTCACCATCCTGGCTGCCTCATCGGCGCTGGCTCCCACATGGGTGAAGTAACCCATACAGGCGGCCTTTCCGCCCGCAAACGGGTGGATCCGCGTAAACCCGTGCCGTTCGACCATATGGTCAGCAACCCGGCTTTTTCCTACTCCGCGCCGGCCGGAAAGTCCTATGATAAGTCCGGCCATGCGCCGCTCCTTGTTTCTATCTCACATGAGAAGGTCGGGGGTATCCTTGGCGGGTTTGGGCCGCTCCACCTGAAGAAACCCATCCTCGCTGATAATGATTTTCGCGTTTGACCGGACCGGGATCTGGTCCGATATCCCGATCTCCATCTTTTTGTGCACTGGCAGAGCTGCGCCGCATTTGAGGTCGGCGAGACGATCACCGGACAGAGCACTCTCTCCCCAGTTGATGATCGGGAACCTGTCCCGGTGACGCAGATCCTCATCGATATCCTCCGCCCTCTCGGTGCGAACCGGAGACGGGGAAAGAAGAGAAATATGCGCCCGCGCCGAACCATGATCCCGGGCTATTTTGTTCAAGCCGAGAGTGACTTGACGGGAGAACGTGTCCGATATCCAGATAATCTGGTCAGATCCGAGCGCCGAGAGACCGCGCGTCGCATCTCCACCACTATCGATCCTGATCTCACGCGACCGGAGCGCCGTGTCGGCAACTGCTCCGCCGCCGATCGCGGTGTTGATGTTGAGGTTGATGGATCGGTCTGTGACTTGCGGTGTATCGCCGGGGCCCAGGACCACTTTTGCGGAGATTTCCGTCTTGGCCTTGGAGAGGAGCTTGCTGTAGAAGGCTTTTCCGGCCTCATAGATCCCATAGGCCTCCGCTGCTATCGAGATCAGATCAAGCGCGGTCTTCGCTATTTCCTTGGTCCAGGTGATGACGCTTTCACCGGCAGGCATCGCGTTCCGAACCTGGTCTCGCAACATGACCGCCGCCTCTGATCCGGACTTCCATGTTTCACAAAAGAGTTCCCTCGCCTGATCGAGCAAAGGGCCAAGGAAGACACGCGCTTGTTCAATCTGCTCACGAAAACGCTGGGACACCTCAACCCCGGCAGACTGGAGCCACTCACCAACGCTGTGCAGCGTCGCGGCCGTCTGGTGAAGGGCACCATCATAAAGGGCGCCAATCTGTGCTATGGGATCCGTGAATGGATTTAGCGAGACAGCGAACTGAAATACCTCATGCAGAGCCTCGAGCCCGCCGGGCATGACGTAGCCGAAATAGGCTCCCGCAATATATGCCCCGGCGGACATGAGCGCACGGCGTGTGGACCCGTTCGACAGGAATGATCTCAGCTGTTCCCGCATATTTCCCCCTCCAGTTCCTTGGCTTCATCGGAGGATAGGTCACGCATAAGAAAGCACGAACGCTTTTTTTCGCTAGTCCGTCAACCGCCGATCAAAGAAGGTCGAACCATAAGGACCATTCGCGTCCGGGTTGTCTGTCCATCACGGGATCGGTTCAGCCCGAGCGCACCCATAGCCCCAACGCCACCGGATCCGGTGCTCAGGGCTCGTTCCTGTTCGTAGCCTCCCATGATGAGTATTCCACGGCACTTGCCCACCTGTTCCACGAACATGTGGCCAGTCATTCCATGACATGTGGCCACCCCCGTGAGGTGATCTGCGAGGCGATTTATTCATGACGTGATTTCACCGCGTGGGT
>Ga0209284_10002933_pt1 | contig 22073 bp, 28 predicted proteins | sample FRY03_FD_187211 | JGI IMG/M metagenome (GOLD analysis project Ga0209284, IMG submission 187211) | Freshwater microbial communities from Lake Fryxell liftoff mats and glacier meltwater in Antarctica - FRY-03 (SPAdes) (version 2) | ecosystem: Environmental > Aquatic > Freshwater > Ice > Glacier...
CGATGTTGCAGGACATCTTTACCATGCTTTAAATCGTGGTAATCAGCGAGACGCGATTTTTCAGAAGGATGACGACTATGAAGCGTTCGAGCGGGTCTTGAACGAAGGACTGCAGAAGTTCCCAGTTTACTGAACGCAATGCTTTGGCCGCAGGGTTAGTGGAAAAAGCGGAGGACTGGAGGTTCGGAGGGCTATTCAACTGGTTGAGTGGACACTGTGGGATCAAGCTCGCCAAATGGCCGGTACCGCGTCTTCCTGATTGGCTCGAAAGGGTGAATCGGGTGGTAAGCGAAAAGGAGGCAGAGCAGTTGAAGCGAAGCATCGCCAGGGGCCAGCCTTTTGGTGATGCCGGTTGGGTCGAAACAACCGCACGTCAATACAACCTTGAATCGACACTACGAAAACGAGGCCGACCACGCAAGTTTACCCATGCCGCCAATTAGGCTCCTGACCCTTTTTCCTCGCCTTTGGGCGTCGTCATTTCCCATCCCACTTTCCGTTTGAAACACAAAAAGGAACACAAAAAGGTGTCAGGAACCGTTTTTGGCGAGGATGGAGAGATCGGTTCCACGTTTGTTTCTCCTGCAAAAAATGTTCCTTCAAACAACTGTGTCTCGGATTGAAATTGCGTGTCGCCCATCATGCGGTTTTTCCGACTGATCTGTCACGATCAACGCGACTGTGGCGAGCCGCCCCAGTCGCTGCGTAATTCGTCGGCCCGTGTGCGAATGTCAGCCATTTCCTGCGGCTTCTCTCGCATCTTCGCCACGTTGCTGATCGGGAATTTCATTCGCTGATTGTCTTTCAGAAGATCAAAATGCCGGTCCATAAACTCCCAGTAGAGGGTCGTGAATGGGCAGGCGTCGTCGCCAACTCGCTTTTTGTAATCGAAGCGACAGCCTGAGCAGAAGTTACTCATCTTGTTGATGTAATTTCCGCTGGAACAGTACGGCTTTGTGCCCACGATGCCGCCGTCGCCGTACTGGCTCATGCCGAGCGTATTCGGAAGCGAAACCCAGTCGATCGCATCCAGATACATCGCCATGTGCCACTCGTGGAACAACCGCGGGTGGGCACCCCACAACTGTGCGAAATTCCCCAGCACCATCAGACGTTGAATGTGGTGCGAATAACCATGATTTATCACATGCTGCATCGACTGTCTGACACAGTTCATCTCTGTTTCACCGTCCCAGAAGAATGATGGCAGTTCCAGATGGTGATCGAAATGATTCAGTTCGATGTATTCAGGCATCTTCAGCCAATAAACGCCGCGAATGAATTCTCGCCAGCCCAGAATCTGCCGCACAAAACCCTCGACACTGTTGAGGGGCGCCTTGCCACTTCGGTAGGCCTCGACGGCCGCGTCCACGCATTCTCGAGGATTCAACAGTTTCATATTGAGCGGAGCAGACAATCGCGAGTGATACAGAAACGCTTCATCAGTCCACATTGCGTCTTCCCACAACCCGAAGTGCGGAAGAATGTTGTCGATAAAGTTCTTCAAAAAGGCTTTCGCCTGCTGCCGTGTCACTGGCAGTTGGAAATGGTCAAGACTGCCCGGATGATCAGGAAATCGAACTTCCACCAGTTGGATGACTTCCTGCGTGGTCGCATCGGGCCGAAACGTTTTGGGTTGCGGCAGCTCATCGGGTCCGGATTTGCCGAAACTTTTACGGTTGTCATGGTCGAAATTCCACTGACCGCCTTCCGGCTGGTTGTTGTCCATCAGGACATCGTGCTTCTTTCGCATGTCGCGGTAGAAAAACTCCAGCAACAGACTTTTGCGGCCGTCAGCATACTTCTCAAACTCCTCGATCGAACAGTAGAAATGGCGATCGGGTCGAACGTCCAGCGCGACGCCGAGTTCATCTGCAACAGTCTGAAGCTGCTGTCGCACACGCCAGTCACCGGGCTCCACCACGACCAGTCGTTTGGGTTTCAGGCGTTTGACGTCAAGCCGCAGGATATCACCAAATGACTTCCCGCGATCTTTCGACGGTTGCCGGTGAAACTCGTGATACTCGACTGTGAATTTCGACTTCGTCAGTTCGTCTCGAAAGTGCCGCATCGCAGACAGAAACATCGCGATTCGCAATTTGTGGCACCAGACGTGCGTTGTCTCTTCCTCAACCTCTGCCATCCAGACGGCATTGTTTTCAGAATCGAAACCATCAAATGCGGCCGAAGCATGATCAAGCTGATCGCCCAGTACCAGAATCATATCACGCATCGTTGGGTTTCGATCTGTTTTGTTCCGCCACATGCGGACTCACGGTTGGATAGGTCGCATCTGCACATCTTTCCGATCAGATCGGTCCGCACGATGCCACCAGACTGAGGTACGTGATGATCAACACCATCTCCACCAGATCAGATCGTTCATCATGATTGCCCATCAACTCGGCATGTTGATCAGCGACATCAGTTCTGCTCGACTCGCCGGATCTCTGCGAAACGCGCCACGCATCGTACTGGTCCCGGTCAGACTTCCCGTCTTGCGGATCCTGCGGATCGACATGCAGCAATGTTCGGCTGATGACTGATCATTCAGAGTCCCGTTGAATGCAACTGACATTGATAACCACTTCCATTTCACAGAGTTCAGGACATAAGAGAAGGGGCTGCGACTGGATATCGACCGCCCCCCCGAACTTAACGTCATCTTTCATTCAGTTACGGCAGCATCACGCTGTCGATCACGTGAATCACGCCGTTTGAAGCTTCGATTTCGGTTACGAGGGTCTTGAACGAGCCAGCCGCGACGGCTGTGTCTACAATGTCTTTGTCGGCCGGATGTGCCTCGAATATCGTCAAGACATGTGTTCCACGCACTGACCGATTGGTTGTTGCTCTGCCATTACACTTTGAGCCCGCTTCTGCGGATGCAGCCACGACCAGCAAACCCGTCGCGAATAAGATCGTCAACTTATTCATCTCGAAACTCAATTCTGTTGAAACTCTGAACCAGTAAAGGTTCATAACGTTCCTCCTGTGTAACAGACCGCAGGCGTACAATCACGCTTAACTCGACTTTGTGAAAAAAGCTAAAGCGGCAACATTCATGGAAGCCCGCACTGCTTTTACACATAAATATAAGTCTTTGTTGTCGATATGGCTTGTCCGCATCGCCGAGATTGTTCGGTCGCTCTGCCACTGCCTCGTAACAACGCCTTGCCGAGTGTGACATTACTATTCGATCGATTCGTCCAAACAGTTCTCTTCTGGACGTTAGTGCACGAACACGCGAAACCTTGCTGAAGAATGTTTCGGGATTGTCTCTGCAGCTGGCGAGTCGCGGCGTTCAGCACGATTACAAGCAAATCATGGAATGGTGGCGAACCGGAGTTAACGTACAGCCTTCGTCGCGGGATGGTGAAGATGCACGTTGTGAACGAATTTGTCACGAGTGAGTTGAGTCTGTTCAGGTAGAGGGGCTGCTAATGAATAAGCGTAAATTGGCCAAACTGGGCTATGTCGTTGCCGCTGGGGCTTCGTTTCTTTTCTCCGTCTCACTCTGGTTTACCGGGAGTAAACAAGAGGGATTGTACGTGGGGTTGTGGGTGCCATCGATCCTGAGCTTCGGGACACTTGTGCTGGGGAGTTCTCAAAATGGCAAACAGTGATGTTCTCATTTTCGCCGTAGGCTGCGGAGTGTTTGCTGTGGCGCTGACATCGACATTCATCTCTTTGATTGTCAGTGATAAAGCGGACGAGTGAGCACGAGGGTTCATCCTCCAAAGTTATTGAAACCTGAAACGTCGTATTTTCGCCTTGCAGGCGTGGTGTCTTGTTGGACGCCGCCCGCAAGCGCAGCATGAAAGTGCCGGCTTATCGACCCCTCTCAGCGTCGCTGATATTCGGCATGATGTGTACGCGATGGTGGTCGCTGGTTTTTCAAATCCGCTGATCGTGCTGATTTATGTGGGTGGAATGCTGGGACTTTCCGTGCATCTGAAGCATGCGATCTCTAATGCTTTTCAGACGATCGGCCTCGCAAAAGAGGGCCACGAATCCGCATTGCGAAAGGCATCGCCAGTCATCGCGGCGGTCAACATCGCGGGATTTCTGGCGGTGCCGGTCTCTGTGGTGACGGGATTGGTGACAGTGCCGAAGCCCGCCACTGCAGTGTCCTCCGCACGCAATTGACATTGACAACATCGCGGCAGAGATGTCATTTCTTGAGATGCTTGACCAGGTGAACATGCAGTCTGCTGAAAACGGCCAACCCGAAGTCGCGTTCGAACATGACTGCCGCGAAGGCATCTGTGGCACCTGTTCGCTTGTGATCAACGGGGTGGCTCATGGCCCAGTGAGCGGTGCCACAACATGCCAAACTTACATGCGCAGCTTCGAAGATGGCAGTGAAATCTGGATCGAACCGTACCGAGCCAAAGCATTCCCCATTACCAAAGACGTGATTGTCGATCGCAGTGCGTTTGATCGAATTCAGCAGGCTGGCGGGTTTGTTTCCGTCAACACGGGGAGTGCTCCAGATGCGAATGCGATCCCGATTGCCAAAGCGGTGGCGGAGAGTGCCATGGATGCGGCGGCCAGCATCGGCTGCGGTGCGTGCGTCACAGCCTGCGTGAACGCTTCGGCGTCATTGTTTGTAGGAGCAGAGGTCGCTCACCTGGCGACGCTGCCGCAGGGCGAACCTGAGCGTCGAAACCGCGTTCGAAAGATGATCGCTCAAATGGACGCAGAGATGTTTGGCAGTTGTTCGAACCACGGAGAATGCGAAGCGGTCTGCCCGAAAAATATCAGCGTGAGTGTGATCGCGCGGATGAATCGCGAGTACCTCCGTTCACTGGCAACGTCAGATACGTAAATATGGTGCGGCGTGATGCCCTGAGCTCGCCACTTCCACAACGGGTGGACGATCGGTCAGTTTCTGGAGATGTTGACCTGACTGACGACGATTTCATTCGTTCCCTTAATCCTCGCGATCCGTGGTTCTCCACAACTGGGCGAACTTGAGCGAACCTTCAAATTCTTAACCGACTCCTTCCAAACTCCCAGCGGCGGGAAGCTAATTCGCAAAACAGCGAGGGTGTGGAGGCAGTCGTTGAAGGCGCAGCTGACGGATCTATGAAACGAGTACCTTCAACGAGTTACCAAATGAACGACTTTCAATTTCCCACATGGACCAACCGACTGGCAAAGTGCCTCATCATCGGTACGCCGATTGTGATCGCATACGGAGCCATCGTGTTGATGGCGGGTACCGCGCCGGAGACGACTCACATCGGTTACGCTCCCGAACAACCCGTTCCGTTCAGTCACAAGCTGCACGCGGGCAAGCTTAAGATGGATTGTCGTTACTGTCACACTACAGTCGAACAAACGGCTCACGCAGCGATTCCTCCGACTCAAACATGCATTAACTGCCACAGTCCTGCCGACGGAAGCGGCAACGTCGCACTCACCGCGATTCACGCTGGCAGTGCGAAATTGTCTGAGGTACACAAAAGTTGGGCGAATGATACGCCTGTACTCTGGAAACGCGTACACGATCTGCCCGACTTTGTGAACTTCAATCACTCGGCACACGTCACGCGCGGCGTCTCGTGTATTTCGTGCCACGGACGGATCGATCAGATGGATGTTGTGTCTCAGGTCAGGACACTGAGCATGGCGTCGTGCCTGGAATGTCATCGAAACCCCACACCGCATCTGCGGCCTCCCGAAATGGTGACGAACATGGAATGGGTACCGCCCAAACCGGCCAGTGAAATTGGGGAGCTGGTGAAGGAACATTGGAACATCAAAGCGAATCAAAACTGTTCGACTTGCCACTACTAAACCTGAGCGTCGCGGCGATTTGATGCCGCCGCTCTCAAGTTTCATGAGAACTGAATCAACACCAAAATGATCGACCTGGAAACCACAACGCAGCCCAAACGCTATTGGCGAAGCCTGAACGAACTTGCCGACAAGCCGGCGTTTCGTGACTGGATGTCGCGAGAATTTCCTATGGCCGGTTCGGAGCTGCCGACGTCCGTGTCGCGTCGCCGCTGGCTGCAACTGATGGGAGCGTCGCTGGCTTTCGGAGGAATCGCCGGCTGCCGGTGGGAAGCCGAAGAGTTTGCGCCTTTCACGGTGCGACCTCAAAACCGTATGCCCGGAGAAAAACAGTACTTTGCATCCAGTTGGGAACTCGACGGCACGGGTCGTCCACTGACAGTCACATCAATTGACGGTCGTCCCATTAAAGTCGATGGCAATCAGCAGCATCCGTTCACGAAGGGCGGAACAGACGCCTTTGACCAGGCCAGCATCCTTTCGCTCTATGATCCGGATCGCAGCGATGGTCTGTTTGAACGCGTTGGCAACGAAACACTCCGACGCAGTTGGGAAGATTTCGACGCCGCCATTGCCGTTCAAATTGACGCTCACCAGCAACGGCGCGGACAGGGATTGGCCTTTCTGTGCGGTGCTTCGTCATCGCTGACACGACAGCGGCTGCAGCAACTCATCACCGCAAGGTTCCCGGAAGCCATCTGGTGCGAACATGAACCGACCGTGAATCGTGCCGCAGCTAAGGGATCCATTCTGGCGTTCGGCGAACCCGTTCGTACGCAGTACGATTTTCGGAAAGCGAAGGTGATTGCCTGCTTCGACGCCGATCCGATGGGCGCTCATCCTGCTGCCATGAACATGGTGCGTGACTGGGCTGACCGTCGCGACCCCGACAGTGATTGGATGAATCGGCTCTACGCCTTCGAAAGTGGAATGTCACTGACCGGTTCGAATGCCGACCACCGCGTGCCTGTTCGATCCGGCGACGTGCCAAGTGTGGTTGCAAGGCTGGAAGAACTGGTCGCCGAAGCCATTGAAACAACAACGGGAACGACGCCGGAGCCTGGACAAACCGGAAACGTTAAAGCGGATAAAACGGAGCGCGTGCTGGCGGCGCTCGCGGACGATCTTGTGAGGTGTCGGGGTGAGTCTGTGCTGTTGGCTGGCCCCCGGCAACCCGCCGAAGTGCATGCGCGAATTCATCGCTTAAATGTCCTGCTGCAAAACCACAATTCCACGCTCACCCACACCATCGATCCAATTGAGGCAAGCTTCCTTCAGGCAACAGACTTTGAATCGCTGCTGGAGAAGATGGGTTCCGGTGCTGTCGAAACACTGCTGATTCTCGAATCAAATCCGGCGTACGGCACCGCTGATTCGAAACGATTCACAAAGGCGTTGAATAAAGTTGCTTTCACTGCGCACGCGGGCCTTTATCGCGACGAAACCACCGCCGGCTGTCGCTGGCATATTCCGGTGGCTCACTTTCTGGAATCGTGGGGTGACTGCCGAACATGGGACGGCACCGCCACCATCGCTCAGCCAATGATCGCTCCCCTGTTCGGCGGGCGAACGGTGACGGAGCTGCTTTCGTTGTTCACTCGCACAGGCCTGGCATCCAGTGAACAATTGCTTCGCAAGGCGTTCATGACATGGTCTACCGAGTCCTCTCGACCACCTCGTGAAGCCGTGCGACTGTCAACCGAATCGGAATGGCGAAAGGCTGTACACGACGGATTTATCGGCGAGTCTGAATTCGCAGTCCGCGAAGTTTCTCTCACAGACGGACTGAATGACCGGTTTCCAATCGGACAGGTGAATATCGCGGAGCGTGCGTCGGCACCAAATGACATTGAGATCGTGATCTCCCCGGATGCCTCTGTGCACGACGGCCGGTTTGCCAACAACGGCTGGTTGCAGGAAACTCCCAATCCGATCACCAAGCTCACATGGGACAACGCGGCCATCATGGCACCGGCCACTGCGGCCTTATTGGGAATCAAACACGAAGACGTTGTTCGCATTCAGGTCGGCGAGCAATCCTTGAGGCTGCCTGCATTCGTCCTGCCGGGTGTCGCAAAGAATTCGGTGCAACTCGCGCTGGGGTACGGCCGATCCGCTGCCGGTCACACTGGTGGTCTTGCGAACGATGACATCGCTGCTATCGGTGTGGATGTGTCGCCGTTACTGGCGGGGAAGGCGTCCATCATTCGCGAAGGCGTCACCGTAACGCCAACCGGTGAACAGCATGAACTGGCCACCACGCAGGATCACTTCGCCATTGATGCGGTTGGCTTTGCAGCGATCGGAAAGCGACTGGGAGAACTGATTCGGACCGGTACTCTGGAGGAATACGAAAAACATCCGGACTTTGCCGAGCACCGAGGACCTCACCATCCACCGCTGGAATCGCTGTGGGAAGAGCCGAAGTACGAAGGTCATGCATGGGGTATGGCCATTGACCTGAACCGCTGCATTGGCTGCAACGCATGCACAGTGGCATGTCAGTCTGAAAACAACGTGCCGATTGTCGGTCAAGCACAAGTTCTGGCTGGACGTGAAATGAGCTGGCTGCGGATTGACCGCTACTTCGCCGGCGATGTCGATGACCCTGAAGTGGCTCACCAGCCCGTCGCCTGTCATCACTGTGAGACGGCTCCGTGCGAACAGGTCTGTCCCGTGGCGGCCACAGTACATAGTGACGAAGGGCTGAACGACATGGTCTACAATCGCTGTGTCGGCACCCGCTATTGTGCCAACAACTGCCCGTATAAGGTCCGCAGGTTCAACTTTTTCAATTACAACGCGCCGCTGGCTGAACCGGAAAACGTGCTGCAGAAGATGATTCTGAATCCGGAGGTCACCGTTCGCAGCCGTGGTGTGATGGAAAAGTGTACTTACTGTGTGCAGAGGATTCAGGACACAAAGATCGATGCGAAAAATGAGCGACGAGGTATCGCTGATGGAGAAATCGTTACAGCCTGTCAACAGGCATGCCCGGCTCAGGCCATCGTCTTCGGCGATCTGAACGATAAGCAAAGTGCCGTCGCGAAAGCTCACCGCAATGATCGATCGTACGGCATGCTGGCCGAACTGAATACAAAACCACGGACAAAGTATCTGGCAAGAATCCGCAACCCACATCCATGGCTTGCGGAAGCCATCGTGAGTGCCACACACACTGAACATCCATTGTGATCATGTGTATGCAGTGAGTCCGCATTATTGAAAACGTTCGCGTTTTTTTGAAACTCCGTCTTCCAACAGCGATCCATCATGGCAACTGTCACCATCAACGAATTTGACAATACCGTCATTGATCCGGCTATTCGACCGCCGCTGATGAGCGGCAATAACACGCTCAGTTCGATCACGGAACAGGTCGCGTCTCTGGCCGAACGTCCGAAACCTCCTCGCGCATGGACGATCGCTTTTGTGTTCTCGTCCAGCCTGACAGTGATGCTGTTTGCCCTGATTGTCTATCTGATCGCCACGGGGATTGGTGTCTGGGGCAATAACGCGCCCGTCGCGTGGGGCTGGCCGATCGTGAACTTCGTGTTCTGGGTGGGAATTGGCCATGCCGGAACTCTGATTTCTGCCATTCTGTTTCTGTTCAGACAGGACTGGCGAACCAGTATCAATCGGTTCGCCGAGGCGATGACAATCTTTGCGGTCACCTGCGCTGGGATCTTTCCCGCCATTCATATCGGGCGGGTTTGGTTCGTTTACTGGCTGGCCCCATTGCCCAATTCTTTGGCCATGTGGCCGAACTTTCGCAGTCCGTTGTTGTGGGATGTTTTTGCAGTCACGGCTTATGCCACGGTTTCCGCGATGTTCTGGTATTTAGGGATGCTGCCGGACCTGGCGACGCTGCGTGATCGAGCGACGTCGAAGATCCGCAAAATCGTATATGGAGTCGCTTCGCTGGGCTGGACAGGTTCGTCGAAGCAATGGCGACTGTTCGAAAAGGCGTATCTGTTGTTGGCTGCCCTCGCGACGCCTCTCGTTCTGAGTGTCCATACGATTGTCAGCTTTGACTTTGCTGTCTCGCAGGTGCCCGGCTGGCACACGACTATCTTTCCGCCGTACTTTGTGGCGGGTGCTGTGTTCAGCGGCTTCGCAATGGTGATCACGTTGATGGTGCCGGCCAGACAATTCTTCGGGTTGAAAAACCTGGTCACGCTGCGGCACCTGGAAAACATGTGCAAGATCGTGCTGGCGACCGGCATGATGGTCGGCTACGCCTACGCCACGGAATTCTTTATCGCATGGTATGGAGGCAACCAGTACGAACAGTTTGCATTCGTCAACCGAGCGCTCGGGCCGTATGCCTGGGCTTACTGGACCATGGTGAGCTGCAACGTGCTGGCACCTCAACTGTTCTGGTTCAAATCAGTTCGAACATCACCATGGTGCATGGTGGTGATCTGTGTGCTGGTGAACGTAGGGATGTGGTTTGAACGTTTCGTCATCACGGTCACATCACTCAGTCGAGACTTTCTGCCTTCATCATGGGGATACTTTGCCCCGACGTTAATTGACGTGTTGATGTTCGTCGGAAGTTTCGGTTTGTTCTTCACGCTGTTCCTGTTGTTTTGCCGGTTCCTGCCCATGGTGGCCATGGCCGAAGTGAAGTCCGTACTGCCCGCGGCAGGCGTCCATCGAATGGAATCAGAGTAGGAGGATCACCGTGCAAAGAGAACGCCGACAAACAACACAAATCAAAAATGCAGATACGATGTCCATAGCGACTGCAAAACAACCAACGGCTCTCGCAGACCCGGAAATCAAACTTGACGGGCTGTTGGCAGAATTTGTTTCCGCGTCTGACGTTGTTGCTGCAGCGAAAGCAATTCGTCAGGCAGGTTACCGAAAACTGGAGGTGTATTCTCCGCATCCGATTCACGGTATTGACGAGGTGCTGAAGGCAAAACGACCGCCGCTACCGTACGCCGCGATTGTCGGAGCGGTCGTTGGTCTGACGAGCGGGATCTGGATGGCATGGTGGATGAACGCGATCGACTATCCGTTAATCATCAGCGGCAAACCGATGTTCTCGTTTCTGCCGAGCCTGCCTGTTGCATTCGAACTTGCAATTCTGCTGGCCGCGTTCGCCGTGTTTGGTGGAACAATCGCCATGGGAGGTCTGCCGCGGCCAGCGAATCGGCTGTTTCGGATTCCCGCGTTTGCTCGAGCGACCAATGATCGATTTTTCATTGCCGTCGAAGCATCAGACGACGTCTTCGATGCGGAACAAACCGAAGCACTGTTGCGTCGGGAAGGCAGCGTTCGAGTCGACACGATTCCGATTGTGGACGTTCGGGAGTCCCGACTTCCTCGGCCATTTGTTCTGACCGCGATTGTTCTGAGTGTGCTCGCCCTCATTCCGCCGGTGCTGATCGCAAAGGCGCGTTCGACCACATCAACTGTTCCGCGGATATCTTTCATATCGGATATGGATCATCAGCCAAAATTCAAAGCTCAAACCACAAACCCCTTGTTCGCTGATGGACGATCGATGCGTCCGCAGGTGGCGGGCACGATTGCCTTGGGCGATCTTCGCGAAGACAGCGCGTTGTACCGCGGAATTCGTAGTGATTTCGAGGAAGCCACTGGATCGGCAAACGGCAGCATCAGCCAACAAATTTTGGCCGCCATCCAATCCGGCGGCGAACCCCCAGCGGCGGAGGTTTCGGACGCACAGCCGAAAACGCCAAACTGGGTGACTGAGTTTCCCATTTCGGTGGACGAGACACTCATTCGCCGCGGTAAAGAACGCTACGAAATCTTCTGTGCCTCCTGTCACGGGATCGGCGGTGACGGCGACGGACTGGTGACGCTGCGGGCGTTGGAACTGGAACAGGGAACCTGGGTCAAACCGACCTCACTGCACGCGGAACCCATTCAGAACCAACCCGTGGGCCAGTTGTACAACACCATCGCCAACGGAGTACGAAAGATGCCCGGATATGCGTCGCAGATACCAGTGAAAGACCGTTGGGCGATCGTGTCGTATCTGCGAGCCCTGCAGAAAACTCGTACCGCAACGGCGGAAGATGTGCCGTCCGATGTCCTTCCCAACATGCGCGAACTGAATTAGCAAACGCAGAACTCACCCGGATACTTGCCGGCATGAATGATTGAACAGCAAAAATGTCAGCACCCGCAACTCACCTGTCCTCCGAGAACCTTGCCAAGTCGCGAGTCGCAAAATTTCTCGGCAGAGTGAATCTTGTCTACATGGTGTCTGCGATGATCTGTCTCAGTTTAGTGGGATCGCTGGCTGTCGGCTTTGGATCGGGTGATGGTGCGCGACGAATTGGCTTCGCCTGGGTTTTGAACGCATGGTTTGTGCTGAGTATCTGTTTAGGGGCCATGTTCTTCGTAGCCATTCAGCATATCACTCGAGCTGGGTGGAGCGTCACTCTGCGGCGGGTTGCTGAGGTGCTGAGTGCGAGCGTCGTTGGCCCGGTCCTGCTTCTCGTGCCCTTGCTCGTGGCATTATTAAGCGGTCACTCTGGTGTGTATTCGTGGAATGATCCGGAATTTGTGGCCGGGGACAAGGTGCTCATGGGAAAACAGCCGTTTCTGAATGCCCCGTTTTTTGCGGCACGCACATTTGTCTACGCGAGTGTATGGATAGCTGCAGGAGTTTGGTTGCTGAAGACGTCCCAAGGGCAAGACCGCACAGGCGATAAACAAGCGACGCTTTTGATGGAACGTCGCAGCGCTCCGATACTCATTGCGCTTGCCCTAACGACGACGTTCGCCTCCTTCGACTGGCTGATGTCTCTTGATCCGCACTGGTTCAGCACCATCTATGGGATTTACATATTCTCAGGCGGAATGACTGCGGCCCTGGCTGTGCTGTCGATTACCGCCGCAGTCTGGGTTAGCTCCGGACGGGCCCCAAAACTCGTCACGAAGGAACATCTGCACGACATCACAAAGCTGCTGTTTGGATTCAATTGTTTCTGGGCCTACATCGCGTTTTCACAATACATGCTGATTTGGTATGCAAACATTCCGGAAGAAACAATCTGGCTGAAGCACAGACAGGAACACGGCTGGGACAACGTGACGCTTGTACTGATGTTTGGGCACTTCTTCATTCCTTTTGTGGCCCTCATGCCGCGTGCCGCGAAACGCAACTCCGGGCTTGTGATCGTCGTTTCATCGTGGTTGCTGCTGATGCACTGGCTCGATTTGTACTGGCTGGTGTATCCGCAATTTAATGAATCACCCGTCTTTGGCGTCGCTGAGATTCTCGGGCTGATGGTTGCTGTCAGCGTGACGGCAGTTGCTGCTGGTTGGTTCGCTCGGGGTGAGAATTTGATTCCGATCGCAGATCCCAGACTTCAAGAAGCTGTTAGCCATCACGTTGTGTAACGGTTAGCGGTGGAGCGAATACGTTTTTATCGAAGGTGAAATTATGCAAAATCATGAACCCACCGACGGACTTGACGCACCAGCACTCGTGACGGCTGGATTGGTGGCGGCGATTGGTACGTTCGCGCTGATCGTTGGGTTACAGGTGCTGTATCTGAAGTTCCAGGCCGCACAAGTGGAAAAAAACCTTGCGGGACCTGTCACCGCCTCGTCCGAGTCGTTACTGGCCGAGCAGCGATCAAAAATCAATCGGTACGGATGGCTGGATCGTCAGAGAGACGTCGTTGCCATCCCCATTGACGTGGCTATCAAACTGACAGCACGGGATTTGGAAAAAACGATCATCGACCCTCACGGTGATCGAGCAGATGCTCAATCAAGACGGGAACCATCGTTATGAGAGCTCTCGCATTCGCCTGCCTCATCGGCACCTTGATAGCCTCAACGCAGCCATCCTTGGCGCAGATGCTTCGTAATACGCCGCTGGGGATCAAAGACGTCGGCATTGATGATCGTTCCGGGAATCAGCTCCCACTGGAGGTGGAGTTCAAGAATTCACAGGGGCAGCAGGTTCCTCTGGGGAGGTTCTTCGATGGACGGCTGCCCGTCATTCTGACTTTCAATTACGCGAGCTGTCCGCTGCTTTGCAAACTGCAACTGAACGGGCTTGTCGAGTCGTTACGAGAACTCGAATGGACGGTCGGCAAAGAATTTCGAGTCATTTCCATTAGCATCGATCCGCTGGAAACACCTCAACAGGCTGCGATCGCGAAGCAGAATCACCTCACAGCGTACGGTCGTGCTGACACTTCCGATGGCTGGGCGTTTTTGACAGGAACTCCGATGTCGATCGCTGCAGCCACTGACACCGCAGGATTCCGCTACAAGTTTCTGCCAAAACAACGTGAATTCTCTCACACCGCTGCCGCCATCGTTTGTATGCCGGACGGAGTGATTTCACGTTATCTGTACGGCGTCCAATTTGAATCCAAGACGGTTCGCCTGTCATTGGCAGAAGCTTCTGCGGGCAGGATCGGTTCGCCACTCGATCAACTGATGTTGTTCTGCTTTCGCTATGACAGTGCGACCGGAAAATATGCCCCTGCTGCGTGGAAGCTGATGCGACTTGCCGCCTTGACTACCATCATCGTGCTGGGAGCGTTCCTGTTGCGTGTCCGATTTCTGGCGAATCAATCGGCAGCGGGTTGAACGAATTTTCTGACCAGACACTTACGAGGTAATTCAAACGAACAGCGAATTCCATGACCATCTTCAGCTTACAACTCACTCTTGCGGAATCGACAGCAAGTCTATGGCTGCCCAGTCAAAGCTCGACCGTGGCCCGCGAAGTCGACTGGGTCTTCAACTTGATTCTGTGGATTTCGATGATCTTCTTTATCGGGATCGTTGGTGCGCTGCTGTTATTCGTGGTTCGGTACCGTCGACGCCCAGGTGTGTCGGCGGAAAGGAAAATTCACCATAGCATCGCGCTGGAGATTGCCTGGAGCGTCATTCCGTTCCTGCTCCTGATGGTGATCTTCGCTGCAGGTTTCAGTACCTTCATTGGCATGGCCGCCGAACCCGAGAACGCCTATGAAATTCGTGTCGTCGGTAAGAAATGGGTTTGGAGTTTCCAGTATCCGAACGGCTATATCGACGACGCCCTGCATATTCCGGTAAATAGTCCCATCAAACTCGTGATGTCGTCCGATGACGTGATCCATAGCGTTTTCATTCCGGCTTTTCGAGTCAAACGAGACGCCATTCCGGGTCGGTACACAACGCTTGCTTTTGAAGCCACTGAACCTGGAATGTTTGATCTGTTCTGTGCTGAATATTGCGGCACAAAACATTCTGACATGAACACTGACGTTGTCGTGCATCCATCGGGCGAATTTGAACGATGGCTGGAGAAGGCGTCAAACTTCCTCGAAACGATGTCGCCTGCCGAAGGCGGGAAGGCTCTCTATAAACGTCGAGGCTGTGCTCAGTGCCATTCGGTTGATGGAAGTCAGATGGTCGGGCCGAGTTTTTATAAATTGTTCGGTCAGCAGGCCGCCCTGGATACCGGCGAATCCATCGACGTCGATGAAAACTACATTCGCGAATCGATTCTGGAGCCTCAGGCGAAGGCTCGAGCTGGCTACCGGAAGGTGATGCCAACCTATCAGGGTCAGCTCAAAGACGACGAGATCTCTGCAATTATTGAATACATCAAAACGCTCAGGGAATAAACGCAGGCGACTTATGCGACTCGCCGCTGTTCACACAGAAATATCGAGTGGCCAACAACAAACTTGCCCCCCAATTTTTTGCCCCGGAAAACTCGACAGAAAAATCTTCCATGTCCACAATCATAAAACCTAAAAGTCGGCTGCCCGAATTTGTCAATCCGCACCCGGTGAAACTGCAGACTCCGAGCTATCTGACGGCTGAACGCGGGGTCTGGTCGTGGGTGTTCACGCTGGACCATAAGCGCATTGGCGTGATGTACCTGGTGGGGATTCTGACGTCGTTTCTGATGGGAGGCGTGATGGCCCTGTTGGTGCGTACAGAGCTGCTGACGCCGGGTCGGACCATCATGGACGCCGATACCTACAACCACATGTTTACGCTGCACGGCGCGATCATGACGTTTCTGTTCATCATTCCCAGCATTCCCGCTGCTCTGGGCAACTTTGTCCTGCCACTGATGTGCGGAGCAAAAGACGTCGCCTTTCCTCGCATGAACCTGGCAAGTTTCTACCTGTGGGTGTTCGGAGCCGTGTTTCTGGTCGCCGCGATGGGACTGAACGGGCTCGACACCGGCTGGACTTTCTACACCCCCTACAGCACCACGACCAACTCCAGCGTCATCAGCGCGACAATGGGCGTGTTCATTCTAGGATTCAGCTCGATCTTCACCGGGATCAATTTCATCGCCACCGTTCACACGATGCGTCCGAAAGGCATGACGTGGTTTCGTATGCCATTGTTTCTCTGGTCTCTCTACGCAACTGCCATCATTCAGGTATTGGCGACGCCCGTTCTCGGCATTACTTTGTTGCTGCTGATCGCCGAACGTGTCGCTGGTATTGGCATCTTTGATCCGGCACTCGGGGGCGACCCTGTGCTGTATCAGCACTTCTTCTGGTTTTACTCGCACCCGGCCGTATACATCATGATCCTGCCGGCGATGGGGATTATCAGCGAGCTGATTTCCGCATTCAGCCGCACGCGAATCTTTGGATACCGCTTTCTGTGTTACAGCAGCGTCGCCATTGCTCTGTTGGGTTTTCTCGTCTGGGGGCATCACATGTTTACCAGCGAATCGGCCATGGCTGCGGTCATTTTCAGTGCGCTCACCTTCAGCGTGTCCATTCCTTCGGGCATTAAAATCTTTAACTGGCTGGCGACGCTGTACAAGGGATCGATTTCACTCACGACACCGATGTGCTTCGCGCTGTCGTTTATCGTGCTCTTTGCGTTTGGCGGGCTGACCGGCTTGTTTCTAGGAGCACTTGCCACCGACGTGCATCTGCACGACACGTATTTTGTGGTGGCTCATTTTCATTACGTGATGATGGGCGGAACACTGATGGCGTTTATCGGAGGTCTGTTTTACTGGTGGCCGAAGATGTTCGGACGAATGTATAACGAATTCTGGGGACGGACGTCGTGCCTGGTGATTTTCATAGGTTTCAACTGGACGTTCTTTCCCCAGTTCCTGCTGGGAACCAGAGGGATGCCTCGGCGCTACTACAATTATCAGCCGGAATTTCAGGGACTGCATGTCGTATCCACGATTGGAGCGTTCGTTCTGGGCGTCGGCTTGATGATCTGCGCCGCCGTATTGATTCATTCCCTGTTCCGTGGCCGCAAGGCACCGCCGAATCCGTGGGGCGTCGCGACGATGGAATGGCAGACGACGTCTCCGCCGCCGGTGCATAACTTTGAACACACGCCCGATGTGACCGATCCTTACGATCTGGAGGACTTCGAACTGATTGAAGACACTGGAAACTATGAGCGCGGGCGATCGAAGTCTTCCGTCGCGGAGGCAGCCTTATGATTGCCGAAGCCGCTGCCGCTGCCGCACATTCGTCCTCCCGTTTTCGAGCACATCATTTCGAAACCGCACAACAGCAATATGCCGCCGCCAAACTCGGAATGTGGCTGTTTTTGGTGACGGAAGTACTCTTCTTCGGAGGACTGTTCGTCGCGTACGCCGTCTTTCGCACGCTCCACCCGGAAGCCTTTGTGAACTCAGCCGAGTTACTGGATACGCGGCTGGGAGCGATCAACACCGTGGTGTTACTATTCAGCAGTTTGACAATGGCATGGGCCGTCCGCTGCAGCCAGCTCGGCCAGCAACGCGGTTTGATTTTGTGCCTGAGCCTGACGCTGATCGCCGCCTGCCTGTTCCTGGGCATCAAGGGCATCGAGTATTCGCACAAATGGCATGAAGGGCACCTGTGGGCGTCGCAATATGCCGCAGGTGAAGCAAGTGCGGCTGGAGTCTTCGACCGAGCCGGAACGTTCTTCAGCATCTATTTTGCCATGACCGGCCTGCATGCGATTCACATCCTTGCAGGCATGGGCGCGATTGGATGGGTGCTAAAGAGATCGCTGCGTGGCGACTTCGGGCCGAACTATTTCACTCCTGTCGATACCGTGGGGCTGTATTGGCACCTTGTGGACCTTGTCTGGATCTTCTTATTTCCACTGCTTTACCTGATTGGTTGAACAGAGACTCAGCATGAATAACTCACCGACAGCATCTGTCGATCAAATTCACACGCATATCAGTTCACCGAAACAGATGATCTCAATATTTGTGACGCTGCTTGGTTTAACTGCATTGACCGTGATGGCCTCGACATGGCCGGTTGGTAGATTCGATGTGTGGATCGCGCTCGGCATCGCTGGGATAAAGGCGATCCTTGTGGCCGCGTATTTTATGCATCTGCGCTACGACACGCCGACGAATACTTTGCTGCTGGTGTTCGCTGTCGGCGTTGTCGTGCTATTTCTAGGAGTCACATTAGCGGACGCAATTCAGTTGGCACCTGAAGTAGAAGCAGCTTCACCAGCGGTCACGTTGCAATAATCGCCAAAAGGCCGACTGCTAAATGCATAGAAGACAGCCAGTTTCGCGTGACTGTTGCTCCGCTGGGGACGTATTTTATTCCTACCGTGACACAACGGCGCGCTGGTTAATTCGTTGATTGAGTCGAAGGCATTTCGGCAGAAAATGACACGACAGCACCGACAATGGCCGCCCCCACGATCAGCATGAACAGCAGCATCAGCGGCGCGTAGCTCCAATGACGTGGGGCGCGAGCGTGAGTAATCATCTGCTTTGTGTCCTCGCGAAATTTTTGTTGCTGCCATTCTTCCCGATCAAATAATTGCACCTCGAAGGCGTCGCTGCGTTCATCGCTGCGACAGATACCGTAGTGTTCTTCCCAGCCGCCGCCTTGCTTCTTTGCCTGAATGTGGAATTGAAACACCTGGATCCAACCGGGACGTTCAATGGCTTTCAGTTCCAAACTGAGAAACTTTACCGACCGGCCGAAGTAGCCGATCTCAGTCAGGTGGTCGCGTAGATCTTTTTCGGTACATTTGTTCGCGATCAGGGACTTGTTTGGTGCCTGACAGGCTGTGTTTTCGTCGGATTGTTTTTGAAGCAGGCGAACGATGTCCAGTTCCTGATACCGCAGCATCTTAGGGCGATTCATATTGGATTCACACCAGGGACAGACGTTGGACTGGTCTGCTGAAATCGAAAGCACGCGTTCGCCGCACCGACGACACAACTCGTCCGGATTGAATTCGATTTCGTGAAGCGTCGATGGTTTCGGTGGTCGCGAAAGGTGCAGCCCATCATCGTTCTTCCAGACGTAAAGCTTCATATTGGATGCAATTCGTTGATCAAAAGACGCATGGAACGACTCGCGCCAGCGGAACCCCGAATGCCCAGCTCAGGAAGAGTCGTGCAGGCCACATTCCATGCGGGCACGTAGTGGGCTGACCGCGTTCGATCACAAAACCTAACACCGCAGTTGATAAACTCCTTTCCGATTATGGATACTTCACCCGTGATTGACACGACAAACTGACCGGGATTCGCTGAACGAACCGTTGATTTCTCCGCCGGCGGGTCTATGAACGGCTCGAGTGATCAAGGCTTCTTTCCGGAGCAGGCAGAACGGTGCGAATGGGTTGCGAAGCGTGAACACTTGCTCAGCACAATGAAGCGACCACTCCTGGTCCTTCCGGGGGTTATTACAACCCGACGCATCAATGAGGGATTTTTGGCCAGACAGCCGAACTGCCAAAACTTAATCCCTCACTGAGGTTTCGGGTTGTGAAAGCCCAGTAAACTCCATCCCTCACGGACGTTTCAGACTTCAAAAACGAAAAGACTTTGGTTGGCCTGAAATGATCGACACTTCACGTTTTTCGATTTCAAACAGGGCTGTTTTCGTTTTCTGCATTGTCGCCACAGCTCTTTATTTTGGTGGCACAGCCTGGGCTCAGATTTTCTTGACGGCGGTTATTTTCCGAAGCCGGCCGGACGTTCGAAATGAACGTTTATTGCTTATGGCATGCAGCTTGATTTGGCTGGCGATTTGTCGCTGGATGATCTTTCGTCAGTTATTTTTTCCTTACACGATGTATCTGGCAACATGCGCCGTGCTTTTCGCATCGGATTTCGGACTATGGCGAGCGTACATCAAAGGGCTAATCGTCGTGACCGTATTCATCGCGATCAGATTTCTGCAAGGTGCCACGAATCGGGTGCTGAGCATCGAGTTCATCGTTGCGGCAATCATTCTCGCGCTTGCCATCTACTTCTATGAAATGACACCTCGAAATGCGGTCTCACGAATAATTGTTGTGGTTGCCGCTTCGCTCTGCGCCGTTGGGGGTCTTGCAATCTAAACAAGAATTGAGAAAGTGCAGGGGTCTCTTTGATGCATCATACGAGGCAGGGAGTGCGCTGCCGCCTTCTTCCGGTTCTGCGCGACATGAATTGCGCGGTGACACTTGCGCAGAAAATGTGTTTGCGTTGATGGACGAAGCTGGCGCTGCGATGGAGCCTGAAAGGCTCTGGCATATCAGCCTGGGAAAGTCGGCTGCTGTCAGCCGTGAGAGCAGTTTTGGAGCCGCAGTACCGTCATCCGGATTGGCAGCAGTTACCACAATCATCATCAATAAACCCAGCGTATCTACCATCAAATGACGCTTTCGGCCTTTGATTTTCTTTGCTCCGTCGTAGCCCCGATTTTCGCCTTCGACTGCTGTTGTTTTTACAGACTGCGTATCGACACAACTTGCGCTCGGCGTTGGTTCTCGACCGGCCTGCACGCGAATTGCGGCACGCAGGGTGTCAAGAATCTTCTGAAGCGTGCCATCTTCGCGCCACGCCGCAAAATACTTCCACGTTGTGCTTCGCGGTGAAAGGTCGTGCGGCAGCATGTCCCACTGACAACCCGTTCGATTCAGATACAGAATGGTGTTCAGTACCTCTCGCAAATTCACCTTGCGTGGTCGGGCCTCCCGGCTTTGCCACCGGAAGTAGCGACTCAATGTGGGACCACTGTTCGTCGATCAAATCCGTCGGATACGATTTCCGACACACCGTTTGATCATTCGTCATGGCATTGCACTCCTTTGCTCATGGACGAACTAAGCCTAACGCAGAATAGGGTTTACGTCTGCATCACTTTTCAGATAGCCTCTTACAATCACGACAGTGCCATTCGTGGCAGGAACCGAAAACGGGAGTTCAAGGTACTGCGACCGTAAGCGAACCTGGAGTGCGACACATCAGTGCCGCATTTCCAACGCGGCAAAGAGGCGATGTAAAGTGTTTCAGCTCGTCGTGATACCACCGCCGATCGTGATGCCACCGCCCTCCGCGATTGCGTCCCCGAGCAATAAATTCGGCCCCCAGCCAGTCCGCCGTCCGCGCCCTGCGATTCCGCCCCAGCGGGGCAAAATGTGATAGCCTTGGGCAACGCCCCAGGAAAGATCACACCGCACAGACGCCAAAGCCCCAACGGGGCGAAACCAACGGCATTGCGCCGCGTTGTTTCGCCCCGTTGGGGCTTTTCTAGTTGGCTGGTAACGTAAACCCAGGGCGATGCCCTGGGCTTTCACCTTATGGGCCTTTGGCCCGGAATCGCCTGGCCCGCGACATGGGCCTTTGGAGTGGAATCACGTTGTGATTTCATTGTATGATTCCGCCCCCGCGTCTTGCCGTCAACGGCGTTGAAAAGCACTAAGGGAACGCATAAAGGTGGCAAGAGAAGGAAGAGAAAAAAGGCGACGCAGTGCGCCGGGATAAACCGGTTTGGAATAGAGAATGAAAGTATCTTACGAAGAAAGTTTAGCCAACAGCTTCGGCCTTCAGCGGAGGGGCGGATCGGGTAACCGGACTGTCTTGAGCGTCCGTGCGAAGTGTAACGCAGGCCAGCCATTGAGTTCCCCGTTTTATGCTTGCGGTGTTCTACTGGAACAAGAGGCACCATTTCCGTGTGCCGATCCTGTTGTGTCAGGGAGAAGGCCACATCGAGCGTACCGTTCATGGCAAGGTGCGAACGAACACGGCGGAGTCCGAGAACCTGTGCATGCGTGGACATTCCAAACTCGCCTGAGTTCTCTGGAAAACGGGGCGGGAGATCCCATCAGCCTCAAGTGCAAAGCCGCTGTCTAGCGACAGTTGTTTTTCCCGGTTGCCGAATCAATGAGCTGCGTCCCCTTTCTTCTCCGCGAAACTTGGCTTCCATCCGACCCCGCAGGCTGTCGATTTAATCGGTATTTTACTTACGTATAACTACCAACACTGGGTGTATTATGTTAGACTCCCGTAGATCCGCCCCCGCTGAAAACGC
>Ga0209284_10002941_pt1 | contig 22030 bp, 20 predicted proteins | sample FRY03_FD_187211 | JGI IMG/M metagenome (GOLD analysis project Ga0209284, IMG submission 187211) | Freshwater microbial communities from Lake Fryxell liftoff mats and glacier meltwater in Antarctica - FRY-03 (SPAdes) (version 2) | ecosystem: Environmental > Aquatic > Freshwater > Ice > Glacier...
GAGAGCCACTGCACTTCTTCCTCATCCACTTCACGTCCCTGAATCACGATTGGCCATTGCATGCTCCCTCTTTGCCATCAAGAAAAGTTGTAGTCCAGCCCTTTTTGCAACTTTCGGAGATGCGCCCCCTGGCCAGGGGGCGGCCCCATTCATTTGTTCCGGCGCGCTGAACCCCGGCGTACCCACCGGCAACGTCGCCCCGCGTAAAAAGACCGCCCTCGGACCTTCCGAAGTGCGCGCACAACCGAAATCGGTCAGGAGCAGCACCCGGCGATCATCGATCAGGCAATTCTCCGGCTTGATGTCCTGATGGGTCACCCCGCCGTCGTGAGCCGCCTGGATCGCCCCGCACAGCTGATGGGCCCACTCGCGCACGTCATCCGCATCAAACACCCCGGAAGGCCGCTCCTGGCGCAATTCCTCCAAATTCGAACCACCAATCCAGTCCATGACCAGACCACCGACCCCGGCGTCGCGCGCCAAATCAAAGACCCGCACAATATTCGGATGGTTCAGGTGCCGCGCCTTGGCTGCTTCCTCGACCAGCCTCACCTCCCCATGCCCGTCAAATCCCTCCGATCGGACAAACTTGAGCGCCACTTCCTGGTCCATACAGAGATCGCGCGCCCGCCAGACCGCGCCGTAGCCGCCCTCGCCGGCCGGCTCCAGCAATGCGTAACGCCCCGCAAACTGCGCCCCCACCACGGGGACAAATCGATTGTCGGCGATCTCTGCGCCAAACTCGGCCATCCGCTCCCGCGCCTGGCTCAGGCACGCGCCGCAGAGTTTGGTCGGATAGGACGCCGGGTCGAACTGCCGATGAGCCGGCACGTCGCCGACCATCGCGCAGTCGATTCCCGAAGCCGCCTGGTGATCGTCCAATCCGAGGGTGTGTCCGATTTCATGCAGGCAAACGGACAACGTTCGCTGCACCAGCGTCGCCTGGTCCGGCCCGTCCTCCCGCACCAGCTGCAGACTGAGACACGCCGCCCCCCAGCCGAGGTACGCATACCCATAAACCACCGGGTCCCGGGATCCTGATGTCACCGGATCGGCCACGATCGCCACATTGGTCAGGCAACCGGCTTGCTGGCGCCGTTCCATCTGGTTCAAAATGACCGCGCCCGACCGCCCCCGCCATGCCGGGCGCTCGCTCGGCCGCGGATCAAGCAACCCCGGCTGCACCCGCACCGGACACCCGAGCGCCCGCTCCACCTGCCGTGCCAGCTCCCAGGCCAACCGCGGTTCGACATCCCCCAGCACCCAGAACGACACCGCCCCGCGCGCCTCCAGGACCAGCTGGGCCCCGCAGCCGCGGCAGTTGTTCACCATCACCGGGTTCCGTCTGTTGCACCTCGGACACACATGGCTGTCGCGCGCGGTGGAAAACGCGGTTCTGGGGGCTTCACTAAAGGCGTTCATGGAGCGGTGGGAGTCAGCCCCCGCGCCGCCGCGGGAGGAAGCCCGAACCTACGTCACCGGCGGCGAAAAATCCCTCCATTTCTTCGCCCCGTGCCGCGAGCGTTGATGATGGGAGCCGCGTCTTGCCTACTTTTTCCAAATACGCGGCGGCGTTGATGAAGAGGACGTCGTCGGGTTTCTTGCACTTCTTGAGCACGAGGATGCAGACGGGGATGCCGGTGGAGTAGAAGAGATTGGCGGGTTGGCGTCGATGGCGTCGAAGGTGGGCTTCTTGGCGGGGTTGAGTTCGCACAGTATTTCCCAATCGTTGAGCAGCGTGTCGCCGTGGAAAATCTCGAGCTCGGTGTCCTTCACACCCAATCCGCGCATAGCAGCTCCGCCTGCTGGAGCACGGTCTTCACCGCCTCCTCCTGCAAGTCCGGCGGGTAGCCGTATTTGTTCAGGATGCGCTTCACCATCACGCGGATCTTTGCCCGCGCACCTTCGCGCAGCGTCCAGTCGATGGTCACGCTCTTGCGGACCTGGGTGATGAGTTCGGCGGCGATGAGCTTGAGTTGGTCGTCGCCCATGGCTTTGACGGCGCTCTCGTTCACGGCCAGGGCGTGGTAGAAGGCGACCTCATCATCGGTTAGACCGAGGTCTTCGCCGCGCCTCGTGGCGGCGTCCATTTCCTTCGCCAGCTTGATGAGTTCCTCGATGACTTCCATCGTGGAGATGGCGCGGTTGTGGTAGGCGCGGGCGAAGTGCGAATGCAGAAGTGCGAATTCCGAAGTTCAGTCAGTTCGACATTCGAAAATCGTCATTCGACATTTGCCCCGTTCAGTTGTCCCATTTGAAGCCGTGCATCATGTCGCAGGCGATGCCGTGTTTCTCGTGCATCACGGCGATGGCCTGTTCCGTGTCGTAGGTCGGGTTGCCCTGGCCGCCGCTCTCGGTGTGGGTGGCGAGCGCGCGCTTGAGCTGATCGGCGAGGCCGAGGTAATCCACGATCAAGCCGCCGGGATTGTCTTTGAACACACGGTTCACGCGGGCGATGGCCTGCGGAGCTTGTCGGCGGAGAGCCAGAGTTTGGCTTCGAAGCCGAGGTTGGCGGTGGCGTCTTGAGGGGCGGAGGAGTTTCGGCGGGCGGGCAGTTTGGGGATCAGGCGCAACGGGACACTACAGAACAACTCGGCCGCTGATTCGACAAGCGTGATGCGATGGAACGCTGGAAAAAGTGCCCGAGAACCATAGACCGCCCGGCCGGGTTGCTTTCAGACTCGCCCTGGCCGGGCGGTGGTCGCCCGCGAAGGCGTGGATGGCCGCATTGCCGGTGCGCTGAACCTCCCCGAAGAGCTGATAAACCTCCGGCGGCACGATGCCGGGGTCGCGGAGCCGCCCGTGCAGCTCGTACTGGCCCTCCTGCGCCGGCGCTTCGCAGACCCCAACCCGGGTCGCGGTGGCCTGAGCCAAGCTTTCTGCGAGCTGCCGCAGCTTCAGGAGGCACGTATTCGGATCCTCCGGAAAGTACCGCTCGGACGGCATCCCGACCCCAGCAACTGCTCGGCATGCTCCCCCAGCTGGGCGAAATTTGTGGTGAGGCGCGGTCGCGGATGTCGGGGCGGTGTTCGTATTTCAGGCTGCACAGCCTCTCCATGAAGGCCTCCTCGATTCCCTGCTCTTGAAGAACAAGTTTTTGGGAATCCTGATTTTCCGAGTAGGCGTAGTCAGAATGAATGGGCATGGAGGCCACTTTTGGGATTCACGCCGAGCGGGGTACCGATGTGGGGAACGCCCCTGCGTTTGCCCTGCGGGAGGCTGTTCGGAACCTTTCCCGCTCCCTTCCGCACAACCTCTTGACAATGAAAGTGCCCCGATCTGGACTCGAACCAGAAACCAATTGATTAAGAGTCAACTGCTCTACCATTGAGCTATCGAGGCTGGTCTGCGCGAAAATTGCGAGGGGGTAAAGTGACGAATATTTGGAGGGGTGCAACTCCTTAATCTGGATTTTGCACCATCGGGGCTTGCCGCCGATTAACGGCTGGGCTTAGTCTGCGCTGATGAGCCCCGACACGCCCCCACCCCCGCCGCCGCCGCCGTTTGCGAACCCGCCAGCCTTCAATCCGGCTGCCCCGCGGAGCGGCGGGCCGCCGAAAACTTCCGGCGCGGCGGTGGCCAGCATGATTCTCGGGGTGACCAGCTTGGCCTGTCTGTGTGCCACTGCGCTGCCGGGGCTGATTTGCGGATTTGTGGGACTTTCCAACATCGGGAAGTCAAACGGTCAGCTGAAGGGGCGCGGCCTAGCCATTGGCGGCATCATTCTTTCGTTGCTCATGCCCTTTGCCGGGACGGCCGCCTGGGTGGCCGTGGGGGGCCGGCACGTGGCCGACAATCCGATGTTTCAGGAGCTTTTTGGGGCCGGCAAGAGCATGCTCAAAGGGGCCACGCAGGGCGCGGAGATTGCAGCGGCCTTAAGGGTCCACGCCGATGCCAACGGCGGCCGCCTGCCGGCGTCGCTTGAGGAGCTGGTGGCCGCGGGCGGGCTGGACGCCGGAAAACTGGGCAGCCCGGTGGATGGATCGTCCGGATTCTGGACCCTGACCGAACCTGGAGCGGTGCTCGCCGATCTGCCCGGCAAGACGGTGATCGCGCGGGGCGGCCCGATCGCGGTGCAGGGCGAGTCCCTGGAGGTGGCCATTTTCGCGGACGGCACGGTGGAGCCGCGTGATGCCGGCAGCGCCGCCGAGCCCCCGGCTGAGGATGCGACCTTCCCGGGGCAGGAGTCCGCCGGGACGTCTTCGTCCGGGGGGCCTTCGTCCGAGGGGCCTTCGTCCGACGACCCGGCCGCCGCGGAACCGGTGGAAGTCGGCCCGGCGGTTCCTTCGCCCGTCGAGACTCCCGACGCCCCCGGGCGCTGAGCGCAGGAAGCCCGCCGCGCCCCGCGTTGCCGCCTCATGTCCGCACCCACCACGCTCGGCCTGATCGCCGGCAACGGCATCTATCCGCACACCGTCCTGCGGGCCGCCAAAAAGGCCGGGGTGGCGCGCGTGGTGGTCGCCGCCTTTGCAAACGAAACCGACCCCGCCCTCGCCGGCGAGGCGGACGTGATCGAATGGATGCGCGTCGGCCAGCTCGGCCGCCTGATCAAGTTCTTCCGGCAGGCGGGGGTGACCGACGCCATCATGGCCGGTCAGATCGCGCCGAAAAACCTCTTCGATCTGCGCCCCGATCTCAAGGCGGTGCTGTTGCTCGGCAAACTCAAGCTGCGCCATGCCGAGAGCATCTTCGGAGCGATCGCCGACGAGTTGGGCCGGGACGGCATCACCCTGCTGCCGGCCACCACTTTTCTGGACGACCTGCTCCCCTCCCCCGGCCCGATCTGCGGCCCGGCTCCGACCTCCAAACAACTGGCCGACGTGGCCTACGGCTTCCGCATGGCCAAGGAGATGAGCCGCCTCGACGTCGGCCAGACCGTGGTCGTCAAAAAGGGCACGGTCCTGGCGGTCGAGGCCTTTGAAGGCACGGACGAATGCGTGAAACGTGGCGGCGCGCTCGGCAAGGGCGGAGCCACCCTGGCCAAGGTGAGCAAGCCGGATCAGGACTTCCGCTTCGATGTGCCCGTCGTCGGGCCACGCACGATCCAGACCGCGGCCGACGCCGGCATTGCCGTGGTCGCCGTCGAGGCGCGCCGCACGCTGCTGCTCGGACTGGAGGAAATCCGGGTCTTGTGCGACCGGCATCGCATCAGCCTGGTCGCCACCGAAGGGGCCGGGGCGGCCTGAGCCCGCCCGATAAGGGCCGATAAGGGTTGCCCCGCGCGGAGGGGCGGGCAGGATGAGTGCCTCATCCGCCCATGCAACAGGTCAAAGACACACAACGCGCCACCGTGCGCCTCGGCTATGACGGACGCGTGCACAAAACCTTCCGCGGGCCGGACGCGGCGGCGCGGTTTACCAACGAAGTGCGGGTGTTGCAGTACCTGGAGCAGCGGGGCTGTCCCTTTGTGCCCCGGCTGCTTGAGACCGACGCCGGGGATCTGAGAATGGTCACCACCAACTGCGGGCAGCGGGTGACCCAGCTCAACGACGCCCGGCTCAAAGAGCTGTTTGCCGAGCTGAAAACGTACGGCGTGCGCCATGACGACGCCTACCTGCGGAATGTCACCTACCGCCCGAGCGACGGGCGGTTCTGTCTCATCGATTTCGAATTCGCGACGATCCTCGATGAGGCCGGGGCCGCGGAGTCGACCGCCGCGGCGGAGGGAGCGGAGGCCGGGGTGGCGGGCGGGCGATAACCGGCGCGCCGGCCAGGAGCGCCCCTCCGGGGAGGGCCGGACGCCGCCCGAGCGGGCGTGACCGGGGCCGTGACCAGGGCTTGATTCTGTTCTGATTCTCCACGTTCCTCCGTGGTTCCCCCTCGAGAGCCTCATGTCCGCACTTCCGGCCACCCCGAACCCCGAACTCCACGTGCCCGGCACCCTGCGCTGGTCCGCGCAAACCCATGTGGGCCGGGTGCGGGCCAACAACGAGGACGCGTTTCTCGCGCTCACCTTCGATGCCGAGGGAGTGCGGCGGCTGGGCAAGGTGGGCGAGGGAGGCCTGGCGGCCGGCGACTACTTGTTTGCGGTGAGCGATGGCATGGGCGGGGCCAAGTCCGGGGAGTTTGCCAGCCGCATCGCGGTCGATCAGATCACGCGGCTGCTGCCGCGGAACTACCGCCAGGATGTGATCGGGCTGGCCACGAGTTTTGGCGACATCCTGAGCGAAGTTTTCACCCGCACCCACGCGGAAGTGAGCAAGCTGGGCGCGAGTTACGAGGAATGCCGGGGCATGGGGGCGACGCTGACGCTGGCGTGGTTCAAGCCGGGCTGGCTGTACTTCGGCCACGTCGGCGATTCGCGGCTCTATTACCTGCCGCGGACCGGCGGCGGCATGCGCCAACTGTCCCACGACGACACCCACGTCGGCTGGCTGCGCCGCCAGGGGAAGCTCAACGAGCGCGAGGAGCGCACCCACCCCCGCCGTAACCTGCTGAGCAAGGCGCTGGGCGCGGGCCACCAATTCGTCGAGCCCCAGATCGGCGCGGTCGGCTGCGAGGCGGGCGACCGCTTTCTGCTGTGTTCGGACGGGCTCATGGACGGTTTTTGGGACCACGCACTGGCCGATCGACTGGGCGCCCCGGCGCTGGATGCCGCCACCCTGGTGGCGGACGCCGTGGCCGAGTCCGGCCGCGACAACACCACCGCCGTGCTGGTGGAAATCGGCGAGTGAGGCGGCGGCGGCCGGCGGCGCGGGCATGGGGGGCGGCCCGAGGGCGAGGCGGGCAAAATTGCCTGCAGCCTGGTCTTGCCAGGAAAATTGGCCCGCCCTATGCTTGGCATAGCGACAGATGAAACGAGCCTGCTTGAGCGTCGTGCTGGTGGTGGCCCTGACGGGCAGCGCGAAGACATGGGCGGAAGAGGCGGCCGCGGCGGCGGCCTCCGGGCTCACGGAATTCAAGGAGCGGGAGGCCCGTATCAGGGCCGTGGTGGACAGGGTGCTGGCCTCGGTGGTGGCCATCACCAGCGACAGCCCGGTGGGCACCGGCAGCGGGGTCATCATCAATGAGGAGGGCCTCATCCTGACCGCCGCCCACGTGACCGACGCCATCACCGAAGATGGCAAGCGCAAGGACGTGGTCATTGTCTTTCCCGATGGCCAGCGGGTGCGCGGCGAGGTGCTGGGGGCCAACCGCACCTGCGACACCGCGATGGTCCGCATCGTCGATCCTGCGCTCCAAGAGTGGCCTAGCGTCGAGTTGGGCACCTCAGACGACGTGGCCAAGGGGTCCTGGGTGGTCGCGCTCGGCCAGCCGGGCGGATTTGAGGCCGACCGCAGTCCCCCGGTCCGGGTCGGGCGGGTCTGGGGCCGGGACAACTTTGGGGCCTTTTTCACCGACTGCACCCTGATCGGCGGCGACTCCGGCGGTCCGCTCTTTGATCTCGACGGCAAAGTGATCGGCATCCACAGTTCGATCGGCGGGCCGCTCACCGTCAACCGGCACGTGGGCATCGACAATTTTCACACCGACTGGGCCCGGCTCAGCAAGGGGGAAACGTGGGGCGAGCTGATCCTGGGGTCGGCCGATCCGGACCGCCCGGCGATCGGGGCCGACCTGGACCGCGACGCCGCGCCCGGGGTGCGGGTGCGCAGCGTGGTCGAGGAGGGCCCGGCCGCGGGGGCGGGGCTGCGCGAGGGGGACGTGATCAGTCATTTCGACGGAGTCGAGTTGAAGAACTACCTGAGTTATGTGCGTCTGATCAGCCGCCATCGGGCCGGGGATTCCGTGCTTTTGCGCGTGCGCCGGGAAGGAGCCGAGGCGCTGGACCTGCGGCTGGTCCTGCTCTCGCGCCAGACCGTCCGCCATCTGGGCATGCGGCTGCCCGCGCCCGTTCCGCCCAAGAACTGGCTGGGGGTGATCGTGGAGGACACCGACACCGGGCCCGGGGCCAGGGTGGTGGAGGTCTCACCGGAAAGCCCGGCGGCGCAGGCGGGCCTGAAGGTTGGGGATGAGATCACCGCCCTCGGGGGCACCCCGCTCGGCGGAGCCCTGGGTTTTGCGAAATCGGTCGCTGAATTAGAACCGGGGGCGGTCCTTGCGCTGCGTCTGCGCCGGGCCGACGGCACCGAGTCCGACGCCACCGCCACCCTGGCGGCGCCTCCTCCAGCTTTCACCCCCGCCACGCCATGAACCGACTATTCATCTCCGTTCCCTCCGCCGCGGCGTGCGCCGCGCTCCTGGCCATGGCGTGGACACCGCCGGCGTCCGCTGACCCCGCGGAGCGGGCCGGCCGGTCCGGACAGATGAAATTCGACCGGGCCTTCGGCCGGGAGCAGGCCGCCATCAAGGAGATGCTGGGACCGGTGGTGGCCGACGCCGCCCGGGCCACCCACCGCGTGTTCACCGATGGCCACCACACCGCGCTCGCCACCGCGGTGCATGGCGACGGCTGGCTGCTGACCAAGGCCAGCGAGGTCGGGACCAAAAAAAGGCTGGAAGTCGAGTTTGCCGGCGGCCTGCGGCTGCCCGCGACCGTGCAGGACCGGCTGGAAGCCTATGACCTGGCCCTGCTCAAGGTCGAGGCCACCGGCCTGAAGTCCGTCACTTGGAGCGACCAACCGGTGCCGCGTCCCGGCAGTTTTCTCGCCGCCCCGGGGCCGGCCGAGGGGGTTGTTGCCGTCGGGGTGGCCAGCGTGGGGCTGCGCAATCTGTATGAGACCCCCAAGGCTTATCTGGGCGTGAAGCTGCGGCGGCGGGATGCCGCCGCCGCCATCATCGACGATGTCTTCGAGGGAGGCGCGGCCGAACGCGCAGGGCTGAAGGACGACGATGTGATCCTCGCGGTCGAGGGCGTGCCGGTGAAGGACAGCGACGCCCTGGTGGGCGAGATCAACCGTCGGCGACCGGGGGACGAGGTGGGCCTGAAAGTCCGCCGCGGTGCCGAGGAGCTCGACCTGCGCATCACCCTGATGGACCGCCGGGATCTGATGGCCGGGCTCGACCAGGGCGGCGACCCGATGGTCCTGATGAGCGGCCGCCTCAGCCGCCACCGCCGGGGCTTCTTCAATGTTTTTCAGCATGACTTGGTCCTGGCTCCCGAGGAATGTGGAGGTCCCCTCGTGGACCTTGAAGGCCGGGTGGTGGGGCTCGACATCGCCCGGTCCGGCCGGGTCGAAAGCCTGGCCATTCCCGCCGCCGACCTCAAAACCCTGCTCGCCCGGGTCACGAGCGGAAAGTTTGCGCTGCCCGACCTCGCCGCCCTGCGCGAAGAATTGAAGAAGGCGGATCTGGCCATCCTGGCCGCCCAGGGAGCCAGGGCCGATGCCGAAAAAGCCCTCCAGCGGGCGCATCAGCTTCACTCGACGCTGCCCGAGCCCGCCCCGGCGACCACCGCCGACGCCGCCGCTCCTCCGGCGGCGGCCCCAGCGGCGGCCGCGGCGGCTCCGGAAGCCATGCCGGCGGCCACGCCGATGCAGACGGCGGAGCCCGCCGCCACCATGCCCTGACGCCCCACCTGGCTCCCGGTGACCCGGCCGATGCCCGTCGCTGAGGCCGGCCCTGAAACCGGCCGGAGTCATCACCCGCTGACGGGAGGGCCCGGCGAAGGCGCGTCCGAGATTTTTCCCGCGCTCCCGACACGCCATGCGCCCGCCGGGTCAACCGACTGGCGGCGGCGGTCGCCACATCATGGGAGTCGCCAGCGTCAACGGACGAAAGCCACGTTTTTCCAGGATCGGCCGGCTCATCGATTGGGCGTCGACCGTGAGGAAGCGCGCGCCGCGCTCCCGGGCTTCCTGCGCCCGGGCGGCCACCAGGGCCGTGTAGAGGCCGCGCATGCGGAATTCGGGGCGGGTCGCACCGCCCCAAAGGCTGGCAAACGGGCTGACCGGATCGAAACGGATCCAGCCGGAGCAGGCGGGCACCCCGTCACAATAGGCGACGTACACGCTCAGCCGGTCCGGAATCTCCTGCAGCTCGCGCTGCAATCGCCGCGTGAGGGAGAGGCCGTGCTCGGTGTTCGCCGCATCCCCGTGACGGGACTTGAAGACATCGGCCAAGGTGCCGGGATCCCGGATGCGCCGCACCTCCGGGGAGGGCGGCGGTGCCGGCTCCGCCCCCAGCGCATCCACTTCCAGAATCATGATGGCTTCGGTTTCTTCGGCCTCGAATCCATGGCGGAGGAGTCGTTCCCGCAGGTCGGGCGGCGAGTCGTGCGAATAGGCCGTCCATTCGAAGGCCTGGCCAAGGCGCTCAAAATAATCCACTTCCCGGCGGATGGCCTCGTCGGCCGTGTCGGCGGCCAACTGGGAATAGGTGACGTACCCGCGCGGCTCATGCATGGCGACATATCGCACCACGGTGCCGGTCACTTCGCGGCGCGTACCGTGATTGACCGCATCGCGGCGCTGGTCGGCATCGTACCAGTCGAGAATGGCCTGGAGTTCCATGTCGGAATGATGGGAACCGGACGTTAACGCACTTCCGCCCTTCGGCCAAGCGTGACGTCCCTGGCGGAGGCGTTGAGGGTGCGGGACAAAAAAGTGAACGTCTTCAAGTTGGAAGGCGAAGGCTCACCAGCGGAGCTCTCTTCCACGTCCACCGGCCCGTTGGCCTGCATCCCCTCTCCGTCTCCACCACCCCACTGGTTTCACTTATTTGTCCTGCACCCAGGCGCTGCCACGCGCCCGCCGCCACGAACAGCCGGGTGGACACACCGGGATGCAGCGCCCGGGCCCGATTCCGGGGACGCAGCCGCCCTGTCACCTCGGAAAAGAAGGGAGTGAACGCCTGCCCGCTCACCCTCCCTTGGCGGCGGTGCCGGGACGGACCCAGGCGTCGCCAAGCTGGAATCCCCCGCCGCGGCCGCGGAGTTTGCCGATTTCCCGGCTCTGCGCGTGCACGGCCAGCTGCCACTTTTCCAAAAGGGCGTCCGCACTCATCCACCACGCGCCGGAGGCGGTCACCGCCGTGCGCTCTTCCCCATCGTTGGTGGCCACGGTCAGGTCATGGGTGCCCGCGTAATGAACGACCAAGCGCTCGATGACCGCGTCCGCGGTCTGCCCGCGGCCGGAGTAAACCACCTGGATGTCCACCGGTCGGGCGCGCTCGCTGGTGGCCTTGCGCGGACCGGTGCCATCGAAGACCACGACAAAACTTTCCCCTGAACCGTCATGGAGCACGGTCAGGCGGGCGATCAAATCCTCCCGGGCGGAACGGGGATTGACCGAATGAAGCGCCCGGAGGTCGTCCCAGGCGTGAATCACACTGTGGCCGTCTACGATGAGGTAGCGCCGTCGGGCGGTGCTCATGGCCGGGCCGGGTCCAAGCTGCGGGCGCTGCCTATTCGGCAGCCGGAGCGGCGGCCTCGGGGGTGTCCACGGCAGCGGCAACTTCGGGCGCAGCGGCTTCGGGCGCAGCAGCTTCGGGCGCAGCGGCTTCGGGCGCAGCAGCTTCGGGCGCAGCAGCTTCGGGCGCAGCGGCTTCGGGCGCAGCAGCTTCGGGCGCAGCGGCTTCGGGCGCAGCGGCTTCGGGCGCAGCGGCTTCGGGCGCAGCGGCTTCGGGAATGACCACGGGAGCGGCGGCTTCGGGGGTGACGACCGGGGTGGCCACTGGAGCGACGGCTTCGGGGGCGGCCTTCTTTTTGGCGGCGGCTTTCTTCGGGGTGCCGGCCTTTTTGGCTGGTTTTTTGGCCGCGTCGGCGGCGGCGGCGGCGGCCACGGCGGACTTGCGGGTCACGGCGCCTTTGGTGGCTTTGCGCACGCGCGCGGCCTCCTTGAGGCGCTTCTTGTATTGTTTGAGTCGTTGGCGCTTGACGCGCGTGCGGAGTTGCTGGCCCATGAGATGGTAGGTGTGGGGTGGTGGGTGAAGGTATTTGGAAAGAAGGGCGGAAGTATGGAGGCGGGTGGAGCGGGCGCAACCGGCAAATCTTCAGACCCCGGCACCGGGGCAACGGGGATTTTTCCACCGGCCCACCGCCTTTCATTCCATGGAGCTGCGAAGGGCTTGCGACAACCGCTGTTGCAAGGGCCTGGGAAAGCGATCTGGACCCGCCTTGAAACCGCCGGAGGAGCCGTCAGCCCGGGCCGGACGGCCCCCGGCTGCGGCGGCACCGGGGGCGACGCGCCCGGGCACGCGTCAGGCCCCGGCGTCACGGTGCGGACGAGACGCGCGGGACCGTCTGGGACGGCACGTAGTATTCGACATAACCGATCATCATTTCATCGAACGTCTGGGGTCCCCAGATGACGGTGCGGGAGGGGTCGGGGTTGTGGGGATTGTCAGCCGAGTTGTCGAACCAGCCGATCGCGCGCAGCCGGTGGCCGGCGGGCACGGTCAGCGGCTCGCTGAACTGGTACCCGAGCTGCCAGTTGAAATCGTAGCGCGGGACGTTCAGGAGTGTGCGGGCGGTGCCGTCGGGAGCGACCACCTCATACCGGAACGCCTTGCCCCGCAAATGCATGTGAGGAAATAGCCCGAGGAGGCGGACGTCGGCGGGAACCGGCACGCTCGCGGACTCGGGATGGGCGGAGGCACCGGGCGGGATGCGCAGCCGCGGCTGGGCGATGGTGGCCACCTCCACGACATGCTGCGGCGGCTCGGCGGCAAACTTGAAGCCCACGCGCACCTGATCCTCCATGGCGGTTCCGTTCGGGGTGTAATGGATCTGAAACCGGAGGATGGTGCCGGCGGGCAGTTTTTTCGCGAGCCCGGGGGCGTAGACGGCGGCATTGTTTCCCGGCACGTAGGCGGCGAAGAAACCCGCTTCATCCTCGTCGCGAGGCTTCGCCTTGGAACCGGCGGCCGGATCCCGCGCCCAGATCAGCACGTGGTGGACGACCGTGCGCGCGGTCGGCAGCACCTCCCACGCCTGCACCCACCGGTCCTCGGAAAGCTTCGTTTCGACCAGCACGTTCTGGTAGCCCATCGTGCCCTCCGCCTTCACGGCGATCGGCTGCGGGATTTGAAAAACGGCGTCGGGACTGCCGATGGTCCAATCGACCGGCCAGGACCGCGGCCGCGGAGCCTCGGCAGGATCACCTTCGGGCCGTCCGCCTTCGAGCCACGCCAGCAGCACCGCCTTGTCTTCGGCGGGCAGGGCGCGGTCATTGGCCCAGGGCGTCGGATGCCCGGCGGGCGGCGGCGCGGCGAACCAGGGTGGCATGAGATCGTCGCTGACCATGCGGCGGATCATGCCTGCCTTGCGCGTCACCTCGGCGTACGACTCCAGGGGAAACGGCCCGAGGCTGCCCTGATGGTGGCACTGCTGGCAGTTCGTCTGCAGGACCCGGGAGATGCGGTTGTGAAAGGTGGGCGCGGCCGCGGTCACCTCACCCGCCTTCAACGGATCGAGCGCGCACCCCGGCGCGGTCGTGGCGGCAACCGCAACAGACTGGTCCGCCTTCAGGGCGTCGAGCGCGTCGGCCAGATAACGGACCCGGGCCTCGTCGCGCGACCACCCGACCCCGTAACGGTCGTCGACGGCCCCGCGGTAGACCAGGGTGCGCGCGGCATCGAGCACAAAAACCTCGGTGGTGGTGGAAACCCGCAGGGCCGCCCGCAGCGCCTGGCCGGGGTCGCGCAGGCCCGGCCCGGCGAGACCGAACGATTGCAGCTGCCCGGGGGTCAGCGGATCCTCCGCCTCCAGGAAGGTGAAACCAAACCCGTCCGCGGTGTAGGCGGTCGAAAGCCGCGCCAGTTCGGCCATTTGCCGGGCCGCCACCGGACACGTCGGGCTCAGCACGCAGATCACCGTGCCCCGCGGGCCCGCCAGCGAAGAAAGCGGCGCCGGCCCGCGGCCCAGCACCTCCACCTGGTGGTCGGCCACCCGCCGCCCGACCCCGTATTCGGTCGCCTTTAACCGCCTCGGCTCATCGCGCACGTTTTCCCCGGCGGACGCGGCCACGGGGTAGGGCGGAGGTGGGGCGTCGAGCGGCGCGATCGTTTCCGCGGCGGCCACGGCGGTGGCGGCGGCATGCACCGCGGTGATTTCGGACAGGGTGACCGCATGGTCGCCATCGGCGTCGACGATGCGCAGCCATGGAGCCGGAGCCAGCTCCTTGCCGGCGAGACGGCCATCGCCGTCGTGATCGAGTTTTTTAAAATACCCCGCGAGCGCCTCGGCCGGAGCCAGGTCGCGGAGCCGGCGGCCGGCGAGCAGACGCACATGCGTTTCCACCTCCGGAAGCGTCAGACTGCCATCGCGGTCGGCGTCGGCTCCGGCCAGGTCTCCGGCGTGCGGGGCCGCCTCCGTCGCGCTCAGGCGGCCGTTCCGGTCGAGATCGAGGCGCTCGAATTCCGAGGCGACCCAGCCGGCGGCGCCCGCCGTCAGCGTCAGCGTCAGCGCGCAGGCGGTGTACAAAAGAAGGAATCTGGTCATTTGGAGGAGTACACCGTGGAGAGCGCCGGGCGCGCGGCGATCTGTTTAGCGTTTCAACAGCCGCTCGATGGCTCCCAGCAGCACCGGTTCGACTTCGGGGGCGACAAAGGACGAGCGCGGCTCGGTCTCGTAGCCGCCCTCGGCATAAGACCGGGTCGTGCCGATATAACCGGGGCCATAGTCGCCATAGGCGGCCATGACCACATGACGATCCGGCCGCATGGCCTTGGCGGCCAGCTGGTATTCAACAAACAATTCGCCCGGCAGGTGCAGGATGGTGACGCCCCCGAGCCGCAGCGCCGGAATCTCGATCTGATGCCCCGCCTGGCAGCGGCGCAGCCAGGCGAGCTGCATGGCCGAGCCCAGAATGGAATCACCCGCCCCCGTCGCCGCCAGCGCCGCCTCCAGGGCGGCCTCGTTCAGATGCGAAGCGACCGGAAGGGCCGTCTTTTCGACCGCCCAGTCCACGTCGGCCGCCGCCAGTGGCGACTTGCGGGTGGCGATCCAGGCCGCTTCCAGGCCGGTGGCGAGGCGGGCCGCGAGCACATTGCGATTGGGCGGCGAACCGTCGTTGTATTTACCCGCCCCGATGTTGCCGCCGGCCCCGTTGAAATGCACATGCAGCAGCCCCGGCACCGACTGATCGCGCAGGAGGCGGGCGATCCCTGGAAAATCGGGATTGGCGATGCCAGTGCGGTAAAAACTTTGCGGATGCGTCGCATAATACGTGAGCGCGACCAGCGGGGTGTCGCCGTCCCAGAGGCTCACGACCGACGCCAACGGATCGATCACGCCCTCCGGCTCCGCGCGCAGCGCGGGGTCGGGGCAGGACGTGTAGCGGACGGCCCGCACCCTGCCATCTGGGCCCATGATCCGGCGGTTAGAGGCGACCTGATGGACCCGCGCCTCGCCGTAGCCGACTTGATTGACCGTGCGCGCCGAGGCCAGGCAGGACTTCACTGCGGCGGCCGCGCGGAGCATCGACGGCCCGGTGACCTCCTTGGCAAAGACCGGTGGAGCCAGCCGGCGCTGCGCGAGCAGGCCGGCACTGGTGTAATCACAGAGGGGTGCATCGTGCTGGTGGAGGGCGTGCACGGCCACGCGGTCGCGGGTGGTACCGGCGGCCTCGGCCAGCGCCGCGCGAAAAGCATCGTGACCTTCGTTGGCGATGCCGATCCAGTCGACGGCACACAGCACAATCGGCTGGCCGCTGCCGAGAAGCACCATGCCCCGGGCCCGCAGCGTGAGCACGCCCGCTTCCTTCATCGGGTCGTAGGCCAAGGCGCTGCCCACCGCCGGGGTGGCATCACCATCGAAGACCGCCACCTTCAACTCCGCGGCCTCCGCGCGTCCCGCCCACAGCACGGTCATCAGCATCCAGACAGGGAGAAGATCACGAGGTCGCATGATGCATGGTTGTCACAGATTCGCGCGCAGGCTAAGAAAAAAGAAATGCGTCCCGCTCCTCACCGATCTGCTGTTTTCACCCTCGCCTGCATGCTGCTGGTGCTGCCCGGGTCCGCGGCCGAGCCTGCGCTCGACGATGAGGAGCTGCCCCGCCTGCCCGCGCTCGGGCTCACGGACGCCCTGGCGTCGATCGCGCTCGCCCCCGGCCTGCGGCTGGAAGTGGCGGCCGCGGAGCCGGAGGTGGTCGATCCGATTGCCGTCTGCTTCGATGAAACCGGCGCGCTCTACGTGGTGGAGATGCGCGACTATTCCGAGCGCCGGGCCGAGAAGCTTTCGCGGGTGAAGAAGCTGACCGACCGCGATGGCGACGGACGGTTTGAATCGGCCACGGTTTTTCTCGACGGGCTGGCCTGGGCAACCGGGATTACCTGCTGGAACGGCGGCATCCTCGTCGCGGCGTCGCCGGACATGGTGTACGCGAAAGACACGACCGGCGATGGGGTGGCCGACGAACGGCGGGTGGTGCTCACCGGATTCGGCGACGGCCGGGCCTCGCTGAACGTGCAGGCGCTCGTCAACAGCCTGACCTTCGGGCCGGACAACCGCATCTGGGGCGCGACCGCCGGCAATGGCGGCACCGTGGCCGGCGTGCGCCTTGACGGAGCCGACTTCTCCTTCGACCCGACCACCCACGAGCTGACCGCCGAATCCGGCACGGCGCAATACGGACTGACCTTTGACGCCGGCGGCCGCCGCTTCGTCTGCAGCAACAGCCACCATCTGCAGTGGGTGGCGCGGGAGCGCGCGGACGCCGCCAACCCGCTGAGCCGGCCCGAACACCCGCTGGTCGACATCCCGGTGGACGGCCCGGCCGCCGAAGTCTTTCGCCTGAGTCCGGAGGAACCGTGGCGCGTGGTCCGGACCCGGTGGCGGGCGTCCGGCGTGATGGACGGCATTGTCGAGGGTGGCGGCCGGGCGTCCGGGTATTTCACCTCCGCGAGCGGGCTGACCTGCTACACCGGCGACCTGCTGCCGGCGCTGACCGGCCAGGTTTTTGTCGGCGATGTGGGCAGCAATCTGATCCATCGCAAACGGCTGCGCGAGACGCCCGACGGCCCGATCGCTGAGCGCGATCCGGCCGAAACCCGTTCCGAATTTCTCGCCTCCCGCGACACCTGGTTCCGCCCGGTCGCCTGCACCAACGGCCCGGATGGCGCGCTGTATGTCGTCGACATGTACCGTGAGGTCATCGAGCACCCGGACTCGCTGCCGCCGATGCTGAAGAGCCGGCTTGACCTGAACAGCGGCAACGATCGCGGGCGCATCTACCGGATCGTGCCGGAGCAGGGCGAGCCGCGGCGGGGCCATGACCTCGGCGGCCTGGAGTCTGCGGCGCTGGCCGCCCTCACCGGCCATGCCAACGGCTGGCACCGCACCACCGCCCGCCGCCTGCTCGTCGAACGCCGGGACCTGGGCGCGGCAGCGGTCTTGCGGACGGTGCCGGGTCTGGACGCGCTGGCGACCCTGGACGGCCTCGGCGCGGTCACGGTCGAAGACCTGCGCCGCGCGCTCCGCAGCGGGGACGAGGCGCTCATGACACTGGCCTTGCGACTGCTCGGCAAACGCCCGGCGGATGCAGCGGCCCTGGCGTCGGAGCTGACCCCGCTTTCCGACTATCCCGCGGCCGCGGTGCGCCGGCAGTGGGCGCTGACGCTGGGGTACCTGCCCCGGGCCGACCGCACGGCGTCGCTGGTCCGCCTCTGGAATCATCCGCCCTGCCCGCCCCGGCTGCGCGAAGCCATCCGCCTGGCCGTCACTTCCGGCGGCGACGCGCTCGCGCTGCTGCGCGCCCTGCCGGAGCCGGACGCGGAGTTGATCGCGATGATCGGACGCAGCCGGGAGGCCGCAGTCATGGCTGCAACGGCGGACTGGCTCCGCGACCGGCTGGCGGACCAGCCGGAGAGGCTCTTTGCCCTGACCACCGCCCTCGATGACCTGACGGCGGTGCATCGGCTGCTCGATCCCGCCCGCCGCTGCCTGCTGGACCCGGAGGCCACGGTCGCGGCCCGTGTGGCCGCCGCCGCCCTGCTGGGGCGTGACGGCCGCCCGCCCGCGACCGCGGCGCTGGAGCAGGCGTTTTTCGACGCGGCGGCTCCCGATCCCGTGCGCGCGGCCGCCTGGCCGGCGGTGGGCGAGCCGTGGGCCGACGAGGTCTGGGCAGCCTGGCCGCGACTGAGCGCCGCGCTGCGGGGGAGCGTGCTCGAGCGCGCGGTGGCCGGGGCCGGCTGGCACCGGCCGCTGCTGGGAGCGGTGGCCGCCGGCCGCATCGGCGCACTCGAACTGACCACAGCCCAGGCCCAGCACCTCCGGCGCGCCGCCGACCCGGCCGTGCAGGCGCTCGCCATCGCCGCCCTCGGACCGCCGCCGCCGGATCGCCAGGACGCCATCGCCGCCCGGCTTCCGGCGCTCAAGCTGACCGGCGACGTCGCCGTCGGCGAAACCGTCTTTCGCCAGCGCTGCCTGACCTGCCACCGCCTCGGCACCGAGGGTGCCGAGGTCGGGCCCGAACGGGTCACGTTCCGCAATCTGGGCAAACCCACCCTGCTGGCCAGCGTACTCGATCCCAATCGTGAAGTCGCCCCGCGTTTTCTCGCCGCCTCCGTCACCACCACGACCGGAGAAACATGGCAGGGGCTGCTTCTCCGCGACGCCCCCGACGGCGTGACCCTGCGCCTGGTCGGAGGCCGGGAGGTGGAAATCAAGCGACCGGAGGTCGCCACCTTCGAACGCCTGACCCGCTCGCTCATGCCGGAGGGCCTGGAGGCCGGCCTCACCGATGCCGAACTCGCCGGGCTTCTGGAGTTTCTGGTGCGGTAAAAAATCGCCCCGGGCAGGATCCCGACGCCCGGACCGGGCGCGGACCACTGGCCCTGGCGGATTAGAACTGCTCGTGCAGGTATTTGATCAGGTCGGTGGAGGTGACCATGCCGACCAGCTTCTTGCCTGAGACCACCGGGAGCGCGTGGAAGTCGCCGCGGGAGAGGATTTCCGCGGCCTCCCGGATCTTGCCGGTTTCGGCGATGGTGACGGGCTCGGTGGCCATGACCTGCTCCAATGTCATCGAATGATCGAGGGCGGCATCCACCGCGCGCTCATCGGTATTGAAGGCGCCGCTGAAGCTGAGGCGGAGGATGTCCGACCAGGAGATGATGCCAACGAGTTCCTCTCCGCTGACCACGGGAACATGGTGAACCCCCGTTTCATTCATGATCTTGCGGACCTTCGAAATGGGATCCCCATGGTGCACGGTGACCAGTTGGGTGCTCATAATGTGGGTGACTGGTTCGTTTTGTTTCATAATGCCCCACAGGATGGCGTCCGCCCGGGCCCGCGCTCCGCATTTTTTCCCGAAGGATGGGCATAAGTTGCGGCGGGAAGCGGGCCGCCCGGCCCGGTCGGAGCCGCCCGGCCGCGGACCGTGCCGCGCCGGTCCGGAGGAGGCGCGACCCCGGCTCCGACGCGGGCCCGCCGCACGGAACCGGAGGCGGCGCGCGCCGCGGAAAATCCGCACAAGCCTTCGGAGGATGTGCGGAGCAGAAAACCGCAAAGAAGGCACTCTGCCGCCGACACTGATTGTGTCATCTCTCACGGCGTCTTCCCGGTCGCCAGAGGAGGCAGTATGGAAGTCTTGAGTCTCACCGTCTTTTTAAGCCTGATATTGGCAGCCATTTTTGTGGTCGCCTTTATCCGGACTGCGACGAAGCCCGATGCGGGGTGTGTGGAGCGCGAGGCCCTGCTGCCCTTGCAGGAGGATGCCCCTCCGGAGGCAGGGCCGGGACCGTGGTTGGCCAAGGAAATTTCCCATGAACGCGCAGAAAGTAACCATTGAATACGATGACCGGTCCGTGCGCCGGTTCCTGATCGCCACTCTCCTTTGGGGGGTGGTGGCGATGTTGGTGGGCGTCCTTGTCGCCTTTCAGCTGAACTTCTGGCAGATGAACGGCAAGTTCCTGGAAGCGGTGACCTTCGGAGCCATTCAGTCGGAGGGGCTCGAATGGCTGACCTTCGGCCGGCTGCGCCCGCTGCACACCAATGCCGCGATCTTTGCCTTTGTCGGCAACATGATGTTCGCCGGCATTTATTATTCCACCCAGCGGCTGTGCAAGGCGCGGATGGCCTCGGATTTCCTCTCCGGGCTGCACTTCTGGGGGTGGCAGGCAATCATCGTCGCCGCCGCCGTGACCCTGCCCGCCGGGCTCTCGCGGAGCAAGGAATACGCGGAACTGATCTGGCCGATCAACATCGCGGTGGCGGTCATCTGGGTGGTTTTTGCGCTCAATTTTTTCCTCACCCTCAAGCGCCGCAACGAACCCTCGCTCTACGTCGCCCTCTGGTTCTACATCGCCACGATCATCACGGTGGCGATGCTCTACATCGTCAACCACCTCTCGCTACCCACCAGCCTGACTCACAGCTACCCGATCTTCGGCGGCGTCCAGGACGCCCTGGTCCAGTGGTGGTACGGGCACAACGCCGTCGCCTTCTTCCTCACGACCCCGATCCTCGGGATCATGTACTACTTCATGCCGAAGGCGGCCGACCGCCCGGTCTATTCCTACCGGCTCTCGATCGTCCACTTCTGGTCGCTCGTCTTCCTCTACATCTGGGCCGGGCCGCACCACCTGCTCCACACCGGCCTGCCGGGCTGGCTCCAGGGACTGGGCATGACCTTCTCCCTGATGCTGTGGGCACCGAGCTGGGGGGGCATGCTCAACGGCCTGCTCACGCTGCGCGGAGCCTGGGGCAAGCTGCGCACCGACCCGGTGATCAAGTTCTTCGCCGCCGGCGTGACCTTTTACGGCATGGCCACGTTCGAAGGACCGTTGCTGTCGATCCGCGCGGTCAACCAGCTCTCCCACTACACCGACTGGACCATCGGCCACGTGCACGTCGGCACGTTGGGCTGGAACGGCTTCATGGCCGCCGGCATGATCTACTGGCTGGTCCCGCGCCTTTGGAACACCAAGCTGCACCGCGAATCGTGGGCCAACATGCACTTCTGGCTCGGGCTGGTCGGGATCCTCTTTTACGTCGGCGCGATGTGGGTATCCGGGATCACCCAGGGCCTGATGCTGGGCGAGGTGACCGACGAGGGCACACCCAAATACCGGTTTCTGGAGACGCTCGACGCCATCCGCCCGATGATGCTCTTCCGCGCCATTGGCGGCTCACTCTACCTGGCCAGTTTCCTGCTCATGGTGGTCAACGTCTGGCTGAGCGTGCGCGGCAAAGCCCCGGTCAATGGCCGGGTCGAAGTGGTGATCGAGGGCATCCCCGAGAACCAGCGAATGGGCTTCATCGAGGGAGTCATCGGCAACCGTCCGGTGGTCTGGACGCTGGCGGTCGTCGCCGCGTTCACCGTCTGGTTTGTGGCCCGCGACAACCAGCTGATCGCGGTGCCCGGGCTGGTCGCGGGGCTCCTTTTCTCCATGATGGCGGTCAAGAGTTTCAAGGCCCACCAGTCCGAGTGGAGCAGCTGGCATGAGAAGCTGCTGCACAACTGGGTGCCCTTCACCACGCTCGCCTTCATAGCGGTGGCCATCGGTGGAGCGGCGCAGATCCTGCCCACGGTCATCCTCAACCGCGCCAAGAACGTGGAGGACCGCCTGCAGCAGCTGTACACCCCGCTGGAGCTGGCCGGACGCGACATCTACGTGAGCGAAGGATGCTACAACTGCCACAGCCAGCAGATTCGCACGCTGGCTCCCGACATCCTTCGCTATGGTGAATGGTCGCGGCTGGGCGAGTCGATTTACGACCATCCGTTCCAGTGGGGCAGCAAGCGGACCGGACCGGATCTCGCCCGCGAAGGCACCGGAACCAATAAAAAGGACAACCTCTGGCACTACCAGCACCTGATGGACCCCCGGCAGATTTCGCAGGGGTCGAACATGCCCAGCTACCACTGGATGGAGACAAAGAAGGCCGACCTGAAGGCCCTGCCATCCAAGATCGCCGTCCAGCAGCGTCTCGGGGTGCCTTATCCCCCGATGAGCAAGGACGAAATCCAGCAGCGCGCCCTGGAGCAAGGCACCGAAATCGCCCGGGACTTGAAGGGCCGGGGAGCGCTGGTCGCCCCCGACAGCCAGATGATCGCCGTGATCGCCTATTTGCAAAAGCTCGGCCAGTTCACCGATCTGCGGCCCGTCACCCCCGCGGTGGCACCCGCGGCGGCTCCTGCAGTACCCGCCGCCGAACCGGTCAAAACCGCGGCCGCAGCCCCCGCGGCCTCTGTCATCACCC
>Ga0209284_10002943_pt1 | contig 22018 bp, 25 predicted proteins | sample FRY03_FD_187211 | JGI IMG/M metagenome (GOLD analysis project Ga0209284, IMG submission 187211) | Freshwater microbial communities from Lake Fryxell liftoff mats and glacier meltwater in Antarctica - FRY-03 (SPAdes) (version 2) | ecosystem: Environmental > Aquatic > Freshwater > Ice > Glacier...
GACGCTCTTGCCCTTGAGGTCCTTCACGCTGTTGATGCCGCGGTCTGCACGGGTGATCAGCTGCACCGTCTCGGGATACAGGGCGCCCAATGCGCGCAGGTTCTTGATCGGGGCGCCGGCGAACTGGCCCTTGCCGTTGTAGGCAGCGTCCAGGATGTCGGCGGCGACAAAAGCCGACTCGATGTCCTTGTTGCCGAGCAGCTTGGCATTGGCCACCGAGGCGCCGGCCGCTTCCGCGGTAGCGGTGATCTTCTTGCCGTCGACGACCGCCTTGTTGGAGATCAGCTGGGCCAGCATGCCGCCCAGTGGGTAATAGGTGCCGCCGGTGCCACCGGTGGCCACACCGAAGAATACGCGCTGTTGCGCGATGGCTGCACCAGGTAAGGCCACTGCCGCGGCAACCAGGGTCAAGGCGAGTCTGCGATTGAGTTTCATGGGGTATCCCTTCAACAAATAAGTGATCGATGATAACGACGCCAGACACACGAAGGCATCGGTGTTTGCCCGCAACGCGCAGGCCGAGGCCGTTGCGTGCGGCAAGTCTGGGGCCAGCATCGCCCCTTGCTTGCGCCATCGCTGGCTGTGATGCTTTGCATCAGAAAACGCACAGGCCATGGTGCACACTCGGTTTATGAACAAACAAGTCGTGGCGCGGGAGCTGCCCCCGGCCTGGGAACAACTGAGCAGCTGGGTCGCGGTGGTGGAGACCGGTTCGGTATCGGCGGCAGCGGCGCGACTGGCCATTTCGCAAGCCGGTGTATCGCAACATGTGCGCCAGCTCGAGCAGGTTTTCAATACCCCGTTGCTGGACCGCTCGACCCGTCCTGCGCGGGCCACGGCATCCGGTCAGCGCCTGTACGAACACGCACTCGAACTGCTCGGTCGGGCAGACCAGATGGCCGAAAGCGTGCGTGCGCTCAGCCGCGCCAAACGCGCGTTGGTGCGGCTGGGCTGCGTCGATTCGTTTGCCGCCGCCATCGGCCCGCCGCTGGTGCGCGGCCTGGTCGGGCGCATGCACCGTGTGCGCATGTGTTCGGGCTTGTCCCCCGACCTGTTCAGCCAGTTCCAGAACCACCAGCTCGACCTGCTGATGACGACCACCGATATCGAGGGCGAGGCGGGCATGACGCAACTGCCGCTGTTCACCGAGCAATACCTGGTGGCGTTGCCGGCCAACCATCCGCTCGGAGCCAAGGGATCGCTGCACGATCTCAGCGAAAAGCTGCCGTTCATGAACTACAGCCTGCGCTCCTTGATCGGCCGGCAGATCGACAGCTACCTGCGCGCCAGCCATCCTGACATCGAGATTGCCTACGAGTTCGACACCACCGATCCCCTGCCCGGTCTGGTGCGCGAGGGTTTGGGATTCGCCTTGACGACACCGTTGTGCTTGTGGCAATCGCGCCACCTCAGCGCGGATTTGCGGCTACTGCCGCTGTCGGCGTTTCACCACCAGGGCCGGCCCTGCGCGCCGCTGACGCGGCGCTTTCGCCTGGTGCACCGCAGCGGCGAACTGGGCAGTCTGCCGCGTGAAGTCGCCATCCGGCCCGCCTGGCGCTAGGCTTGCAGCCAACGCAAACACTCCCACAGGTCCTTTCATGCACAACCCCGACGTAATCGTCATCGGCGCCGGCGTCATCGGCGCTTCGGTCGCCTGGCACCTGGCCGAACTCGGCGCGCGCAAGGTTTTGGTTTTGGAGCGAGGCCAGATCGGCAACGGCACCTCGTCGCAATCGAGCGGCATTCTTCGCACCCACTATTCGGTGAAGGAGAACGTGGCGCTGGCGCGCAAGTCTTGGCAGGCGTTCGACAACTTCGCCGCCTACGTCGGCGACGAGGATGCGTCCGCCGGACTGGTCAAGTGCGGCTACCTGATCGCTGCGCCGCAAGGCCCCAAGCTCGAACCCTTGCACAACGCACTGGCGGCGCAGACCGCCATGGGCATTCCACTCGAGCTGCTGACGCCGGCCCAGGCCAGCGAACGCCTGCCGATCTGTCGCTTCGACGACGCCGCGCTGATTGGCTTCGAACCCGAGGCCGGATTCGCCGACGCCACGCTGGTGGCGACGAGTTTCGCGCGCGCGGCGCGCCGGCGCGGCGTGAAGATCATGGAAGGTGTCGCGGTACAGGGGTTGATCCGTGAGAACGGCCGTGTCACCGGCGTCGAGACATCGCAAGGGCGATTCCATGCCTCGGCCGTCGTCAGTGCGCAAAACATCTGGGCCAGCGAACTGACGCGCTGGACCGGTATCGCCACGCCGGTCAAGCCCGAACGCCATGCGGTGCTTGCGCTCGAAGGCCCCGAAGCCTACAGCTACGCGATGCCGGTCTACAAGGATCTGGGTTCGCCGGGCATGTTGTACTGCCGCAGTTATGGGGGCCGCCAGATGCTGGTGAGCGAAGGCACGGTCGGCGAAACCCTGAGCGAGCCCGACAACGAACAGGGCGATATTTCAATGGACTATGTGGCGGAGGTCGGGGCCCAGGCGGCAGAGCGGTTTCCGTCCTTCGAGACCGCCGGCCTGGCGTCAAGCTGGACCGGCGTATATGACGTCACGCCCGACTGGAATCCGGTACTTGGCCGCGTGCCCGAAGTGCCCGGCCTGATCGTCGGATTCGGCTTCTCCGGCCACGGCTTCAAGCTCTCGCCGGCGGTGGGTCGCGTGCTGGCGCAGGAGGCGCTGGGCCTACCCACCGATGTATCGCTGGCCCCGTATGCACTGGAGCGCTTTCGCAGCGGGAAGCTGCTGACGGGCAGTTATGGATCGGGTGCGGTCTCCTGATACCACGCTGACGACGACACGCGGCAGCTGCAACAGCCGGCGCCGGCTCACCACCACATGACCGCGGTCTCGGCCGCGTGGTCCGCGTAATACAGGCGCAGCCGCAGCACATATTTCGCACCACGCGACATGCGCATCTTCAGGTAGGCATTGCGGTCCTCGCCGGAATCGTCGTCGCCGCCCCGGTACTTCAGCTCGCCATTGACGTCCTCGAACAGCACGATCACCGTATCTGCGGCGCCAAAGGTGCGGATCTCGTAGTTGCGGCTACGGGTGGGTTTGATGCGAACGTCGATCTGCTGACCTGCACCAATTTTCAGCACCATGGACTGCATCAGCTTCAGCTCGGGAAATCCGGCCACCGGCCCTTGCGGCGGATACAACTCCTTGGCATAAGCCTTGTCGCGCGCAGAGAGTCCTCCGGACGGGCGCAGCGCCTGGGTGCGAAAGCGCTCCGGCGCGGTGATCAGCCCGGCGGCGAACGGGTAATGCATCACCGAATCCGGGTCCCAGGTCGTGCCCTGCACCCGGCTTTCGCTGAGCTTGCGGATGATGTTGAAGAACGTCTTCTGCCGTGGCCAGCTATTGGGCGGCTTCGCCAGATCGGAATACACTTTCTCCTCGTCCCAGACGATGCCGGAGAAAGGGTTCTGGTGTTCGTGTTCGAAACCCAGCGTGTGTCCGATTTCGTGGATCGCGGTCGTGGCATCGCTTGCGATGTCCCAGCCGAAATTCATCGTGCGTTGATCGGACGCTATGTCCAGGATCACGCGCCCCACATACGACCATGATCCGTCACCACGCTTGAAGCCGATGCGGATCATGGCCTGCTCGCGTGTTGGCACTTCCTTGAACGTCAGACCGATGCCCAGGTCGCTCCAGGCCTTGAATGCGCTGCGCACCGAATCTTTCTGCGCGGCAGCACCGGTCCAGCGAACAAAGCTGGAACTGCCGTCGGCCATGATCACGTTTTCACCGTCACCCGGCCGGTCAAAGAAGTAGTAACTGAGTTCGGTGCCATTCACCCACTTGTCGCTCATGACATTGATGGCACTGGCGCGATCGGCATTCACACCGGACGCGAATGTGCGCGGCGCGGACGGCCGCACGTTGCAGTAGTGGAAGTGGCCGGGCTGAGGCGTGCTCTTGCGCGGCGGCGCGGTGGATTTTTTTGCGGGAGCTGGATGGCGGGCCATGATGATCCTCCTTGTGCGGCGTGACAGAAAAAGCGCTCTGCGCTCACATGGGAAAAACCGGCGTCGCCACGGGCCGGTCATCCTGATTCTGTTCCCTCAAGCCGGCAAGTGCCAGGGCCATGCGGTGCAGTGCCTTCATGCAATCGGCTATCCGTCTGCAAATTCGATGTCACGCACGCACGGATCGGCGCCGACTTTGGCACCGAAGTATCGAAGGAAGGCTCCAGGTTTTGCTTAGCGCTGCGTCGGATCGGCCGCGGTGTCAGGTCTGCGCAGATTCGGTTCCGTCCGTCGACAGGTCGGGCCTGGGCGCCCGCTGCTCGTAGGCCCGGCCCAGTGTGTGCTCGAGCAGGCGCACCATCTTGTCGGTGGCGCCATTGAGCGCCTGACCCTGGCTCTCGGCATGCTCCGTCACCGCAACCGGGGTACGCCCTTGCAGTCGCGCCTCCAGCACGCAGCGCTGGTCATGCTTGTTGCTCTTGCCACTGTTCTCGTCGGTCAGATGAACCTCTACCCGGGTGATGGCGTCGGCGAACCGCGCCAGCGCATGTTCGACCGTGCGAATGACCCCTTCGACACGCGCCGCATGACCTGCAATATGGGCATCGGTATTGACCTGAATTTTCATCGTGTGCTCCTGAAGTGATGTGACCATTGTGCGGCCAATGGCACAGCCGGCGCTTGTCGGCCCCTTCGGGTTGACACACCCATGTGCGACACGTACCCTTTCTCGACACGGTGCGGAAACCGCACCCAGGGAGAACCACCATGTGCATCACAAGCTCGGTAGGGCGAGGCGCGCGCAACGATCTGGCAGACGTTGCGGCAATTCAGACCTTGCTCAACCTCAATCGCAGCCGGTTTCCTGTGCCCAAGCCGAAACTGCTCGAACCCGACGGACGCATCGGCCCTCATACGCTCAAGGCGATCGAATCGTTCGAGATCGCGGTCATGCGGTTGCCCGAGTCCGATGCCGTGATCGCACCGGGAGACGCCACCGTCGCCGAGTTGCTGGCAGGCCTGTCACCCGGTCCGTCGAAGGAGAAGCTGGCCATCGTGCTGCCGTTGGCGGCCGGAAGCAAGATCCGGTGCTACTTCGAACCCCTTAAGGCCGGAATGATCCGGTACGGCATCACCACGCCCTTGCAGATGGCGCATTTCATTGCGCAACTCGGCCATGAGTCGATGTCCTTCCTGTACACAGAGGAACTCGCCAGCGGCGCAGCCTACGAGGGCCGCAAGGATCTGGGTAATACGCGCTCGGGCGACGGCAGGCGCTTCAAGGGTCGCGGACTGATCCAGCTGACCGGCCGCGCCAACTACACCGCGTACAGCAAATTCACCGGCATCGACTATCTGGAGAATCCGGCATTGCCAGTCCACCGACCCGATGATCGCCGTCGATGTGTCTTGCTGGTTCTGGAAGGATCGCGGCCTGGACAAGCTCGCTGAGCGGGACGACGTCAAGGCCGTCACGAAACGCATCAATGGGGGCTATAACGGGCTCGACGACCGGATCCAGAACCTGCGGCGCGGCAAGGCTGTGCTCGGCCTGTGAGTACGCCACGCGCATGGCGTGCTCCGACCAGCTACGTCCAGGGTGATCGCTTGCAAACAACCGACCTGAGCTTGCGGTAAGACGCCTAGGCGGTGGCGACACGGCGTGTCAGGATGGGCTGGTGCGTGGGCGGGGATCGAACCCAATACTCATCCCCCTCTACATCACCCGTTGCAAAGCCTCGTTTGTGGCAGACCTTTGTAGCAGTCGCTCCACCCGGGGCCTAAAAATCCCAGAGGTAGCAGTCTTGCTCGTGCCGCATCATGACCGAAGCGCGGTTAGCTTTGCAGTGCCAGGTCTGCTGGGTGGTACCGTTGGCGACGATGTCCAGGGCATCAACGTCCAGCACCGCAGCGCAGCGAGACCCCGGCGCCCGAACCGATTCGTAGCTGATCCACTGCACATCCCGTTCGGCTGCAGCTTCGGCCAACGCGTGGGTCTGCGTGTAGTCGCTGCCATGGGTCCACGCCGCACGAGCAGTAGCCCAGGGGGGCGCAATCAGGTCGACGGCCGAGCCGGCGATGGCAGCTTGAAAAAACGTGTGCTCAGTCACCACGTCGCCCTTGGCGAGACCCGCACTATCCAGCACGAAACGGTGTCGCCAGTAGGCAACTTCCGCGCAAGCGGCATATATCTCTTCGGCCCCATACCAGAGACCCGGAGCCCCACCCTTTCGGAAACGGCTGGGGTGCGAGGGTCGGTAACGGAAGGGCGTGAAGATCAGGAAGTGCTTGGATACGTTCATGACGGGTGTCGGGGGCTTGCTTTGCTCCAGCAACGCCTCCAGCACTTCCTGTTCGTCCGGAGTGTCCACCAAACGCATGGTGGCGACCACGTGTTGCGCCTCGACACCGCGCCAGGCCTTCATGGCCTTGGGCGCCACCCCTGTTTCGAACCAGTCGAGGCTCCACACCTCTGCGGTCATGCAGGCGCCCGCATCCCGTCGAGGTAGCTCAGGGTTGCAACCAAGCCTTCAGGGTTCTCGATCAGATCCACCGGCTTACCCCTTAGCGCCTTGTTGTAGCTGCGCATCCAGGCAATGCGCTTCTCGCCATCGGTTCCCACCAGCGCTTCCAGTGACCGGTAGACACGCACCAGCAGAAGTGAGAGCTGGCCCTCCTTCGAGCGAGGGTCCAGTCCCTTGCCGCCCTTGATCAAGCGCGAGACGGTTGGCTCGCTCACACCAATAACGCGCGCAAGCGCTGCCCCGGAGAGACCCAGGAACTCACTGGCACGGCCCGTGGCCTTGGAGAGCACCAGACTCGGGTCAGCTTGGTGGATAGCTTGCGGGTTCATAGTTGATCTCCATTTCTTTCTGTAGAAATATTATCACACGAATAGCTATTTTTTACATCATTTGGCAAAGCTCGTGTCTATGCTATCGGCTACTCACGTTGGGTCCACTGGGTCCAGCAGTATTGACTGACCTTGCCCCTGGAATCCGTATCCCCCAACCGAGGTCATGCGTTGGCTTGTCCGACCTGGGCCGCAAACCAATTGTTCTCGAACCGCATCGGGCTGACATAGGCCAGGGTCGAGTGCAGCACCGATGTGGACATGTTGCGCGCCCTGCCCTCGACCAGCCTGAGCAACTTCTGGTTGTCCAACTCCCTCGCCACGCTCCCATTCAAACAGCTGCCGCCGCCATCCCGCCAGGAGCGCAGACGCGACGAGCTTGCCAACACTGAAATCTCGCGTGCCAGTCGACTGCACGAACTCGCGCCGGCCAGCATGAGCGCGCAGTCGCGTGGGCACAACCAGGCGGGCCCACCAGACCCCGTGTTACGTCCCGCATTGAAACCGGCTCAGAGATTCACCCTATTCGAGGGTAAAAAAAGGGTCGTGTCCCACCGTAACTCGGCTAAACACGACCCCGTTTTAATGTGGGACTTGGCGGCTTAATCACCGCGCTACAACGGCGGTGGCGTTCTCCACGGATGCTCTGGGTCGTACAACGTCTCCAAGCTTTTGCGATGGCGCATCAGCTGACTCAGATATCGACTCTCAAAGGCAGGATGCACAGAGGCTTTCGATTGCCGAGTCGGTCAAGCGCATCCATGCCAACTACCCGCACTTTGCACTTGACTTGGTCGAGGACCATCTGATCGGATGGCTCGAAATGGGATTCGCACCGCCGAGCTACTCGCAGCAGCAATTAGACGAGTTGGATCAACTCACCGAGATGTGGGTCGAGGAGCATCGGCGGTAGGCATCTGCCAAGTAAAGCGGCGGAGAACTCGGCACTCTCAAGATCTAAACTTCCTCAGCCAGCCACTTAGTTGTGGGTGCTCCGTCAACCCACGCGCGCCGATAATGGCGACTGGGCACCGGGGGGCGCTTGACACAGCGGTGGCTGGTGCTGCGGTAGGCTCCGCACGCGCGCGGCCAAGAATCCGATGGGTTTAGACTTCGGTGCGTCGAGCACGCCGTCCAGCTTGGCCGGCCACCGGCGGGAATGTGCGCACCGGTTTGCCAACGAACTCTCGGGTACGCCATTGGTCTGGGTCCACATCTTGCCCTTGTGGTCAAAGGCCCGGTACCGCCGCCACCACATCCAGGCAGCGCTGCATTTGTTCTCGATCCATCTTCGTCTCACCCTCGCGATTGCTTGCCAGGACACGTGTTACGAAGCTTCAATCGGCCACGGGAAGATGGGTTGTCGGAACGCTTACACTTGGTCCGCCGGGGACTATCGCGCTGACTGCGTTTACCCATGAATTCAACCTCTTCCGATCTCAAACTCGCCGCGCTCAACAACCTGGGGTTGATGCATGCCCAGGGCCTGGGACTGCGCCAAGACTACGCACAGGCATTGCATTGCTACCGGCAGGCGGCCGAGCACGGATTGCCCCAGGCGCACTCCAACCTCGGCCTCATGTATTTCAACGGGCAAGGGGTGGAGATAAATTACCAGCTTGCATTACAACACTACCAAGTTGCTGCCGAGAAAGGGCTGGCACTTGCCCAAGCCAACCTCGGCATCATGTATGCCAACGGTTTGGGCGTTAAACGTGACTACAACCAGGCTCTGATCTGGTACCAGGCAGCTGCAGCGCAAGGTGAACCCACAGCACAGCACAACCTAGGGGTGATGTTTGCCAACGGTCAGGGGGTGACAGAGGATCTGGCTGCGGCTCTGCGCTGTTACAGCGCCGGCGCCGAGGCCGGGGATGCAGCCTCACAATTCGGACTGGGCGTTATGTATGCCAACGGCCAGGGCGTTGACCGTGATATCGAGAAAGCCCTGTATTGGTACAACTTGGCGGCCGAACAAGACCATGCGCATGCCCAGTTCAACCTGGGCCATCTCTTTTTCACCGGCACAGATGTCGCGCAAGACTTTGCCCGTGCTCTGAAACTGTACGTACGTTCAGCCGCACTGGGAAATGCCGCTGCGCTTTACAACCTGGGCTTTATCTACAGCACAGGGCAAGGTGTAGCGAAAGACATGAAAAAGGTGCATCAATGGTACCTTTACGCTGCACAACTAGGCGATGCTGGCGCTCAATACAACCTGGGGCTGCTGCACGCCAACGGCGATGGCCGCGAGCAAGACTTTGCGCAAGCCCTGCTCTGGTACCGAAAGGCCGCCGAACAAGGCGACGCATCAGCCCAACACGCCCTGGGCATCTTGATTGCCAAGGGTCAGGGCATGGAGGCCAGCATCACGCAAGCCAAGCACTGGTTGCAACTCGCTGCTGACCAGGGCGATGTCGATGCGCTCTACAATCTGGGGTTGTTGCACCTGGATGATCGCGATAGCGAACCCGACTACCTTCTCGCACGCCAATGCTTTCGCGCTGCAGCGCTACAAAATCATGCCGAGGCCCAGGCCGCAATGGGGTGGATGCATGCGCAAGGTCTGGGTACGTTGCAGGATTTTGTGCGCGCCCACGCCTGGTTCAACCTGGGAGCCCAGCATGGCAACGAAAGCGCTGTCACTGGGCGTGACAGCGTATCCGGTCAAATGACTGCGCAACAAATGGCACAGGCACAGGAACTCGCCCGCAACTGCCTGAGCAATGGCTTTGAGGGCATGGACTGATGGCAACACAGGCCTATTTTTCTGACACCGGAGTGGCCCTCGGCGCGGCCCTGGAGAGCGCAACATGCAGCGTCCATATTCTTTTAACTGGCTGCTGCGAGCGTTCACTTTTTGATCATTTGCTGCGCTGCCGGCGACGTGGCGTGCAGGTCGAGCTTGCACTACGCAACGCGTCGCTCAACCGGCAATCCTCCCTGGCTTGGGAGCGACTTAGCGCTGTTGGCGTGGTTTTGCATTGGTTGCGGCCGGAGCTCGGCATTGGCTGGCCGCACAGCCTGTGCCTGATTGACGCCACCAAGGTGATCACCGGCGCTTGGCACTGGGACCCACGGAACGATTCCCCGAGCTGCATCGTGGTGGAAACCGAAATCCAGTGTGCGAAACAGTGCCAAGCCCTGTTTGAGAAATGCACCGAACACTGCAGCGGCACCGGCGAATCACTGCCGCCAGACACCGAGCCCCCCGGCACGGCGCTGCGCGTCAGCACAGCCAGCGGCCTGGGCACCGAGTACAGCGCATGGGAGTTGCACATCTGGCAGGTGCACGCACTGGCATGGGAAGCCGAACTAGCCGAGACACACAGACAAATGGCGCTGTTTGACGCGCAACAGGAGCACCGTATCGGCGAGCTGTTGCGCAGCTATCTTGATCTCAAGCGTCGCTATCTCGATCATCTCTACCAGGCGCGCGGTGATGAAACAACAAAACATGAGGCACACACGGCAAAAGAAGAATACGACAAGTACCAGCAAAACCGGGCCGCGCACGCTTCAGACTTTTCAGAAAATGCCGGCACATCTGATCCACTGCAGCAAGTCGAAATCAAACAGCTGTACCGAAAACTTGCCATGCTGTGCCACCCCGACCGCGTGCTTGATACGCACAAGACGCAAGCGCAAGCGCTTTTCCAGCAAGTGCGTCAAAGCTACCAACGCAGTGACCTCGCTCAGTTGCAGCAGCTGCACACCATGCTGCAGACCCAGAACACGTTGCAGGCCATGGAGACCCGGCAAGACACCTCCGCACAACGCAGCAACGGGCTGCTGATGGCCATGCAAAACGCAATCTCACAGCACCGGCAAGAGCGCGACACGCTGATGCAAAGCGCCACCTGGAGAACGCTAAGCACCCAGCCCAACTGGCCTGTTTGGTTTAACCAGCAAGCCCAGCAACTGCAAAGCGAAATTCAGCGCTACGGTGAAGCTCTTGGCCTGCAACAGCCCGAGGCGGCAAGCAGCGCCGACGCGATGTCATTTTCCGACCAGTACGCATGAACTTGCCCTCTGGGGGTAGCGCTGAAAACAGCCTTGTTCTGAAACCCGACTTTGGCACTGTCCCGGCCACGTTGACGATAGCCGCCAGTCAGCGGCTGCAAGTGGTGGCAAGCACTCTGGGTGACCTGCGCCAGAGCCAGGTGCTGCGGTTCTTTCAAAATAACGACCTCCTGCTGACGCACTGCCTGCAAGTGCATTACCCGCTTGTCAACTCGCAGCTCGAACGCCACGCAGCGCGCATGGACTGGCGGCGCCTGAGCGCTAGCCCATTGGTCGCCTGGTCGCCAGTCCTGATTGACGCGCAACTTGACCACTGGGACTGGGAGGCCCTGAGCCGCAACCCGGCGTTGCCCTGGTCGGCCGAACTTCTGGCACGTTTTGCTTCACATTGGGACTGGCAAGCATTGAGCGGCAACAAGGCGCTACCCTGGAACACGGCGTTGATACTGCAGTTTGCCAAGTGCTGGAGCTGGACCACCCTGAGCCGCAACACAGGGCTTCCCTGGACCTCTGATTTGCTTGCCGGCAACACCCACCGCTGGGACTGGACTGCCTTGAGTTGGAACACCGGCTTAGCGTGGACTCCAGAATTGATTTCGACTTATGCCAACCGCTGGGACTGGACCGGCCTTAGCGCCAATCCCTCACTTCCCTTTGACGAAGACTCAGTAGCGCAATTCGAGCCGCTGTGGAACTGGACATGCCTGAGCCGCAACACCGCAGTGCCATGGACCCAGAACCTGATTGAACGTTGGTCCCGGCACTGGGACTGGGCGGCGCTCAGCAGCCAGGGAAAGCTGCCATGGAGCAGCGGTTTTTTGGCCCAATTTGACCGTTATTGGGACTGGTTGGCACTAAGCGGCAACACCGGCCTGCCGTGGAGCCTTGCACTGCTCAACGGGCTGGACTACAGCACGCGTTGGGACTGGACTGCCTTGAGCCAGAATACGGCCCTTCCGTGGAATGAAGAACTGGTGGCCCAACATGGCGCACGCTGGAACTGGGAAGCGCTCAGTGCAAACCCAGCACTCCCCTGGAGCGCGCAACTGCTTGAACGCCACCGGGAACGGCTCGATTGGGACCGCTTGAGCTGGAACGTCGGCCTGCCCTGGACTGAGGCCGTGCTGGCGCAATTTGAAAACGAGTGGGACTGGTCGGCGATCAGCGGCAGCGCGGCGATGCCCTGGAGCATCGAAATCCTGGATCGCTTTGCAACCCAATGGGATTGGGAACGCCTCAGCGGCAACCTCCATCTGCCATGGAGCAGCGCCTTGATCAGGCGCTTCATCCAGCAATGGAACTGGGCCACCTTGAGCAGACACAGCACACTGCCCTGGTCGCACGCCCTTTATGACGACTTTGCGCAGCACTGGTTCGGAAACCTGGTGGCAGAACACCAATCTTTCGATATCGCTTGGCTGTCCGCGGAAACTCTGGAGACGCTACTGGAGCCGCGTCCGGCGGCGCCAGGCTAGTGGGCACGTAAATTGCTTTCTCTTAGTGCTGCTTGTCGAAAAGCCGACGTTCACCACCCACTGTCCGCAAGAGAGATTTACGCATGAGCAAAGCCCAGCACACACCGAGTCGCGCCACCCATCTGGAGGCCCAGGCCCATCTCCCCCGCGCGCCTCATGATGCTCACGCTCCAATAGACCCGCATACTGGGGTACACGCCAGGCCGGGCTTACCCATTCCAGGGGATGCATCCGAGGCCATGGGAGGAGAAGCGCGCGGCAGCGCACCGTCCTACTATGCGCTGCAGCACCAGGCGTTGCCTGCCTCCGCCGAGCATCTGGAATGAAAACCCTGCTTGACGATGCCAACGCCGCCTATGCGCGTGGCGATTTCACCAATGCCCTGCGCATATCGCGGCCACTGGCATCGCTGAACTATGCGGCCGCACAAAACAACCTGGGCTTCATGTACGCCAACGGCCAAGGGGTGGCGCAGGACTTCAACGAGGCACTCAAGTGGTACCACTTAAGTGCCTCGCAGGAATATGCTCCGGCCCAATACAACCTCGGCTTCATGCACGCCAACGGTCAAGGCGTAGAACAAGACTACGCTGCCGCCCTGCAATGGTACCGACTGGCCGCAGAACAAGGCCTGGCTGACGTCCAGACCAACCTGGCCTTCATGTATGCCAACGGCCAAGGCGTCGAGAAAAACAACCTGGAGGCTGCACGCTGGTTTGAACTGGCCGCCGCGCAGGGAGATGCCACTGCCCAGTTCAACCTGGGCCATTTACATGCTCAGGGTGACGGCCTACCCAAAGACATGGCGCTTGCCCTGCAATGGTATGAATCAGCCGCAGCCCTGAACCACAGCTATGCGCAATTCAGTCTGGGTCTCATGCTGGCCCGCGGTGATGGCGTGGCACAGGACTATGCCCGGGCGCACCAGTGGTACCTCCAAGCCGCCGAGCAGGGCGACGCCGCCGCCCAACACAATCTGGGCGTGATGTACCTGCATGGTCAGGGTATTGAAGTCAATCTGCCCCTGGCTCTGGATTACTTCAGCCGCGCCGCAACACAGGACTTCCAGCCAGCCCATTTCAATCTGGCCACCCTGTACGCCAACGCCCAGGGCGTCGGGCAGGATCTAAGTCAGGCGCTGCAGCACTACCAGGCCGCTGCCTCCCAGGGCCACAGCGCTGCGCACCACAACCTGGCAACGCATTACGCCAAAGGCCTTGCCGTAGAGCAGGACTACGCATGCGCCCTGCACCACTACGTCCAGGCCGCAGAAGAGGGCGGCGCGGCGGCGCAGTACCAACTCGGTCTGATGCACGCCGCCGGCCAGGGCACGGCGCCCGATGCCGCAATAGCCAAGAACTACTTTGAGTTGGCGGCGGCGCAAGGTCACACCCAGGCTCAGTGCAAACTGGGCCTCGCCTACCTGTACGGACAAGGCGTAGAGCCCGATTTCGACCTTGCGCTGCACTGGACCGAAGCGGCAGCCATACAAGGCGACATAGTCGCGCAACACAACTTGGGTGCCCTGCTACTGAATGCACCCGTGACCGGCAGGAACCCGCAAGCTGACGCAGCCCAAGCCCTGCTGCACTACCACAGTGCCGCCGATCACGGCTACGCCCCAGCCCAATTCGGACTAGCGCTGCTGTATGCACAACAAGCCGAGCAGAACCAAGACCCGAGCCAGGCACTAGAAACGGCAGAGAAGCTCAGACAAGCGCATCATTACTACGCGCTGGCAGCGGCACAAAACCATGCACAAGCGTTGTTCAACCTGGCAGATCTGCATGCCCGTGGCATCGGCGTTGCCGAAGACCCCGTCAAAGCCCACCAGTGTCTTACCCAAGCGGCCGACCTGGGCGATGTCGCAGCGCTGTATAACCTTGGCCGCGCTCACAAATTGGGCCTGGGTCAGACCCAGGACAGCGCACAAGCCCTGATTTACTACCAGGAAGCAGCCCACCGGGGCGACACCGGGGCCCAGTTCAATATCGGCGCCATGTACGCCCACGGCGATGGCGTCAATCAAGACTATGCGCAAGCTCTGCACTGGTACCGCGCAGCGGCAGGCGAGGGGCCTATGGCGGGAAGCAAAGACGGCTGAAAGAGCAGGTACGTCCTCAAGAATTCCTGCTTGCTGCCGATTCACAGTCTGATTCGTTACAAAGGACCTACTATGAATCCCATCCGCATTGTGACCTTGGCACTGTGCGCCTGCCTGCTGAGTGCCTGCCAGGCGCCGCTCCTGGCCAAAGCGGTCAACGCCGCTCCAGCCGTTGCAGCCCAACCTACGGCCGTCGTACCCCAGGCTCCAGCCCTTGTGCCCCGAGTGGAGAGACTTGAGTCGCTCACCGCGACAGGCTACGCCGTCATCAGTGTGCAAAACCACCGCAACCCAGCACAACAACGCTTGTTGGCAATACGTGCCGCCAAACTTGACGCCTACCGATCCCTCACCGAGCAGGTCTACGGCGTGCGACTCGATGCCCATGCAACCGTAGCAGACATGGTGGTCCAAAACGACACCTTTCGCACCCGGGTCGAGGGCGTGATTTTTGGTGCCACACTGGTCAGCATCATGCCGGCGGGGGATGATACCTACGAGACCACGCTTTCGCTGGACAAAGCGATCGTGCAGGACTTACGCACCCTATATTTACTCCAGACCGTCGGCAAGGCGCCCCTGTAACACGGCCCGCACAGAAACCGACATTGGAGAACTGGATGCAAGCGCTTCACCGTCCGCTCTCGGGTGCCCTTGTCAAACACGCGGCTAGGCTTCTGGCAACGCTGTGCGCTGCCGCCTGGGCCGCGGGCTGCGCGGCGCAAGCGTTGAGCGATGAAGAGCGCCTGGTGGCAATTCGGCACAGCTTGGTACAGGTGGCCCTGCAAGGGCCCATGCAGGTGCAATCCACCGCCTGGATTGATGCCCAAGGCGCCTTGCAGGAAGGCAATTCATTCCGTAGCGGCATGCAGGTACGCGGCGTCAGGGTGCTGAGCTACGAACGCGATACGCAGGGTGAGCCCCGGGCCAACGTGCAGATCGATAGCCAGGCCGCCCTGCCGAACAAGACCGATCTTGCAACGCCAAACCAACAGCAGTGTCCCGACAACAGCAAACCAGGGCGTCTGCAACATCTGGTGGCCTTGCAGTGGACAGAGCCGACGTCATGGGGCCTGGACGACTTGCCTCTGTTGGAATCTGCGCGTGAGTTGCTGACGCGCTATTGGCAGCAAGTCGCCAACGACTCGAAGGTCTGGCGTTTGATTGAGCCCGACTACGACCCAGCCGAGCGGAGTCGCTCGGCCTACAACAACGCACTGCTAGGCTCCGGGGTGGACCACATCCCATGGCGCCTAAACCTCACGCTCCAATCTGCGCCTCAAGCCCAGCGTAGCGAGGCTCAACCCATCAGCGTTCGCCTGACGACCAGTCTGAGTGCGCACAATCAAGCCCAGCCGATCCTGCAGACCAGCATCGCGCTGACGCTCCGGGGCGAACGCAGCAATTGGGGTGTGCCCCGTCTGGATGCCGCAACGCAGCATCAGGTGCTGCAACAAATGGGCATCTGGGCCCAAACCTTGCAACACAGCCTGGCTTGCCAGACCGTGTTGCCACGGGTGACACGCAACAGCGAAACAGATATCCGCATCAACGCAGGGTCGGCTGCCGGCGTGCGCCCAGGCGACGAGTGGCTGCTGGTGGACGACCGGCAGTTTCCCGGAAAGCTTCTTGAAGCTGGTGTTGCGGCTCAAAGCGTGTTGGCCCGGGTGAGATCAGTGGCCGAGCACCAGGCGCAACTGGATCTGCTGGCCGGGCCTGCACGCTCGGTTCAGACACGCTGGCGCGCCATCAGCGCCGATTGAAAATGCCGCGACGCCCAAGGTGAGCCAAGGACGACCGAACCATGAACAAGCTCTATGCCCATAGCTCAACCTGCTTCAGCCTGCGGCATGGCTTTTTTTTAGCCCTGGCGGGACTCTGGGGCGTCGCTTGCCTGGCGGCAACGCCATCCGATACCGCTGTCAAGCCGCTCAGCTACACACCGAAAAGCGGCGAGTCACTGGACCATGTCATCGCGCAAACCATGGCCGGCAGCCCCCTGAAAATCGAACTGCTGCGCCAAGCCTTCATCGACCTGAACCCGCACGCCTTTGTACCCGCCAAGGTCAAGGCGTCCAACCTGCGTTTGCGCAAGGGGGTTAGCTTGACGGTACCCGATTCCCAACAACTGCTACAAGCGCTGGTACCGCCCAAAGCCGAACTAGCATCAGCCAACCAGAACGGTGACACAAGCTTGGACGCAGCGATCGAACGTAAGAGCTGGATCCATTTCCCCTGACCGACCGTCACAGGCAATAAAAAATGATGGCGGTCACCGAAAGCAGCGCCCTGTTGGCGCGCATCAGCCCGGTTTTCCCGCAAGGCGCAGCCTCGCTGCCCCTGATTGAAGCCAGCACAGCCCGTGCGCTGGGCTTGCAAGACGGCCAAGTCGTTCAGGCCCTGGTGCAAACCCGCGGCGACCAACTCGCGCTGCTACTCCAGGGGCGCCTGATTGATCTGCCACCGGAACTGAAGTGGGCCATTGGGCAAAAGGTGAACTTGCGCCTGCAGGCGCTGACGCCAAGCCATTGGGCACTGCAACTGCTGCCAGAAAACACAGAGCGCGCGCCCAGCACCACGTTTTCGCGCCTCGGCAGTCTGATGTTCCGCCCGCCGGGATTGCCCGATCTGATGCAACTATTCCAGCCTGGCGTTCTCGATGGACTGTTGGCAACCCTGGACCGCCCCGACCTGCAAGCCCAATGGCGCAGCATGCGCTTGACCATGGCCCGACTCAGCGGCGCGGAGATTGCGCAGACGGTGCTGGCCGCGCTGGGCGCAGAAGTCCAGATCGCCAACGGGCGCAGCCCCCTGAAAGCCGACCCAAAACAGCTGCTGCACCAGATGCTCAGTGCCTTGCGCCAGGACGCCGGAGCCAATCTGGAAGACAGCAACGCGGTGCACGCGCTTCAACGTGGCTTTGACGACATCGAGTCGGCACAAGTGCAGTTAGCGCAGATGGGGTTGGCAACCACCCCCTTGGAACGGTCGATGCAGCCCAATCTGGCATTCACCATGGTGCTGCCGTTTGCCGATGCCAACCCGGTGGAACTTGCGTTTGAGCGACAGCGCAGTGCGGACGGCGATTCGGATCTTCTCACCGTCAATGTGCACTCGCATTCCGAAGAATACGGCGAACTCTGGCTTAAGACCGAACTGCGGGGCGCCAACGCGGTGGACCTGGTCATGTGGTCGACCCGGACCGCCGTGGCCGAACTCGCCCGCAACCAAGCCAAGGCTTTGCAGGAACAGCTTCAAAGCACCGGCCTTGCGTTGCGCTCCTTCCAGGTCATCTCGGGGCCCCGCGCCAACACCACAGCGCCAACACCACCCGAGTGGGTCAGCGCCGCACCCGGCGCGGTGGTGGATTTGCAGGCATGAGCCCCCATCCCTTGCGCCAAGCCATTGCGCTGCAGTACGGACTGAACACCGCACCGGTGGTGACCGCCAAGGGCGAAGATGAACTCGCGCTGCAAATGATTGCGCAAGCCCGTGCGCATGGTGTTTACGTGTCACAAGACCCGCAACTTCTGGCTCTGCTCAGCCGCATCAAACTGGACCAGGAAATACCCCCCGAGCTTTACACCGCGGTGTCGGTCATCCTGTCCTGGGTCTATTGGCTCAAGGGAATGCGCCCGGGCGATGAAAAGCCAGAGGACGATCAGGCGTCGCTGTAACCCTGACCACGCACAGAGCGGGCGATATGACCGAGACGGTCGTACATTTCTACCGGATTGGGGGAGTCCGGAAGGCGCAAACTTTGCAAGGTACCGCGCACCGCATCGAGTTGACGCTCGATCAGTACGGCATTGCGCCGGTGCTGATCACGGCATTCAGCCATCGCATCGCGCCAGGCCTGCCAATCAGCGCTACTGCGGGGCTCGTTGTCGGGAAGGGCCGGATTCGGGGCAAACTCGCCCAGCTGCGCCAGCAGTTCGGTCTTGGTCGCTTGCAATTGCTCAAACTGCTCCAGGTCCTGGCTTCGCAAAGCTTCAAACTCCAGATCCAGCACCTGTGCGAGCTGTTTGGCAAGCTCTTGCGCTTGCCAAATACCTGCACCTTGAAGGGCGTCGATGGCCGTACTCATCACTTAATTTCCGATCAACTGCTCGATCGCTACAAAGCTCTCGGCCATGCGATAGACATCGAGCGGGTACTGACCGTTCCTGATGGATTCCCTGATGGCCTCCACTTTGGCCCGGTCAAAGTCGGGCTCCTGCTTGACGCGCTCAATCAGCTTGGTCAGATTGAATGCCTCACTGGTGCGGTGGGCTGCAGCCATCGGCGCAGGCACTACCGCCTTGGAGCCTGCCAAACTCGCAACAATAGTCTCGCCTGCCGCCGACGGAGCATCCGGTTTGGGTGATTTTTCGCCAGCCTTGGGGGCATAACGATCTAACGGGGCCAGCTGCGCATATTGTGAAATGGCGTCTGTCATCGTGAGCTTTCTTTATAAACTGAGCCTCTTGCAAAACTATTTTTGTTCAAAAGTGCCTAAAAAAATAGGCAAATTTTCCTTTTTTGATCTATTTTTTCATCCAAATTAGAGTTTCTAAAATGTGTTGAAATCACAAATCCTCACCAAGCCGCTTAAACGGTCGAATGTTGATTTTCGCGTGTTTTTGACCTCCGATGATCAAAACCACGATTTGATCGCTCTAAGGGTGGTTTTAAAAATCATTTTTAGTTTTCCAAGAGGCTCAACTATGTCGACTTGTTTGAGCTATACCGCCTAGTATCGGGACGAGTCTAAAAAACTTGAGTCCGAACCGGATAATTATTTTTACAGGCCACGGGCAGCGCTGGGGCCCGTCACCACGCCACTGAGTATCCGACCCGACTCGGCATTTTTCAAGCGCACCTGGTCGCCCATCCTCCCATCTTCTACGGCCTCAACCCGTGCGGTAATCGAAAAACCACTGCCCTGTCTGACTGTCAAGACGACAGACTGCCCTCTTTTTACCAGCAGCGCGCGGCGCACGTCGTGGCTTCGTAACGGTACACCCGCCGGCACATCACGCACCAACTCCCCATTGAGCACGTCCTTGATCGACGCCACGGCCTGCGGATCCAGTCCCGGGCCTGCGTGTTCCTGCTCTTGTAACAAATCGCCGTTGAGCACGGTGCCAACCCGCAAAAGCTGCTTACCAACCACAACCCGACGCCCAGGCGCTGCCGGGCTTGATCCGGGCTGCACCGACGCAGCAGGATTACTGTTGACGATCTCTGCGGCTCCTGACTTGAACCGCAAGCGCAGATAAAGCTGCCAGGTCGGATTTCCCAGACAGCGCACCCGCACCGTCTCGCGCGACGAAAAAGGCGAATCCATCACCAGGGGAAGATTGCAACCTTGCAACTGCACCCGGGAATCCATCGGCGCAAAAGAAAATTCTGAGGTACTCACCTGCTGCGTGTTAGCCACCCACTGCGCAACTTCCTGAAAAACCTTGTCCTGAGGACTGGTGCCGATGGGAGCCTGCGCCAGCGCTACGCAGCCCCAAGCCGCACCCATCAACAGCGCCACAAAACGCAGCCCGCACCACACATTGCGCATCACAGCGGAGCGGCAAGATCGGTGGTGGCACAGCATTTGCATAAAGCTTGGTACAGGGTGTTGAAAAAATGACACAAAAACTGACGAACACAGGAGGGCGCGCAAGAACAATGCCACTTGTGTTCAGCTTTACAACCCGTTGCTAATGGAAACCTTATGCTAAACCCCACGCCACCGCCAACCTCTATCCAGCCGCAAGATCGCCTGCTGAGCGGTACCGCTGCCCGGCGTATGGCGAGGCCGGCCGCAACCAGCCCATCGTTTACCAGTAGCCTGCAGCAAGTACGTCTGGCTGCGTTGCCACCCCGTTTGGGGGGGCAAAACCTGCAAACCGTTGAAAAGGGCGACACCCTGATCGGCATGGTTCGTGCGCAATCCGACCGGCTCGGCTTGCCGCTCAGTGCCGCGCAAAGCTTTAACCTGGCCCAGCAGGTGGCGCGCGATAACAAGCTGGCCAACCCGGACCGAATCTTCCCGGGCCAGACGATTGACATGGGCGGCCTGCAACGCGAATTCCTGGCCCTTCAATCTGGCACCCAGCCCACCGCACGTGCCAACCCGGTAAGCCAGACCGCAAGCGGCCTTGCAACCAGCAGCGTATCAGCGCCTGCAGCCGCCTCCCCGGTCGCGCCGGCAGGTCCGCGCAGCACCCATCCGGTACTGGATATGACCTTGAATCGCGCCGTCAACAAAGGCTATATTGCTCCGGCCGAAAAAACTGCGGTGTACAACAAGATTGTGCAGATGGGGGAAAACCACCGATTCTCCCCCGATGACTTCGCCCGTATGACCTTGATGGAAAGCGATGGCATGAACCCACGGGCCACCAACCAACGCTGTCACGGCATCATCCAGTTTTGCGACGGTCCGGGGCGCGGCGCGGCATCTGCCGGCTTTGCCGACAATCCCAAAGCCATATTGGCGATGAGCGTGCAACAGCAGCTGGGCCTGGTAGACAAATACTTTGACGACGTCGGCCTGAAAAATCAGGGGCCAGCCGGCCTGGATGACCTGTATCTGTCCGTGCTGCACCCGGCCTCGCGCAGCCAGTCAATGATCACTGCGGCGCTGAATATTCCTGGCGCACAGGCCCGCCAGCTGTATGTGGGCGGCGACGCCAGTGCGCCCATCACGCGCCAAAGCATTCGCCAGGGCCTACTGCAAAATGCGGCGGAGCGTCTCGGGTACTGATCCGCTACCGGCCAGTACGGATGGAACGTGTCGTGATTGCGAGGCAAAGCGGCAAACAGTTGCCGCCTGGCAACTGGCAAGGGCCCGATTAACCCGGTCAAACCCGGTAAAGACCACCAATACCCGCCCAATATGACGGCAAATCGGCATGGCACATAAGTTGCAACATTAAAAATGAAGACTGTTACCTGCAGTTGCCGGTGTCGGCAAACCGGCAGCAGTCACGAATACCCAACAGGATAGGCAATGGAGTACGCACTATGAGCTTCATCGACAGAGCATTCGCCGTTCACGAGCGGGCACTGGCCTTGCGCAGTCAGCGCATGGAAGTACTGTCGCGCAACATTGCCAATGCCGACACGCCCTCCTTCAAAGCGCAAGACATCGACTTCAAGCAGGTGCTCAGGAATACACAGGAAACCACCCTGAAAACGACTGATGCCAGGCATATTACCCAGGCACCCGACGAGTCGGCGGACGGTCTTAAATACCGTATCCCTTTCAACGTGGCCTTTGACGGCAACACCGTGGAGCTACCAGTCGAGCAAGCCAAGTTTGGCCAGAGCGCTGCCGAATACCAGACCACGCTGAGCATTCTGGAAAGCCGTATCAGTGGCGTGCGCAAAGCGCTGCGGGGAGACTAAACATGGCACTCGAAAATCTTTTCAGCATCGCCGGCACTGCGCTCAACGCGCAAACGGTCCGAATGAATGCCACGGCCTCCAACCTGGCCAATGCCGGCACCGTCGCGGGAAGCGAAAAAGATGCTTTCAGGGCCAAAAGAGCGGTCTTCAAAACCATACTCGACCAGCAGATCGGTCCGCTGAATCCAAGCAAC
>Ga0209284_10002945_pt1 | contig 22004 bp, 19 predicted proteins | sample FRY03_FD_187211 | JGI IMG/M metagenome (GOLD analysis project Ga0209284, IMG submission 187211) | Freshwater microbial communities from Lake Fryxell liftoff mats and glacier meltwater in Antarctica - FRY-03 (SPAdes) (version 2) | ecosystem: Environmental > Aquatic > Freshwater > Ice > Glacier...
AGAGATTAAAAGCAAAACGTTAATTTATCAGGTTAACAATGGCCATAGACAACGTAAAAGTACAGTGCATCCATTAAGGAAAATGCAGAAGAAGCATAAGAATACAGCAGAACTTTTAGACTACTTACACACTAAGTCTTATGACATCCGTCAATTGGAAATTGAGTTTACCAATGGATGGAAAATTAAACAAAGACCCTTTGTTGAATTTTATTTTTATACAAACTTCACAGAAGAAAGAGATGATCTCATTCATAGATTATTGAGCGCTGCTGGTCAAGGGCCTATTGACCCTTCTAAATTAGAAATCAACTTCAGCTATTCCTTTAAAGGACCCGGGAAACTAGTTAAGATAGATGGATTAGCTTCTCCTGATGAGTTTTGGAGTATAGAAGATAAGGCTGCTTGGAGAAAATCATATCAGGAACGTGAGAAAGAAATCTATTTAAAAGCACATCCAGAAGAAGCTCAAGAGAATTTAGGTGAGCCTTTTGTGAGCGCAGATTTCACACAATTTGAAGGGTTAAAACTTAAAGGCTGGACTGAAGGGGATCCTTTTTAAGAAGAATGTATTTCTGTTTTTTTTTACTCTTTTGTATGGATGCACTAAATCTTCAAATGAAGTAAGTGTCACAGATATAAATTACTTTATAATGATTTAGATAAGTCTGTTAAAAAAGTTGATTCAGTTAAAAGTTAATGATTATAAAATTGTTTAAATAGTGATCCTTTTAGAGATGCATCTTATTCTTTCTTTTTAATAAAAAATATTTCAGAGTTTTGTCTATCAATATTAAAAGAATGCTTTTATTGATTTAATAAAGCACAGTGTTAAAAATGATTAGACCAATAAGTTATTAACAGTCTAAAAACAAGAAATACTACTATCTTTTATGGCTTTAATAATTTGATCTTCAGTGATTTAATCCTAATAGGTCTCCTGGAGGACCATTTACATCAACTTTAAAGACAGATAACACCTAAGCTGTTAATAACCAGTGTCCTTATTATTTGGAAACATACTATTTCATGTATAATATTTGCAGATCTGTTAATCTGAATAAGATAAATCAGAAGGTTAAATATAATAATAACATTTTCTTAAAACCACTGGCAAAATGCTGATTTTCAGTCATTTAAAAATATATATTAAGATTAAAATGAAGATATACATTCATTTTAAGGGGTTATTTGAAAACAAACATTCAAAAAAATGAAGAAAAACTCAAAAGACACAAAGTTAAGTTGGAATGATTATGAGCTTGTAGACAAAAATACAGGTGAAATGGGAATTTTAAAAAATGCTACTCTATTAATTAGAGAAGAAGGCTATGGGATGATAATGAACAGTAAATTATATTATATTGTTGACGAGGATAGGTTAAATTGTTTATTAAATAAAGGACTGGAAATACAAGCTATGGGTCTGTTTATAATATTGTCAAAAAATATCTTAAAGAAATTCAATATCTGTCTTAATAAAAATGAGATACCATATAGTGCCAAACTCCTTGCAAAGGAAGTTAATAAGTCCACTCAGCAAGTAAGATCCTATATAAGAATCTTAATTGAACAAAATATCTTACATGAAGGGGTAATAAGTGGTCAAAAGCACTTAGGAAAGGTGCTTGTCATAAATCCTTACCTTATTAGAAAAGGAAGGCTTATAGATGATTCATTGAAAGGCTTGTTTGATGACTTTTGTAATTAACAACTTCAGACGATTAACTGTCTATTTACTGCCAGTTAGTAGGCAGTTAATTAAAATTTCATTAAATTTGAGGTAATGTATTAAGACACAAGAAAGCCTTCACATTGCTGTAAAGGCTTAGTTTGCTCCCTCTCTTGGGCTCGAACCAAGGACCCTCTGATTAACAGTCAGATGCTCTAACCAACTGAGCTAAGAAGGAAGGTGTATAACCTTTTTTGCGAGTGCAAATATAGAACGATTTTTGTTTTATCCAAACTATTTTCGAAAAAAAATGTACTTTTTATTATTATGTTCCTTGTATAAGATGCCAAATATCGTTGCCAAACACTAAAATCATCAAACTCAACAAAATAACTACTCCAATAGTTTGAGCAACTTCTAATGTTTTTTCTGTAGGAGCTTTTCTAGTTACTAGTTCTATTATAATAAAAACAGCATGACCACCATCTAGTCCTGGTATTGGTAATATGTTTAAAAATGCTAACCAAACAGAAAACATTGCTGTAAAAGACCAGAAAAATGTCCAATCCCAATGTGGTTTAAAAATCTTAAACATTCTTAACGGTCCGCTTACTTGTTTGTATGCTTCTGTTTTAGTGTTAAATATAATTTTAAACTGTTTTATTTGTCCTGTTAATGTTGATATCGTTTTATTAAAACCAGCTGGTATAGACTCTAAAAACGTAAATTGCTTAGAGGTAAAGGCAGATTCTGTAATAAGAGATATATTTGGATAAACACCTATAGTTCTCTTTTTAGAAGGCACTGTGTTTAAAACTAACTCGTTGTTACCACGTAAAACTTTTATTGCTAATGTGTCTGTTGTGCTTTGTTTAATAAGCAAACTCATCTCGTCATAATAAGCAACTGCATTATTATTAATGGCAATAATCTTATCTCCTTTTAAAATAGATGCTTTATTAGCTGGAGAGTTTGGAACAACAGAGTCTATTACCGCTTCAATTCTTGGTGTTATAAAGTTTTTACCAGCTTTTTTAATTACATCTCTTTTACCTTCATCAGATAAATTAAAAGTAACTTCGCTACCGTTTCTTTCTACAGTAATATTATCTCCAAAAAGAATCTCTAATGGTAATTGATCAAATTTAAGTTGCTTTTTGCCGTCTACTCTTAAAATTTTATCTCCGTTTTGTAACCCTAAAACAGTACCAACAGAATCTACTGTTATACCATGTACAATTTTAGAGTTATCTATATAATTATCTCCGTTATTTAATAGTAGTAAAGAATAAATAATCCAAGCTAAAAAAAAGTTTACAATAACTCCGCCAAGAATAATTATTAATCTTTGCCAAGCTGGTTTACTTCTATATTCCCATGGTTGAGGTGCTTGTTTAAGCTGTTCTTTATCCATGCTTTCATCTATCATTCCGGCAATTTTAACATAACCGCCCATTGGTAACCATCCAATACCGTATTCTGTTTCCCCAATTTTTTTCTTAACCACAGAAAACCAAGGGTTAAAAAATAAGTAGAATTTTTCTACTCTAGTTTTAAAGTATTTTGCAGGTAAAAAATGACCTAACTCGTGTAGTATTACTAAAAATGATAAACACAAAATTAATTGTGTTACTTGAACTAATGTTTCCATTTATTGATTTTAAATTCTTTTAAAGAAGGCAAAAGTAAGGTTTTCAATTAATATTTATAACCTAAAAGGATATTAGATTATTTTTTTATGATTTTTTTATAAAAAACACCATTAGATGTTGCTACAGCAACAGTATAAATTCCGCTAGATAAGTGTTGTAAGTTGGTTTCTTTACTGTTAGATTCGGTTATTTTTTGTCCCAAATTATTGTAAATTATTAAGTTTAGAAACGCTAAATTATCAGGTAAAGAAACAGTTAATATGTTATTTACAGGATTAGGAAATAGCTGAATTAGATTCTCTATTAAAATGTTATTTACACCTAAAGTTGCCGTATCATTTTTAGAAATAATATGTCTGTTTGGGTCAAATTCTAGAGTTGTAACTACAAAAGGCACGTTAACTTCAAATTGCTGGTTGTTAAAGGTGTTGTTTAAAGTAACATCTAAAGTTGCATTTCCAGCTCCTTTTAGTCTAACTTCTACAGGCATTTCAAAATACGAAACGCTACTATGTGATTGAGATTGGTTTATAGTAATAATTGTTTTGCCGGGTAAATTATTATGTGCCGTTACAGAGTAAGTAGGATAACCTTGGTTGTAAACCCAATCGTTAAAAAACTCTGTAAAATTTAATCCAGAAGTATTTTCTATATGCATTTTTAGATTTTCTGTAGTGGCATATTTATAAGCAAGATTTGTGTCTGCTAAATAGTTTTTTATGGCTTGAAAAAAAACTGCATCGCCAAGTTTCCATCTTAACATATGCACTACCATTGCCCCTTTGTTGTAAGTTAGTCTACTGTTAAAAATTCTACTAACATTTGTTGCTTCGCTATCTGATAAATAAACGGCACCACTTGTAGATGTTGTTATATTTTCAATGGTTGAATTTTTCCAGAAAACAAAACTAGAAACCCCGTCTAGATTTTCTACCACAAGACCTGAGAGATAAGTTGCAAACCCTTCGTTTAACCAAATGTCTTTCCAAGTTCCGCAAGTAATTTTATTGCCAAACCATTGGTGAGCCAATTCGTGAGCAATTAAATTTCTGCCAAAACTTCCCATAAAAGAAACCGTTGTGTGTTCCATTCCGCCACCCCAACCAAATTGAGCATGCCCGTATTTTTCGTTAGAAAAAGGATAGGTTTCAAATAACGATTCAAATAAAGTCATAATTGGCAAAGTCACAGCCAAACTAGATTGAGCAGATGTTAAACTCTCTGGATAAATATAATTTACAATAGGAAATTGATTTGGAGCTGTTCCTGCTTGTTGCGTAAAAATGCTATAATTTGTAACAGCAATAGCTACTAAATAAGCTGGTATTGGGTAATTATGCTTAAAATGCGTTGTGCTTGTGCCGTTATTGTTATTTACTAAACTAATTTGAACGCCGTTTGCAACAGCTGTATATTGAGTTGGATGCGTAATGTAAATATCTATATTTTCTATTTTATCGTTTAAATCTTGTTTACAAGGCCACCAATCTCTTGCACCAAAAGGCTCAGATAAAGTCCAGATTACAGGCGTTCCGCTATGAGAACTTTTTGTAAAACCAGCTTCTGTTGTATCTGGAGCTCCAGCATAACTTATAGAAACGGTTTCTAAAGAGCCAGATTGTATTGTAGTAGGAAATGTAATTATTAACTCTTTTGTTGTTTCGTTATGCGTAAAAGCAAGAGGTTGCCCGTTTTTTATTACAGAACCTACAGTAATTCTATTTGCATAGTATTGACTGCTTGTATTTGTAATTCTACTTAAATCAAAAGTTATAGTATTCATGTTGCTTAAAGCAGTAAAGTTTGTTGTAACATTTCCGCTTATAAAATATACATTTGGGTCTATTGTAAACTCAAGTTTTTGGTAGGTAACATCATAATTAGCAGTATTTGGGTTAGACTCAAAAGTTAATAATTGCGACGACGATTTCATTTCTGCTTCAGAAATATCTTTAATATCTTTTATATAGTCTTCCTGCGAAAAAGAATTTATACAGAATAAAAGAGTAAATATTAAAAGCAATTTTTTCATAAAAAATAGTTTTGACAACCAAATGTATATAAATTTATTCTAATTATAAGAAAATTCTACTTCTTTTAAAGTCTATAAAGTCAAGGCTTATTTTTAATTCTACAGCCAATCTTAAAAAACAATTTCTTACATTTGCGTTCGTAAAAACCCTTATTATGTTACAGTTAACAGTTATTCGAGAAAACAAAGATAAAATTATTAATGCTTTGGCAAAAAAGAACTTAGATGCCAAAAGTTTAATAGAAAATGTTTTGGACTTAGATGAAAAAAGAAGAGCTACTCAAGTTGAGTTAGATACTATTTTGTCTGAATCGAATAAGTTATCAAAAGAAATTGGAGAAATGATGAAATCTGGAGAGAAATCTAAAGCAGAAATCTTAAAAATAAAATCGACTCAATACAAAGAAAGCAGTAAAGTGTTATCAGAAAAACTTGAAATTTATGCAAACGAGTTAACTCAAGAATTATATAAATTGCCTAATGTTCCTGCAGAAATTGTACCTGTTGGTAAAACTCCAGAAGAGAACTTAACCGTTTTTCAAGAAGGAAAAATTCCAACTTTACACGAAGGAGCATTGCCACATTGGGAATTAGTTAAAAAATACGACATTATAGATTTTGAGTTAGGAGTTAAAATTACAGGAGCTGGTTTCCCAGTTTATAAAGGAAAAGGAGCTAAACTACAAAGAGCTTTAATTGCTTATTTTTTAGATAAAAATACAAATGCTGGTTATGTAGAATATCAAGTTCCGCATTTAGTAAACGAAGCATCAGGATTTGGAACAGGACAGTTACCAGATAAAGAAGGGCAAATGTACCATGTTGGAGTAGATGATCTATATTTAATACCAACTGCCGAGGTTCCTGTTACAAATATTTTTAGAGATGTAATTTTAAACGAAAACGAGTTGCCAGTACTTTGTACAGCTTACACACCATGTTTTAGAAGAGAAGCCGGGTCTTATGGAGCTCATGTTAGAGGTTTAAACAGATTACACCAGTTTGATAAAGTAGAAATAGTTAGAATAGAACATCCAGATAATTCTTATAAAGCTTTAGACGGAATGGTAGATCACATAAAAGAAATTTTAAACGAGTTGAAATTACCGTATAGAATTTTAAGATTATGCGGTGGAGATATGAGTTTTGCTTCGGCTTTAACCTACGATTTCGAAGTGTTTTCTACAGCACAAGACCGTTGGTTAGAAATAAGTTCGGTATCTAATTTCGAAACTTTTCAAGCTAATAGATTAAAACTTAGATTTAAAGATAAAGACGGTAAAAACCAATTTGCTCATACATTAAATGGCAGCTCTTTAGCTTTACCAAGAGTAATGGCAGGTATTATAGAAAACTATCAAACACCAGAAGGAATTGTAATTCCAGAAGTGTTAAGAGCATATACCGGATTTGACATAATTAACTAAAAATTAAACAATAATATTACAATGTACTAATTAGCAAAAAATGGCTACATTAGTACATTGTTTATTTAAAACATAATGCAAAAAACACTCTTTTATATAGTCTTTTTATTAAATGGTCTAGTTGCTTTTTCTCAAAATGAGCAATTAGCAAACTATAATTTTGATAAAGGAGAGTTCGAAAAAGCATTAATTGGTTACGAAGAGTTGTTAATAAATCAGAAAGGAAATAGTCAGTTTTTTATAAGAACAATAGAGTGTTACCAACAATTAGAACAATACCAAAAGGCAGAAAAAGCTTTAGAAGAAAGATTAAACACATATAAATTTGCTAATCTTTATGTAGAATTAGGCTATAATTATCAGTTACAAAAAAACCAAGTCAAAGCCAATTTAAATTACAATTTGGCACTAGATAAAATTAAAGAAAACATTTCTAACGTATATGCAATTGCAAGTACATTCGAAAAAAAGGTATTGCTAGAATATGCATTAAAAGCCTATCAATTAGCAGAAAGTTTAGATTCTAAAGTTAGATTTAATTACCAAACAGCCTTATTATATGGGCAATTAGGTAAAATAGATTTAATGATAGAAAAATATCTAGAAGAAATTTATGCAGTTCCACAAAACACAGCTTTAATCCAGAATCATTTGTCGAGGTTTATGGAAGACGATACTGGACTAGATTTTAATTTAGCACTTAAAAAAGCATTGTTAATTAGAGCTCAAAAAAACCAAGATATTTTCTGGAATCAAATGTTAAGTTGGTTTTTTGTACAACAAAAAGAATACGGCAAAGCTTTTACACAAGAAAAAGCAATTTACAAAAGAGAACAAGAATCGTTTAATAATATAGTTAACCTTGCAGAATTAGCAATAGAAGAAAAAGAAGAAGAAATTGCTAAAGAAATTTTAACCTTTGTACTAGAAAACACAAACGAGCTAGAGTTAAAAATATATGCAAATCATTTTTTAATGAAAATGAAAGTAGCTTCGGCTGTAGAAAAAGAGTATATTACAATAAAAAGCGAGTTTCAAACATTGTTAAATCACTTCGAGATAACGCCATATTCATTATCGCTACAAATACAACTAGCAAAATTAGAAACTTTTAAATTAAATAATCCAGAAGCTGGAAAAACAATATTACAAAATGCATTAAATTTGCCATTAAACAAGTATCAAATTGCAGAAACAAAACTAGAGTTGGCAGATGTTTTTTTATATCAAGAAAAGTTTAATCAAGCATTGCTTTTTTACACACAAATAGAAGAAGATTTAAAAAACGATGTAATTGGTCATGAAGCAAGTTTAAAAGCAGCCAAAACAAGTTATTTTAAGTCAGATTTTGAATGGGCATTAACACAATTAAAAGTATTAAAATCATCGTCAACACAACTAATTGCAAACGATGCGTTAGAGTTGTTTTTGTTAATAAATGATAATACATTTTCAGACTCGACACAAACAGCATTAAAAAAGTTTGCAAAAGGAGATTTTTTACTTTATCAGAATAAAAATAACGAGGCATTATCAGTTTTTTTAAGTATATTAAAAGACCATAAGTTGGAAGATATAGTAGACGAAACTTTATATAGAATTGCAACTACATATAAAGAATTAAATCAGTTTGATTTGGCGTTAAATTACTTTAATCAAATAATAGAAAACCATAAAGAAAGTATTTATAGAGACGAAGCTATTTATTTTTTGGCAGAGATTTACAATAAAAACTTATTGTTGCCAGAAAAAGCAAAAACATTATACGAAATGATACTTTTTAACCATCAAGACAGTATCTATTTTATAGAATCTAGAAAAAAATTCCGCCAATTAAGAGGCGATACAAACTTATAGTTTGTAATAATATTAAAAGCAATAAATTAATGATAATTTACAACGTTACAATAAATATAGACAAAAGTGTTCATGATAAGTGGCTAAATTGGATGAGAAATAAACATATTAATGATGTTTTGGCAACGGGTAAATTTTCTTCGGCAAGATTAATTAAAGTTTTAGTAGAAGAAGAAATGGGAGGCACAACCTATTCTGTTCAATTTACAACAGATAGTTTAGTAACGCTTCAAAAATATTATAACGAAGATGCCCCGCGTTTAAGACAAGAAGGATTGCAACTTTTTGCAGATAAAATGTTGGTTTTTAGAACAGAATTAGAAGTAATGGAAGATTATTACACCAATTAAAATGGGAAACGTAAGAGCTAAAAAGCATCTAGGGCAACACTTTTTAAAAGATGAATCTGTTGCCAAAAACATTGCCGACACTTTATCTTTAGAAGGATATAAAAAAGTGTTAGAAATTGGTCCCGGAATGGGCGTTTTAACAAAATATTTATTAGAAAAACCAATAGATACCTATGTAATAGAAATAGACACAGATAGTGTTGCGTATTTGCAAGAACATTACATAAAATTAACAGATAAAATTATATGTAAAGACTTTTTAAAGTACAATATAGCTGAGGTTTTTGGAGATGAGCAATTTGCAATAATTGGTAATTTCCCGTATAATATTTCTACACAAATAGTATTTAAAACATTAGAATTAAGAGATAGAGTTCCAGAGTTTTCTGGAATGTTTCAAAAAGAAGTAGCAGAGCGAATTTGCTCTAAAAAAGGATCAAAAGTTTATGGAATTTTATCGGTTTTAGTACAAGCTTTTTACGATGCCGAATATTTATTTACAGTTTCTGCAGAAGTTTTTATTCCGCCACCAAAAGTTAAATCTGGCGTTTTAAGGTTAAAAAGAAAAGAAAATTACAAATTACCATGCAACGAAAAATTGTTTTTTAGAGTAGTTAAAGCAGCATTTAACCATAGAAGAAAAACAATGAGAAATAGTTTAAAGGGTTTTGATTTATCTGACTCTTTAAAAGAAGAAACAATATTTAATTTAAGACCAGAACAAATTTCTGTAGAAGATTTTATAGAGCTAACACAAAAAATAGCAGCTGATGGAGTTTAAAATTAGTAACGAATTAATTGCTCAAATAGAGCAACTAATTAAAGATAATAAAGAACACGAATTAAGTGCAATACTTAACGAGTTTCACTATGCAGATATTGCCGAAATTATGGAAGAGCTCGACCACAAAGAGGCATCCTATATTTTTGACATATTAGATAGCGAAAAAACCGCAGAAATATTATTAGAACTTGACGAAGAAACTCGTGAAAAATTACTTAGAAATCTATCCGCTAAAGAAATTGCAGAAGAATTAGACGAATTAAGTTCCGATGATGCTGCAGATATTATTGCAGAGCTTCCTCATGATAAAAAACAACAAGTAATATCTGAGTTAGAAGATTTAGAACATGCAAAAGATATTCTTGATTTATTGCGTTACGACGAAGATTCTGCCGGAGGTTTAATGGGTAAAGAACTGGTAAAAGTTAACGAAAACTGGAATGTTCTTACTTGCGTTAAAGAAATGCGTATTCAAGCAGAAAACGTTTCTAGAGTACATTCTATTTATGTAGTTGATGATGACAATAGACTTAAAGGACGCTTGTCTTTAAAAGACCTTTTAACAACTTCTACAAAAACGCCAATTTCAGAGATATATATTCCAAAAGTAGACTCTGTTAAACTAGATGCAAAAGGTGTAGAAGTAGCTAGAATAATGCAAAAATACGATCTAGAAGCAATACCAGTTGTAGATGAAATGGGGCGACTTGTTGGTAGAATTACCATAGACGACATTGTAGATGTTATTAAAGAAGAAGCAGACAAAGATTACCAATTAGCAGCAGGTATCTCGCAAGATGTCGAGGCAGATGATAGTATTTTAGAACTTACAAAAGCAAGATTACCTTGGTTGGTTTTAGCCTTGTTAGGAGGGTTTGTATCTGTAAAACTTTTAGGTTTATTTGATGATGCAATGCATAAACATGCAGAGTTATTCTTTTTTACTCCGTTAATTGCTGCAATGGCAGGAAATGTTGGAGTACAATCGTCGGCAATAATTGTTCAAGGTTTAGCAAATGGTACTTTATCGGGGACTTTATTTAAAAGATTGTTAAAAGAGTTTACCTTAAGCCTTTTTAACGGTTTAATTCTTGGAACAATACTTTTTTTAGGATGTTATTTTTTATTAGAAGAAGGTTTGTTACTTGCTTTAACAGTAACATCTGCTTTAATATCTGTAATTGTAACCGCCTCTTTTTTAGGAACATTTATACCCATAACTTTAAATAAATATGGTATAGATCCAGCACTTGCAACGGGTCCGTTTATAACTACTAGTAACGATATTTGCGGAATTCTAATTTACTTTTCTATCGCTAAATTAATTTTAGGATTTTAAAAAAACAAAAAAGCCTCTATTTTAATTAGTATATCTAAAATAATTTTTATTAGATTTACTAAAAAAGTAACAGTTGAATCTTTCTTCTCAAAAAATCTTACACATAGATTCTAATCATCCAATTATGTTGGAAGAATTAGAAAAATTATCATTTCAAAACCATTTAGACTTTACTTCATCCAAAGAAGAAATAGAAAAAAAAATACATCTATATGATGGTATTGTTATTAGAAGCAGATTTAAAATAGACAAGCCTTTTATAGATAAAGCAACTTCTTTAAAGTTTATAGCTCGTGTTGGAGCTGGATTAGAAAGTATAGATTGTAATTATGCTACCCAAAAAAACATTGAATTAATAGCAGCTCCAGAAGGCAATAGAAATGCAGTTGCAGAACATGCTTTAGGCATGTTGTTGTCTTTATTTAATAATTTAAACACTGCAAATCAAGAAGTTAAAAAAGGTTTATGGAAAAGAGAATCTAATAGAGGTTATGAGTTAGATGGCAAAACAGTTGGGCTAATTGGCTATGGTAATACGGGTAAATATTTTGCAAAAAAGCTAAAAGGTTTTGATGTAAATGTTTTATGCTACGATATTTTACCAAACGTTGGAGACCAAAACGCTAAACAAGTTTCTTTAAAAGAGTTACAAAAACAAACAGATGTTTTATCGCTTCATACGCCATGGACAAAAGAGACTGATAAACTTATAAACACTCAATTTATTAATTCATTTTCTAAGCCTTTTTGGTTTATAAATACCGCAAGAGGCAACTCTGTTGTAACACAAGATTTAGTAGATGCTTTAAAATCAAGAAAAATACTTGGAGCTGGTTTAGATGTTTTAGAATACGAAAAATTATCGTTCGAAACTTTGTTTGAAAACAATGCAATGCCAGAAGCTTTTAGTTATTTAATAAACGCCAAAAATGTACTGTTAACGCCTCATATAGCAGGTTGGTCGTTTGAAAGTCATAAAAAACTAGCACAAGTTATTGTAAAAAAAATACAGCAAGTTTATATAAAAAAACACCCTAAAAAAAGCAACAAAAATTAGGGAACTTATGATTATGATAATTTGGTTGGATTTTAAATTCTGAAGAAAATAAAATATATCTTTGAGAACCAATAGACGCAGCATTTAAATAAAATATAATTAATCAATTAACTAAAACTATATTATGGAATCAAGCAAAGTAGACATGTTCATTATGACAAATAATAAATTTTTCGAAGCACACCATTTAATGGTGGTAAGAGAAAGACTTATAAATATGGACGATAGCAAGTGGGCTACGTTACAAATATTACAATTTAAAGACCCAACTACAGCACTGTTAATTTCAATCTTTGCTGGAGTTTACGGTATAGATCGTTTTTATATTGGAGACACAGGGTTAGGAGTTGGTAAACTTTTAACTTGTGGTGGAATTGGAATTTGGGCAATCGTAGATTGGTTCTTAATACAGGGCGCTACTAAAGAAAAAAACATGGAGTACTTTAATAGATCAATGATGCAATAATGACAAAAAGCAATTTGTATAAGCTAACTTTAACTGCATGTTTATTAGCTTATATATGGTTGTTTTATTTTTCTAATAATTATAACAGCCCAAAAGGCTTTCCGGTTTGTTTAGTTAAAAATGTAACAGATATTCCTTGTCCATCTTGTGGCACATCAAGAGCTGTTTTACATTTTTTTAATTTAGAATTATTTAAGTCAATACTAGTAAATCCGTTTGGGGTAATTGTTTCATTTATAATGATAATTGCCCCAATCTGGATTATAGCAGATTTTCTATTTAAAAAAGAAAGTTTTTATCAATTTTATTACAAAGTCGAAAAAACAATTCAAAAAAAACCAGTTGCAATTATTCTAATTATATTAGTTATAGCAAACTGGATTTGGAATATTAAAAAAAATATATGATAACCTATTCAACATTTTCATACAAACCGTTCGAATCAGAACTCGAACGAGCTTCTAATAGTTATTTAATGTCTTTAGTAGCATTAATTGGCGGTTTGCCTATGCCAATTTTTAATTTATTGGCAACCTTGTTTTTTTATTTAGGAAATCGAAAAAGCACTTCTTTTGTAAAGTGGCATTGTACACAAGCTTTATTGTCTCAACTAGCATTATTCTTTTTTAACAGTGCTGGTTTTTGGTGGACAGTATACATTATTTTAGACAAATCAGAGTTAACAAATGCTTATATAGCTTACATGATAACAGTTGTACTGTTTAATATAATAGAATTTATTTCTACAATTATATTAGCAAGTCAAACTAGAAAAGGGGTTCATGCAAAATTATTTTTTGTGTCAGATATTACCAATTTAATATGTAAAACAAATGAAGATATTAAGTAAAGGATTAGTAATTGTAGCATCGTTTTTCGGAATTTGGTTTTTACTATCAAAACTAGATTATATAGCGTTTTTTAAAATTGAAATCAAAAAATCTGATATTGAAATAAACCTAGGTAATATAATTTGGGAACAAATAGAAAATAGCGAAAAAGTTATTTACGAAGATTCTATTTTAAGCACTTTAGACTCTTTAATAATGCCCTTGTGTAAAACGAATAACATAGATAGAGATAGTTTAAAAGTGCATGTTATAAGCAATAGTCAGGTTAATGCGTTTGCATTACCTAACAATCATTTGGTTATTTATACCGGTTTAATAAATAAATCTAAAAACGAACAAATGTTACTTGGTGTAATAGGCCATGAAATAGCTCATATTCAAAACAATCATGTAATGAAAAAGCTATCTAAAGAAATAGGTTTGTCTGCAATATTTGCAATAACAGCAGGCTCTAATAGTAGAATAATTAGCAAGATTTTAAAAACCATAACGTCTACTTCTTATGATAGAGATTTAGAAAGAGAAGCAGATTTACAAAGTGTAAAATACATGTTAAAAGCATCTATTGACCCTAGACCTTTTGCAGATTTTTTATATGATTTATCTATAGATAATGAATTCGAGAAATATACCGAAGCTATATCTACACATCCAGATTCTGAGTCTAGAGCTAAAGATATTTTAAAATTTATTAAAGGAAAAAAAATCAAATCAAAACAAATTATAACCAACCAAGAATGGGAAGAGTTTAAAGTAAGAGTTAAAGCATTTTAGCCCTTGTCTTTTCTTTCTAATTCCGCCTGAAATTCTTCCATAACTGGTTTAACGGTACTATCTGGAATATCAGATATTCTAATATACATCAATCCATCAATAGTATTAGTGTTCAAATATTATCAAAATCAAATGAGAAAAATAAATTAGTTAAGATGGATTCTATAAATTAGCTGATCGTTGTTTTGATGAAAATGAAATTGCAATTTTAGTAGAAAATGCTAAACATGAGATTAAGAAGATAGAAGGACAGAAAAGTTTGTTTTTGAGTAAGATGCCTTGATTGAGAGTTTTGTATCGGAACTATCCAATACACAAATAAGAACTGGTTTAAACTTTTTTATCTTCCTCTTATGGGTTTTCTTTTGGAAGAAAACAACTATATTTACTCCTAATTAATTTCTAATCAAGACTTTTATGGGCATCAAAATTCAGCCAAAAACATATCTTTACTTTATTCAACTTTAAAATTTTCAAAATGAGTAACTCTTCTTTTCTTTTATACGGAGCCAATGGCTATACAGGAACATTAATTGCCAAAATGGCGAAAGACTATAATCTAAAACCAATCCTTGGAGGGAGAAGAAAAGAAGCACTGGAGCCTCTTGCCGCTTTGACAAATACAAATTATACAATTGTTGATTTGCAAGACAACTCCGCATTAGACAAAGCTTTAATTAATGTCCCATTAGTATTACACGCTGCAGGACCATTTAAGCATACTGCCAAACAAATGATAGAAGCCTGCATAAGAACAAAAACACATTACGTAGATATTACTGGCGAAATACTTGTTTATGAGCTTGCAAAAAAATATGATGAAGCTGCAAAAAAAGCTGGCATAATGTTAATGCCCGGTGTTGGGTTTGATGTAGTCCCGACGGATTGTATGGCTTTGTTTTTAAAAGAGAAAATGCCTGATGCTAATGAGCTTAAGTTGGCATTTGCATCTCTTGGTGGAGGATTAAGTCATGGTACTGCAACAACTATGGCGGAAAATGCAGGAGGAAAAAGTGCAGAAAGAAGAGACGGAAAAATTGTCGCTGTTCCTCTGGGTCACAAGGGTATGTTTGTAGATTTTGGCTTAAAAAAATTATTTGTGATATCTATTCCATGGGGCGATATTTCCACCGCTTATACCACAACAGGCATTCCAAATATTGTGACTTATACAGGGGCTTCGCCAAAGACATTTAAGATGCTGAAATATCAAAGTTTGTTCAACTGGCTTCTTCGTACTTCATTTATGAAAAACCGGGAGTTAAAAAAAATACAATCCCGTCCCGCAGGACCATCTGATGAACAAAGGGCAAAATCAAAGGCGCTGGTTTGGGGCGAAGTAAAAAATACAACAGGACAAACCATGCAGGCAAGAATTATTGGACCGGAAGGTTATACATTAACCGCAATCACAAGTCTTATCATTTCCAAAAAAATACTTGATGGAAATTTTAAACCCGGTTATCAAACACCAGCTGGTTGTTATGGTGCTGATTTAATTATGGAAGTGCCGGGTGTTACGAGGGAGGTTTTTTAATAAAAAAATCTTTTGCCTTGTTTTGTGTACTCTCGTTCGGCTTTTAACACTAATTTTTAGAACTGCCCTTTACATCAAAACCTCTTTTTCCGCTTTAATTGTCACCATTTCTGGGTTCATTAATGTATTGCTAATGGACATGTTCTTTGGCAATTCATACTTAAAGAAAAATTTCATAGTTGCTATTTTACTTTCATAAAAAGCAGTTGTTTGGTTTGAAATATCTCCAACTTTCAATGTGTTTTGTGCAATGATAGCTTGTTTTAACCATTGCCAAGCGATGGTAATTATCCCAGAAAGTTCCATAAACAAAGTGGCATCAGCCAAATATCTTTCAACTTCTCCCTGTTTTGCAAATTGTTGCAAATGTTGAAGCGTTGTTTTATAAGTCTCAACTCCCAGAGCCAATTCATCGGCATACGAATTCAACTCATTGTATTCTTTTGCCGAAAGGATAGTTTGCATTATTTCGTCTATCAATAACTGGAATGCTTTGCCGTTTTGCATTGGTATTTTTCGTCCCAAAAGGTCGAGTGATTGTATGCCGGTAGTGCCTTCGTAGATTGACATAATGCGAATATCTCGGTAATATTGCTGCAAATCAAAATCCATTGTATAACCATAACCGCCTAAAACCTGCAAGGCATTACTTACTGAAGAAATTCCTGCTTCGGTAGGATAAGTTTTTACGATGGGAGTTAAAATTTCCAGCAGCAAGTACATTTTTTCTTTCTCGTCTCCCTCAGTAACTTTTTCCAAATCGAAATACTGTAAACATTGGTAAACTAAACTTAGCGAACCTTCTACGATTGCTTTTTGTTGGAATAATAACCTGCGTACATCGGCGTGATTAATAATTAAAGTTTGTTCTTGTGCCAAATCTTTACTGGCAATAGGTCTGCCTTGTGGTCTTTCATTGGCATAATGCAAAGAAGCATAATAAGCTGCCGAAGCAACAGCCGCAGCCGTTTGTCCTACTGCAATTCGAGCCGAATTCATCATTTGGAACATATAAAACAATCCTTTATTTTCTTCGCCAACTAAAAAACCTTTGGTAATACTACTTTCGCCAAAAATCAAATGTGTGGTGGCATAACCACGTTGCCCCATTTTTTGAAAATCGCCAACACACGCAACATTATTGTATATTAATTTATCATTTTGAGGAATAAATTTTGGCACAACAAATAATGAAATCCCTTTCGTGCCAGCTGGTGCGTCTTTTATTCTTGCCAATGTAAGATGCACGAAATTGTCGCAAGCTTCGTGATCACCGCCAGAAATGAATATTTTTTGACCTACAATTTCATAATAATTATCTTCAGTTGGGGTTGCAGAAGTTGTAATATCTGACAATGAGCTTCCGGCTTGAGGTTCAGTTAGCGCCATTGTTCCTTGCCATTTCCCTTCCATCATATTGGGAACATAAATTTCATTTAATGATTTGTTGCCAAAGGATTCTATAAGCTCCATTGCTCCTGTGGAAACGCCGATATAGCCCTGAGCACTACTATTTGCTGCTTCAAAAATGAGATGCCCCGCTGAATAAAGGGTAAAAGGCAATTGCATTCCACCGTGTTCCAAGTTTGAAGTGGCACTAAACCATCCTGCATCTGCCACAGCTTTAAAAATATTTTTCAATTGCGGATGCGAGTGTATTTTTCCGTCTTTGAACACAACGGGTTTTTCGTCCATTTCTTTAAAAAAAGGAAACATTTCCTTGTCAGCTATATCTTTCGCAGCATTGATTATCAGGTTTATTTCCTCGATGCCGCCAACGTGTTCATAGCGTTTATAGTTTAATAAATCTTGTATTTTGTGTACTTCAAACAACAGAAAACGTAAATTTTCCATACTTATATATTGCTTTGTCATCGCCTTTTATTTTTTATTTTTTTATTGTTATTTTCCATTTACGAAATAACTTTGCTGGTATTCAGGTTTTGGATATTTATAAAATCCTTCGCCAGTTTTAGTGCCAAGTTTCCCTTCATCGATATACGTTTTTAGCAAAGCAGCGAACTTTATGCTTCGATTATCGGTCAAGGAATTGGTAATATGCCAAGCCGTTTCTAACCCAATTGTGTCTAAAATTCCAAAAGGTCCTATTTCCATTTTGAAGTTGCCCATCCAACTCCTGTCAACGTCTTCAATACTTGCAATATCGTAAGTTACCAATGCTCCAGCAGCACCAATTAATGCCACAAGCATAGCATTAAAAATATATCCTGAAGATTCCTTTTTTACAAAAACAGGAGTTTGATTTAGTTTCTTTCCCATCTCCATTAATAAATCGACTACCCATTTTTCTGTTGCTGAATTTGGCATGACATCAACCACATTGGCCATAAAAACATCGTGAAAATGGAAGGCACAGAACTTTTCGGGTCTTCCAGTTTCTTCAGCAAAAAGGGATGGAAGCAAATAAGAGGTATTTGTGGTAAAAACGGTATGTTTAGGACAGAGTTGAGCAAATTGCGACCAAACTTTTTTCTTAATTTCCAAATCTTCAACGACAGATTCGCTGACGAAATCAGCATTGGCGGAGGCTTTGACAGCATCTGTTGTATATGTTATCCTGTTTTTTGCTTCAAGAGCTTCTTCACTTGTAATGAGTTTTCTTTCAATCAAGTTTTTGAGAATGCCTTCCTGAATTTTTTTAGCGGCGATAAATGTTGCCTCATTAATATCATAAATGACAGTGTTAAATCCGCTGATGGCTGATTGTAATCCAATTCGCAGACCCAAAGTTCCGCTTCCAAGGATTAATACATTTTTGATGTCGGTTAATTTTAATTTCATATGTGAATATTTATTGTTTTTTATAGATCATATGGAATACGCCAGTTTGAAGAATATTTTCATTCGTATTTGTGTTTTTATCAAACATGGCTATTTCATATTTTTTGTTTTGGATGAAGACGTTTTATTTTAGTAAAAATGGCTGATGCGTTTGTATTTGATGGCTTTTTGTGCATTCGAGGCACAGGCATTTACAACATACAATAAACCTGCAAAGCGTTGATCTGTAGTAAATCCTTTTTTATATCTGGCATAGATTTGTTGCACTATTACGGCAATTTTAAAAGAGCCAAAAACGTAATAAAACAGCATATCTGGCTGACTTATTTTTTTTGAATCGGCATATCTATTTACCACTTCGTCCCGAGTCAAATTTCCGGGAAGCCACGTGAGATTAAAAGGTTTTAGGGCTTCGCTATCAGTGGCTTCAGCCCAGTAAGCGAGTGATGTGCCAAGATCCATCAAGGGATTTCCTACAGTTGCCATTTCCCAATCCAATACGGCAATAATGCTGTTTAAATTTTCGGGGTCAAGCACCAAATTATCGTATTTATAGTCGTTGTGAATAAAAGCGTGAACGCCATCATTTGGGATATTTGCTTTCAACCATTCGGCTGTTTTATCCATTTCTTCAACGCTGTCAGTTTGAGCGGCAACATATCTTTTTATCCAACCCTCAACCTGTCTTTGGGTGTAACCTTCGGGCTTCCCCATACTAATTAAACCAGTAGTTTCCAGGTTTATCGAATGTAAAGCTGCCAGATTATCCACTGCCGATTCCGAAATGGATTTCATTATAACCGGAGTAAGTTCGATTCCTTTGGGCGCTTTATTTCTTAAAATAATTCCTCGAACTCTTTCCATTATATAAAAAGGCGAACCAATAATGCTGGAATCATCACAATATAAAATTGGATTTGGGATTGGTTTATAAACAGGTTTTAATGCTGTCAATACGTTAAATTCTCTCGCCATATCGTGAGCCGATTTGATATTGGCGCCAATGGGAGGTTTGCGTAAAACAAATTCTTTATTCGATGTTTTTACCAAAAAAGTGAGATTAGAATAGCCTCCTGGGAACTGTTCTAGGGCTAGTTCACCATTAAAATCGGGCAAAAATTCGGAGAAATAATTTTTAAGTTTATTGATATCTAGGGCTTCGCCTTCTCTTATAGCCACTGCTTTGTCGATATTGTCTGAATAGTTGCCCATGATAATTTTGACCTGTTATTGGTGCGCTTATATTTTTAAACCATGTTCTTTTAATATGGCTTTTGCCAAAGATGATTTGTGTACTTCATCTGGACCATCATAAATTCTGGCACCTCTTTCATGTCGATACCAAAAAGACAATAGCGTATCATCAGTAACTCCTAATGCTCCGTGGATTTGAATCGCTCTATCGAGAACCTTCATCAGAATTCCGGCCACAAAAAATTTAATGGTTGAAATTTCTGCTTTTGCTGCCTTACTTCCTTCGGTATCCATTTTATTTGCAGCATGCAAAACCATGTATCTTGCGGCATTAATTTCGGCGCGACTTTCAGCAATCCAGTTTTGGACGGTTTGTTTTTGTCCTAATTTTGAACCATCACCCATGTCTCTTTCGACGGCTCTTTTGCACATCATTTGGAAGGCTCTTTCACAAATTCCTACCCAACGCATGCAATGATGTATTCGTCCTGGTCCCAACCGTTCTTGTGCCAATAAAAATCCACTGCCTTCACTTCCAATCAAATTTGTGATAGGAACTCGGCAATTTGAATATTCTATTTCGCCATGACTGAGCCAGCCTTCACCTGATTCACCCATTATCGAAATATTTCTTTTTAATTGAAAACCTTCGGTATTTGTTGGAACGATTATCATACTTGCTTTTTCGTAGCGGGATGCATTTTCATTTGTATTTGCCATTACAATAGCAAAATTAGCACCATCGGCAGCGGTAGTAAACCATTTGTGGCCATTGATGACATATTCGTCGCCATCAAGGATTGCTGTAGTTCCCATATTTACGGGATTTGAACCCGCAAATTCAGGCTCGGTCATTGAAAAACAACTTCTAATATCTCCCTTCATTAACGGATTCAAATATTTTTCTTTTAATAGTGATGAAGCATGTTTATGCATCAATTCTATATTGCCAATATCTGGAGCTTGGCAATTAAAAACATAATGGCCAAAAGGAGTCATAGCCATCAATTCGCTTAACTGAGCAAATTCAATCATGTTTAAACCAAGTCCGCCGTCTCGCTCTGATAAATAAGGAGCCCACAAACCCATTTGTTTTGCTTTTATTCTTTTTTCGTCAAGAATAATTGCCGCTTCATTGAATGGTAGATGCAACAAGTTCAATTCAATGGGATATAGTTCCTGTTCTATGAAATTTTTAAACTTGGAATGAATTTGTTTTAGACGTTCGCTGGCAAATAATGCTATCATAAAAAATTATTTAAATTGTATAACCACCGTCGGCAGTGATGACGGAACCTGTGCAAAATGAAGATGCATCCGAAGCCAGAAATAACGCCAACCCTGCAATATCAAGAGGTTCCGCGAGTTGTGGTAATGCTTGTTTTGCCAAAACATATTTTAATATTTTCTCATTTTCGGTTAAAGCTTGACTGAATTTTGTTTTGACCAAACCTGGACAAATCACATTAGCTCTTATATTATCCTTGCCCCATTCTTTTGCTAAAACTTTGGTCAATGCTATTAAAGTAGCTTTGCTTATGCTGTATAATCCCAAATCTAATCCCGGTGTAATGCCTTCGATACTACTAATATTGATTATTGAACCAGCACCATTTTGTTTCATAAAAGGGTAGGCCAGTTTACATAATTCTAAAGGCCCTTTTACGTTAACTGCCATTATTTTGTCAAATATTGAGGTGTCCGTTTCTATTATTGGACCAAAAGTAGGATTGATTGCAGCGTTATTTACAATGATGTCAATTCCTCCAAAATGGCTTACCGTTTGAGCTACAAGATTTTTTATTTGGTTCGAATCTCCCATATTTGCAGCGATGCCAATAGTTTCAATTCCTTCTGCCAAAAACTCTTTTGCGATTTCATCTACAGCTTCCTGCTTGCGGCTGACAATCACAATTTTTGCGCCTTGTTGTCCTAATGCCAATGCGATGGCTTTGCCAATTCCTTTGCTGGCACCTGTTATAATAGCTACTTTATTGTCAAGACGAAATTTGTTGGAGATAAGCATAGGTAGTTTTTGATAAAGTTAGGTAAATAAGTAATAGATTTTTTTAAAAAATTTAATTTTGGAAATAAAGATTTTTGAAAAAGTGACTTTAAGTCATAAACATGCCTGCGGCTGGTTTTACTTTATAGGTTTAATACCAATTATTGGAGCTGTTTGGTTATTAGTTTTATTCTGCACTGAAGGT
>Ga0209284_10002953_pt1 | contig 21916 bp, 16 predicted proteins | sample FRY03_FD_187211 | JGI IMG/M metagenome (GOLD analysis project Ga0209284, IMG submission 187211) | Freshwater microbial communities from Lake Fryxell liftoff mats and glacier meltwater in Antarctica - FRY-03 (SPAdes) (version 2) | ecosystem: Environmental > Aquatic > Freshwater > Ice > Glacier...
GACAAAAGCCCCAGCGTAGGGTTGCTGCGTTTCGAACGGCGGGAGTAGCTCCGCAACCGAGTGAATCGATCGAATGACTGAACCGTCGCGTTTCCAATTTCAGTTAGCAGGACTGTATGATGGAAGTCTGATCAGGGCTTGACGTACCTCATCACCTGATTGCCTTTGAGTTTCGAGATGCGCCGCACGCGAAGGTCACCGTTTACAGAGTTGCGGAACAACGTGCGCTCGACGCCATCCTTGCAAACCTTCTTGCGGCCCGTCGAGGTCCACGTGGGCTTTTTTGGCGCCGATCCCTTCCCCTTCTTCATGGCGACACGACCCTGTCCTCCGAAAGCAGGAGACATACCATCGACATATTTCGATGAAAATGTTACGACCGATACATGAGCAATTTTGATCTTTTCCTTTGGCCTATTTCCGTTTTCAATGTATATTCCGCTGTATTCGCCGTCGCCGTGAGAGAAGTTGATGGTACCAGTCTTCCCGTCTGGAGTTTTAACCCATGCAATATTGGAGTCCCCTGCCTCAGTATCAAGGAATCCGTAAAATTTTCCGCTCATGCCAAGATCAACGCGTGGGCGATCCACCGCGTCGTAGGCAAGCCCGGCTTCCGCATGCGCTATCTATGCGCGCCGGGCGCGCCGCGAGGACGGCGTCGCTACTCCGCGAAGCTACGGGGCGCTCGCACGAAAGCGTCAGCATCGTGTTCGTGGCCACGCCGTCGCCGCGGCTGCTGCCGGAGCAGCCCCGCGGCGCAGTCGGCCCCGAGCACATCAACGACGGCGTCACGTTCTTTCGGTACTCTCCGCCGCGCGTCCTCGTATGGCGCGAGGAGGACGCCGATAAGGTGATCACGCACGAGCTGGTGCATAGGTTCGGGATCGACGAAGCGTTGCGCCTGAACACGCCCATCCAGCTGGCCGCCCGCCCGGTTGCAAAAGCCTTTGGCCTATCTGGAGGTGTGGAGGTTGCTAACAGTCCGATGGTCTGTGATGCAACCTTATCTTTTTCTTCCGCCCCTTTCTTCGCTGCTGCTTCTGCTTCTTCGCCTTCTCCAGCTTCCGCTTCTCCCTGATCTTTTTGGGGGGGGGCGGCGGAGCCTCTGGCGCGACCTCGGCCTTGTCGAGGAGACGTGCGCACGCCGCGCGACACAAGGTGATCTCGTGATAGACCTCGAGCCGAGCACGCGGCTCGGAGACACCGAGCGACGCGCCATCTCCGCCGTCGTCGAACGTGGCATAGCGTGACGACAGGACGGGCGCGTCCTCCGCCGACGTCGGATCGTCGAGGCCGGCAAAGTACAGGTGGCGTGAGGCGGCCTCTGCCGTCAACCTCTCGGAAGGGTCGTACGTCAACAGCCGGCCGATCAGGTCACGAGCGGCTGACGGGACGTCGCCGAGCAAGTGTCGCAGCGAGGATGCGTTGGATTGAGACCCGGCGACGATCATCTCATCGACCGTTTCCTTGCTGCGGCCGTTCGAGCGTAGCCATACGCAGACGCGCGGGGACGGGGGGCCGAGCGCGAGCCCGATGAGGCGGGACTGGGTGAGGGTGGAGTTGCCTGGAAGCAACGGACGTCCTCTGAGAAGCATCTCGGCGAGCACGCAGCCGACCGCCCACACGTCGGCGGGACGTCCGTACTCGGCCATCGCGAGGACCTCCGGCGCACGGTACCACCGCGTCGTCACGTAGTCGGTCCAGGGATAATACTCGCCGTCGTCCGTCCGTGGCGTCGGTCGCACCGCGCGTGCCATGCCGAGGTCGCAGAGCGCAACGCGTCCGCAGCCTCCGGAGGCGGTGTGGGACACCAGGACGTTGTGGGGCTTGACGTCGCGATGCACGATGCCCGAGGCGTGGAGCCGGGATAGGCACGATAGGAGGCGGTGAGCAGCGCGACGTGATTCCTCGGAGGCCTTGTCGGGAGGGAGACTTGACCACCACCGCTCTGTTGAGGAGCCCAGGTTGCCGTCGAGACGCTCAAAGACCATGGACACCGATCGGAAGGTGCTCATGCTCTCGGGCAGAAGCACGTCGATCAGGCGGGCGACAGCAGGATGATGATCTTCGCCCTTGCCTTGTAGACACAGGCTCCGGTGCAGATGGAGCTCTCGGATGAGCTGCGCGACGTTGCCGTGGGACGCAAACACGTCCCTGACCCGCTTGATCGCCACGCGGAGGCCGGTCACGACGTCCCGTGCCGCGTACACGTCCCCGTACGCTCCGCGTCCGAGGAGTGTCGGCCATCCTCCACTCCCCTGTTGGCCAGTCTCGAGCTCGTAATCGCGGGGTTGCCGTTCTTGCGACGGATTTGGCAGCATCATGGCAGGGGCGTGCAGCACGGGCTTGTTTATGCGCCTGGGCTCGCCCTGTCAATCACCTTGTTCAGCTGCTGATCGAAAAATCTCACGGTCGTGTAGTAAGAAAACAGGAGTAACACGTTAGGATGGCGACCCCCACAAAGGAGACGACTGACTACATTTCCGTCCACGTAATGAAGGTCATGGACAGCCTCAACGTGGCATCAAACGATGTCACGTTGCTGACTTCAGCAATATACCTCCCGACCACCATGTCCGACCCGTTCTCGTCAGATCTGCTCCTTGGCGCAGTCCAGGCCGTCAATGGTACTACACAAGGTGTAGTGCCAACTGTGTCCACGACGACGCGTGACTTGATCTACACATCCCTTCTCTCAAGCCTCAACGGCCCGCTTGCAACGGACCAGTCCATCATCGATGCTTTTGCCACCGCGGGGAAACTAGCGTTCATGACGATCCTGGCAGCCCGCATCAAGCGGTCTCAGCCGACCTACAACTACACGACATCCCAGCTCGAGGTGAATGGCAAACACACTTTACCGGCTATGATCATCCTTATCGAGAAGGCGCTTCACAAGAAGATGCCTTTCCTGAAGAGCGATGGCACGCCAGTTGACGGCTTCCATGTCGCTTTGAAGTTGGCGGAGACGGAGATCAACAGCGCCGTCAAGGGCCTGCCCTTTGTCAACAACTCGGCGAGGCATGAAATCTTTTCGCCGTCCACGATTTCGGGCCTCGTGCAGATCGCGTTCTGCCCTTTTGTGATGCTCTCTTATTTGCATTCGTTCACGGGAAGCAAGGCGGTGGGGTTCGTCACGCAGATGTACGCGCGTTGGGCGTTGACCCGAGCCGCCATGGGGGCAATCACTAGCTTGTCGGGGACGTATGGCGTAGATGCCACGGTTCAGAAGCAGGGGTTGGCTGCCTTGAAGGCTAAGCTCGCCCAGGTCATCAGCGCCTCTAGCGGCGATGTCTCCTCAGGCCCTATCAAGTCGATCATGGAGAAGTCGGCGCTGATCCGAACGACTTCGCAACAGCTCAGTGAGAAGAACGCGCGTCTCGTCAACAGACTCGGCCTCACCCGGGACCTGCAGACGACGTTCCGCGTTGACAAGGACGGCGTCACGCGCCGCCGGACGACGTTCTATGCATGGCTCGTTGCTTACGTGCTCGTTCTCGCAGTGTCGGTCTTCCTCGTTTCGACCGGGAAGCTACCCGTGTTCTTGTTGCTCTCGGGTGCGACGTTCGTCGTGGTCACGTCCTTCTTGCTCATCGAGCTCGGAATGCGGCTCGCGTTTGGGGGGCCGAGCTCTACGCGCGGTCCAGGGGGCGAAATGTACTTAAGGGGGCTTGTGAAGTGACAAGGTAGCAAGAACCATGGTCTCGTCGAGCAGCATGACCGAGTCGGCCATCTGCACGGTAGCGAGAGCTTGCCTTGGTGTTACGCGTGTATGCATGTGTATGCGCACGCGTCTCTTTGGTAGGGCAGGTGGGGGGGGGAAACCAGGTCGACCGACACATTGGGGGGGGTGCACGCGGTCGATCAACGTGTCCAGAGGACGCGTATCCGGAGGCGTCAGACGGGCTGCACTCCGCATTGCGTGGCCCGTGCGCTTGGCATTAGAGGTGAGGTTGTCGTGGGGAGGGCTCGCTTCCCCTCCGACAATCGAGGCGTGCAACACGAATGACACATATGATGCATGCGACCCATATGATGCATGCGATGCATGCGATGCATGTGATGCATGCGATGCATGTGATGCATGCAACGCTCGTGATGCTAACGTCGCAAACAACACAAGCAGGGCGTACAAGGCATACGAGGCGTACGAGCACGTGGTAATGTGCAAACACGGCACGCCGGCGGGGCGGCTGCTGTCGACCAAACCATCTCCTGACGCGGCGATCGGGCCGTTGTTGCTGACGCGCGCCGTGCGCCCAAGATGCGCGTTGATGGCACGTGTTCGCCTGCCGCCTGACGAGGCGCGCCAAAGTCCGGTGTGGGCATCGCCGGATGTCTCGGCGTTCGTCAACGCGCGCGTGTGGTCCTTCGCTGGCGACGAGGGGACCCCCCAGCGCCTGTTGACGGCGGCGCTAGCCGCGGCAGGCCTTATCCCGTCGCGCCTCGCCTCCGACGAACGGGCTGTCTTGTGCGTCGTGCTCTCCGACCTGACCGAGGTCGAATTCTCTTCCTGCGACAACGTCGCGTGGCGGTAGTTTAGTAGTCGGCCTTGCTAGGCCAAATATGCGTGCGGTAAATAAAAAACTCGGACGATGTTAGCACAGAAAAGATAGCCCCTACGATGGCAAAGTCATTTAAGAGAAGCAGCCTCGTCGGCTCAGCCAAGCGAGCCGGAAGGACCGTCGTGGAAGCGCCCGGCGCCGCGTGGACGGCCGTAAAGGGCATCCAGATGACGTCGCCGGCCGTCGTGGCCCTCGTAGGCTATGCGATCCTCGTGTTCATCGTGCTCTTGCCGGTCGACATGTACACGTACGATGATAAGACGGACACCTACATCAAGCAAAAGTACAGCTTTGGATACCGGCTGTTGGTCGCCCTTCTGCTGCTGTTCCCGTTCTTGCTGAGCGTGTACTCGGTGAACTGCATGATGGTCGGTCACTGCAAGCTGTGGTCCTGGGTCGTAGCGTTGCTGACTCTCCTCTGGGCCATCGTCATCGTCGTGACCACGTTCAGCTCTGGGTCGTTCTCGCTTGACCAGATGATGTAGTACACCACCTAAGGTAACACTTACCACCATAGACGCCAATGGATCACATCGTCTTGCCCAACGATTGGTGGCGGAACCTCTCCCTGCACCTCCCTCCGAAGGATGTCGGATCCGCGCGCTTGGTGTGCAGTGATTGGCGTCGGTGCTTGACTGCCGTCCTAGGCGGGCTGAACGTGACTTTGAAGTCTGGAGCCCGGATGCAGCGCGCACCGCCGCGGCATTTTGGGTGCGTCGTCGGCATGTCGCTGCGCGGAGCCGGAGCTGATCTCGGCACGTTCCTCGAGGCGCTTGCGCACGACACACGCGCATACGGCGGCGTCAAGCGGCTGGCGATCGCCAGCGACGTCGCGGGCGTCAGCGAGGACACGCTGCGCCGGCTCCTGCCGCTCTCTCTGCCAGCGCTCGAGGCGCTCGACGTCGAGCGCCGCGACGACACCGGGTTTTCCCGCATAGCCGACGCATGTGAACTACTGTCGTACATAGGAGTGACGGAACACCTGAGCAGGGGCTGTGCAGGTCTGACGCTGGCTCTGAACGCAGCGACGCACCTGACGGCGCTCTCGGTGCCGGGTAGGTCAGCAGGCGAGCTGGCCTCTGCGCTTTGCAAAGGTCCGCTGACGCACGCGTCGTCGGCGCGCCTGCGCCGCCTGACGCTCTCCGGGGAAGCGGCGAAGGGGCGCGACGTCGGCGCGCTGCTCGACGCGATGCATGCGATCGAAGAGGTGCACGCCGTCGGTATCGAGGGAGGGTACGCGACATGCGCGACATGCGCGACATGCGCGACATGCGCGACATGCGCGACATGCGCGACGCGCGACGAACAGGTAGACATGCCGTGGGATCTCACGCTGAGCGAGGCCGAGATCGACCTCGACGGGATTCTCTCCATCGGAGAACGACACCTGTGCCGCCTGAGGGCCATTGAGCCTGCACGCTGTTCGCAGATGATGACGCTGGTCGCCGACGGGTTCAGGTCCCCTCTTCGGAACCACGGCGATGCAGAGGACAGAGCTCCTGCTATGAGGCGCGTCCTGAGCATGCTTTCTCCCTCTTACATGACCGCCGTCGTCGGCGTCGCGTTGCGTGCGCCGCCACCCTCTGACGCCGACGCGCTGGACGTCGACGACGCGCTCGTCAGGGCGCTGGGGAGCACGTCGTCAATCGCGACGCGCACGAAGGAGCTCAGGTTCGAGGGAGCCGGTACGCTCTTCATGGGAGGGGCGCTCGGCTCGTGGGCGGCGATCCCACGGGCGATGCCAGAGCTGGCGTGCGTGACGTTCGCCGGCATTGACGATGACATCGTCAATGACACTCTGCTGACCGAGATGCTGTACGACCGCATGGTGGTGATGGCGCTGGCGCTCGCCCTGCGGGGTTCGGCGCACTCCGTGCGCATCGACACACTGGCGCCTCGGGCGGCGGAACATGCGGCGGATCTCGCCGAACGCGCCGCCGACGTGTGCGCTGCACTGGCCCCACAGGGAGGGTTTACGAGATCAGGGTATAAACATCGTTTACAGGGGAGCCCATAGTTGCCGACATGCACACTTCCTGAATAATGACGGTGCCCTCAGGGTTAATGCCCTTTTCCACCAAGCCGCAAGCTGAGCTGTTGGCTCTCGTGGTCGATGGATGGAATGCAATCTACGCCGACGCGAAGGAAACGAACGAGCCACTTAAAAGTTATCTCGAAGGACGCGAAGGCCCCTTCGTCGCCCAGTCCGTGAAAGATCGCACCCTGAGAGGCGTCGCCACTGCGATCGCATGCTCGCCCGAGGCGAAGAAGCCTTACCCGCACCAGACGTCATTCGCAGTCGCCTTCCTCCTGCGCGAGAGCTTGCTGGAGATGCTCTACCACCTTGGAAGGGACAACCTTGCCAGGCGATTTCGCTCTGGCGGAATGCTCCTCGACGACATGGGAATGGGGAAGACGTACAGCGTGATGACGCTCATTGTGGGCACCCTCCCGATGCTGGTCGAGCCGCCAGACCTCTCGCCCTGGGGGGCGGAACCGAGGACCGACGATGACGTCATTGGCAACGGAAAGACGCTGCTCATCGTCCCGCCCATCCTCTTCCCGCAGTGGGAGGACGTGCTGTCCACCTACGGCGTAGTCAAGGCGGCCTGCGTCGGCACTGTCAAGAGCGGCAAGACCAAGTACCTGAAGTACGCGCCGGAGACCAACGTCGTGCTCGTGTCGTCGGAGCTGCTCAAGTCGCGCGGTAGCATCCTGTGGGCGATGAAGACCGTCTGGTCGCGCATCATCATCGACGAGGGGCACATCATCAAAGACAGCAAGACCGTGACGGCGACGGTCGCCGCCGAGCTCAGGGGGCTGCACCGCTTCGTCGTGACGGCGACGCCGGTCATGAACAAGGGCTCCGAGCTGGTGGCGCTGCTCAGATGGGTCGGCTTCAGCAAGGACGAGCTCGACACGAGCGACAAGGCCGCCTCGGTCACAAGGCGCTGCAGCCTGCAGCGCACGACTGACGATATCAGCCTCGTCAAGATGACAAGGCTCATCTACACGCTCATCAAGGTAGAACTCTCCGAGGTGGAATCCTCGGTGCTCAACGCGATCTCCGAGTCCGGCATGAGCTCGATGGCGGTGATGATGGGCATGCGCCAAGCGCAGTTCTGTCCGTCCTCGGCGTTCGAAATCCAGCCGTGGAAGGAGGTCATGCTCGACCTCGGGCTGAGGAAACCGCCGACGCGGGGGCCGGTCGTCAAGGCGCTGGTCGCCCACTTCATGAGCCTCGACCCGTCGCGCCGTGCGATCGTGTTCACGCACTTCACATACGAGCTCGAGATCATCTGCTTGGCTTTCGCCGAGGCCAACGTCATGACTGAGCGGCTCTGCGGCGAGGACAACGCCACCGCAAAGTGCTCCGCCATGAAGAGCTTCACAAAGGGCTCAGCGCGCGTGCTGGTCGCCAACATCAAGTGCGGCGGGATTGGCCTCAACCTGCAGGCCGCGTCCGTCGTGTACATCACCACGTCGGACTTCAACCCGTTCACTGAGATCCAGGGGATTTCGCGCGCGCACCGCACCGGGCAGGAGAGAGACGTCGAAGCGGTATTCATCACCGCATCGAACGCGGATGGAGCCGACATGGAGCGCAAGATGCAGACGATGCAGTTCAAGAAGCTGCGCCTGGTCAAGGAGTTGGTCCGCCTCAACCCCAAGGGCGCGACGCACGTGCAGCGCCTCGAGGACGGCAAGAACGACGTCGAGGAGCAGGAGGCGAGCGACGCGGTGGCCAAGGCCGAGTCCCAGGCCGCCAAGGACGCCGAAAAGGCGGCCGCAAAGGCCGCGAAAGAGTCGGCCAAAGACGCGGCCAAGGCGGAGAGGCACGCTGCCAAGCGCGGCGGCGTGAGAACTCGCAGGAAGACGGCAGGAGACGAGGCCGACTCGCCGGCGCCCGAGGGCGCCGGCAGCTGCGGAATGGCCGACGAAGATGGCATGACGCTGAGGGCCGCCAGGGGCAGCAACGGAAAGCACAAGAACAGCGGCGCCCCCGAGAAGACACCCAAGAGGATGAAGAAGGACGGCGCTGCGGCGGGGCTCGCAGCTGACGGGCGAAGGTCGAAGCAGGCGATGAGGGTCGGCGGCAGCTTCGTCGTTTTTCAGGCCCCGACGCATCCGCCCGAGAAGACGATGATCGCGTCCGTGCCGGCTGAGAGCAACAACTCTATGCTCAGCAGCTAGGTGGCATCCTGAACAACGGATGTGTCGCTCCTGTCTCGGTGTGTCGCATGTGTAACATGGGACCCCGGCGTCAAAACATAGGTGGAAGCGGGTCGACATGACTCAACAGTACGTCCAGACCCGTCGATCCGACCGTAGCCCCCCCCCCTCCGCGCATGAAACCGCCATGCCGGGACGGAAGAATACGCTCCAACACGTAAGATAGCACGTAGGTCGCAGCAAAGGTCACGAAGAACAGCCGGGCGACGGCGCCCACCAGGGGCTTCCGCGGGGAGGCGGAAGGTGTGCCGGCGGACTCCTTCAATGCACGAGCGCCGTAGGCCGCGACCACTCCCGCGACCAGAAGTGATAGCACGAATCGGTTCTCTAGAGCCCAGGAAGGGATTTTCATCGCGCCCGCTGTAGGAGTGAGTGAGTGACATCACGGTGCAAAAAAACGTGCCGAGAACGAACTCGGATCCTTCTTCTCTTTGGGGGGGAGGTCACCCACCGTGCGACCGTGTCCGTCCACGCACACCGCGCACACGCACACCACGCACACCGCGCACACCGCGCACACGCACACCGCGTGGCGCAAGAGAGAGCGCCTATTGGCGGCAAGTCTCTAAACGCTTTAGGTATCCGCCGCGGATGCACCCAGCGCGGATGCACCCAGCTGACGCACTATGTCTTGAAGCACTGTGTGCTTCATATGCGCGCAATGCCGGTGCCCACAAGGGGGGTAACCTCCCAAAGAGAAAAGGTCCCTAGACGACCGACGACGAGATCGAGATGCCGCAGTAGGCCTCTGGGGAGGTCTCGTAGTCGACGCGCGTGTACACCCCGATCTCGACCGCCTCTGCCGCCAGACGTTTGAAGTTGGCCCAGAACACGGGCGTGTGCCCGATCTCGTCCGTCATCAGATGGCCGAGTTCGTGTATGGCTACGTATACGAGCACGTTCAGGTCTATGAACGCGTCGGTCCTTGGCTGCCGCAGGCACATGACGATCTTCTCACCTTTGTTGACCGAGTAGCTCGTGTACCCGACCTCTGTGCCGCCCTCTGACAGCGCGTCGGGGTTGTAGTTCTCGTGCAAGCGCCTCACGTCTGGGTCGTCCGGGTAGCGCGCGACCATGTGTTGCACAAGCTTGGTGAGCTTCACGTTGATTGCTGCGAGCAGGTCGGCCGCCTTGCCCCGATCGTGCAGCTTGCGCACGACGTAGCGTCGCCCGTCGTTGCCGGCGACAATGTCGACCTCGCCGTAGTGCTGCCGCACGTACATGATGATGATCACGACCATCGTGGCCAGTACGAACGCCTCGGTAAAACCCATGATCATCTTCATCCTGCTCTTGAGGCGACGGCGGGCGCAGCACCGTGCTTGCTGTCTACCACAACTTCAGGAAAAGGTGAAGGACAGACCGGTGGGTGGGGTAAGCCACAACGAGCGAGGCTCGGAACCTTCGCTGGAGCGCCTGGATCGCCTCGTCGCCATGGTCTGCTGCAAGCCCTCAGCGGGGTGCAGGAGCGACTGGATGCTCGGCAAATGCTGCGGATGCCAGCTGCGGACGCCCGGAATGTCGCCCTTCTGCATGGGCGGCCTCTCGCTGCACCTCGCAGTCACGCACGGGCACCTCGACGTCGTCCGTCTTCTCGTCAAACGGTTGCGTCACCCGCCGATGATGTGCTCGCAGCACGGCCTCGCGATGGTGACGGCTGCCAAGGCTGGGCACACGGACTTGCTGAACTTCCTGATGAGCTCCTTCTCGGCAAAACTTGGCATCGTCTCCAACGGCGTCACGACGACGGCCCAATACTCGCACTACCTGATGATGCTCTGCGAGGTTCTGCGACAGGCGGTCTTCGGCGCCCACGTGGATATCGTCAAGGGGGTGCTGCGAATACTGCCAGTGCTGCCTACGCTGCAACTGGTCGCCGGGAAAACAAACTTCGTCCTGGAGATGATGGAGGAGGCCCTCTCCAGGGGGCACGACGAGATCGTGGGGCTTCTGTCAGCGGCCTACCTACCGCCAGTATTCCCGTAGACTTCCTACCTGCCACTGAGGCGTCCGACGGGCCTGGCCAGCGCCGCCCGCCCAACGGTCATCATGAATGCCATCTTCAGCAGGAGCGTGAGGACTAAGACGGCGACGAAGAAAAGCTGGATCCAGTTGACGACGTTGAGCACCTTGAACGCGTCCGACTGCGCACAGTCGCAGTGCGTCTCCTTGACTTCCATGATGAAGTTACGCGCGACGAATATGTAGGTCAGCACGATGGACATGTAGAGGAGAGCCAGCAACGGGAAGTGCGTCTGCCAGTTCACAAACAACCCGACTAGGGCCGCCAGAACAAACAGGGCGAGCGCGGCCTCCATGACGCTGCGACGCCATCCCAGGGCGCACTTGCACCCGCTACGCTCGAGCTGGTCGACATAGTAAAGGAACCATGAGTTCAGTGCTATCATGCCGAGGCTGAGCACGACAAAGACGACTCGTACAATCGTGATGTATGATGCGTAACCGTTGTCCATTCTTCCCTGGGTATACATAGACCCCGCATAAATATCGTGTGCCCTGTTTTTTTACTCGTCGGAGACCGAGATGGTGGCCGACGCCTTGTTCGTCACCTTCATCTTTGCCTTTGTCATGGACTGACGGGGAGTGCACGCGGACGGTGCCGTCAACGAGGCGCGGCGTTTGGCGACATGGGGGGGGGTATTAATAAGCAGACGTTGTAAGATTGAGGAGACCTCCTCTGACTGTATAGGGGGCGTCGAAGGCGGGGGAAACGAACGTGACGCTGCGTCTGTGTCTGGTAGTGGCTCGGGCATGATCAGGGTTGCAACCTCTGCCTCTGCCTCTGCCTCGGCCGTCGCAGAGGCGGCCGAGGCCAAAGACGTCGACGACGTCGCAGAGGCGGCCGAGGCCAAAGACGTCGACGACGTCGCAGAGGCGGCCGAGGCAGCCGCCGACGACGTCGCAGAGGCGGCCGAGGCAGCCGCCGACGACGCCGACGCAGCAGAGGCTTCTGCGGCTTTCTCTGCAGATGCAAGCAAAGCCTCGACCTGCCGCAGAATCATGAGAGATGCACCGGACGACGACGGATCTGGGAGGGGCGTTGAAATGGGTGTCGACGACGACTGCCCGACGCGTAGTTCGACAGCATCGAGCCGTGCTTCGGCGCGCCTCTGGGCTGTATTCAGCGTGTTGAATCCGGTGGCAACGTTGTTGATGCTCGCATGGAGGGACGCGATTCCGTTGAACATGATGAGTGTGGCGCGGCTGACCTTGAGACAGATATTCGTGCGGTCCGTTCTGACGCGCGCACATGGCATGTTTGCATGTTTGCATGTTTGCATGTTTGCATGTTTGCATGTTTGCATGTTTGCATGTTTGCATGATGCCGAAAAAATCGGCTCTCGTATTACAGTGCAGCAATTGCGCTCGGATGAGCAAAAGACGTGCGCAGAAGTCGTCTCCTCTTCTCGTGCCAAAGGCGTGGATGTGGCGCGTCGTCGCCGGCGATCTTCCGGAGACGCGCAAGATGCTCGGTATTGACAGGTACTGGGTAATGAACCCGAGGCGGCTCTCGTGGCACGAGCTGATATTGAGCCTGTCGCACAAGCGGCAACAGGCGGTCCATGAAGTTCGGCAGAGCTTTGTGCGCTTTGTGTTCAGCGTCGCCGGACAGACCTGCTCGCCGTTCTGCCAGTTCATCGACGTCGGCACGGACTCCCCTACTTCGGACATCGACGTGACCGTCGTGAACACGCGCGCCTCTCTGGTCGTCCGTCTTGCAGCCGAGCTCTTTGAAGCACTGTTCCTCAGATCGCCGTCGGCGCCGGTCGATGATGATCCGACCCGCCCGACGACGATGTCGTCCCTTTTGGACGTCAACGTGTACTCCAACATCTACTACGACACGTGCGGAGGTAGCATGCAGCCCAAACACCAGTGCCCGCGGACACCCTCCTCGCTGAATGCATCTCAGGCCGAACAGGCCGTGTGGGCTCTCATGCGCGTGCCGAAGCACGTGCTCGGCAGGCAATCGACGTTGCATTGGCGCGCCTTGTGCAGCCTGGCGGAAACCCTCCGCGCATCGGTCAAAGGAGGTTGCGCCGGAGGAGTTCAGGCGGACTCAGTCTCATTCCTGGCGGCAATCGAGAACAGCGAGCGCCTTCTCTCCGAATTGGGAGAGAAGGCGGAGAAGGTACGGGGTTTTCACAACGAGTCTTTTTCCTCTTGGAGCGAGACACGCGACCAGTATCTGCGTGCCGTCTCCGCCGTGCGCTGCATGGAGACAGACGCCTACATCAGCTACGGAGCTTTTGCGCACGTGGTTCTCGTCATGCAGGCGGGCAAGAAAGGAGTCAACCTTACGCCTCTCGAGTACATAGCGTCTTTCTTCGACAACCTCGGGTTCCTCTGCGGATGCAAACGAGTCGACACCCACGCGGCGAAATACCTTGTGCGCTGTTTCGATGCGGAGAAACGGCACGACAGGACGAGCCGCAGAAAGACCAATGAGGACATCGACGAAACGGTGTCTCTTGCAAGTGCGCTCGTCAAAGCCAGGCGCAAGGGAGCGGACGCGGATGTGCTACAGCCGATGTTGGCCAGCTTCATCCGGTCAGCCAAAGGATTGGATGAGATCGTGCACACTCTGAAGCCGACCATTGTCCGCTTTGCATCGGAGGTGTATGACGCCCTCGTTTCAAACGCCGTGAAAATAACGCTCGTGCCTAGAACATGCAACATCATGTCTGGTGCAGAAGAGCAGGGAGTGTTGATTGTAGAGCAGACAGGATGAAAGCAGAAGTGCTCTCGAGTTGGTGAACGACGGGTGTCCCATTTTAGAGTGGTCAGACTATAACCTGATCGCGGACATGGAATTCTATGGATGGAGGCTCCAGAACGCTTAGACATGCCATGCGAGACCGGAACATTGGTTATGCTGTATGTAACTACTGACAGTCGTAATCTACTTGAGCTCTAGCCTGCACACTATGTTCATCGCCGCAAGCTCCTGCAACAGCAGCTTCAATGAGTACGGCGCCTTGACCCTCACGAGGTCGTGAGGGGACTCTCGCTTGGAGGTCGGCGTCGGCATCAGCCCGCTCTCTCGGTGCACCTCGATTGTGAAGGGGTCCGAGTGGAGGAACATGCGGTCCTCCAACACGCGCATCGTGCCGTGCGCGATCACGCACTGTAGCTCCATCTCCCCGATCTTCATTCCGCCGCCTCGCGCCAGCCCGTCCACCGGCTGCCGCGTTAGGAGATCGGACGAACCGTCGGCGCCTCGAGAGCACGCCTTGAGACTGCTCACGTGCATCAGGCGCTGGTAATAGGTCGGGCCGATCATCACGCGTGCCCTCAGCGGCATCCCGGTCGTGCCGCTGGTCATCGTCTCCTCGCCGGTCCCGCTGTAGCCGTGTTTGTGCAGCATGTCGGCGAGCCTGCCGATGTAGTGGTCTTCGGTGTCGCGCTCTGCCGACTCGCCGCGTAGCGACGCGGCCTGCGGCGTGCCGACGAAGACGGCATGCTCCTTGCCGGGCATAAGCCAGTCGCACGCGCGCTTGCCTTCCAGCGCCGCGGCCTTTGCGGCGATCCCCTCGATGATCTGGCCGATCGTCATGCGCGTCGGGAACGCGTGCGGGTTGATGACCACGTCGGGCGACATGCCGTTCGACGTGAAAGGCATGTCCTCCTGAGCGACGATCGTACCGATCACGCCCTTCTGCCCGTGCCGGGACGAGAACTTGTCGCCAACGTTCGGTAGCATCTCGCAGCGCACGCGTGCCTTCACTACGTCGGCGCCCTTGGTCTTGGTCTGCATGACCTCTTCGTACTTCCCGACCGGGTGCCGGCGTCCGTGCCACCTGCCTCCCGCCACGAGAGGCTTGTTGTTGGCGGCGATGTCCCCCACCTTGGCGATGCTCTCCTTCGGCGTCCCCGGCGGCAGCGGCTCGTCGTGCGTCACCATGAAGAAATCGGCGACGAACATGCCGCGGTCGATTGAGGCCTTGTTGAAGATGATCGAGTCCTCCTGGTTGTTCCCGTCCAGGACCATGCAGGCGACGATCGCGTTCACGCCGCAGCACGACAGCGCGCGCGTGGCGTCGTCCTGGGCAACCATCACCATCTGCGCGGTCGTTTCGACGAGCGGCACCTGCACGTCGCGCTGACGGTGCGGAGTCGTACCCAATCCCATCGCTTGCTTGGCCATCCCGCTCTGGAACGTGCACCGCGTGCCCGGGTTGTGGGCTCCGAACGGGATGCCAGACATGGCCACGCCGAACATGGCTGCGGGGAAAGGGTCGGTCATGCCGGCGGACACGGCGTTGGCCGACTCAGCAGCGTCGATCAGAGTGACGAGACCCTCCTTGACGAGCAATGCCCACAGACCGGGAGGCGCCAAGGCGTCAATTAGCATGGCGTGGACGTCTTTCACGCCGTCGACCTGCATCCCCCAGTTGTGCTCGTCGAGGGAGGATTCGTCGATGGAGGGATGGCCGACGAAGGACAGTTTGATCGTTCTCAAGAGATCGGTCTCGCACCCGGCGCGCAGCATCGGGCGAGCGAGGCGGCCGGCGTCCGTCCGCACGTGCACCTCACGCCTGACTGCGTCGTGCGATATCGACGGCGACCCGCCGATGCTGTTGCGGACTTCGCGCAGCTTCGAGGCGACGTTCGCGCCGTCCGGCGTGGCCCCGACGTATTCGCCGTCGACGAAGACGCAGGCCGCGTGCTGCTGGAGACCGGCGCTGCCGGAGACGGGCGAGATGCTCGGGCAGACGCCAAGCCAATCGACAAGAAGCACGCGAGCTCTCTGTTGCGCGCCGGGCGGCGGACGCGTCGTGACTGTCGCAGACAGCGCCAGGTTCCTGACGAGGCCGACGCTTTCGCCGTCGGGCGTCTCGACCGGACAGAGGAGGCCGCGCATGCTCTCGTGCAACAGCCGTGGTCCGACCACGTGACTGCCTGCTCTGCTGACCCCGACCGACTGCAGCACGGCCGACCTCACCCGGCGGACATGCGACAGTACCGCGGTGAGGTTGGCATTGCTCTTCGCCTGACACACGCCGCTGTTGTTGCTTCCCATCCCGCGCTTGCCAGTCGGCCACATGCCAGACCTCATGGCAATTTCGACGCCATTCAAGGCGAATTTGTTGACGAGCATCCCCAGGCTCTTCTGCCTGCCCGACCCCCCGGCGGGAGTCATCATCAGCCGCTTGATTGCAATGCGGAACGTTACGCGGAACACCTGCTCCATCAGAGGCCCGGCGCAGTTCAATCGGTGGGCCTCCACGCTGTCACGGTCGTCTGCGCCGACGCGTTTGAGCACGACCCTCAGCAGCCGAGCGGCCATGTAGCCCAAGTACTGGGCCTTCGCCGCTGGACCGCCGGACACGTGCGGGAGAAGCCGGTTGTGCAGCATGTCCTTGGCAGCGACGGCGTGAGGATGCTGCTGCTGCTGCTGCTGCTGCTGCTGCTGCTGCTGCTGATCGTCGTCATCGATGTCATCGGCCGCGGCGACGTCTGCGGGCGGGGGGTCGTCGTCGCTGCCGCTCGCGTCCTCCCCATCCGGATTGACGCCCCGCCCCTCTGCCTCATCCTCCGACGACTCTTCGTCCGCCTCTTCGTCGCCCGCCCTGTCAGCGACTGCCTGCTGGCGCCGCGGCCACATCTTACTCCCGATGTAGAGCAAGGACTCCATCGCGTCCTTGAACAGCAGCGGGTAGGCCTCGTTGTCGATCGCGGTCGCTCTCAAGAACTTCGTCATCTCCGGGTCCGACCCCCCTGCGACGAGGGAGTTCACGTCCTCTGCGCCTGGCCGGTCCTCGCCGACAGCGCAGAGCGCCTTCAGAACCACAGCCAGAGGCAGGTCGCCGTCGACGCCTGGCAGGTCCACTCGCAGGTTGCCCGTATGGGTTCGTTTCAAGCGTACCGTCGACCGCCTCAACGCCCCGTGCATGCCGGAATGTCGAGCCGACTGCACCTCTGCCACGTGCGTGAAAGGCTTCGCCGACGACGAAATCGCCGTGACCGAGATCCGGTTCGGGGCCGGACGCTCCTGCGAGACCAGCACGTACTCATTGCCTTTGACGATGAAGTACCCGCCGGGGTCGCCGTGTTCCAGCGGCTCAGCATCCCACCGGCTGCCGATCATGATCGGCAAGACGCCGATGCACACCTCCTCCCCCTGCCCCCTCCCGGCGGCGGTCTCCTTCACGAACAGGTTGACTCCATAGGTGAAGTTGCTGCGCCTCGCCATAGACGGCGTGAGTGTTTTCTGGTTTCCGAAGTCTCCCATGATCATCTGCATAGCCCACCGCGATAACTCGAGCTTGCCACGTGACTCTTGAAGCACGATATTGGTCATGTCAGTAAGGAACTGGTCGAACGAAATGAGCGCGTGCGCGACCATGCCATCTTGGCCTCCGGCTCCCTCGGTCCCTTTTCGCCGGCATCTCCCGTGGCGATCCAAGAACGCGCGGAATACCGCGGCGTCCGTCATTCGGGTTCGAGCGGAACCAATGCGGATCGCTGCTTTAAGCCCAGATCGACGAGATCGATTCACACAACGACCCACACACTTTTAAAAAAAGTACGGCTAGGAGTAACTAATGGCATCGAGAAAGAAGGGGACTAGGAATACCGCCGAGAAGCCGACCGCTTGGCCGTTGCCCGACCGCGCGGCCTTTGTGCCCTTTGCAGCCAACGCCTTCGGCTACGCCGCGCGGAAGTCGCGGACGACGACGGCCGCGGGCACCGTCGACCTCTTTGCGCACCAACGCTTCTGCCGGGAGTACCTTCAGCACGCCGGGCCGTACAGGGGGCTGCTGCTCTACCACGGCCTCGGGTCCGGCAAGAGCTGCAGCGCCATAGCGGTCGCAGAAGCGCTCCGTGCGTCCGCGGGACGTGAGGTGTATGTGATGCTGCCGGCGTCGCTGAGGAGGAACTACGTACGAGAGGTCCGGAGGTGCGGCGGACGCATGTTCCGAGAGACGCAGAGCTGGCGCTTGCTGCGCACGTCGGGCGAGGTGGAGGCGCACGGGTTGCAAAAGACCGCGCCGTGGCTTATGGCGGTGTCGCCGAAGCTCGTCGCGGCGCACGGCGGAGTCTGGGCTCCCGCCGAAGGGCCCGACGACGGAGGAGGCACAGGCACAGGCACAGACAACGACAAGGGCACGCCGTTCGAAGAGCTTGCGCCCTCCGACCGCGAGGCGGTGCTCAAGCAGGTCGACGACGTCGTGGCGCGGACGCACCATTTCGTGCACTACAACGGGTTGAACGTGCGCTCGCTGGCCGAGCTCGTCAAGGGACCGCATAACCGCTTCGACGACGCGGTCATCGTCATCGACGAGGTGCACAACTTCATGTCCAACCTCGCGGGGGGGAAGCTGGTGGCGGGCCTGTACCGGCGGCTGCTAGAGGCGCGCAGATGCAAGATCGTGATGCTGTCGGGGACGCCGCTCGTCAACGAGCCCGAGGAGCTTGCGCACCTGGCCAACCTCGCCGCGGGGCCGATCGTCGTGCACGAAGTGCCGGTGGGCACGGCGGGTCTGCCGGACGACGTCGAGGACAGGCTGCGGGCGTGCGAGGACGTGCACGAGTTCTGGGAGGAGCAGCGCGACGGAGGCGCCCGACACATGCTCTGCATACGGCTCGTCCCCGAGGGCTTCGTCCGCGCGCCGGGCGATCGGAGCGGCACGTTCGTCGTCAGGTCCGCCGACGGGAAGCAAGAGGAAGCTCAGCTGAGGAGCGCGCTCGGCGCAGCGGAGCTCGGACCTCTCGCGCTCGGCGCGCCGGCCCGTCGGGAGCTGGAGCTGCTGCCCTCCGACGCGGCCGAGTTCAGGCGCATGTACGTCGACGAGCAGTCGGACGAGATCCGCAACTCGGAGGACCTGGCCCTGAGGCTCCTCGGCACGGTCTCCTTCTTCCGCGACCAAGACGCGTCGCTCTACCCGGAGATCCGCTCGGTCAAGCTCGTGCGCCTCGCGTTGAGCGCCCGGCAGTTCTCCGAGTACACGACGCAGAGGACCGGAGAACGACGCCGCGAGGAGGCCGCCAGGCGCTTCGCGGCCATCCGGGGGAGGGACGGGGGGGGCGCTGACGGCGGCAGCGGCGTCGGGATGCGCCCCTTCAGCCGCGCAGCCTGCACGTTCGTCTTCCCCGAAGGCGTGCCGAGGCCTCGCCGGGGACAGCCTGCGACGTTCCTGCCGGAGGACGGGACGACCACGGACGACGGCGGTGCTTCAGAGGAGGAGGACGAAACCTCGGCGGACCGAAGGTACTCGCGTGCGCTCGACCGCGCCGTCGAGGCGCTCCGGACGCTTCCTCCCGATCAGATGAAGACGGCCGCGGACGGCGGCCGCCTGTCCGATCTCTCTCCCAAGTTCGACGCGATCATCGGCAGTCTGAAGGCACTCAACAGGGCGGGAGGCACGGCGATCGTCTACTCTCAGTTCCGCCGCGCCGAAGGCGTCGCGATCCTGGCCGTCGCGCTCGAAGCGAACGGCTTCGTGCAGCTGGCGGTGGCGAGGCCGGAGCCCTCGGCGCCCCTGGCCGCGACGCTGCTTGTCGGCGGACGTGCGGTGCCGGAATCCGCTCTCACGCCCGAGCTGCTGGCGAGGCCGCGGTACGTGATGTACAGCAACGAAGACGAGGACGCGGCCGACGCGCTGCGCAACCTCTTCAACGACCGCGCCTCGGAGGCGCCCAAGTCGGTGCGCGACTCGCTAGCGGCGTTGCAGCCGACGCACGGAAAACCGAGGGGCAGCAACGCTGGGAAGGAGGACCAGCGTCTACTTACCAACCTCAGGGGGCAACAGGCATGCGCGATGTTGATCACGCGCTCGGGTGCGGAGGGCATACAGACGCGGAACGTGCGCGAGGTGCACGTCATCGAACCCTTCTGGCACGCGAACAGGGTCGACCAGGTCATCGGACGCGCCCGCAGGCTGAACTCCCACGAAGACCTGCCGCCGACGGACCGCACGATCGACGTGCGCGTCTATCTCGCGACGTTCAACACGGAACAGGCAAAGTCGCACAGGAGCGACCAGTATCGCACCTCGGACGAACACGTCCACGAGGTCGCACAGCGCAAACGCAGGCTGCTCAGCGACCTGCTCGACGTGATGCGCAGCGCGGCGGTCGACTGCGCGGCGGACGCGGAAGGGAAGGGACGGGGGCGCCCGAGGAGGGCTTGCGTCGCGGCGCCCGAAGGCGCCGGCCCGGACCACAGGATGTACGATGTAAAGCGGAAAGTGTGAATGTTGACTCTCTCATTCGCATTCTTTGAAAACCCATTTTCGGTCGGTATACCAACAGAAAATAGTCAGTACTGAATGCCGTCGTGTCCCGTCGTGTTGGCCGTGGATATTAGCGGCTCCACGTCCAACTCGCCGCTTTACTGGCAGAGGGTCAAGGTCATCGCCGAAGAGCTCCTCGCGAAATGCCCCGACGCCGTCGTCATTCTGTGGAACCACGCAGTGCAGTTCGTCGGCCTGTCCTATCTGCTGAGCACCCTCGAACGAGACAAGAGCCTGAGCACCGGCGGAACGAGCACGTCCACCCTGTGCGAGAGTCTGCTCTCGCTTCCCGCCGGTTTTCGGCTCGTCCTTGTCACGGACGGCGAGGTCTGCCCCTTCGAGGCGAAACGCGTCCACGAGCGCATCGTCCGCCGCAGCGAGACGCTTACCGTCCCGTGGATCGACGTCGACGCCTACATGATCAACGCGCGGAGCGAGCTCGACGTCTCGGTCGTCATGCCGTTCATCTGCGGCCAGACCTACCGCGTGACGCTCGTACGGTGCGATGATGAATCGGTACGAGCGTCGCGCATGCACGCGTGTGACGCGCTGCCTATCGTCGACGGCATATCCACCGTCGCCGACTTCGAGGAGCAAAGCGCCGGGCTGCTCGACCGCTTTGTCGCCGACACGGCGTTCGGGCAGGACCCGGAGATGCGCATCGGGCTGCTCGCGATGCAGCAGCGCCTGCTACGGGAGTGCGCGCGGGCGGCGGCGGCGGAGGTCGGCGCGTGCGGCATCGCCATCGACCGCGACAGTGTCGCCGCCGCCGCCGAGGCTTGGTACGCCGGCAACTCGTCCGGCGCCGGGGTCGTCGCCAAGGTGCAGCAGATGCTGACGTTGTTCACCGCCGCAGCGACACAGGAGTCCAACCTCTCTCGCCAGCGCTTCCTGCAGACGTCGGTCGACGCGTGCGCCGTCGTCTCGCAGATGCCTGCGCCGGACGAAAAGGAAGAGGAGAAAGACCCGGAGCCGTTCGAGGACCCCGTGACGTACAACTTTGACGTCCCGGCGCTGACCTTCCGCCGCGACTGTCCGCCCGTGTTCGGCGCGGACGCGGACGTCGAGCTGATCAAGCACACCCCCTTCCGCGCGTTGGGCAACCCTGCGTTCGAGGCGGCGCTGATCGCCGCGTTTGACAACGTGCTCGGCGCAGAGACTCTGAGGGAGTTGCACGAGCGTGCAGCCTGCTACTCTTCTGACAACGACGGCGGAGACAGCTACGGCGGATGCAGACGCGCGCAGAGCACGATGCTGAGCCCGACGTCTCGCCAGCCGCTGCTGCAGCACGTGATGGCGCTCGGCGAAGGTCCTTTCGTCGACAGGATGCGCGCGGCGTTGTTTGCCAGGCTGCTGTTCGGCGGCGACACCCTGTACGGCTCCCCGGGCGCGTGGACGGTCGTGGTATGCCACGTTCTGCGACGTGCGGCGGTCGAGCGATCGCACTCCGAGGCGGTCGCGCGAGGCATCGACGCTCTCGTCGCCCGCGTGATGCGCGACACGACCGCCAAGCTCAGCCTCTCGGGGGCGGGTCTGCACCCGACCACCAGGGCGCCGCTCGGCGCCGCCGTCTTGTACTGCGTCGAGTCGATGCTGCTGCCGGACCCCGCTCGAAACCGCATGCCCGAGATGCTCGGAGCGTTCGAGGCGTTCGAACACGCGCTCTCCGTGGTCGGAGTCGACGTGTCGGACCTTCGGCCGCGCGTCGAGACTCTGCGCTGGGCCGGCCGCCTGATCCGAGAGTGCAGGGCCAACGGCGGGAGCGGCGCCGGCTGCCCGGCGCTGGTCAAGGCGTGCGCCGCGGCCTGCGCGCCGTTCGCGCGAACGCTCTGCATCGGGGCGGGCGTGCAGCTGTTG
>Ga0209284_10002954_pt1 | contig 21910 bp, 19 predicted proteins | sample FRY03_FD_187211 | JGI IMG/M metagenome (GOLD analysis project Ga0209284, IMG submission 187211) | Freshwater microbial communities from Lake Fryxell liftoff mats and glacier meltwater in Antarctica - FRY-03 (SPAdes) (version 2) | ecosystem: Environmental > Aquatic > Freshwater > Ice > Glacier...
CTAAAAGATATTTCATTCGGCCGCACCTTATTAAGTTTATTTCAAATGTCACGCCGCTTTGGCGTCATCATCCAACCACAACTCATCATGCTACAAAAAACATTGCTTAATATAGAAGGTCTAGGCCGTGACTTAGATTCAAATATTGATTTATGGCAGAGTGCACGCCCATTTCTAAAACGATGGATGAGCGAACAATTAGGCCTACGTAAAATAGTAAAATCAATCAAAGACGAGTTGCCATACATTCTTAAAACTGCACCAGAAATGCCTCGTCTGCTCCATCGCTTTCTCAACCAACAAACGAATCAAGAGCAGACATCTCCGCTACGCACTGAAATAAATGTATTGATACAAGTACAGCAACAACAAGTAAAATGGCACAAAATATTCACCTTTAGCCTAATCAGCTTAGCCATTTCACAAATAGCTTTTATCGCTTACATTGTGCTGAGTTAACAAGTTAACCGACTGTTAAGGATAATTTGAAACAATACACTGCACTAGTGCTTAACAAAACAAAAGTACAAATAAAGCAGACATAAAAGCGCAATTCATTGTCACCAAAAAAGATAAATTTACTTTATCTTAATAGCTTCATGCGTTTGATAGTGAGTGAGATTATTGGTCTATCTGTTGCTGCAACACTGTGGCTGACCGTCAGACTAATATGGCTAAGGATGACGCTGTTAATGACCATAATTTGCATCTCTTTATTTTTCTCTTTTAAAAAATGTTAACGCAGCACCCCGTCTATCTAACGCATCACATTTGATGTCAATTATTTCAACTAAATTAAGATGAATGCCAGCTTTGATGTATCTGGTATTGGCAACCACCTTGATGAAATACTCAATTATGCCGATCTAGTGTTGTATAAAGCAAAAAATAATAAGGAAAATCTAGTCGTGGCTGATGAGTCGAATTTTGGTCTCTCACCGAATCAAATAAAAACCATAAAAAAATTTACGTGCTTGACGATTGACAATGCTGGCAATAAAAAGTCGAGCGTTGGCCTAACTTAATGTTTTTAATAAGGCTGCCACAAATTTTACATGGCTGATTGGTGCGACCATAAACAAAATAGCTTTGCTGAAAATAACCCGATTGTCCATTAACCGCCGCAAAATCGCGCAAACTGCTTCCACCCGCTATTAAGGCATCCTCGAGTGTAGCTTTAATTTCAACAACAAGTCTTTTACATTGGATTAAACTAAGTTTGTTAGCAGGATATTCTGGATGAATTCTGGCACGAAAGAGCGATTCATTTGCATAAATATTGCCGATACCAACAACCAAATGTGCATCCATGATGGTGTTTTTAATCGCTGTTTTGCGCGACTGCATCTGATGATGCAAATACTGCGCATTAAACAATGTTTCTAGTGGCTCAGGCCCCAATGCGCGCAATAACACATGTTGTTCAGGATTAAGGCCAGCCCATAAAACAGCACCAAAACGTCTTGGGTCATTTAACCGCAACACTTGCTCATTATGAAACTGAAGATCAAAATGGTCATGTTTTTCTGGGGGATAGTTTCTATCAAGCAAACTAATATGCCCAGACATGCCAAGATGAATCAGCAATGTACCACTTTCAAATTTTGCGAGTATATATTTCGCGCGGCGCGTTAAACCTAATAACTGCTGATTGTTTAAAGTATTGATTAGATGGTCAGGAATTGGCCAACGCATTGATGCATTTCTGATCACCACTGTTTTAACCGTTTGCTGAATAAGCGGCAATAAGCCCTGTCGTGTTATTTCAACTTCAGGGAGCTCTGGCATCTATTTGATATTGAGTGGCGGGTTCAGCATAGAGAAGCCCACATCATTATTAAAATGATAAATGATGCCCTCATCAGGACGTCCTAGCAGCATTTCAGGTGATTCCATTATTTTATCAATCCGCACTTGCTTGCCACCACTCAGTTTAAGCATCAAGTAAGGATAGTTAGCATTACGGTCTGGCGTGTAAGTCTCTACTGCTTTGGCAGGATTTTGTTTCCAGCTAAACTCTAGCCACTCGTTTAAGTCATTTTGGGTCGGCTTTGCTTGCCTAATATTGGCTTTCCATTGCCCATTTTCAATGTCAACATTCAAACTAGCTTCTTCCCATTGCTCTAAGTGAGCAAAATCAAAACCAGTAATTTGTTTAGCTTCTGCAGGCGACAAAATATTTTTATCTACCATTTCGATGGGCTGCGTGCTAGCAGCTTCAGCGTAAGCGCTAGTTAGTAAATAAACTTCATCTTTATAAGCCAGATACTGTTCATCCGTTACGGTGTTATAACCGCCATAGTTAAATACTTCCTGACTACGGCCACTAGTAATGGTCACTTTAACTAATGGGTTTTCTAAGCCGAATTTAGCTAAGTCTGTTGCTGGAAATTGATATTCACTCTTCGCGGCAATCACCGATAAAATACGTTGCACAGACAGCTGATCAGCCCGTTGTTTGTAAGGCGCCTTCATCAACCAATAATTTTCTGTCTTGTCAAAAATGACTGGTGATTTTGCAGGAAACTCAACCTTAACACTATTAATGTCTGCCAATTTTAATTGAGAAACTTCATGCGACGGTATTTCTTCAATCGCGGTTTTTGGTCTTAAGTAAAGAAAAACCACTAAGCCTGCGACTAACGCCAGCATCATTAAATTTAGTATCCATCTTTTTTTCATTGTTTATTTACGTCCATATTCAAACTAATGTTAAGCTTTCCTACGTCTCCACCACAACCAGAAGCCAGCAAAAACGAAACCGAGTGGAATAATAAATTGGAATGCGTGAAACACCGTCCAAGCAACCATGCGCCCTGCATCGGTACTAGGGATAGTGATATTGGCATCTTTTAGCGGCATGGGTTGTATGGTAATCAATTCATCATCACCGGCTAACCAATTGATAATATTGATGCCAAAATCAAGGTTGCCGCCGTTGGTAACAAAAGTATTCGATAAAAAGTTAGCGTTTCCCATCACCACAACACGCTGACCTCTTTTACCATAAGTACGCTCTAAAGAAACGCCAACATTAATCGGTCCACGTTTATCAGTTTCAACATCAAAACTGACTTTTTTATTCTTTACACCTGCTTCAATTTTCTCAGACTCTAACCAGCCATTTGGTGCAACATCAACCAAACGCCCAACTTTCCAGCCAAAATCATACGAAGCCTTTGCATCAATTTCATGCGCTTCAGGGAATAAAGTACGGAGTTGGAAATTGCGCGTAATTACATGATCGCCATAAACACTATTGAAAGCGACTTTTGGATCTGCACCATATTGTGTCGCTGACGTATCAACCACAAAACCAGGAGAAACTTTAATACCTAAGTAATCAGCCACTTCATTTAAACCACGCAAATTGTCATCATCCAGTAACCACAGTACATTACCGCCAGATTCAATATAGGCCTTAATTTTCTTCGCTTCAATCTCACTCACATCAACTTGTGGGCTTGCGATAACCAGCATTGCGCCATTGCTCGGCACAGCTTGCGCGTTGGTCAAATCAGGATTAGCGAATTTAAATCCTTTAGCCTCTAACTGTTTACCAAACTCGCCTAGGTCGTGATTTTTAATCCCTTGCAGATGGCGCTCACCATGACCGTCCAAAAACATTACTGGCTTGGTATTGGTGCGAGATAAACGCACCAATAAATTAGTCATATCTTGCTCTACGATAGGCGGGTAAATATGTTCAGTACGCTTGTTGTATTCAACAACAACTTCACCATCTTGTTTAATATTCGCTTCTTGAACCAACTTAGGTTCTTCAGTTGGGTTAATAAAGATGAGCTTAATATCTTTTTTCTCCCGTTGATAGCGTGCTATAAAATCCAGCATCCCTTTACGAAAAGTATCCCCACGACTTGGATCATCATTGGTGGCAAATACAGTAACATTGACCGGGTCTTTCATTTGCGCAAGCACTTCAACACTGCCCTGTGTCAACAGATTGCGATTAGCCTGCGTAATATCTTTTGCATAGTGATATTGACGTCCAAGGTAGCCTAAAATGACCACTAATGCTAAAAATAAAATAACAAAAAACCAACTTTGCGCCAATATTTGGAGCTTCAAATTTCGATTCATTTTCATACGGGAACCTGCTTAGCCTCTTAAACGGTCTGCGTCTAGACGACGAATCGTTAAAATTAAAAAAGTAAGAATAAACAACAAGAAATAAACAATATCTGCGGTATCAATTAAGCCAGCAGCAAATGATTGAAAGTGCTTCATAAAAGAAAGTTGCGCCATGGTACTGCTCGGATCGCCTGCAAAAAAGCGGTCTAAAATCATCAGCACGAATAAGGCGATAAAGCTAAAAATAGCCGCGACGACTGGTTGTGAAGTCAAGCTAGAGAAATACAAACCCAAAGCTGAAAAGCTCGCGAGCAGTAAAAATAAACCCGCTGAGTTAGCTATAATGTAGCCAAAATCAATCTCAGACCAGAGATTTAGCGTAGAAAGCATAATCGCAATATAAACAATCAAGATGCTTAAAAAGGCAACCAAACCAACAAATTTACCGACCACAATCTCAATAATTGATAATGGTGCGCTAAATAAAAATGGCAACGTTTGATTACGACGCTCTTCTGAAATGAGGCGCATAGAAAGCAATGGCACCGCAAACAGCATAATAAAAGAAGCTAAGCCATAAACATTTTGACCAACAAACTGTGTTACACCGTAGCGTTCGGCCGGCCGAATAGAGCCTGACATGACTTCAAAGTAATTATTAACGCCGTTTAAATAATAGGTGCCGAATGCAAACATCAATAAGGCTAAAATAATCCAGCCCATCGGTGAAGCAAACATGCTCTTTAATTCTTTCCTTGCAATACTTAATATCATTCTACAATCCTCATAAAACCAGCGACTTAAGCCGCAGGCTCTTGCACACCATCTTGATAAGTCAGCTGAATAAATACATCCTCTAAACTGGTTTGATCTGGTGCAATTAGATATAAACCCCAACCATTTTTTACTGCGGCTTTTACGATATCTTCATTTGGTTCAGCGCCTTCTTCAATCCGAATACGCACCATATTATTTTCGGCTAATTCAACCTCCGCAACGCCTTTGATTTTTGCCAAGTCAGCAAGTTCAGGTGGCTGATTAAATCCGACCAATAGTTTATTACCCATGCGTTGACGCTTTAATACATCAATATCACCACTAAAAACCAGCTTACCTTGATCAATAATTTGCACATGGTCACAAACCATTTCAACTTCCGGCAGAATATGAGTAGAAACGATTACGCTGTGCTCTTGACCGATTTCCTTAATCAACGCACGAATGTCACGAATTTGGACAGGATCTAACCCAACGGTAGGCTCATCTAATATAACCACCATCGGATTATGAATAATGGCTTGCGCAATCCCAACACGTTGTTGATAACCATTCGATAAGTTTTCAATTAAGCGTTTGCTCATATGGCCTAAACCACAGCGTTCCTTAGCAATCTCAACTGCTTTTTTAATTTGCTTACGTTCTACGTTGTGCAAACGTGCTGCAATGGTTAAATACTCATCAACGGTAAACTCTTTATAAAGAGGTCGCATTTCTGGCAAATATCCAATCAGCTTTTTGGCTTCTTTAGGATTTTCCATCATGTCGATACCACAAATTTTGACACTGCCTAGACTGGGGGCTAAATTACCCGTAAGCATTTTCATTGTGGTTGACTTGCCCGCACCATTAGGGCCTAAAAAGCCTAACACCTGACCTTTAGCAAGGGTAAAACTAACATCACTGACTGCTGCACGGCCACCATAAAGACGCGTTAATTCAATTGCTTCAACTGTAAAATTATTCATAAAATCTAATCAATTACACTTTATAGATAAGCTTTATTGTCACGCCACTAGAGGCAGCACGTAAATCGCTGGATAAGTTTCATGCAAAAAGCTATAGTAAGGTTAATGGAAGCCTATTTTTCTAGGCCAATCACTCAACAACATTTTTAATTATGGATGAACTTGTACCAACTGTCACGGACTAAACAGGACTTTATCTCAATATGTTGAATATATTAGCAGAATGAAAAAAATGAAAAAACTACTTTTAATTACATGCCTAAGCATTGCAAGCATCAACTTTGCTGTCGCAGCAGACACCAATAAACAGCCAACCATCACTACGGCTAATGCAGAATTTGTCTACAAATATTTACTGGGCGAAATTGCAGGTCAACGTGGCGATTTACCCTTAGCGAGTCAACTTTTTTTAGATTTAGCAAAAAAAACCCGCGACCCTCGCTTAGCAGAACGCGCAGCGAAAGTAGCTGCTTATGCTCGTCACCAACAATTAGCATTGGATGCTGCGACTTTATGGGCTGAACTTGATCCAACTTCTTTGGAAGCACAACAAGCGTCTAGCCAAATGCTGATTTCTAAAGGCGACATTAAAAGTGCTTTACCGCATATTAGAAGCCTATTGGCTAAAGACGATATGCGGGCCACTACTTTTTTACAGTTAAACGATTTACTCGACAGTCAGTCTGATAAAAAAGAAACATTAACCATTATCAATGAGCTCGCTTTACCTTACCCAAAATCTGCCGAAGCACATTTTGCGGTTGCAAAAGCAGCCTGGTTTGCTGAAGAGATAGATCTTGCTAAAAGTGAAATTACAACAGCCAGTAAGTTGCGCCCAGATTGGGAAATTGCCGCACAAATGCTAGCCCAATTATTGCTTAAAGAGTCCCCAGAGGGTGCTGTTGAATTTTATAAGTCCTTTCTAGATAACAATCCAAAAGCGAATAATATGCGTATGGATTACGCCAAGCTGCTCGTTGGTCTAAAACGCTACCCAGAAGCTAAACCAGAATTCGTTAAGTTAACTGAAATCGATAAGGGCAATGCCGATACCAATGCGGTTGTTGGCTTATTATCATTAGAAGCCAATGAATATGCCATGGCGGAAAAATATCTCCAACAAGCATTAGATGATGGATTCAAAGATCCTGAGCAAATCTATATCTATTTAGGACTAACGGCTGAACGCAATGGTAGCAATACAAAAGCCTTAGAGTGGTACTATCAAATAGCACCAAGCAATCCGCATTACTTAGATGCAAGATTGGCTGCAGCTAGCTTAATCGCACGCACTGAAGGTAGCGATGCCGCTATTAGCATGCTCAATGAATTGACTGAAATTACAGCGATTCAACAAATAACAGTAGTACAAGCGCAAGCTAGCTTATTAGCGCAAGAGCAGCGCCATAAAGAGGCGTTTGCTTTGATTGAAAAAACGGTCAACACTGTTTCTAACACACCTCAGCTCATTTACGATTATGCAATGGCGGCAGAGCGCATTGGAAAACTAGACTTAATGGAAAAAGAATTAAGAAAAGTCATTCAATTACAGCCCGATTACTCAGCAGCTTATAATGCATTAGGGTATTCAATGGCAGACCGTAACATCAACTTGAACGAAGCAAAAACATTAATACAAACTGCGCACAAACTCTCGCCTGATGACCATTACATTTTAGATAGTTTAGGCTGGGTAGAGTATCGTTTAGGCAATTATGACATCGCCATTGAATACTTGCGTAAAGCGCATAGCACAAAACAAGACCCAGAAATATCCGCTCACTTAGGCGAAGTATTGTGGAAAAAAGGCTTACAAGAAGAAGCTAATAAAATTTGGAGCGAAGCATTGAAAGCGTTTCCAAACAACGCTTTATTAGTAACTACAGCCAAAAAGTTTAAATCTTAATAGTCTTTCAATATGATGATGTTAATTAGCCGCACGATTGCGTTGTTTTTGTTCGCATGTTATTTAAGCGGATGTTCGATACTGAGAACGCAAGAGGAACCGGCTGATCATGCAACGTTTAACCCCTCAATATTGCATGATCAGCACATGGTGCTCATCGACAATATTGATCACTTTTCGTTAATCGGTCGTTTAGGTGTAATGACTAATCCAAAAGGTTTTTCTGGCAGAGTTAATTGGCAACACGCACCTGATAAAGACAATATCGATGTATTTTCTCCATTAGGTGGAAAAGTCGCGAATATTATTAAAACCGATGAAGAAGTGGTATTGACTAACAGCAAAGATGAGCATGTCTCTTCACCCGATGCTGAAATACTAACCGAAGAAACGCTAGGCTTTCGATTGCCGTTAAGTGGGCTAAGCTATTGGGCGCTTGGCCGTCCTAGCGATACAGGCTTGGTTGAATATATGACTTGGGATGAGAACGGTCGAATTAACAAACTGAAACAAAATGGTTGGGAAATTCAATATCAAGACTATGAAGCCAATGAAGGTTACTTTTTACCTAAAAAAATAACCTTAAGAACGGATGTACTAATCATCAAGTTAATTGTTGAAAAATGGTCTGAATTACAAACTCGATAAGCCATGTCTGATTTTCAAGATTTTTTAGCACCTGCAAAAGTAAATATATTTTTACACATTACAGGACAACGCGCAGATGGTTATCACACATTACAAAGCGCCTTTCAACTGCTAGATTTTTATGACACGGTCTCTTTAAAACTAACCAATGATAAAAAGATTAAACGCATCACGCAAATTGATGCCATTCCAGAGCATGAAGACTTGTGTGTACGCGCTGCAAAAGCGTTACAACATGCCGCAAACGCGGAACAAGGCGTAGAAATTAAACTGGAGAAGCGCATCCCTATGGGCGGCGGTCTTGGTGGCGGCAGCTCAGATGCGGCAACCGTATTGATTGCACTCAATCAGATGTGGGGAATTCATTTTTCACGTGATGAATTAATGAAAATTGGCTTATCGCTAGGTGCTGATGTGCCATTTTTTATCTTTGGTCAAAGTGCTTGGGTTGAAGGAATTGGCGAAATGCTAACGCCACTGGCATTATCAACACCTTACTACGTCGTTTTGACACCACCAATACAGGTGTCTACTGCTAAAATATTTACACATTCTAGATTGACAAAAGACACGAAACCATCGAAAATAGCGGACTTTTCAAGGGCTGCAAATTCTAGCTTGTTTAGAAATGACCTTGAAGCAGTAGTTTGTGAAGAATTTACAGCGGTTGCATCTACCCTAAAGTGGCTTAATCAATATGGTCAAGCCCGCATGAGCGGATCGGGTGCATCTGTCTTTGTAACAGTTGATTCATTAGCAAAGGCAAAGTCAATTTTTGCGCAAAAGCCAGTTGAAACAGTTGGTTTTGTTGCAAAAGGCTTAAGTCAACATCCTTTGTATGAATTAACAAAATAAAGTTTTTTGGGGAGTCGCCAAGTTGGTTAAGGCACAGGGTTTTGATCCCTGCATGCGAAGGTTCGAATCCTTCCTCCTCAGCCAGATTTAATCAGTCAAAAGCGTGTATATTCATGAGATTTACACGCTTTTTTAATTTTATAAGGATGCATGTGGCAACGAATAGCAACTTGATGGTATTTACAGGGAATGCGAACCCAGTTTTAGCCGAAGAGGTTGCTCAAAATCTTGGTATTGAACTAGGTCGTGCAGATGTAGGGCGATTTTCGGATGGCGAAATTATGCTGGAACTCCTTGAAAATGTGCGTGGTCGTGATGTATTCGTGTTGCAATCAACCAGCCACCCAAACAATGATACCTTAATGGAAGTCATGGTCATGGTAGATGCGTTGCGCCGCTCATCTGCTGGCCGCATAACGGCAGCTATTCCTTATTTAGGCTATTCAAGACAAGATCGTCGCCCTCGTTCTGCGCGGGTAGCGATTACAGCAAAAGTAGTCGCGAATATGCTAACCAGTGTTGGCGTTAATCGCTTATTAACAATGGATTTACATTCAGACCAAATTCAAGGTTTCTTTGATATTCCAGTCGATAATATTTATGCAACCTCTATTTTGTTAGATGATTTAAAAAAGCATTCGTATCAAGATTTAGTGGTCGTTTCACCTGATATTGGTGGTGTGGTACGTGCACGTGCAGCGGCTAAACAATTAGGTGCAGATTTGGCAATTATTGACAAACGTCGTCCTAAACCAAACGTGGCTAAAGTGATGAATATTATTGGTGAAGTGGCTGGACGTACTTGTGTGATTATGGATGACATGGTTGACACCGCAAATACCTTATGTGAAGCAGCGGCAGCCCTAAAAGAACAAGGCGCCGTCAAAGTATTGGCGTATGCGACACATCCAGTTTTATCAGGCACAGCTGCACACCGTATCGACAACTCAGAATTGGATGAATTAGTGGTGACTAATACGATTCCGTTGAGTGAAGCATCAAAAAATTGCAAGAAAATTCGTCAGCTTAGTGCTGCCGTATTGTTAGCAGAAACCATTCGTAGAATTAGTAAAGAAGACTCTGTTTCTTCTTTATTTATGGAGTAATTAGTATCGTTTTCCTGTTATCTGGTCGCGGATAACAGATTTTTAAGTCGTAAATTGAGGAGCAATACAATGAGTATTAATATTAAAGCAACCAAACGTGAGTTAAAAGGTACGAGTGCGAGCCGCCGCCTACGTCGCGCGGGCAGCGTACCAGGTGTCGTATATGGTGGTGAGAGCCCTGCTATCCCATTATTATTTGAGCACAAAGCGCTCTTTATGGAGTTTCGTCATGAAGCTTTTCATGCGTCTATCTTAAATCTAGAAATTGATGGTAAAAAAGAAGATGTTTTGTTACGTGACTATCAATTACATCCAGTACGCAACACCATTCAACATGTTGATTTTCAACGCGTTTCTGCAACTGAAACCATTCACGTTAAAGTGCCATTCCACTTCATTAATGAAGAAACTTGTCCTGGCGTTAAAACTGGTGGCGGTAACGTTGGTCACATCTTGAACGAAGCAGAGGTTAGCTGTTTAGCTAAAAACCTACCTGAGTTTATTGAAGTAGATTTAGGTGCGTTACAAGTTGGCGAATCAATTCACTTGTCTGAAATTAAATTACCTAACGGCGTAGCGTTTGTACTACTAGCGCACGGCTCAGATCCTGCGGTAAGTTCAGTGAACAAACCACGTGGCGCTGCCGGTGAGTCTGATACAACTGCTCCAGTTGCAGCACCAGTCACATTAGTAGATGGCGAAACAGCTGAGGGTAATGCACCTGCGGATGACGCTGAGTAAGCAATCAGTAGTAAAATGACGCGTGCTCTAGGAATAGAGCGCGCGTTTTTATTTAAAGGTCACTTATTATTAACATGAAAGCAGCAATTAAATTATTAGTCGGCTTAGGCAATCCTGGCGATAAATATTTGGCTACGCGTCATAATGCGGGCTTCTGGTGGATTGACCTTATTGCAGCGCAAACCAATAGTCATTTAGCCATTGATTCCAAGATGTTTGGCTTCGTAGCGCAATTGCATGGCGATAAGTGGCTACTCAAACCAACGACTTTCATGAACGCCAGTGGCAAATCTGTTGCCGCACTAGCCAACTATTACAAAATACAAGCTGAAGAAATTTTAATCATTCATGATGAACTAGACTTACCAGCAGGACAAAGCAAGCTGAAATTTGGAGGCAGTCATGGCGGCCATAACGGTTTGCGTGACATTCATACCGCGCTCGATACACCCAACTATTGGCGTCTACGCATTGGTATTGGCCATCCCGGACAAAAGAATGAGGTGATTAATTACGTGCTAAAAGCACCAAACAAAGATGAGCAAAAAGCCATTGATGACAGCATTGATGACAGCAGCAAAGTGCTTAGTCATCTGTTAGATGGTGACTTTGACCAAGCAATGTTGAAGCTACACACAAAAAAAGTTTAATTATTTTTTTGTGTTCACAAACAACTCAAAATCAAACGGTGATAATGCGTTAGAAAAATAAAAACCTTGCCCATAATCGCAGCCTGCCTGTAGCAAAATATCTTTCTGCTCCTTCGTTTCAACTCCCTCAGCTATCACTGACATGCCTAAATTATGCGCCATATCAATAATCGTGCGACACAACACTCTGTTATCCAAATTCGTTTCTAGATTGGTCACAAAAGATTGGTCAATTTTAAGATAATCAATATCAAACTTTTGCAAATAGGCTAAAGAAGAATATCCTGTTCCAAAATCATCTAAGGCAATTGCTACTCCATTTTGCCTAAACATCTCCAACCTTGCCTTTACCTGATCCGTAGTATCCAGTAACAATCCTTCAGTAATCTCAATCACAATTGCATTTTCTAATTGCACATCATCCGCAAGCACTTGCATCCAATCCTTATGCTCTGTATTTTTATCATAAAATTGAATAGGCGATTTATTAACGCTTATTTGAAACTTTGCATTAATTTTTTTGCGCCATTCTGCACATTGCTTAATGGCTTGCATCAGCACCCAGTAGCCAATTTCATTAATTAATTTAGTACTTTCTGCAATGGGTATAAATTCTGCAGGATTAATCAATCCTCTGATTGGATGACGCCACCTAAGCAATGCTTCTGCCTTATAAATCACACCTGTTTTTAATTCAACAATCGGTTGATACTCAACAAACAATTCATTTTTACTTAATGCAACGCGTAAATCATTGGTTAAATGCATGCGTTTATTCACTTTTTCTTGCATCTCAAAGGTAAAATAAGTGACACAATTTCCACCTCTACTAATTGATGCATACATGGCTTGATCGGAATTTTTAACTAAATCATTAAATGAATCCGCATAATCAGGATAAATAGCAATCCCAATGCTACAAGAAACAACTACTTCAGCATCACCCACTTTAAAAGGCTCGGCCATGAGACTCAACAGTTTTTCTACAAGCGTATCTAGATCACTCAATTCGTTTGCTTCAATATCGGAAACCAATATCGCAAATTCATCACCACTATAGCGTGCAACATCCTCAAACTGAGAAACGCTACTCACCAATCTCTGAGCAATATCTTGCAATAGTTTATCGCCGTGCTCGGGTCCAAAAGTATCATTAACAGCACTAAACTCATCTAAATCCAAACAAATTAAGGCAACCTTTGTGCCCTTGCATTTAGCTTTTTCTATCGCCTGAGCTAATCTTAAATGCAACATTCTTCTATTAGGTAAGCCTGTTAACGCATCAAAATTAATATACTGCCAAACCATTTTTTCGGACTCTTTTAATTGCGATAAATCAGTATGTGTGCCGACGATTCTCAACGGATGGCCAGCGTTATCTTTACTAACCACCATACCCCTTGATAATACCCATTTCCATGTACCATTTTTACATTTAAGCCGACATTCAAACGCATGATCTTCAATGCCACGAAGGACAAGTCGATACGCCTTTAACACTGCCCTTTGATCATCAGGATGTACCAGTTGCAGCCAGACCGCAATTGCATCATCGGCACAATTTTCTTGATACCCAAACATGCGCTTCCAACTGGTTGAATAGCTTAATTTTTTATTTTCAATATCCCAATCCCATACCCCATCACCAGCCCCCTCCACCGCAAAACGCCAACGATCATCACTAAATCTAAGTCGCTGATTAGTTTGTTTTAAAGAGTCCAATGCACGCAATCTTGATATCAATAAATACAAGCCAGCCGTTAATGCAAAACTGGCTATCAAACCTAATAAACCAATAATCGTTGAGTGTTTATCATTAAGCGAACGTTCAAATAAAGGCAAAGACTCTGCTCGCAAGATCCATTTTTTGCCTAACAAATCAACTTGGCTCTCCTTGCTAAAAAGAACGCGTTTACTAAGGCTAGATTCATTTTGATATATCACGCTAAAAGGCTGTTGCGATGCATCATATAAAACATAACGCATGCTGGGATGATTCGTCATCCCGACTATATTGCTGAAAACAACATCCAAACTGAAATTTAAAAACACCCAACCATCAATTGAACTGTCCAACTCACCATCGACTATTTGCGTATGCTTTGCTGCATGCTGATAAACAGGCAAAATCATTGACAAACAATCACAATCCTTGTCATCAACTAAACTCGTTTTAATTGGACTTGTAATAACCATTTTATTAAGCATTGCTGCAGATTGCATATCTGCTTTAAGACGCTTGTTTAAAAAAGCATCGCCTAGAGGAACTTGCTGGGCAGATGTTGCCGGTTTAATGACATACATGATTGGCGCATAAGCTAATTGCGATTGGCGTTTTAAAGGTTCAACTAATGGGCTAAATGGATGATCTAAAGTAACTTGTGTCTGTGGATAATGCAGATGAATGTACTTCGCAAATCCCATTTGATACAAGCCAGAAGAAAATTTGGAATACAACATCTCAGTACCAAATTCATTAAACTCATCTTTACTAACAAACTCAGAAGATTCAAACAACTTTCGAACCGAAAATAAAGACTGCTCAAACAACTTTAGCTGGCTAGTGAACTGATTGGCAGTTTGATCAAACTGCTGACTAAACAAGCTGTTTTTTTCGCGATGTTCCAGTGCGCGCTCGTTGTGCCAAGCCAAATAGGTAGTCAGCAAAGCCAGTGGCAAAAAAAACCATGGCAGCCACTCATACCAATAGATTCTATGCTTGCCTGTTCCTGTTTGTTGTTTCATTATGATTAGCGGTTGCGGCATTGAGACTGGCCAGTATACACCCTAGAAAAATAGATTATGTATGGTTAACTACTTAATATAAATTAAGTTTATTTTTTCAATTACCATAATAGAGTTAGAATACTGCGTCAATTAAAATCAACTGCATCGCTCAACAGCGACTCACCAAAGGCAAAAGTTTATATGCAATGTGGAATCGTCGGCTTACCTAATGTAGGCAAATCAACTTTATTTAACGCCATTACTAAAGCAGGTATTGCGGCAGAAAACTACCCTTTTTGCACCATTGAACCAAACGTTGGCATTGTTGAAGTGCCCGACTCACGTTTGCAACCGTTAATCGACATTGTTAGCCCAGTACGCATCCAACCTGCCACGGTAGAAATGGTAGATATTGCAGGGATTGTAGCAGGCGCATCAAAAGGCGAAGGCTTAGGTAACAAGTTTCTAGCAAACATCCGCGAAACAGATGCTATCGCACATGTCGTTCGATGTTTTGACGATGGCAATATTATCCACGTCTCTGGCAAAGTTAATCCGTTATCCGACATCGAAGTCATTAATACCGAACTTGCTTTAGCGGATATGGAAACGGTTGAAAAAACCATGCAACGTGAAGGCAAAAAAGCCAAATCTGGTGACAAAGATGCAATCGCGCTCCTCGCCATTTGCGAGAAAATCCAAGCTCACTTAAATAACGGCACACCAGTTCGCACTTTAGGACTCGACGCAGAACAACTACAGCTCATTAAACCACTGTGTTTAATCACTGTAAAACCAGTACTCTATATTGCCAACGTTGACGAAGCAGGCTTTGAAAATAATCCTTACTTAGACAAAGTCATGGCATTAGGCAAAACAGAAGGCGCTCCAGTCGTTTGCATCTGCGCAAAAATTGAAGCAGAAATTTCAGAGCTTGACGATGAAGATAAAGTTGAATTTTTAAAAGAACTCGGGCAACAAGAACCAGGTTTAAACCGCGTTATTCGCGCTGCTTACGACTTGCTAGGCTTACAAACCTACTTTACCGCTGGCGTGCAAGAAGTACGCGCTTGGACCATTAAAAAAGGCAATACAGCACCACAAGCCGCAGGCGTCATTCATACCGACTTTGAACGCGGCTTTATCCGCGCAGAAATCATCGCCTACGACGACTATGTTAAAAACAAAGGCGAAAAAGGTGCACAAGAAGCTGGCAAAATGCGACTAGAAGGCAAAGAGTATGTCATGCATGATGGCGATGTTGTTCACTTTAGATTCAACGTATAAATCAACTTTACAACCAAGCGATCGGATTAATGCTCCTCGCCTGCTCACATTCTTCTAATATACGTTCGATAATTAAACTAAAACACGCAATTTCACTTTGACAACTCCCCTCCAAAACACTAAAATTGCGGGCTTGCTAAAATCATGGCAACAAAGAATAAGTTTATCGTTTTACGGTGATGTAGCTCAGCTGGTTAGAGCACAGGATTCATAATCCTGGGGTCGAGGGTTCAAGTCCCTCTTTCACCACCAATAAAGACGCCCCTTTCGAGAGATTGGGGCGTTTTGCATTGTGAGCCGTGGCACACTGGTGGCACACTTGAAAATAAAAACCACACAATTCCCCCGCCTTTTTTCATACCCAGAAAACCGCCTTATTGTTGGCGAAATAGACCCATTTTTATTTTAAGTTGTGCCATAGGTGTGCCATATAAATTTAATGTTTAATTAAAAACATATAAAACATACACTTATAAATAAACAACGATTGATTAATTATCTTGTGTTGCTATTTATTGCCCATTGTTTTACACTATTCCTAGTTACTTAAAGGGGTGTATATGGCAACGATACAAAAGCGAGTTAGTGCGGACGGTTCAACCAGTTACAGGGTGCAAGTTAGATTAAAAGGCTTCGCACCAGAAACCGCCAGTTTTGAGCGTAAGACGGACGCGACACAGTGGGCGCAAACAACCGAGTCTAATATGAGAGCTGGCCGCCACTTTGGAGCTAGTAAACGCCACACCTTCAAAGACCTTGCGAGAGAGTACGAAACCACCGCCAAAGACAAAGTTAAACTAGCTTACTGGGCTGGCGTATTTGGCGACAATTCACTAGACACCATTACACCCGCAAGGATAGGTAAGCAACGCGACAAGCTATTAAGCGAAGACACGCAAAACTTCACCACACCCGCGACAGGCGACCCATTCAAAGACGCTGGGCGCGTTAAAGCCAAGCGAACAGGTGCTACAGTTAATCGCTACATTGCAAGCCTTTCATCAACGCTTAACTATGGCGTTAAGACATTGCAATGGATAGAGCGCAACCCCTGCGAGAAAATAACGAAGCCACAAGAAAGCAAAGGCCGTGTTAGGTTTTTATCTGACGATGAACGAGTTGCATTGTTAAAGGCTTGCGAACCACACAAAGATTTATATTTAGCCGTGGTGTTAGCCTTAACTACAGGCGCGAGACAAGCCGAAGTTATGACGCTGCGATATTCACAGATAGACTTCAATAGAAAAGTTATCACACTTCACGATACAAAGAACGGCGATAAACGCGCCCTTCCGCTAGTGGGTAGTGCTTTCACATTACTACAAGAACGTGCCAAGGTTAGAAGCTTAACAGATGATAGAATATTCCCACCTACTCGATTGGCGAAGAAGTCCGACTGTTTAGACTTACGTCAACCATGGGAGAAGGCGCTAAAAGCCGCGAATATATCAGACTTTCATTGGCATGATTTAAGACACACCGCCGCCAGTTATTTGGCGATGAGTGGTGTTAGCTTAGTAGAGATTAGCAAGATACTAGGCCATAGAACGATGCAAATGGTTTCCCGCTACTCGCACCTTAGCGAAGGCCATATTGTTGCTACTGGCGAGAAGTTAGCCGCTAGATTGGGTATTTAAAGCATAATTGTATTAAAGCAATAGGCAACGCGATATAAGCGTTGACTGTTATATATAGCTACACCTAGCCTGATGGGGCGAAAACTAGGCAACCTTAGCCTAGCTGGTGTGGCTTTATAATTAAGGGCGTAAAGGACGTATATGGCAATCGTACAAAATTGGGATAAGTGTTGTAGCTTGATGTGCTCTAACTCATTTAACTCCTATTTACCATGAATAATATACCTAAGCCTATACCGTCATCGGGCCTTTATCTTTATACAAATGCTGTTGATGATATAGCGATAGCACAAAAGTTTGATGACTCAGCAAAAGCCGCATTAATGCTTGAAATGGCAGCAGGAATCCGTGCAGGGGAACTTATAGTAAGAAAGCCCGATACATCTGGTCCATTTCCAATAATATCCCCTAGCATGAAAAATGTTTCTTCATTGGTAACTATTGTTGATGTAAATAGTTGGCTTAATAGGAAAGGTTACCAATACGAGTGGGAGCTAAGTAGGCCGACTATTAAAGTTACACCGCAACCATTAATACCTGGTACGCAGGTGAACAGTGATGATAGTAATGGTGATGATACTGAACCGAAACGGCACAATAGACTTTATGGAGAGATATTGGAGATTGAAAGTTATAAAACGATAGGACAACCAGCTATTCGAAAAATACTAGTAACCTATATCGGTAAAGATGGAAGTTGCATTAAATCACTTAGTGATGATTCTATTAGCTGGATAGATTGGCAAGGCAATAAACAAGTTACTACTAATAATAGTTTGGGGACATGGCTTAGACGCAAAAAAAGACATAAAGCGGACATGAGGCAGACATTAAAGGCATAAAAGTCATGACAAAAAGTTAATTAAATCAACAGATTAATCTACAAATCAGAGCGAAGCCCAAAAGAAAAGGTTAGCCATAAACGATTTAAAAGGTTAATCAAAATGCAAACTAATACAGCAGTAAACGCCGCAATCAATACGGTTTATCAACCAATTGAACAGCGCCCTGTCTATATGACGGTTGAACAGTTCAGCGAACGTAATCCAGCCTTTACACCTTCATCACTTCGCAATCTAATTTTTAAAGCTAACAAGCGACAATCCAGCCGTGACGTTATTGCGGGCAATGGATTATTAGAAGCTGGCGCTATTATTCGGATTGGCCGCAAGGTGCTAATCAATGAGTCTAAATTCTACGCTTGGATTGAAGCACAAAACGGCTTGGTGGCTTAATCATGGCAAATCTAAAACCTATGGTTAGCTGGATTGAACCAACCGTTATCAATATCCCAGATGATATGCGTAAGCTTCTTGCTGAGGTGGGTGAGTTATGGTAATTACCCTTTCTCAATGGCTGGAAGTTGTAAGGCCAGAAGGTCGCGGCTATACATTTAGTATGGACTCAAATAGCCATGGCCCTGATGAAGCTGTCCGTAAAACTTGTAAGAAAAAACAAGAATTATTTAACACTGCTGCGGAAGCAGAGCCATTAATCAAGGCTGCTAATGCTAGAAGTGATAATGTTTTTATAACGCTAGCTAAATTTCAAGACCAAAGTCCTGCTAGAAAAGCTGCGTTCGCTGATTCCTTTAAATCATTATGGATTGACGTAGACTGCGGCCCTGAAAAGCATTATCAAACTAAAGACCAAGCTATAGCAGCGGCTAAATCATTCTGTGTTGCCTGTAAGTTTCCAAAACCTTCAATGATTATTGACAGTGGAGGCGGCATCCATCTTTACTGGTGCTTTGATACAGTTATTGATGTTTCTGAGTGGGTTCTACTATCCAATGATTTAAAAAAACTCTGTGAAATTAGTGGTTTTGGTATTGACCCTTCTGTAATGGGGGATGCTGCAAGAATAATGCGTGTGCCTGGCTCATTCAACTTCAAAGACCCTAATGACATAAAGTCGGTTCAAATTATATTTCCCAAAACCGTTGAATTTAAACTCTACAGCGCTAATCACCTTCATGCGCTAATAAGGTCAGCACTGCCAAAACAAAAACTGCTGTCCCCATTGCAACTCGTCCCCGCTCCAATCCAAGCAGATAAGTTTAAGTTGCCCACACTGATGCCTGAGGGTGGTCGTAACACAACCTTGTTGCGTTTAGCTGGCTTACTTAGAGGGCAAGGCATGATACAGACTGACATCGAGCAGCGGCTGCTTCATGAAAACTTAACCCGATGCATCCCAGCGCTTGAGGAAGACGAGGTAATTTCAGTTGCTAGGCGATATGCAGTAGATAGCTATGTAATTATATCAAATGATACTTCTATGTCCGACATTATTGATGGCAACCATAGCCTTATTCAAGAAGTACAACATCCAGTTGCAGATTTGAATGCTAAATTTGCTTGGGACTTCGGGGAGATGAACCTATATAACATTGCCTCAGGAGCTTACGTACTCAAAGACCGTTTTATAACCCAATATGCAAACCGAATGCTTGATGTAGGCACTACAGACCGACCTAAACTCGCTCAACTTGGCACTGCATGGTTTACTCACCCATTAAGAAGAAGTACACCCAGAGTTATATTGGCGCCGGGTCAGCCAGAGACGCTACTGGATGAGTCTATCAACTCTTGGCGCGGGTTTGTCTGCGAACCAGTAAAAGGCGATGTTAAGCCGTTCATTAAACTTTTAAAACGTCTAATTCCTAACATTGATGAAAGGCGTTATGTGCTAAGTTGGTTAGCTGCGCTTATTCAAAATCCCGCGCAAAAATTCAATGTGGCTTTAGTTATCTGGTCGCGCCAACAAGGTACGGGTAAGTCGTTGCTGGTAGAAACAGTAGGCAACCTATTTGATGAACGTCATTTTGAGGTGGTTGGCCAGGAGGTGTTTAACGATGGCTTTACTGACTGGCAGGCACATAAGGTCATGGTGGTGTGTGATGAAGTGAGTAGTACAGATAAGCGTGCAGTATCTGACAGAATTAAGGGCTGGATTACCGCTTCAAAAAATAACATAAATACTAAAAATGCCCCTAAATTCAGGCAGCCTAACTTAATTAAATATGTGTTTTTATCCAATCATGCTGATGCGGTTTATTTGGATGAAACTGATAGGCGCTTTTACGTGGTTGAGGCTAGCTCCGACAGACTTCCTAAGGAAGAGAGTTTGGAATTTGTTCAATGGCGTGATGGGTCAGGAAAATCCGCCCTACTTCATTACTTACTGAATATTAATTCCAAAGATTTCAACCCAACAGCGCCTGCGCCAGAAAGCACTTCTAAGGCAGCTATGGTAGAAGATAACAAATCGGATCTTGAACGTTGGATGGATGCCATGGTTGAAGAGTTACTCCATAGGCAGAAGTTTTTGATTAGTTCTGAAGCTCTAGCAATGCGCTATAAATATGACACAGACCACTCGTGCTCATCTAAAACCATTACAACTGCATTAAGGCTTCGAGGCATTACACGACTTAATAAACAAGCAAGGATGCCGACTGGCAGTAAGAAGCGTTTGTTTGCCTTAAAGAATGTAGCCATATATGAAGCTATGACGGATGCGGAATTGGGGGCTGCGTTCTCTGGGCAGATGATGCCTCACGTTGCGCAGATGGTAGATCACATAAAAATCAGCTGAAACCATTGGTACATATAGCTTTGCTCACATAACTCACATAAAACGTATTTCATAATTTGCTGAGTGTTGTGGGGGTGTTATTAGTAGTTACCTAGAATGGATTGAATAAAAACTATATTAATTTAAACAAGTGAGTAACTGAGGAACTGAGGAAAGAAACCCCAGAACCCCCTTAGCTATTAGCTCTCCAGCATCTGCATCTTGCCTCACATGCGCTGTATGGATATTACGATGTGAGGAAAAATGAAGGAGTATTAACATGAGTACAAGTAAATGCCGTAAAACTTACGAAAAAATGAAAACAAAGCGCCTTGAATATCCTTTTGAGCATAGTGGTTACAAGTTAAAAGAAGTGGCCACACAATTTGAAAGTGGTAAGGATGATGTTAGGCGCATTGCCAAATTTAAAAATGGAAAAGGCACTAAGCATGACTTAAGGTCGTGTACTTCAGAGGACATTTATATCTATCTTAGGAAAACTCCTGAACTTATTGCTTGGTATTTAGGCTTTCACGTCTTGTACGGAATTGATGGCCTAAAGGGGGATGGTGTGCCACCTACAAAAATAAATTACTTAAAAGAATATTACTCACCAATGATAGAGCGCATTGTGGATGATTGTGACCGAGTGAGTGACCTGATACGCACTAACATTAATCATGAATATGAAAACTTCAAACACGGTGAATCTGATGTATTTGAATTATTGAGTAAAGCATTAGATGTCACAGACAGAATTCTTTCTGAAGCAGGACACTCTAGGTTTTAAAATATTTCATAGGTAACCGTTTTAAATAAAAACTCATGCCCGTTCGACCCCCTACAGCCAGTGTAATTAGCGAAGTTCACGAAGTTTAAGGAGTAAAGTATGCCCTTACAAAGCGTAATAAAAGGTGCTAAGAAGTGCACTGCATTA
>Ga0209284_10002955_pt1 | contig 21906 bp, 14 predicted proteins | sample FRY03_FD_187211 | JGI IMG/M metagenome (GOLD analysis project Ga0209284, IMG submission 187211) | Freshwater microbial communities from Lake Fryxell liftoff mats and glacier meltwater in Antarctica - FRY-03 (SPAdes) (version 2) | ecosystem: Environmental > Aquatic > Freshwater > Ice > Glacier...
AAGACGAACCTGAACTGTTGTTCAGGTCATCTGCGGTTTCTTGCCACTCCCAAACATTTCCGCCGAGTCCCATGATCCCAAACGGGCTCAAACCGCCGGCCAAGGTGATGTCAGCAGGACCCTGCCCGAAGGTCTGGTTATAAACCGCTGTGTTTGTGGCAGTCCCGCTGGCAACGGCGGTTGGCGCGATATTGCTCCCGTTGGGGAAGTCGAAATACGTACTGCTGACGGGGTTGTAATACGCTGCCTTGTACCACTCGTCAATGCTCGGCAAAACGTAGGTCGCAAGACTATTCCGGAATGGGTTGGCCGCGTCGTAGCCCGCGTCGCCCGGAGACCACAACGCAATGTTGTCGTTCACGCCGCCTGTCGTGAACTTGTACGCCGCCACGCCCAGCGTGCTCGTGTTCAGCCAATTCACAAAACGCGCCGCTTCGTTCCATGAAACGTTCGTTGCGGGCTTGTTAACGCCACGTGTGTCTTTCGTAATCACGAGACTGTTGGCGGTACCAAAGTTTGCGTTGTACTTTGTGATCATGTCCTCGCTGACTTCGTACGTCCCAAGCTGGTACGTATAGCTCACCGCGCCCGCAGGATTCGGGCTACCCGTCGTGTCAGCCGCATTCCCCGGGCTGCCAATCGTTGTGAAGTCCATGTTAAACGCGTTTGACCCGGTGCCAAACGCGATGATACCTGCAGAAACCGAATCGCTCGCCGAAATCGCGGTCATCACCAGACTGGTGATCACCGTGCAGGTCCTGAAAAGTGCTCGCAACCTGATCATATTTCTTTGCGTTCAAAAAAAACTTCTGTGTCCAGACAAGGCGGATCACCAGATCCAAGGAGAAACCCAACTGAACAATACCGCAAACTACCCGCCCCCCCCCCGTCAGTTGCAATCACCCTTGATTGAGAAATGTCCAATTCTCTTCAAAAATTCCCGACGCTCGGTTGAGGTCAACAACGCATCAAAGAACGCATCAAAGGGGTCAGGTCCAACAGTGTTCGGCATGGATGTTGTTTGAGGTTCGGGTCAATTCCCAGTTCAAAAAAATGTAAATCTTTGGCACGATTCATGCGCATGTGACCCTCTGGTGACTTCCGTCTGCCAGAGTGACATTGCGAGCTGCGATTGTGGCAAAGCATGCCAGACAATCTGATGAACGACTTCATGGTGATGCAGCAATCGTTGCAGAGTCGCGCGACGCTGCGCGGGCTGACGACGCGTCGCCCAACGATGCGAATGCCAAAGCGCGTCGCGGGCGGAAACCAAAGCCGATGGCACGCACGGTGGAGTCCGATCGCTGTTATCTGATGGATCGCGGTTACGCAAAGTTGCTGCTCTGGAATGTGATCCATGCCGCCGAAAGCAGTTAAGCACCCATTGGTAAGTTTTGGGGCATAACAATCGATTGCGCAAACAGTATCCGGAGACTGACGTCTCGCGGCTCGCCGAGTTCCAGGCGAGCGGGGGACGTTAGTCTACTGCTGTAAAGGTCTTGTGGCGTTGTGTTTGCTGGCGGCTTGACTGGCCTTGGAGGCGAGGTTGGTACGTTTTTTCTTTGCTGGCACTCCGAATAGCAGGCGATGGACTGACGTGTGAGTGCGTTGGCGGTTTGTATGAGTCGAATTGTGCACGGACTGAGTACTGCAACAACGTGGCCTTGGGTGTTGTTCCGATGAGATGCGACAACCCGAACACCTCAGTGACCTGCTGGAACATTTGTTCGATCCCCCAGCGCTGCCGATTGACCCACAGCAAATCCGGTGTGTTTCACTTCGTTCGCTTCACCGTCGGATTCCCCATGCATCGTAGTCGCCATGTTCGTATCCCAGTCCAGTGCGACCAGAGCCCGACCTCCGATCAGTCCGCCTTTTGTTCCTCGCAACGGCTTGAGTCATCGAGCAACCTTCTTGATCGCCTTCCCGTCATAGATCACGATGCGAAACGCCTGCAGAGATTGCGGACGCTTCCACAATTGTTAGTGCTCGCTGCAGCATCGTCTGCAGGAACGTACTGGTCGCACCCGCTCCCGATTGATGAATTCCCTCAATCGCTCGCTTTTCGCTTTCACTAGTTCGTCTGGCCCAGTCAGCAATTCTCTGAACGCGCGGATCAAATTTGTTCAGTTGCCCCAGTGCGACCGTCGCTTCCCGTTCGATCAGCTTTTGCTCCCGGCTCCGTCGCTTGAGATCAGCTTCAACCTCCCATCGCAGCTTCAGGGCAGTGTCGCTCCTGAAAGTTCCTTCGAAATATCGTGCCTGGTCAAGTCTATTTCCCACTGAGACAAGTTGTTCATCGCTTAGCTCCAACCCATCAATTTTTAGCTTTCGCAACATCTCTGAAAGTACAACTGCGTCCTCGTCGTTTATCAGGTGACGACGTGTCACCAGTTTGCCCGAGTCTTCGTCGTGGTCGAGGTATGGTTCACCGATCTTCCGAAGATGTTCAATGATGTTTGATAATGGCAATTGGTCCGGGCAACTCGACGTGCATCGCACAAGGCTCATCTCGGCGGAGTGAAATGGCTCTATTGTCGGCATTTGATTGGCCAGCAGTCCATCCCAGCCGCTGACGCTCAGCAAAGACCACTGACCGACCGTCAGCCCGTTCCAGTTGAGGGCCGTGGTCGCCGGTCGGTAGCCAGAAGGAGCACATGACGATCACAGTGACCCGAATTCCGGACTTTCGCCGGGCCGCTGGTGCAATGGGTGCCTGATGGATAACAATAATCCGTCTTTCACCTCATTCCTTGTGGATACCCGGTACCATCTGAATCCATGACGCCACCTGCCCCACGTTCCAATAAAATTCTGATTCGTCCACATCATCAAACGTCCGCCCTGCGCATGAGGCTTGGTATTTTAGTGAGCGGCATGGCGTTAGCCGCCATTAAATGTCTGAAAAATACAGAGAAAAAAACCGCAGCTAGCGCCTCGCGGCTCATAAACATGACTGAATCAACTCATCACATGCTCACTGACCGTTTTTTGAAGCATAGCTTTCGGCTGGTCATCTGGGTGACAGCTCTTCTTCTGTTCGCATCCAGTCAGGCGCAGGCCTGGGGACGGCACCCGATCTCAATCACCGAAGCCAGTATGTTTGTGACTCGAACGAAGGCGATCGTGCGGATCCAGATGTTTGCCGAAGATCTGATTCTCTTTCAGGGCCTTGAGCCGGACGATAAGGATCGCATCGTTCCGGATGACTTAAGGCGAGGCCTCGAACAGCATAAAGCTTTTCTGCTCGAAAAGTTTTCCGTCCGCGATGTGGACGGCAACCTGCTGCAGGGTCAGATCACCGACCTGAAGGGCTTTGAAATTCCGCCTGATGGCATTCCGGCCACGGAGATGATGCAGCACACGGCGACTTACGAGTTGGAATATCCGTTTGCAATGCCACCAGAATTTTTGACCGTGCAACAGGACATCAGTGATCCGAATTTTATCGTGCCGGGCGAAATGAGCCTGAACGTTCATCAGGCCGGAACCGCGCTGAACTACACAGAACGACTTCAACCAGGCGGGTCCACAACGATCCGCTTTGACTGGCTGCAGACACTTTCTGAAGACGCCTCCGACACTGAATGGGAGACATGGTTTGAAAAGCAGCGTGAGGCCACTCTGGGCATCACAAGCTACAGCAGCGTTTATTCGTTTATCTACATTGAGCCGACTGAAGTTCGGCATGAGATCCTGATCCCCCTTGCAACGCTGGCAACAATTCTTCCGATGCAACATGCGGATCCGGCTTTTGTGGATGTCGCCGAACAGGAGGCTGTGCGAGCTTCCATTCGAAAATGGCTGCTTAATGAAAATCCGGTGCTGATCAACGGCAGCCGAGTCCTTCCGGAATTCAGTCGGATCGATTTCTACTCCCTGAGTCTTTCTGATTTTGCAGCTCAGGCAGCCGCTCAGAAGGTCAGCATGGCAAGTGGACGAGTAGGCATTATCATGACGTATCGAACTCCGGCTGATGCGGTTCGTGATGTGTCTCTCAGCTGGAACACATTTTATTCCACGATGACCAAAGTTCCGGCAGTTGCGATTGCGTATCCGGATAAAATGAGCCGCTTTGAGTTCTCACGATTCAACAAAGCCGCCGACAATGAACTCAAGTGGTCCTGCGCTCCGGCCGATCTGCCGTCCCCAGTAGAAGCGATGGAAGCACACTACCCGCCGAAGCCGACGATGCGGATTCCGTGGGGCAGCATTGTGGCCATGACGCTGGCCGGCTGTTGCGCCTGGATTGCAAAACCGCTCATCCGACTTTCTTTGATCAGCGCATTTCTGATCGGAGCCATGCTGGTCTGGTACCCTCTGTCCGTTCAGATCAATCATCCGTGGCAGCAGCCATCGGAACAGAGTGATCAAAACGCTGGCTCGATTTTTCAATCGCTCCATCAGGGCATTTATCGGGCTCTGGATTTTGGCAGCGAAGAACGAGTCTACGATGTGCTGGCCACGTGCGTCGACGGCAACCTCCTGGAGGATTTGTATCTGCAACTGCGTCAAAGCCTGGAACTGAAAGAGCAGGGCGGGGCGGTCGCGCGAATCCGCAACATCGCCTATGACGAAGGAGATCTTATCGACCGCGAGGTTTCAAAAACTGACTGGCCCGGATTTCAATATCGCTCCACCTGGACCGTCGCAGGAACCGTAGAGCACTGGGGTCATGTGCACGAACGACAGAATCAGTTTGAAGCAGTCTTCACGATTGAACCGCGAGACGGCAACTGGAAACTGACGCGCATGGACATTACCAATCAAACCCAAAAATCTGCCCGCACCACGCTCAGAAAATTCTGATCACAGCGACGTCCTGACCCCAGCTCTACTCGCCGACCTGATCTGAGGTTTCTTATCGCACCACGAAATGACAGTGTTTGGCTCCGGCAGACGACACGTTATACTTGACCGTGCCGCTGCGACGTATTTGTCCTGCTGACCGGTCCTGCTTCCATGCCCCATTCCCAGCTGCCGACAAGCCAGAAGGTCCACGAACCATGAACGTTCAGGACATTTTCAGGTACAAACTGCTTCTCTGCCTGATCTTCTGCGCAGGTTCCGGGTCGGCGGTTGCTCAGGAGGGCGCGGCTGTTGATAGGCCATCGGCGTTGACGCTTGAGCAGCTCAAAACGGAGGGTTCCCTGCGGTCGCGTTATCTGCAACATCGCGAGCCTGCGTCAGGGGTTGCGGAGAACTCGTCAAAAGATAGTATAGCTTCCTTCACGCTGTCCATTGAACCCGTGCTGAAGGCGGCTTGTGTGCAGTGTCATGGGCCGGATCATGTGGAAGGCAATATCCGAATCGACACGTTGAATCCTGACCTCGCAAATGGCCCGGATGCCAGCTGGTGGCTGGAAGTCCAGGCGGTGCTGAGCAACGGTGAAATGCCTCCGCCCGATGCGAAGGAACTCAATGACAGCGATCGCGGCAAAGTTGTGGATTGGCTGGCGGACGAAATCCAGAGAGCCTCAAAAGTGCGACGTGCAACCGGAGGACATTCGTCGTTTCGTCGGATGACTCGATACGAATACAACTATGCTCTGCAGGACCTGCTGGGCGTGCCGTGGAATTTTGCAAAGGATCTGCCACCGGAATCACACTCCGACGATGGCTTCCAGAACAGTTCCGAGTTGCTCCATATGTCCGTCGGGCAGCTGGAATCGTATCGCCAGATCGCTCTCAACGCGCTGCGACGAGTGACCGTGCGAGGCGAACAGCCTGCGATGATTCACTGGGGCATTTCCATGGAAGAAGCGGCTGATCGGGAATGGCCAAAGCAGCAGCAGGAGCTTGAAAAAATCAAAGAGCAGTTCAAGGATGATCCGGCCAAACTGCAACAGGAAGTGGATCGGCTGACGGTCAGTTTCAAACAGCCCCACGATCGGCCGTATTACCGAGAGCTGTCGAGCGGCGACACCGTTCGTGCGGCCTGGGACTATGGCGGAGCGACGTTTGCCTTTGACCCCGAGGGCGCAGTGCCGAAGTTTCCGGATTCCTTCGACCATGTAGCCGTCATCCCGTCGGGACACAACCAGGAACTCACGGTTGAACTCGGTGACACGATCCCCGACGAAGGAATTCTGCGAGTTCGTGTGCGGGCGTCGAAAGAGGCGTCGGAGGAGACTCGAATTCCCAGCCTGCAGCTGGAGTTTGGTTTTCAAGCCAGCAATGAAGGCCGTGCCGAGATTCGTGTGAGCACCATGGATACTCCGATCACCGCCACATCGGATGCTCCGGCGATCTATCAGTGGGATGTGCCTCTGGGTGAAATCTATCCTCGGAACGCATTTCGCCACGTTTCGAAGATGGGAGACCTGCCAAGTCCTTCCGAATACATTCGCTTCATCAACAGTTCTGCCCCGGAGGGCGGACACGGTGCGATTCAGATCGATTACGTGCAGATCGTGGCTCCTTTTTATGACGAATGGCCTCCCCGGTCTCACACGCAGATTTTCGTTGACAGCGAAAATCGCGCCGACGAAGCTGTGTATACCAAAGAAGTGCTGACGCAGTTTATGACGCGTGCCTGGAGACGCGAACTGAGCGACGACGAGATCCAGCAGAAGCGGAAACTGTTTCACTCGATCCGTGGCCAGTGCGACAGCTTTGAAGACGCAATGGTGGAGGTCCTTGCGACCGTGTTGTCGTCGCCGAAATTCCTGTATGTCGTGCGGGAGGACGCAGAGACTGATGCCGCAGCAGATGCGGCCCCGTCTCCGACTCGCCTGACGCCAGACGAACTCGCCACGCGCTTGTCGTTGTTCCTGTGGTGCAGCATTCCCGATGACACGTTAAGAATGCATGCATCCAGTGGAAAACTTGCCGAGCCTGGGATCCTCCGCCAGGAAGTCGATCGCATGCTGCAGGATCCCCGAGCAGAGCGGTTTACCGAGCAGTTCATCCATCAATGGCTCGACATGCAGCTGCTGGATTTTTTGACTCTGAAGGACGCGGATCCGGAGCTCAAGGAGTCCATGCAGAAAGAACCTGTCGCGTTCTTTCATGAAGTACTGCGACACAACGAAAGCGTCCTGAATTTTATTCATGCGGATTACATGATGGCCGACGAACGTCTGGCCCTGCATTGTGGGGTGCAGGAGGTACGAGGCAACAATTTCCGGCGCGTCGGGCTCGACGCAAATCCGCATCGCGGAGGCTTGTTGACTCAGTCGGGTTTGATGGCCATGAATTCCAACGGCACGGATTCTCATCCGCTGAAACGTGGCGTCTGGCTGCTCCGTAGTGTGCTCAACGACCCGCCACCTCCGCCGCCGGCCGCTGTTCCGGTGATAGATCTGGCGGATCCGGAAATTGCGAAGTTGACACTGAAACAGCGAATTGAGAACCATCGCAATCATGCCGCCTGTTTTTCCTGCCATTCCAAAATCGATCCGTGGGGAATCGCCTTCGAAAATTATGATGCGCTCGGTCGCTGGCGGGACGAGGTAAACGGGACGGCTGTCGATGCTTCCAGCCTGCTGTTCAACCAGCAGCAGCTGAAAGGCGCAGACGGGGTCAAACGATTCCTGCTGCAAAATCGGCAGGACCAGTTCGTGCGTGCGATGGTACATAAACTTGTGACCTTTGCTCTTGGACGCCCGTTGACCTTCAGCGATCATGCGGACATCGAAAGCATCACCGCAGAAGTTCGGCAACAGGGCGACGGGCTGGCCACAATGCTCAACCGCATCGTGGCGAGTGATTTGTTTCAGGCAAAGTAATGGACTTGTAGGGTGGGACCAGCGGAGCGCCGGCCTACCCTGCCGACGCTCGCTAATTTTGGTTGTCGCTCACCGGTTTTAAAAAAGGGTCTTTCAAAGATGAACCTCAACTCACTGGATCGTCGTCGGTTTCTTCGTGGAACAGGTGTGGCTCTGGCTTTGCCGTTGTTCGAATGTGTGGCCTCGTCGAGGCTTCGGGCCAGCGAGGACATAAATGCGGTGAAGCGACTGGCATGTATTTATTTTCCCGACGGTGTCGGTATGCCGTTGCCGGAAGACCCGGCTTATAAAGACTGGTCGTGGTTTCCCCATGGAAACGGCGTTGAGTTCACGTTCTCAAAATGCGCTGAGCCGTTTGAGCCTCTGCGGAAAGAGTTATCGATTCTGTCTGGATTTTCGCATCCGGCCAGTCGCAAAGTCCACGGACATTGCAATGCCGATCAGTTTCTGACGGCTGCAGCGACGGCCACAGGCGGGCCGTACCAGAATACGATCTCGCTGGATCAGGTTTATGCCTCACATGTCGGCGATCAAACTCGCTTCTCATCGCTTGTAATGTCGACCGACGGCGGCACCGGTACGCCCCGCGGCGCACAGACGCTTTCGTTTGATCACCACGGCCGTGCGATCCCCGCAGAGAATCGCCCGAAGCGCGTCTTCGATATGCTGTTTATCAGCAGTGATGAAGATGCCGCACGTCGGCTGGCGCTCAACAAGAGCGCTCTCGACGATCTGATGGAAGACGCCGCGTCACTGCGCAGGAAGCTGAATTTATCGGATCAGCGAAGTCTGGATGAGTACCTGGAATCGGTTCGCGAAGCGGAACGCCGTGTGGAAAAAGCACACCAGTGGATTAACACTCCGCTGCCGGTTGTGAAAGCCGATCATTTAAAACTGGACATCACCCCGGACGAACCTCGCGCCTATGTTCAGACGATGTTTGAACTGATGTATCTGGCTTTCAAGACGGATTCGACTCGAGTCGCAACGTATCAGATTGGTCGAGAAAATGGATTTGGGATCAGCGACCATCTGGCCAAAGCCGTCGGCTTCAGTCTGGCTCATTCGCTGACTCACGAAACCAAAACTCCTGACGGCTGGGAACGGCTGGGGATTTACTGTCGTTTTCTAAACGAAGAATTTGCTCGATTCGCAACCCGCCTTCAGCAGACCCCGGAACCTGCTGGAAAAGGCAGCATGCTCGACAATTCCCTGCTACTTTTCGGATCCGCCTCGAGCGCCTTTCACCTGTCCCGCAACTATCCACTGGTTCTGGCCGGGGGACAGAACATGGGCTTTCGTCACGGCCAGTATCTCAACAACGCCGGAGCCAATCCCCAGGGCGGCGCCTGGGACGGCGGCAGGGAACCCTGGCAGCTCGAAGTCGCTAAAGAAGACAAACCCCTGTCCAACGTCTTCGCCACCATGCTGCGGCAACTCGACGTCCCCACGGAACAGTTTGCGGACAGCGATGGCCTGGTCAAGGATCTGCTGACCGATCACGCGTGACGTTGTCCGAGGATCTGAGTTAAAACGCGAAGCGGTGCAGCTCCCTGCAGTACCTCCTGCTTCGGTTTTCGGTTCCTGCCACCTTTTGTCGCTGCCGCCTACAAGGTAATCCGTCTTCGCTCGATTCACGCTGCCAAGTTAGTCGGCCGCCACGTCCGCTTTATTGGCAAGTGCCAGCCAAAACGGATTGTTGTGGGCACGTCCGATTGTCGCCCCGTGCCAGCTTGCCTGGCATGAGCGGGAGTTTTGTGGTTAGGCAAAGGGAACAAACACCAGGCCGCCCCGGTTGGCTCGTCCAACCGGAACGGAAAGTTTTTGCAAGATGCAACATGAGGAACGCAGCGAAACTTGGCTTCCTGCCAGGCGAGCTGGGCAGGCGAGCTGGGCAGGCGAGCTGGTTTTCTCGGGCGCGTGTGCTAACTTCAAAACTTTCGCTCATGTCGGGCAAGCCAACATGGGGCGGGGAGCGATCGCGTCAAAAGGCCCCTCGCGAAAGTCTGTCGATCCATCAGGCTTCCGTCGGCCTCGTGCCGGCGGAGCCGTAACTGATAGCTACCAGCCGAAATAAAGCCCCTCTCGAGGTCTCCGTCCGGCTTGCCCGGGCGGAACCAGCGATCGAACGGCGTGGCCAATAGATACTCCCCATTCGTAGCTTCCGCCCGGATGAACCGGACGGAGAGCTGAGGTCAGCAGGTTGTTTCTATAGCTGCCAGTTGTTCCTCCCGCCGGCACAAGGTCCAATGGCGTGGACTTAAGCATTTTGTGGTGTGATTTCCTGAACCAGCTTCTTTTTCTTTCGGCATCTGTGGCTGGGTCTTGGCTCTTTCATTTTTGGGTACTTGGTGTGTCCCCGTTTGATGGCGCGAGCCTCGTTGCGACCGGGACGATTTCGCACAAAGTGTGATGCGGTCGAATGGATCAGCCACGCGAGATCATCGATCGTCTCCCTTTCGTCGTGGAACTCCAGCCAAACGTCGCGAGCCGAACTGAAACTGATCTCTCGCGGATGCACTTCCAGCACCGCAGCAGTATCACACATCAGAACCCGCACAAGATTGTAACCTAGAACGGCTACCGCGATTTCGCGGTCCAGATTCTCGGGAATCAGGCAACGAAGTTCGCACATCCCCATGCTCGATTTATACGACCGGATATCGACCTCCACATCCCACCTCAAACCGTACAGTTCCGCAATATCCTCGGCACTAAAACGCTGTCGGTCGGTCAGTGTTGTGACAATCGTGATCGGGGATGCACAACCTGCCACTCGATAGCGAATGATGCGATACAGAATTCGCTTCGGCAGCGCTTTCCACTCCTGGCGTGTGAAGCGGGATGAGTCGAACTCCGGTTTCTGCAGTTCAACGATCACATCTTCGAGTTGACAGAAAAAGGGCAGGAGCCAAAAAGGTTGACTGAGTAATTTGGTCTTGATGGATCAGAACTTCAAAAGGAGACCAGAATGCCGCGACCACCACGTGCCTCTGTTGCAGGACCTCTTTGACCATGCTTTAGATCGTGGTCATCAGCGAGACGCGATTCTTCGCAAGGATGGCGACTATGAAGCATTCGAGCGGATCTTGAACGAAGGACTACAGAAGTTCCCAGTTGACTGAACGCAATGCTTTGGCCGGAGGGTTAGCGGAAAAAGCGGAGGACTGGAGGTTCGGAGGGCTATTCAACTGGTTGGGTGGACACTGGGGGAGCAAGCTTGTCAAATGGCCGGTACTGCGTCTTCCTAATTAGCTCGAAAGGGTGAATCGGGTGGTGAGCGAAAAGGAGGCAGAGCAGTTGAAGCGAAGCATCGCAAGGGGCCAGCCTTTTGGTGATGCCGGTTGGGTCGAAACAACCGCACGTCAATACAACCTTGAATCCACACTACGAAAACGAGGCCGACCAAACAAGTTTACCCATGCCGCCAATTAGGCTCCTGACCCTTTTTCCGTCCTACATTGCCATCCGTGATATCCAGGCAGGCGAGGAAGTGACCATCAACTACAACGGCGATGCCAACTCAAAGGAATCGGTGTGGTTTGATGTGATTGAGAGTAAGGCCGAAGCTGCCCCAAAGTCAGCTAAAACCAAAGCCGTTGCTTTACCGCAAAAAGCCAGCCGGACAAAACCTGACACGCCTGCTGCCAAAAGCCGGAAGCCAACAACTGTTGCCACAAAGCATGCGCCAAAGAAAAACAACAAATCAAAGGCTTGAGTGGCGATCTGCTGCGACTCACGGAATACCGAACAATTTCGTCTTCAAACGCGGTTTCATTTCCCATACGCCACCGGGCGTAGCTCAACCACCGGGCTTCTTGAACAAAGTCCCTGAGCTTCGGCTCGACTGACTTATTACGGCACAAACCCACTCCGCTCAACAATCAATCTTCGGCCACGCCGTTCGTACGCACTCGCGAAGTCAAAGCTTTTTGTTATCCGACTCCGTTTGCAAAAAAAAAAGAGACATGCTGTTTACGAATAAGCAGAATGTCCCCTTTTCAGATGCAGGATCATCGCATTGAACACGGTGAGAAAGCAGGCTGGCTCGCTCCGATACCGCCGGAAGCGAAGCGTAAGAAAGTGCGTGAGAAGGAGACCGATCGTCGAGCGGGCAACAAGGGTTGTCTGCCGATGTCGCTGGATGATTATCTGGAATTGCTGGACTGGACCGGTCGTCAGTTCCGCACGGACAAGCATATCGCGATTCCAGCGGCGTGTGCTCCGATTCTGGATCGTGTGGATTGCAGCGAAGAAACGTGGTTCGATCTGGTGAAGAACTTCCGTAAGCGCTTCCGTAACGAGGCGGGATCTCTGCCATCTGTCCGCGCCTTCCGTTCCAAACGTCGAGCGCGCCGGGCTCAAGCCGCAACTGCCGGAGTCAGAACTGCAAAAACGGTTTCGAAAGAACTGTCTTTCAGTTTGCTGGAGCAAACCAGGTGGGTGGCACAATTGATTCCGCACAACTGTTTCCAATGTTTGCAGAATCAAAATAGGTGGGTGGCACTAATGACGTGAAACAATGAGCTGCGTCCGCTGCGTCCCCTGAGATTGACAACTTCTATCGTTTCTTCGTTTCCTAAGATTGACAACTTCTAGTTTTCCAGATACCCTAGTAACCATGCTCCAACGCTCCAACGCTCCAACGCTCCAACGCTCCAACGCTCCAACGCTTGCGAGAGGGGAATTCTGTGCGAGGAACCCGAGTTTGCCATAGAAGTTCGGAGGCGGTTATGCAGATTCAGCGAAGTACGCTGTCGATTGTTGATCCGGACGCCGCAGAAATACCAAATTCGAGGCCGCCGCCGCAGCTTTGGTTTTAGGTCGCAAGCGCGTCGCCGGTGGGGGTCGGATTGACTCTGTAGCACTCCACTCCACTTCGCACGGCAAAAAAACATGTCTGAAACGAACCCAAAGAATTTGCGTTTGTGCGTCGCAAACGCCTTATGATCCGGAAGTGCGAATTGAGGAGTCCAGAAATGACAAGAACGATGATGGTTGGGTCTGTTGTCTTATGCTGCGTGTTATCGATTCTTGAATACACCCCAGACTGGAATCGGACACAGATCCCTGAGACAACACAACATCAAATGTATGGAGGCGGATACAAAACCTGTTCGATTGGTGCTGGTGTTTGCACGGCGTGCGCTACTCATACGACGTGCGCTCCAAATGGAGCAGGAACTGCATGCACTTCGGCAGGCGGGACGGATGGCTGCGCTACGGCTGGTGGGAGAAATGATTGCATCAGCGGTGGAAGCGGATGCTATCCGAATATGGGCGGGATTGCGTGTGGTGGACCTCGCGAACCAGTCTGCATGCCCAGTGCGTTCGGAACAAATGCGGGCGGAGGTATGTCAATAACAGCATGTACATCGTCGTGCAATTTTGCGGCGGCAGGAGCAGCCTGCGACAACAACTGTATGCCATATCCATAACGATGGCGGCCTATGGCGGAGAGTTTCGACGTTCTCCGCCACTTGCCTTTGTAATGACAGGTCGGAATACCATTCGCTCTGTTCGTTACTTTACGCAATATGCCCACACTTTCCGGCAGAGGTGATCATGAATTGTTTAGTGGTCTTGTATTCAATTGTCAGTAGTTTTGCCGTTACTGCGGCAGAATCGGCGGTTTTTGCCTCCGACAACGCGGAAAACGATTCGATTACTGCGTCAGAAATTGAATCGCTGTTTTTCCAAAATCTTTACACTGCATCCACCCTCCGTGTGACGTGGGCGAAGCATGGCGGTCCGACTGAGGATTCCGCGCTTACTCAGAAATACTTGCTGGAGATGGCAAAGTCTGACTCCTCCGTCCAGCAAGAGTATATTCAAGGATTAGAAAACTCTATAGCGACTCCTCCAGAGAAACGATGCACTGCATTCTCCCAGGATTTCTTTACCGATCGACAAAATTTTCAGGTTAGATTCCAGCTTGACGACCGTGGAAGTTCCAGCCGCGTTGGCAATGACCCACCGGGAGGCAAATTCCCGGATTCGACGCCAACTCAGGAAACACTTCCAACGGATTTTGGCAAAATCTCCATTACTTCGTTTGGTCCTGCCACAAATGAGCAATTTCGACGATGGGACGGGCAACAACCTCGACCGGGGTATCATTCGGCAATCGTGTCCACGGAGAATATTGAATACACAAACGAATTGCCTCCGTTGGCAATGCCGAGCAAGTCCTGGGGCGTGCGTCCGTCGTGGATCGATCAGGCATTTGTCCCTGAATCTTTATCTTCTCGGGTGGTTGGCGAGATTATTGTCGATGGCACCGAGACGACTGTCTTGGAAAGAGTCCTAACCATTCCGGAAAGCACCCGTATCAGAACTTATCTTGCATACTGCGACTTGCAACGTGGCTCCATCCCGGTGCGAATCGAAGTGTACGAGAGTGGACCGATGACTGAGGGAACAGCGTCGTCGGCAACTCCAGTTCTACCACCAGTACAGTGGAAGCGACTGCTGTGGGACGGCGTGCTCGCACCAGACGAGGTGGCCTTCCCTCAATACGTGATTCGGGACATTCAGATTGAGGAATTCAGCCATACATGGTATCCGGTCAGTGGAACTGTCGATCAGTATTGCCCAAGCGGCAGAGATCGCTCATCTCCGCTCGTGATTTGCAATAGTTGGCGTTGGAAATGTTCCACAGTAGAAATCAACCCGGAATTAAACAAGAACCTTTTTTCACTCGAGTTTCCAATTGGCACGGTGTTTGTTGACCATACTCGTGGAGAAACCAGACTCGTTGGTGACTCCGAAGGGTACTCAGTTGCGATTATGGGCGGAATTAAGCCGCAGTCCGCATCCGATTCGCGGTATCAATGGATCAAGAGTGCTGGGTGGATTATGGTGGTGGCGGGATTCGTCTACGCCATCACAAATTATTGGAGGCGGCGATTCACTAAGTAAAAACGGCATGCATCCGTGAAGTTGGTGACCTTGAACATTGCAGGTTTTCGATGATTATCGGATAGATCAATTCTGCATCAAACGTTGGCATTGATGGAAGACGACGGGGAAAACGTGATGGAAAATTCTGCCGTATTGGTCGAGTCCTTACCTGGTTGTGGCGAATTCGCCGCTTACAGCATGCTGCGTCTTAATGGGCAGTCAGTTTCACTACCGGACGTTCGTAGCAGATTTCGCCAGAACGATGCAAACTTCGACCCAAGTCGTGTTTCAATCGCAGCGGTACGCAATGTCCTCGCGTCATTCGGTACGAAAACTGACGCAGTTCGTTACGGCGCTTCGGAAATCAACGACCTGAAAACGCCATTGATAATGTATTTTGCACCGGGGCGTTTTCCTGACTTGCCTAAACATACTGGTCACTTCATGACTGTCACTGCGGTCACAGGCAACACGTTGAGTGTTCTGGACTGGTCACAACCTGCGTCAGCACCCGATAAGACGTATCCGATTTCATTTTTTGATTCTGCATGGGACGGCGACGCTGTTGTATGTCGAAGAGACGAAACGAAATTGAGTACCATCGCGTGGTTGATGTTCACTGTGATATCGGCTGTTATCTGGATGATTCGACGGCGTGATCTGCGGCATGTCGAGGAGACTTTGAATACGCGACCTCCTGTTGCGCTCTTGCTTGTAGGCATCTTGTGTCTGTTTTGTGGTTGCACGAATTCCAAGCCCGACAGCACCGATGCCTCTGCGACGCTGAATTTCATACAGCCTGTCGCAAATCTAGGACGCATCGACAGCAAAGAGTTGATACACACCACGTTTGAGTTCCAGGTTCCGGAGGAATCTCCCCCGGTCCGGATAGTCGAGATTAAAACATCTTGTGGCTGCACGACTGCAGATTCCGGCATAATCAATAAAGTACTTGGCTCCGGATCAACCGATTCACTTAAATTCACAATTCGTCCTGGCGGCACCGCCGCGCAGTCACAAGTTGTGACTGCCGAAGTTGTCACTTTACCGGCGTCGGGCCGAGCGATGATACTTGCGATCCGATATCGCCCCGTTTCAAGAATTCAGGTGTCGGTCAGCGAATTGCGAATCGACTCAATACCGGGACTAGCGCAGGATCGCGAGTTCACCGTGACTTACCATCGCGCAGAAAATGAACCGCCTGTGAGCCTGAACCCTGAGAAATGCGATTGGGCTGGACTTGAATTTAGATCGCATTCCTACGATCAAAGCGAGATCAGCGATGGTGGCGTTAAGCTGGTAACCGACGAAACCCGGATTAAAGTTCGGCTACCTGCTGCTGCAAATACTCTTCGAAAGGATGCCAGGATTCAACTTGCTTTCGATCGAATTGTTCCCGTCTACCTTCCGGTTTCAATCCGCGTTGATTCGCCGGTAAAAATCCTCCTCGATAATCTGTTTGTCGGAAAGCTTAAGCCGAATGCAGAGTTTCACCGCATGCTGCCTTGGAAATCATGGTCGCCAGAATTTGGAATTTCCCGGATCGAAAGTCCCGAATCCATCGGTACGAAAATTGTTAACCACCGGATCGAAATCCAAGGGACTGCACCAGAATCGAGCGGTCGGTTTACAGAAACGATCCGCGTCCACTGCAGTCCGGAATCGTTACCCGTGATCGAAGTGATTGTATCCGGAATCGTAGAGCCATAACCATGATTAGCCGTTCAGATTCCGTACATGGCGTTCTAGCAGGCATCGTCGCCGGGTTTTGCTATCGCGTGTCCGGGCCAGAACTGCCACTGGGACCTCTTGCATGGGTTGGATTGTCGATTTGGGCGGCCTATGTGACAAATCCATCAATTTCGCCGTATTGGAAGGTCTGTTCTGCAGTGTTCACGCTTCTAGGCGTGATATCACGTTTCGCATGGTTATTTCAGGTTTTTCCCAGTCGCGGGGCGGTCACGGCCGGATTGCTTGTACTATGTATTTCGCTAGTCGCCATCAACGTGTTTGCCGCATATGTACTGCGAAAAATGACTGTGCGCGGATGCCCAATGGTTTTGTCGCTTCCGTTTGTGATCTGCGCAGGCGAAATCGCTGCAATAAGTATCTTTGCACACACGGGGCTTTCGCTTGATACCATCATGCTGCCCACAACACAGTGTGATACTCCGATTTTCCAGGTCGCGGATCTCGGTGGCCGGACGCTCGTCTCATGGGGCGCAAGCGCGATTGCTGGAATTCTGGTCAGCCTTTGGCAACGTCGCCCCTCGATCAACATCATGACTCAAAGGATCGATCGGACAGTTCAGGCAATATTGATACTTACACTGATCTACGGATTCGTTCGGCCATTTTCCCTGGTGACGAAACCGGGGCCAAATGTCGTGCTTCATTCAGAGCGATGGTCGGAACGGAGTCTCAGTGCGCCGGGGTTTTCTGACATTGACATCTGGCCCGAAACAGCGCTGCCTGTGGCCGCTGGTGACTTCGACGAAGTATCAATTTCGTTGAGTACCAAATGTACGAAATCCAGTCGAACACTGATCATTGGGTGTGAGCGATTAAATGCAGAAAACGCCTGCATTCTTAATTCGGCAGCGATATTTTTACCGGGAAGGGACCAACCTCAATTCGTGGACAAACGACATCTCACGCCCGTTACAGAATACGACATGGTGGTTTGTGGAATTTGGACGATTGGTTCCGCTGAAATCAGTTTACGCCCCGGCATGTCTTCGCCAACTGCAACCCTGGAACATGGCCGTCATGTGGGTATCGGAATTTGCTACGATGTATGTTTCCCGGAATGGGCCAAAGAAGCTGCAAAGGGCACAGACTTTCTGATTGTGTTGGGCGGCGAAGGATTTACGAATTCACAAAGTGCTCATGCGCAACTCCTGGCAGTATCCAGACTTCGTGCAGTGGAATCCCGGCGGTCGCTCGTAAGATCAGTAGACAACGGTTACTCGGCGATAATCACACCAGCCGGAGACGTACTTGAGTGCAGCAGAGATTTTGAAAACATTTTTGGCTCCGTAACGACTTGCGATGCGTTTTCGTGTTACCACAACTTTGGAGCTATTCCATCCATGATTGTACTCGCGGCTGCGCCTGCAGTTTATCTGTTTTTGCAAGGAAAAACAAAATGAAAGTGCACCTGTATAAGAATCGCGGATTCACGCTTATCGAATTGCTTGTCGTGCTGGCCGTCATCGCATTGCTGATAGCAATACTGTTGCCAGCCGTTCAAAGTGCTCGGGAAGCCGCGAGGAAAACACAGTGTCGAAACAACCTCCGGCAGCTTGGTCTCGCTTTTCAAAACTACCATGATGCTCATTCTGCTCTCCCGCCAGGGACGATCTCACGATTCCCAACTGTGAAAGAGACGTTCGATGTGTTGATCGGACAGGCAGGATATTTTGATCCAGCGTTGTCGTCCCCCGAAACACCGTGGCTGTTTCAGATCCTGCCTCAATTGGAACAGTCCGCAGCGTATCAGTCGTTTGATTTTAATTCAGGGACATTTGGTACAGTGAATCTGATACCACCGTATGGCGCAACAGGCATCAATACGAATCGCAGGATCTTGCCGATACGACTCAGCGTAATTCAATGTCCGTCTGATCGGTTGAGCAGTTTTCAATATGATGTGAATGCGTTACTTGGTAGCTCGCTGGGTATTCCAATACTTGAATGTACGCGAGGAAATTACGCGGTGAATTGGGGCAACACAAACTGGGAACAGGATGCCGATTTGGATGCAGATGGAAATCCAGACACCGAGGTGCATTTCGCCGGAGCGCCATTCGCGCGGAATAAAAGCTTCCGATTTCAAGATCTGACGGATGGGCTCGATCAAACGATATTGATTGCCGAAGTTCGCCAGGGGACACACATTGACGCTCGCGGCGCGATTACAACGTCCTTGCCGGGCGGTAGTCTTTACATGGCAAGGTTTACACCCAACGGGCATCGCGACTTTTACAACCAAGTCAACGAATCCGGTGACGGCATTGGCGACAGGATGCCGTTCCCGGCAACTTGTAAAGTAGAACGCGGACTTCCTTGCAGTTATGAAGGGACCGCTCAACTTTCTTTTGCAGGATCACGGAGCCAACATATCGGTGGTGTTCACGTTGTGACAGCAAGTGGCGGCGTTCACTTTGTCGCTGATACTGTTGACCATTCGATCTGGATTGCACATCACTCCATTCAAGGCACGGAGGTCACAAATGGCTTTTGATCGCAAACTTCAGCCTTCCTGAATCGCCTTTACGATATCCACTATTGCCTTGTTACCGTCGGCTGGCAAAACCGGGGACACAACATTTTGTTGACAGGTGGAGAGGGACACAGGGGACACAGGGAGGGGACACAGGGGATACAGCCAATACTGTTCGGCACGGATGTTGCATTCATGAGGATTGTCAGCGGCGCGAAGCGAATTTGCGAGTCACTCGACGCGGAAACGTGGCGGCGGCGAGGTGAGGATTTCGCTGGGACGAGGCGTCGTTTTTCAGAGCGCGCTGCAGCGAACGGCCCGGCACGATCGAACGTGCGGGAGCCCACTCTTTTGCAGAGTTCGACAGGAAAAAGACGGGAAAAAGTAGAGGAAAAAGGGTCAGGAGCCAAAAAGGTTGACTGGGTAATTTGGTCTTGATGGATTAGAACTTCAAAAGAAGACTAGGATGCCGCGACCACCACGTGCCTCTGTTGCAGGACATCTTTGACCATGCTTTAGATCGTGGTCATCAGCGAGACGCGATTTTTCACAAGGATGGCGACTATGAAGCGTTCGAGCGGATCTTGAACGAAGGACTGCAGAAGTTCCCAGTTGACTGAACGCAATGCTTTGGCCGCAGGGTTCGTGGAAAAAGCGGAGGACTGGAGGTTCGGAGGGCTATTCAACTGGTTGGGTGGACACTGTGGGATCAAGCTCGCCAAATGGCCGGTACCGCGTCTTCCTAATTGGCTCGAAAGGGTGAATCGGGTGGTGAGCGAAAAGGAGGCAGAGCAGTTGAAGCGTTGCATCACCAGAGGCCAGCCCTTTGGTGATGCCGGTTGGGTCGAAACAACCGCACGTCAATACAACCTTAAATCGACACTACGAAAACGAGGCCGACCACGCAAGTTTATCCATGCCGCCAATTAGGCTCCTGACCCTTTTTCCTCGCTTTCGTCGAAAGTTACTCGCGCGACGACCAACCGCGCTGCGGCCCCTTGCGCCCCGTCATCCCGCAAGTCGTCCATAAATTCCTCGACTGCGGCAACCTCGACCGCCGCTTCGCCAAATACGGCACTTGAAGCCATTGAAGTTTTCCCGCAGGTGCCATAGGCTGCCCGCGTGTTCACGCAATTGCACAGACTTCCGCCAACGCCGGTGCGGTCAATCAAACTAGCCTGTCACTTGTGTCAAAAGTGAGGACTGACCCCTTTATGAAATTTCTCTCGCTGAAACCGACCGCCCTCGTCCTGGCCAGCCAGTTGCTTTTCGTCGCCGCCACGGCCGCCGCCGAACCGCTCGATTATTCCGTCAGTTGGGTCGGAAATTCCTTTTCCGGCGCGAGCAACAAGTGGGTCCAGAACTTTTTTATCCACACCGGAGTTCAGCCCGACGGCACCGTGAACACGTGGAGTCACTGGGACGAAGGCGGAAAGAAGTTCGGCGTTTACAAAAACGGCGACGTGGTCGGCAACACGAACGTGAACCCGAACAGTCTGGAGACGCGCGACCAACAGGGTCGGCTCTGGAAGCTGAACGTCGAATACACCGATCCAAAGCACCAGGAATGGGAATTCAAACCGAAGGGTATCACCTGCGCCGGCGCGGCGGTGACGTTTCCAGGACTGTTCCAACCGATGGCGATTGCGATGGCGAACGACGGCTCGCTGATGATTGGCGATTCCGGAACGGGCCCCTGCCAGCAGGTGTTGCTCTATGACGTCGCGGACATCGCAAAGCCAAAGCTGGTGAAGACGTTTGGAGACTACGGCGGCATCGGTTCCGGCACGCCCGGCCAGATTACGCCGAAGAAGTTATGGGGCATTCGCGGGCTCGGGATGGACGCGAAAGGGAATCTCTACGTCGCGATGAGCGAGCAAGGTTCGGTGCTGCGTTCGTTTGCTCCAGACGGCAAATTGCTCTGGGAAGTGCACGGCGAGTTCTTCTGCGATCTTGCGGTGGCCGACCCGTCGAACAATGCGGCGGATGTTTGGGGCATTCAGGAACGCTACGCGATGGACTGGTCAAAACCGGCGGGCGCGGATTCCAAGTGGATCAGCTACACGCTGGATCGTCACAAGTATCCGAACGATCCGCGCGGGCTCATGCACGTGAAACAGCAGGGCGAACACGGCCTGACGTCGCCGCAGATTGTTTACCTCGAGGGCAAACGGTTCATGTTCGTCGGTGGCATGTTCGCCAGCAACTTCATCAACATCTTCCGCTTCGATGGCGAGATCGCGGTGCCGTCCGGACTGATCATGCAATGGGGCAATAATCTCTACAACACCGACCTCAAATGGCCGCCGAACAAACCGGAAAGCAAAGCCTCTATCTGGCGCGACCTCAACGGCGACGGCGATTATCAGGCGAACGAGTTCGCGGCAAACACGGACCGCGTGAATCCCGGTCCGTTTCGTGTCGATCAAAAGGGCAACATCTGGATGGCCTACGGTTTCTTTCGCTACGATTTCCAGGGACTCGATGAACAAGGCAACCCGATTTATTCCGCCGACAAGATCACCGTGCTCGACAAGCCCAAGGGCGTAAAAAAGGTCGCCCGTGTCGTTTATCTCGACGACACGGACACGTTGATCGTCGCGGAGGAAGGCAGCGACATGCGCCACATTAGTCGCGTCTTCATCTGCAAGGACTATCTGACCGGGAATCGCGAAACCGTTTCGTTCGCGCCCGGTGCGGGCACTGAAGCCGCGTGCGTCACGGCGGCGGGCGACTACGCGTTCACCGGCGGCTGGAAAGAACGGGGTCGCATCTGGGTGAACCGCCTGAGCGACGGTGCAGAACTCGGCGTGCTCGAACCCGGCCCGACGGTCGGCGGCGTAAACAACACCGGCTGGATCGATCTGCTGACCGGCATCAATGCCTTCCGCCGACAGGACGGCGAATACCTGGTGTTCGTCGAAGAGAACTACAAAGCCAAATCCCTCATCTATCGATGGCGTCCTGGCGCGCCAGCGGAGGACCGCGAGCCGCAAGGAAGCACGCAGCACCGATAATGCCCCAACGAATCCTTTCTCGCCTGATCGC
>Ga0209284_10002956_pt1 | contig 21900 bp, 31 predicted proteins | sample FRY03_FD_187211 | JGI IMG/M metagenome (GOLD analysis project Ga0209284, IMG submission 187211) | Freshwater microbial communities from Lake Fryxell liftoff mats and glacier meltwater in Antarctica - FRY-03 (SPAdes) (version 2) | ecosystem: Environmental > Aquatic > Freshwater > Ice > Glacier...
TCAGCGGCGTGATGCCGTTGTTCAGCGCCGACTCGATCTCCGTCGCCGTCGGGCGGTCGGCGATGGTGTTCTGCGCGGTGATTCCGACGAGCTCGAGGCCGTCGAGGTTGGCGGAGGGCGAGTTCTCCTCGCCCGAGAGAATGCCGCCCGCGGCGCTGTCTCCGATGAGGCGCGCGGCGGTGACCTGAGCGGCGACGGCACCCGCCGGAATGCGGCTGTTGAAGTGCCAGGCGAGCTGGAGGCGCGACCTGTTCGCGCCGCTCGTGAGCGTCACCGCGGTGGCGAGGGTGCCGAGGCACGGCACGATGCCCTGCTGACGCATCTGCGACGTGACGCCCGCGAGCGAGTCGAGGTGCGCCGAGAGCAGGCCGATGTTCGTGGCGTCGAGGCAGACCGCCACGATGCGGTCGAACTTCGACGAGGCCACCGACGCGATGGCGGCGGCGAAGGTGTCCTGCGTCGCGCCGAGGGAGAAGAGGTACTCGCCTTCGACCTGCGCGCCGCCCGACAGGATGCCCGTGGTGGCGCCGCTCGACGTGGTCGACCCGGTGGTGATGCGCGTCTCCGCGCCCGCCGCCGAGATGAAGCTGAACGCCGCGGTGAGGGTGTTCCCGCGCGGGCCGAAGTTCTTCGCGGTGAGGGTGAGCTCGCCCGCGCTGTTCTGCGCCGTGTAGGGAAGCACGTCGGCGTCGTTGATGGCGTCGGCCACGTTGGACGCGATCACGGTCGCGGTGGCGCCCGAGTCCACGGCCACGTCGAGGATCTGGCCGCAGGCGTAGACGCGCACGGTGTAGGCCGCGCTCGCGGTGGTCGCGAACGTCAGGATCAGGGATGCCTTGGTGCCCGCGCTCTCGGCGACGGAGACGAGGGTCACGGAGGCGCTGGGGTACTGCGCGAACACGGCGGCGGCCATGACGTGCAGCTCGGAGCCGCGACCGGTGTAGGTGCCCGCGTCGTCGGCGCCAGCGCAGAACGTCGGGGTCGCGTCCGCCATGGTGCCCGCGGAGACCGATAGCGCCGGGGAAGCGCCCGTGAGCGCTGACGTGATCTTGTTCCCCATGAGCAGGATGCGCTTCGGGGCGACGCCCGCCGAGGTGCCCGCGCCGCCGAGGATGACGGCGAGGAATACCCCCGGGGTCATGCGGGAATCGGAGAGTCCGAGGGTCGACATCAGCTAGGCTCCTTCGCGGCGCGATGGGCGGGACGTGGCACGACGAGGGCGAGCTCTCCGCGGGAGAGCGCGCGCTGGTAGTCGGTGTGCGCCTCGACGTGCTCGCCGTCGGGCATCATCTCGTGGGTCTTGCGGGCGCGGCCGACGAAGCGGCCAGCGGTGCCCACGACGGGCACGCGGAGGTCGCCCACCGCTCGGACGTGGAGGGTGCTCATGGGGGATTCCTTGGGGCTGTGGAGGGGGTCAGTATTCGACGAGGAGACGGGTCATCGGGTTGGCGTCGCCGGGGGTCGGGTCGACGAGGTCCACGTCCGCGGCGATGGCCGTCAGCATCTGCGCGGTCCCCGACTGCGCGGTGGTCAACGGGAGCTGCGGGAGCGCGCGGCGAGCCTCAAAGCGGACGCTGTAGACGTAGACGATGCCCCGCTTGATGAGCGCTGCGCCGTAGGCCGCCACGCGGACGCGGCGGTCGCGCCAGAGGTCATCGGTCACGAGGCCGTTGCAGGCCGAGACCACGCGGTCGATGAGCGAGAGCCCACCCGGGGCGCCCGTCGTGGTGGACGCCACCGCGTCGTCGATGGAGCGGACGTCCTCCAGCGCGACGAACACGGTCCACGCCTCGACGCCCATGTCCTCGACGCCCTCGATGGCGTCGACGGTGCGCGAGGCCGCGCCGCCGTCCCAGCGCAGCAGCGCAGCGGGGTACTGCGCGCACGCTTCGGTGAGGCCGTCTTCGGAGAGGTCGCCCGCGTAGCGCCCGACGAGCGCGAACGGCGCGGCGTCGGTGGCGGTCCCGGCGTGCTGCGCCACCGCAAGCGCGGCGTACAGCGCGGCGTCGAGGGTGGCGAGCGTCACGGTGCCCACCCGCCGCGCGTGACGCCGTCTTGAAGCCCGCGGTCAAGCGTCGCGTCGATGGCGTCGACCGAGCGGCGGAAGGCAGGGATCAGGAAGGGGTACGCCCGCGAGCGCGAGGTGCCGCCGTCGACGAAGGAGCCGTAGGGCATATCGCCCACGACCTCTCCGCGCAGGGCGCCTGTGCCCACCGCTCCGGTCACGCGCCCTGGCACCGTGTGGCGTTGCAGGTTGCCCGTGCGGTTCTGGTACGGGTGCTGACGCGCGGCCTCGTCGGCGACGATGGAGCACACCGTCAGCATGGCGCGCGGCACCTCCGACTCCATGCCCTCGCGCAGCGCCCCGATGGCCTCGTCGACGCCGACGAAGTGCACTAGAAGGCGCTCCCGTCGCGACGATCAGCGGCGCGCCCGTAGGGGCTCGTCGGGACGCCCGCGGCGTCGTCGACGTTGCGGTTGCCAGCGCGCGGCTGCGGGCTGACAGCGCTGCTCCCCGGGGCGCGGGTGTCCGCGTCGCGGTTGAGGTGCTTGACGAAGGCACGCGCGTCGCGGCCCTTGATCGCGTAGCCGTTCTCCGCGTCGTAGCTGACGTGACGGCTCGCCGCGATGTCATTGCAGAGGTCGACGACACAGCCGACGAGGGCCGGGTCGAGGGTGTCGGTGGTCGAGTAGACGCCAGACGGGAAGGCCGCGCGCGTGAGCGTGCGGAACAGGCTGTTGGCTTCGGCCAGGCAGAGGTCGCGGAACACCGTGTCCGCGGTGGCGCCGCCGTTCTTGGCGTAGAGCCGCGCGTAAGCTTGCGTCGAGAGGCGGCCCGTGAGGTCGGCTGCGGTGGCGATGGCGATGGTTTCGGCCATGGGTCAGACCTCCGTGCGCCAGTGCAGACCTTCGACGAGCTGCGCGGCGACGGGCGCGGGGATGACCGCGCCTGGGGCGTACTCGACGCCGTGGCCGGCGAAGATGCGGACCGTGGCGACGAGGCGGGGAGCGGGAGGCAGCGCGACGTCAGAGGGAGGGACGTCGAGCGGGGCGGGCTGGGGAGAGGCGAGCGCCGCCGCGGGTGCCTGGGGAGGCTCCACGGCGGGCGCTGCGGGGGCGGGGGGCGACGACGCCACGACCGACGGCGGGGACTTGCGCTCGACGGGCGCAGGGGCGCTCGCGGGGCGGGACTCCGGGCGGTGGCCGTGGCGGGGCATCAGCTGATCACCGTAGTGAAGAGGTACCCCACGGCGCCACCGCCGACGATGTTGTCGTCGTCGGAGTGGCTGACCTTGATGTAGGTGCCGCCAGCGCGGCCGGGCAGCTCCGCGTAGATGGAGAAGGTCTCCATCGCGCCGAAGCGGAACGAGTACCCGAAGGTCCGCGTGCGGCGCCGCGAGGGAGCCTGCTCCACGCGGATGAGCGCGCAGCTCTTGCCCCACACGCGCGAGTACGACGCGGTGGCGCCCTCGTTCGCGCCGTTGACGATGGCCTCGCCGACGACGACCTTGCGGAGGCGGAACATCGCGGCGACGGTGTCCTGATCGACCATCAGCGGCGTGGAGCCGGACGCGGTGCTCGCGCGGCTGAGGACGTACTGGAGAACCTTCGGGTGGACGCGGAGGGAGTCCCACGCCTCCTCGCCGATGACCATGGTGTCGGGCCGCGCGCCGACGGGGGCGCGCAGCGCGGAGTTGATCTTCCCGACGGGGTCCGAAGTGGGCAGATCCCAGCGGTCGGCGCCCGCGAGCGCGGCCGTGTTCGCGCCGTAGTTGCCCGCGTCGAACACCTTGCCAGCCACGCGGATCTCGCGCGCCAACAGCAGGTAGTTCGTCAGGATCTCGGTCACGTCCATGCGCGGGGTGAGCGGCTCGTCGGCGTTCAGCTCCTCGTCGATGGAGATAAAATCCATCAGCGCCCGGTCGCGACACGCGTAGGTGCCGACGCTGTCGAGCGAGATGGCGGGACGCCCGGGCAGCGACTCGGCGCCCACGAGGTCGACGCTCGCGGCCTGCATCATCGTGTCGGCCTTGAACTTGAAGAACTCGTCGCTCTTCTTCACGACCGTGATGAGCGGCATCGCCTCGTCGGCGATGTACTCGCGGTTTTGGTACATGACCGCGAGGTTGGTGAGCGCGGCGTCGCGGTGGACGGCCCCGATGCCGAGGCCGAGCTCCATGCGGCGGGCTTCGTCGCGCGTGAGCTTGAGGCTGCGCGACTGCTGCGCGAGATCGAGGATGGTGTTGGAGTTCATGGCGCTTACGCCCCCTGCATGAGGTAGATGTGGATGGCGACGGCGACGCGCTCGCCGCTCGCGGCGTCGTTCTGCGCGATGCCGATGACCATGGCGTTGGCGCCCGCGGAGGGCGCGGCGGGCTTGAGACCGCCCGCGGTGTTGCCGACGGTGACGGCCTGCCCCTGGGTGATCGTCGCCATGGCAACGCCCGGGTAGATGCCGCTGGAGACGATGTCCACGGTGGCACCGACGGCGACGCTCTGCGCGCCGTCGACCTTGGCAATGCCGATGATCCCGGCGACGGGATCGGTGCTGCACACGGTGGCGCTGTAGTCAGCGGTCCCGACGATGCACACGACGCCGTCGGCGAGGATCGCCTCGGCGGTGCGCGGGGTGATGATGCCGGGCATACGAAGGACGATGGTCACGACTGCACCTCCGCCATGATCTGCGCCGACGCCTGCGAGAGCGCCTGACGGAAGCTGAGCGACGGGGTCTTCGCGCGCAGGTCGAGCGCGAGGGCGTTGGCGCGGTCGGTGTGCGACGTGGCCGGGGTGCCGACTGCGGCGGGCAGACGCTCCCCGCCGAGGGCGGTGACGCGGCTGGTGAGCGCGAGCGCAGCGGCGCTGAGCGGGACGGGCTTCGGGTACGCCTTCGAGAACGCGGCGTAGTCCGATCGCGCGAACGCTTCGAGCGCGGGGCGCGCCTTCGCGAACGTGGGGTCAGCCGAGAGCGCCTCGACGTGCGCGAGCACCTCACGGTCGCTGCGCTCGGACTCGGCGGCCTTGAGCACGGCGTTCTCCGCGGTCACCACGGCGACCTTGGCGGACTCCGAGTGGAGCTCGGTGATCTTGGCGCCGACGTCCTTGACGCCGCTCGTGAGAGCGAGGCCGAGGGCGCGGCGGACTTCGATCGACTCTTCGGCGCGGGCGGCGATGTGCCGCCACGCGTCCTCTTCGGTCGCCGCGGCGTGGCCGAGGCAAGCCGCGAGGGCCATCATCTGAGTGGTCATGCGGATCTCCAATGCGGCACTGCCGCGAGGCACCGACGGGACATCCGTCGGATCGTTGCCGCCCGTGGCCTCCGCGGCGATGCGCGGGAGATCCATGAGGGCGGGGTTGTTGGTGAGCGAGAACGACCAGAGAAACGAGCCAACGCGTTCGTTGGTCTCCTCGTCTTTGCCGCCCTGGACGATCGTGATGCTGCCCCCGCAGAGCGCACCCGATTCGACGTCGGCGCGCGTGCTCGCGTTGATCCAGCGGAAGCGCCCTTCCAGCGTCGCGCAGGTCGCGCCGCGGCGCTGCATCGTGCCGACGCGCATCTCGACGATGTACGCGTGCGCCTTGCGGGCGTCGGGGTGCGCCGTCGCGTCGGTGTCGGCGTGGTAGAGCACCACGGGAACTTCGCGCCCCCATCGCACGAAGTTGGCGACGCACGAAGCGAAGTCGGCGGCCGTGAGCTCGACGTCGGGGCCGCGGCCCTTGAGCGGCGTCGCGTAGGCGAGGACGTTCCACGGGGACTCGGCTTGTGAGCGCGCGAGCGGGACAAGGACGCCGGCGATGCGGTCGCCGGTGAGGGTGGACGGGTGGGTCATAGGGCTACGGCGTCGTGGTGGGCGGCATCTGCGGGGTGGCGCGACGGCCACCAACGACGGACTCGCCCGTCTTCGGGTCGGGGATGCTTTCGAGGTCGCGCAGCCACGCGGCCGGCACCTCAAGGCCGTGGCGCATGTAGAGGGCGAGGCGCTCTGCGCGGCTCTTCGCGTCCTCGGGTGTCGCCACCGCGAATACGATCATCGGCACCGGCGAGCGGTCGCCGAGGTTGAGCCTCACGAGCGGCGCGAACAGGTCGCGGCGCAGCGTCTCACCGACCATCAGCGCGTCTGCCGTGAGGAGTTGGGTCATGGCGCGGAGGTGCACCTCGCCGAGTGACCGCGCGCCCTTCTCGCCCGGGTCGCTGGTGAGCGTGCCGCCGAGGATGATTTTGCTCATCTCCCCGTTGCACAATTTCACGAGCTCTTCGTGAACGTGGTTGTCAACGACCGTCTTGATGTCGAGGTCGGTGGTGTCGGGAAGGACCGTCGTGACGGTCGAGCTCATCGCGTCGAGAGCGTCGCGAAGCACCGCGACGTCATCGGCGTTCGCCCGCGCCTCCTTCGACGGATCGCGCCCGGTGGCGTATTTCCCGACGCGCAGACCGCGGCCCGCCCACTCGGCGAACGCGAGCCAGTCGCGGACGCTCCATCGCTTGAAAGCCGAGTACCAAACGATCGCGCGGCCGAGGCCTTCGCGCGTCGGATACGTCCCGAAGGGCGCGGCGGTGTGGATCAGAAGCTTCCCCGCGGGGAAGGCGGTGTCGTCGCCGACGGGCACGCCGGGGAAGCGCGAATACGGCGTGTCGCCGCTCGTCGCGTCGTAGAGGTAGAGCCGCCAGTCACCCGCGTTCGACCACGAAAGCCGTCGAGCGTGGAGCGGGAACAGGTACCTGGGGAGCAGGTAGCGACCATCGCGGGCGTACACAGCCTCGATGCCTGCGCGCCCGTGGTAGGTCGCCGACAACAGCCGTTGCACGCCACCGCGGAACGACACGGCGAGCGAGCCACGCGGTACCTCGATGGCGTCGATGGCGTCCTGACAAAGTCGGAGGGCCTTCGCGCCCTCGCGCTTCGAGGCGCCCGACGGGAGGCGCAGTTCGTAGTCCGCGCCGGCCACGGACAGCTCGCGCTTCGCGAGGTCGCATTGCAGGTGCGGGTCACCCTGGCGAACCTCGTCGAGCAGGTCGGCCCAGTTGTGCATCCGGCCGAGGTCGGCCTCGCGCTGCGCGGCGGTGATCGACTGCGGCGTGAGCCCGGCGCCGAGACGCCGCTGGTAGCGGTCCTGCGGCGACGCGGAGGTGATGGATGATGTGGCGCGGGACATGGATCAGAAGCCCCACGATGGGGCGCGGGAGCGGCTGGAGGGCTTCGTCTGCGCGGGGGGTGGCGCCGCGTAGAGCGAGAGAAGCCACGCGTCACAGGCGTCGGGGGAGCGGCCTCCGGGGAGGCGCTTGCGCATGTCGTCTTTCGACTCGACTTGAATGCGCCCGCGAGCGTCGGTCTTGTACTTCGGCGCGACCTGCTCGGCTTGGAGCTTCGCGTCGTCGGGGATCGCGCCGCCCTCGCGAAGCCAGTCTCGCCCCGCGAAGTGCAGCTCCGCGCGGAGGTTGAGAAACTCCGTCGAGGCCGTCGAGGCACAGGAGGTGTTGACCGCGACGGCTTTCACCTTCGGGCTGCGCGCGAGCGCGTCGAACACGGCCGCGCCAACGCCGTTGGCGTCGACGTTGACCTGAGGCGGAGGATCGTCCGCGGCCAGCAACCCGGACTCCTCCAGCGCTACGAGGAAGCGCGCCGCGGTGTCGGGGCCGTCGCCGGGGGCGACGCGGAGAAGCGGGTGAAGGTAATTTCCGCGGCGCGGCGCGGCGACCGTCTCATCATCGCCGAAGCGCGCGACGTCGAGACCGATGACGAGCGGCCCCGAGGGCGTTGCATCGGGGTAGCGGGCGACCGCGTCGAGCACCAACGAAAGCCCGATGATCGCGTCGGAAGCCGTGGCTGGGAAGCGCCCGAGGACGCGCACGGCGTAGATGGGCGAGGTCTGCCAGTCGGGGCCCCAGTCAACCCGCTTCTCGTCGACCCAGCTGCGGGTCGCGAGGCCGGGGATGGGCGGAGAGACGTCGGCGGCGGCCTCGCTGCTGATCGACAGGGCGAGGTATAGGTGCCGCTTGGTGTGGTGCGACTCGAAGAAGGTTCCGGACTGCTGCGTCGGGTTCGACGCGAGGAAGATTTTGGCTCCCTGGCCGCCAGCGCGGTTGCCCTCCAGCGCCTCGAAGACCTTGCCGGGCACGCCAGAGGCTTCGTCGACGAGGTAGAGCAGGTGAGCGCCCGAGGTGCCCGCGGCCTTCTCGGGGTCTTTCGTCGAAAACCCAAAGATCTCGCGCCCGTCGGGCCAGCGAACGCCCGTGTCAGGCGAGAGCGCGGGCTCGGGGAGGTCGTATCCGCGATCGCGTGCCAGGCGCCAGAGCCCGGTCACCTCGCGCCACAGGGTGCGGATGACCTGACGGAAACTCGACGAGGTCATCGCGACCCGCGCGCCGGGTCGGGCGACGGGGTCCGAAGGGAACCACCACGCGAGGATCGCGAAAGAGGTTGTCTTGCCGGTCTTGTGGCCGCTGGTGACGGTCACCCGGCCATGCGCCGTGATTGCCCGCAGCAGTTCGGCTTGCTTCGGCCAGATCGTGAGCCCGAACACCTCTTCCGCGTAGATGACCGGGTCGGCTAGGGCGGCGGCGGAAGGGGTCGGGCGGCTAGTGCGTTGCGCCTGCGACGTCTGACGCGAGGCCAATCGCTTCTGCGCCAAGGTCGCGACCCGCGAGCACTGCGAGGACGCGTTCATATTCGTGAGGTGAGAGTCCTGCTTCCAACTTGCCAAGCATCGCGTCGAGCTCCGCGTTGACCGCGCTCTCGATGGTCAGCTTATCGCGACGGCCCCAACGATCCGAGGCGCTGCGCTCTAGGTACCACTGCGCGGACTGCGCATCGTCGATGGCCGCACGGCGAACAATGCCCACCATCTTGCGCTCGGCCCATGCGCGGGCACGCGTAATAGCCTGACGAAACTGCCGATAGATCTCGTCGCCGTCGGCGTCGGATTCACCGCGCTGCATCCATGTGTAGAACGTGCGCGCTTCAACGCCAGCGCTCTGCGCCGCGATCTCGGGATAGTTGCCGCCGCGCACCGCCTTGACGATCGCGGCGTGCACCTCCGGGGTGAGCTTCGATGGGCGCCCCATCACGCAGCCACCGGCCAGAGCACGGCGCGCGCGGTCTGCCTCGCGCCGTTGCCGCCGACGACGTGCACAGTGGTCGTGCGCGGCATCGTCGGGTCATGCTGGCGCGCGGCCCAGCGCTCATAGAGCCGGGCGACGTGCCGCGGCGTGTAGCCGATGATCGGGGCCAACGATGCCAACGTCAGCGGGCGCAACTCAACCACCGGTAACCGAGGCTGAATGTCCAACCGTTCCCCAGTCAACAACCCTGCGCGCGATTGCGTCGCGGGGTCACGCTGCCTCGTCGTCGGTGTCCATCCAGGCCGCGCAGGCGTCGGCGAGCGCGGCGGTCCCCCACGCTGCGAGCGCGGCGGCGGAGGACGCGTCGCGGGCGCTGGCGGCCACGCTGCGGTCGCGGGCGACGGCGTGGAGGGCGATCGTCTCCGGGGTGGTCGCCGCGGAGAGCAGCCGGCGTGCGCGAGCGAGCGCAGAGCGGGCGGCGTCGGCTTCGGCGGGGGCGACGGCTGCAGATTCGCGGAGCGCCACCGGGCCGTCGGCGAGGGCGTAGAGCCGCGCGAACGCCGCGACGTCGGGGGCGGCGTGCGCGCGGTCGATGAGCCAGGCCAGCGCCGGGCGGTGGCGAGCGGCAAGCCGGCTGAGGCGCGACCACGACACCCGGCCGCGGCTGACGGCGCCCGCGTCGATGGCGCGCTCGGTGGCGGTGATCTCGCACAGGCCGCCGCTGCTCTCGACGCCGTAGCTCACGGAGCGCAGGTCGGCGCTGTGGCTCTGCGCGCCGACGAGGCCCGCGAGCACCCGGCGCAGGGTGGCGTCTGAGAGCGTGCGCGGGGCGGCGGGCGTCAGGGCGTGGCGCGCGGCCACGTCGGGGCCGTAGTCGTCGCCGCACACCGGGCACGTCTGCGGGGCCACCGTGGCCTGCACCATGGCGATCGTCGCCGAGCAGCACATGGGGATGGACTCGCCCGGGGGGCGCATCACCGGGGCACCTCCAGGGGCGTCACGTCGGGGCACGGTGCGGCACCGGTGTCCTCCTCGATGGTGACCGGCCCCCAGCCGAGCAGCGAGGCCAGCGCCTCGACGGCCTCGCGCGGCGTCTCGCCGGGCGCCACCGGGCCGATGAACTCCGCCCACCACCAGCCGGTGACGGCGCGCTCGGCGTACACCCACCGCACGAAGCCAGCCGCATCGACCACCCGCATCGTCATCTCGCTCATCGCTCGCTCCTCTTCGTCGTTGCCGTCGTCGTCGTCGCCCGCAGCGCAGCCGCGGCCCGCAGCCGTGCGACCTGCGCCACGGCGAGGTCATGCGTCGACCGCGCATCGGCCTCGGCGCATCGCTCGACGACGGCGGCCCACGTCGCGGCGATGGCGTCGGCCCGCGTGGCGCGCGAGAGGTACATCGCCAGCCACCGCCCTGCGAGGCACGCGGCGAGGAGGTGCACCACGCGGCCCCCGCGGTCGGGCGGCGCGAGCACCAGCGCCGCGTCGGGGGGGTCGCCGTGCGCGACGAGCACCCGCTCCACCGCAGCCCGCAGCGCGCGAATCGTCGTGGGCGTCACCGCGCACCCCCGATCCCGAGGGCGGCGAGGCGAGCGGCGAGCGCGTCGGCGTCGGCGTCGAGATGCGTGGCGGTGGCATCGAGCTCCGCGCGCTCGCGCTCGATCGTGGCGATCTGCGTGCGGAGCCGCGTCGCCTCGGCGCGCTTCGCGACCGCGTCGAGGTGCATCCTCGTGACGGCGCGCTTCGCCGCTCGTCGCACCACGACGAGCAGCATCGCGAGGGCCGCGGCGTCGTCAGGTCCGTGGCCGCTCCCGACCCCCGCGAGGGTCGCTGTGCGCCACCCGCCGAGGTCGCCAGACCCGCGGCAGCGCGAGAACGCCACGTCGATGGCAGGAGCGCCCAGCGCCGCGGCGAGGGCGAGCAGGTCGCCGAGGGGGCCGCTCACCGCGCACCCCCGATCACCAGCCGCGCCCGCCGAGCCACCTGCATCGTCGCTTCGTCGCTCATCGCCCGTCGCTCCCTTCGCCGTCACCATCCGCGCTGCGGCCCCTAGGAGCCTCAGCAGCGCCCGCGAGCCCACCCGCACGGCCGATCGTGCGTCCACCCCGAGAGGGAGCCCCTGGGAGCCCCGCAGGCACCACCAACGAAAACAGCTGCGCCGGAGGGGTTTGCGCGCTCCGAGCTCCGGGAACACCTGTTCTTACAGGGCTTACACTCACATTACAGTATAAATATATAGTGTAAGTGCTGTGATTATAGGGGTACTCACACTCTAACAGTACGTTACCTCCCGTACAGAGGGAGGTTGAGGGAGGGAGGGTCTGATATGCGGTTCCAACATAAGGGAAATCAGTGCTAGACCCGTAATGTGTAAGGCGTCGAACACTACCGCCTGCGCGTAGCACCTTACATGCCGCGGTCATCACTTGAGCTCCCAGAGGCGCTGCGCGCGGCCTGCTAGCCAGCGAACCTGATTGCGGTAGCCAAGCCGCACCATCACGGCAGACACCCGGTTCTGTTCGGCCTGCTTCTGATCGCCGACGGCGAACCCGAGAACGACCCCCAGGATGTTGCGCGTGGTGACCGGCTCCGTAGTGGTGGCGATCCAATGGGCAATGGGCTCTTCCCAGGTGTCGCTTGCGCGGAAGTCGTCGGACAGCGCCGCAAGTGCCGTCTCCGCCTCATCGGACAGCCACCACGTCTCGCCCGCGTCGAGCGCCGTGGCGGCCTCTGCGAAGAGTTGATCGCGCCATGCGGCGAGCGTCTCCAGGTCGGCGCGGGCGTTGACCCGAATGGGCCAGAAACGCCGCGATCCGGTGGGGTCGTTGAGGAACTGGTCCTCGTTCGTACTGCCCACGATGACGTTGCCGCGGTGGTGCTGCGACACTACGCGCATAAAAGGCAGTCGGAAGGTATCGGTCTGCGAGGCGATGAACGCTTTCACCTTGCCCGCGTGGCTCTTGCCGGTGATGTGCTCGATCTCGCCCCACTCGTAGATCCACGAATAGTGCATCTGCTGATACGAGTCTTTGTTGTCGAGATTGATCCCCGTATCGAGGAACCATTCACCGCCAAGCACCCGGAAGAACCCCGACTTTCGCGCCCCTTGCGGCCCGACAAGCACGGGCGCCGTGTCGACCTTGCAGCCGGGGCGCAGCGCGCGGGCCGCGAGCGAGATGAAGAACGCCCGAATCATGGTGACGTGGATGGGCGTGACTTCGGCGCGCAGGATCTCTCCACACACCCGGTCGATCCTGGGAGTGCCATCCCACACGAGCCCGCGGAGATACTCCGCGACGGGGTGATACTGCCGCTCCGTCGCCACCGTCAGCACGCCTTGCGCCAGCGCCTCGGTCCCAGGTGAGAACCCGTAGCGCCGCTCGACGGCCTCGCGCAGCGCCCCGAGGTCGGCATCCGAGAGCAGCCGCGCGTGCATCATCGGCGCGAGCGCCATAGCGTTGTACCGAAGCGAGACGTACTCCTCCGCGTTGCGGAGGATGCTGCACACGTTCGCGAACGTGTTCCGCACGGCGCCCTTTCCGGTGCGATAGAGGTCGGCTTCCCACTCGCCGGTTTCATTCGTGACCTGCGCGGTAGACGCTCTCGCGAGCCGCCGCGCATCGGCCTCATCCCGCTTGGCCTGGTACTCGGGAGAGAGCCCCTCCGGGTATCGGCACACGCTGGCCGCGATCGCCTTCACCTCGGCAGGGTCCATCGACGGCACGCAACGGTTCTCGTTCTCCGCTTGCAACGCTGCTTCAATCGCCTGCTGATCGAAGCCCGCCGCTCGCATGGACGCACCGCGGCGGAACAGCACCTCGTTGCGCTGGCCGTCGGGGATGGGGTCGCCCGCGCCGCCTGCGACCACGCGGAGCTTCGGGCGCTTGACCATCGCCGCGAGCCACGCCTCGGGGAGCTGCCCGACGTCGGTGTCCTCGGGGCGGGAGCTCGCCTCCCATCCGTAGGCGCGACCGCTCGCGTGCATCGACGGGGCTGCGACGACGTATCCGCCGGCCCCGCGCACGTCGACCCCAGGGCCGAGGACGTTGGCGCTGTTCCGCACGTCGGCTGGCGTCGACAGGTAGATGTGCCGCCCGCCTCCGCCGGTCAGGCACTCGACGGTATCGGGCAGCCCGCCGATGGACCCGAGCAGGTCGCGCAGGGTGTCGTCGCCACCGTGCCGCGGGTCGATGTCCACCACGATCAGCCCGTTGCCGGTGGCGATCCCGACGTTGGCGTCGGGCCAGCGCGTCCACCACTCGCGGATGGTCGCGGCGTCGTCGGTCGCGTCGAGGCATCCCTTCGGCGTGCGCGGGTGCTTGCCCGGTCCGCCGCACTCGGCCTTGCCGCAGGAGCACTGCCCGTTGGTAATCGTGTGCAGCGGGAAGACGCGCCACGCCTTCTCCCCGGCGTACCAGAGGGCTGCGCGCCCGAGCTTGGACAGCTTCGCGGGTTGCGTCGCGGACATCGTCACCACGTCCCTCCTTCCATCGAAGTAAAGTATCGCTTGACCTTCGCGCGCGTCGGCGCATTGACCCACCGCCCGCTCATTGCGTCATCCAGGGACCTTACGCAGATCCCCGTAGAGCGGCTGAGTTGCGTGATTCCCATTGCGGGCAGAATGGCGCACAGCCTATTCCGGGATTCAGCAGGCACCTGCCAGTCTTCATCGGGGGTCTCTTCCTGCCCGCTCGGGGTGTAGATGATCCCCGTCGCTTCGTCGTATCCGATGGCGTCGATAACGCGGCCGTCATGGAGCTTCACCGGGAGGGTGACAATCATCACGAGCGGTCGGATGCCCGGCCACCGTCCCCGCGTTGCCACGTCACGCACGCAGGAGTCGGGTACCGAGACCTCCGCCCTGACGCCGCTCTTCTTCGTGGTGTAGAATCGAGCCACAGTCGAGAGGTACGACCTCAGCATGGGGCGCGGGGCTTCTTCGATATATGGGGTGCCCATCCTTCCGTAACGACCGGGGACCGGCACAGAGTCCGTGATGACGCGCGCGAGCCTCATGCGGAAAACGTACAGGTTGGAGTGCGACGCCAGCGCGGCGATGGCTTCGTCCGCAACGCGGTCTTCGTCATATCCCAGGGTGATCTGCGCGATGGATTGCTTCTCGATCGGTTCTATCGTATCAATGTTCATCGGCTGCGCCTCCTGAGCGCAATAGTCGGTCACGCCCCCGGCGCTTCGCAGGCGCGCGGGGGTGGTCGCTTCCCTGAGTACGCTGACTCCGCGGCGGGTGTCAATCATGTGTGTCTCCACCCGTCGGCTGGGCGAGAATGCGAGCAGTACCCGCATTCCCACGGGAACCCGTACCGGCTGACGTGGAGGTGCTCACCCGGTCGCCACCGGACTAGGTCGTAGGGGTCAACTGCACACCACCACTGCCCGATCGCTGGGTCGGGCGATGCCTCCCCGACGACAACGGCAGCAACTCGGCGCAGCCCTTTGAACACAATCGAGGCACCGTCAATAGTTCCTGAGATGCCAGGTGCTACGCCTTGCCACTCGTCGCGATCTGTCGCCTTGCAGTCGTGGTGACGACACGACTTAACGATGAGCGGGGTTGCTGCGAACTCGCGCGCAAGCAACTCGATGGCAGCCGCAAGTTCCTCGCTCGTGTACGGCGCTCGATACGGCCGGGATTCGATTGCAGCGCACGCGGGGCAGTCGTCACCACGGCTTGCGGCGTTGTATTCAACCGGGGCCACCCCGCGCCACGCGAGAGCGACGGATGCGAGAACCTCAATCCACGGAAGCCCCGCGTCGGCGTAGGCAACCGCCCGCGCGTTGTCAACCTTGCACGTCGCCAGTATCTCAATGGCATACACAGGGTTGTTGTGTTCGTCGACGACCACAATGTCTGGACGTCTCCGGTTCGCAAGCGTGTGCTCGACAACTGCTTTCGTCCCACTGACAGCCGTCCACACCCCACGAACGGAATGCCCACGCTTGCATTGCGTCGTGGTGTCGAAGGCGTTCGCCGCGCCCCTCTGCTCGATCATCGCCGCGAAATGAAACTTCGCATTGTAGTGAGCCGCTCCCTCCTCGTATGATGCGCGACAATCGGAGTCTGCGAAGTGGGCGACGTAAGGGGTTATCTCATATCCGGCCTTCCATACGACGAACTCTCCACAGCATGGGCACGTCGCTTTCGGCCGATCGCGCGGCGGGACGCCGACGAACGCGTTGGCAGACCGAGGCACTCCATCCACGAGCGCCCACGCAAGAGCGACGCTCACGACGTCTCTCCGTTCCGCGCCCGCACGATGGCAGCACGCGCATCCTCGACGCTTCGCACAACGGCCGCGAACCCGCCCGCGCGCCGCACGCACTCCAGCCAGGTCGCCTGATCGGGCGAGACGCGGCCGGTCGGGGTCTTCACCTCGATCGCGATGAAGCGCCCGCCACAGATCCCGATCAGGTCGGCGCTGCCCGGCGCGAGGCCGTAGCGCACGCGCTGGACAGTGGTCCCGTTCCAGTGCTCGGCGGTGCCGCAGTTGTTGCGCCACACGCAAACACCGTCGTCACTGAGTGCCAGTCGAATGGCGTCTTGAATCTTGCCTTCACTCACGCGGTCATCCCTTTCGGCCAGAATCCGTACTGCTCCTTGAATCGCACCCCGACCCATCCCGGCTTGTAGCCACGGGCCTTCGCTGTGGCCGTCAGCGTGACGAGCGTCGCTTGTCGCTCTGCCCTCGACACGGGCGCGGCGATCGTGAGCGGCGCGGCGACCATCGCGACCTGCGGCGGCGGGGGCCACGAGCGCCCGCACTGGCGACAGGCGATCCCGCGCTTGGCGCCGAGGACCGTGAAGCCGCAGGCGAGGCACTGCGATATCCACTCGCGATCCCCCTTCGGCTTGCGATCAATGCCGTCGAGGGAGAACGCTCGCAGTTCGTCGGGCATCCCATGTTCATGGACGACCCCGGCGAGGTCGATCACCAGCGCCCGCGCGCCCGACCCGTCGGGCCGCAGGATGCGCCCGACCATCTGGAGGTACACCGCCGCCGACCCGCACCCGCGGGCGAGCAGGCATACCTTCGCCCGCGGCGAGTCCCAGCCCTCGGTGAGAACGCCGACGTTGGAGAGCACCTGCACCTCTCCCCGGGCGAACGCCGCAAGGGTGGCGTCCCGCTCGCGCGTGGGCGTCTCGCCGTCGATGTGCCTCGCCTCGACGCCCTGCGCCATGAGCGTTGCCGTGAGGGCGCGGGAGTCCGCCACGAAGCGCGAGAACGCCACCGTGGGGCGTCCGCTCGCGAGCCGCGCCCACGCCTCGGCCGGGTCTGCTGCAAGGCCCTGCTGCCGCCCTGGGGGCGCCACCACGTCGCACTCGGCGAGGTAGCCCGCATCCGTGAGCTCGGCCACGGTGGCACCGATGACGAGCTCGTCGAACGAGTCGCGCATGCCCACGCCGTCGGAGCGCTCCGGCGTGGCCGTCAGCCCGAGGTGATACGCGCCTGGGTACTGCGCTGCAATGGCGCGGTACGTCTCCGCGGCCGTGTGGTGGGCCTCGTCGAAGATCACGAGGTCAGCGCGCGGATGGGTTCCCCGCGCCGCGATCGTCTGGACGCTGGCGACCTGCACCGGCGCATCGGTGACGGGGGAGCCCGCCATCACGAGCCCGCACGGGACGCCCGCTGCGATCAGACGGCGGTGCGTGTCGAGCACGATCTCGCGTCGGTGGACTGCGAAGAGCACCCGCCGGCCGCGCGCGACGGCGAGACGAATGAGCTCGGCTGCGGCGTGGGTTTTCCCCGCGCCTGTGGGCATCACGAGCAGCACCCGCTTGCAGCCGCGAGCGTAGGCCGCGCGCACGTCGGCGACGGCGCGGGTCTGGTGGGGTCGCAGGTCGCTCACGCTGCGACCTCCCGCGGGCCGTCGGCCCAGGCGAGGCCCACGCACGCAGCAGCGATGGCGACGTGCGCCGCGCAGGCGACGAGCGCCCGGGGGGGCGCCAGCGGGAGCGCGGGGTGCTCGACAGCCGACGCGAGGGCGCGCAGAGCCGCAGCGAGGCGGGCGCGGCTCACAGCGCACCTTCGACGCGGGCGCGTCGGCGAGCGGTCGCCAGCGCGATGTGCCAGGCGACGAGCACGCCGCTCTCGGGGTCGCGCCAGTGCCGCGGGTGCTCGTCGGAGGGCGTCCACCCGCGGTCGGCGAGCTCGTCGGCTGCCGCGTCGGTGCAGCGCGTCGCCCTCGTCACCTGATACGGCCCTGCGATCATGCGATCGGCGACGCTGTCGATGTCGGTGGCGCTGGCCTCTGCCGCCACCTGGGCGCGGTAGCGGTGGCGACGGCAGAGTCGCGCGAGGTGCGATCGGTCGTCGGCGTCGTGGGACGCGGCGATGTGGGCGCATCCGGCGACGGGGCACGGCTCGACGGGGGCGCGGTCGCCGCTGGGCCTCGCGGCAAGGGGTCGTGCCCGATGGAGCGAGGGGACGTCCCACGGCCACGGAGGCGGAGGCAGCGTGGCGAGGGTCACGCGCCCCCGAGGCCAAACAGGCCGCCGTGCGACGCGCTCGCAGCCGTCCGAAGGTTGCGCGTGCCCTGCTGATAGTAACTGCCCTTGAGCTCGGCGCCCACGAAGCGCCGACCGAGCTCAAGGGCGACGTGCCCCTCGCTCCCGATGCCAGCGAACGGTGACAGCACTACGTCGCCGGGGTTAGACCACAACTCAATGCCGCGCCGGATCACCTCCAGTTGCAACGGGCAGATGTGGCGCTCGTCGTCATCCTCGCGGGCGCTGCGATATTGCAGGGTGTCCGATGGGTTGATGTCCATCCACACGGGCGATGCGATCTGCTGCCACCGGCTCACCGGGTATCGCTCGGCCGAGTGCTTGATGCGGTCGGGGCACTCCCCCGGCGCTCGCATCGTCACGAGGTAGTCTGCGAGGCCCATGCGGCTCATCGCGGCGTTCTCGCGCACGGTCTTGTGGAGCAACCCCAGCGCCTTGGTGCGCTGCATCTGCGTCACGGGGTCTTTCCAGATACACACCTCGGCGTGGAAGGTGAACCCGCCCCGCTGGAACGCCCGGATGAGGTCGCCGCGGAAGTCGCGCAGCCCGATGTAGCCGTCCTTCTCCTTTGAGGTCGGGTACGTCATGCAGTGAAACGATACGTTACGGCCGGGCTTCATTGCGTATCGGAGGGCGTCCACCGTGAATGCGAAGTGCTCGAAGAACTCGCCGTAGTTTCGCACGTTCCCCATGTCGCGAGAGCTGTTGGAGTAGGTGTAGAGCGACGCGAAGGGAGGCGAAAAGATGGAGTAATCCATGCTCGCCGCGGGCAGGCTGCGCATCACCTCCACGCAATCGCCGTTGTAGAGAGCCCAGGTGTCCGTCACGACCTGATCAATCACCGATGACTTGGTACCGTCCATCATGACACCTCCGATCGAAGCCAGCTGGGAATCTCAATCACGGCGTTCGGCGCGTATTCGTTCGTCACGCGGGTCTGCCCGCTGACCTCGGCGCGCACCGCATCGCGCGTCTCCGCGGACAAGGCTTCGGACATCGCGGTGGCGTCGCGCTCCTTGCGCTTGAGGTTCGCCACGACGGCGCCCTCGGCCTCGCTGGCGTAGATCGTCACCTCGACGGGGCGGCGCTGGCCGAAGCGCCAGAAGCGGCGGACGGCCTGGTAGTAGGCTTCCCAGGAGTCAGTCACTCCGACGAATGCCGTGCGGGCGCAGTGCTGCCAGTTGAGGCCGAAGCCGCAGATCGAGGGCTTCGTAACGAGCACGCGAATCCGCCCCGCGGCGAAGTCGGCCAGCCGCGCCTCCTTCACGTCGAGGTCGTCGCTACCGCGAATCTCGACGGCGCCGGGGATCGCCCGGGCGAGGGCGTCGCTCTCCGCATTGAGGTCGCACCACACGACCCATGCCTCCGCATCGGCGTTGACCTTCGCGGCGCACGCGGCCACCCGCGCGTCGGTCGACGCCTTGCGAGCGCGCTGGCGTTCGGACAGCTCTCGCGCCTCGACGGCGAACAGCATCCCGGTGGCGCGCACGGTCTTCGCGTCGGTCGCGACGATGTGGTCGCGCACCGTCAGCGGGGGGAGGTCATACGCACCGTCGTCATATCCGAGGTCGGAGGGGCGACGCACAAGCGCGGCCCACGTCGAGACGAAGCGCCAGAACTCCGCGCGAGCGTGACCCTTGAGCCTCCACACCTGGGTTTCGCCCCCGTCGTGGCAGAAGAACTCCGCGAGCATCTCGACGCGCGAGCACACACCCAGGAACTCGGCGTGCGTGCCGAGTTCCGCCCAGTCGTTGGGCGCGGGCGTGGCCGTCGCGCACAACTTCCACGCGGTCGACGCGAACGCATCCAGCAACGTGCGGAGCGTGCGGCTGTTGTAGTGCTTGATGCAGCTGCTCTCATCCAGCACGACGCCCGCGAAAGCCGCCGCGTCGAAGCGGTGGAGGCGGTCGTAGTTCGTGACGTTGATGCCCGGCCGCACGTCCCCGGCCTCGCGGCACAGCGTCGCAGGGATGCCGAAGCGCGCGCCCTCGGCCACCGTCTGCGCGCCCACTGCGAGCGGCGCGAGCAGGAGCACGCTCCCTCCCGTGGCCTCGCAGACGACGCGCGCCCATTCGAGTTCCATCAAGCTCTTGCCGAGGCCGGTGTCCGCGAAGATCGCGCCGCGTCCGCGCCGCAGCGCCCACCCCACAAGGTCGCGTTGGTGGGGGAGCAGGTGCGACGAGAGCGCGGGGAGCACGGCGATACCGGTGGCGGGTGCTCGGGTCAGCTTGCGCGTGACGAATTCCTGATATGATCCATCCATCGAATCGTTCTCCTTCTACGTTTCGGTCACGGCCCCGGCGTCATCAGCGCGCGGGGTCGATCTATTAGGGGTGCTTGAATCCAGGTGGGTCACCGGTCGCGTCCGTCGCGCGGGAGCAGCCGCGGGGCGTCGCCGTCGGCCGCAGCCGCAGCGTAGGTGACGAGGCCCGCGATCAGGCCGCAGTACACCGCGGCGACGATCGCGGGCAGCGCGTGGAGAGCGAGACGGGCGAGGCCGTCGATGAGCAGCAGCGAGGCGCCGATGAGAGCTACGACAGCGCGCATCTCAGACCGCCTTCCCGTGGCGGGCGAGTTGGCGCTTGCGCCGCGCGCTTTGGCCGGGCGCGGTGGTGGGCGGAGCGACTGCGCGGCCGGCGTGGCGCGCAGGCAGCGGGACGGTGCGCCTCGGGTTCGACGCCTCCGTCGCGAGGGGCGCGCTGGGTGCGACGCTGAGGCCGAGAGCGAGACAGGCCGCGAGGGCGTAGGGGGCGCGCATAGGCTACGCCCCCCTCCGGTCGCGGGCGTCCGTCGCCGCGAGGGCGAGCGCCGCGAGGCGGCCGAGGGCGCGGTCGGGGATCAGCGGCAGCCCGAGGCGGCGCCGCCGATGGGCGACCACCACGGCCCCTTCGAGGGCCGCGGCGTAGCGACGGCGCGCGATGACGGGGGCCGTCACGCTGCCTCGACGACGTGAGAGAGCACCCGGTCGAGCAGCTTGCGCTCGGGCTTCGTGAGCCACGCCGTTTCTGCGATGCCGAACATGCGCGCGATCACAGCGCGCATCACTGGCGACGGACGCGACTCGCCGCGGCACCACGACGAGATGGACGCTTGCAGCACCGGGGCGCCCTTCGCCATGAAGATGCGCGCAATCTCGGATTGCCCGCCCTTCGACCTGAGCTCGTCGGCTAGCGCCGAAAGCTCGACCATCCCGACCGTCTTGTACTTGGCCATGAAGCCGACCCTAAAGCTTTGGCTTTAGAAGGTCAAGAACCCGCCGCGCGTCGGCTGATCGGCGCGGCCTAGAGGGGCGATTCTAGAAATCGGCGCCACCCCTCTTGCGCGGCTAAAAGTAATCCTTTAGCTTTGGTCTCACCGCAGCGGCTCACCCCCCGCCGCGTCGAGGCCCACGATGGTCACCAGTTCCCGCTCCCATACCTTGTTTCGCGGCGCCCTCGCCGCCGACCTGCACAGCCTCGGGCTGCGCACCGCCTCCGACGCGGTGCGCCTCGACCTCGCGGCGCTTGCCCCCGCCATCGTGCGGGAGCTGCGCGCCGCGGGCCACGTCGACCTCGTCGACGCTGTGCTCGTGTGGGAAGCCGACGTCACGGGCGTCGACCTCGCCACGCTGACCGCCCTCGCGGCGGTCACGGGTGCGCTGTGAGCGCCGCCCTGATGCTGACGGCGGGGCGCATCGGCGCGCTGCGGCTGCTCGAAGACGCCGACCTCGTCGCGGACCCCACGCCCTCGGGGTGGTCGATCGTTGACATCACGATGGCGGCCGTCGGCGTCTTGGCGACGGGCGCGACGCTCGCCGCTGCCATCGACGCCGCCATGCCGGTGGCGCTGGCCGAGCACTACGTCACGGCCGCCGACGTGGCGGCGCTCGACGGCCCCGCGGAGCCCGGGCACTGCGGCGCCTGCGACGGCAGCGGCGAGGGCGCCACCGAGCGCCACGCCTGCCGCGCCTGCCGCGGCTCCGGCTGCGAGCAGGTGTCAGCGTGACGCCCACCCTGCACCCGACGGCCCCCGACGGCGGCGCCTCGCAGGGGGGGCGTCCCCACGGTGCGGCTGCCCCCGGTCGACCCGGTGGCGGCCGGCGTCGCCGCGCTCGAGGCCATCGCCCGCGGAGAGCGCACCCTGGCGGCGCTCACCCCTGAGCAGCGGGACCGCGCCTCCGCGGTGCACTGGCGGCGCCTCGGGCGCTGCGTCGGCTGCGGGTGCGCGGCCCTGAGCGACGGGGCGCGCTGCCTGAGCTGCGAGCTCGCGACGCTCGACGCGACGGGGTGACGCCCCGGCGACCGATCGGCGCGCGCGGCACCCCCACCGCACACCGC
>Ga0209284_10002957_pt1 | contig 21891 bp, 21 predicted proteins | sample FRY03_FD_187211 | JGI IMG/M metagenome (GOLD analysis project Ga0209284, IMG submission 187211) | Freshwater microbial communities from Lake Fryxell liftoff mats and glacier meltwater in Antarctica - FRY-03 (SPAdes) (version 2) | ecosystem: Environmental > Aquatic > Freshwater > Ice > Glacier...
TGTCCAAAATTCTGACATTGTTTAAATATTTACATAAATTTAAGGTTTTCAAAATTACAATTTATTTTACAAAATTTGCATTAAGCCTTTCTTAAATTTAGAATATTAAATCTTAAGGGGAGTTCTAAAAATTAGTTTTTTTGATTACTATGTTACTTACTGACTGATGTTACGCATTAAAAATTCGTTATTATGAAAACGGTTGTTAATAACTCTATCAAAGCTAAGCCCCATCGGGGCGACATATTGGTAGTAGCAATAAATAAAACAACACCCCGCCAAAGCCCCATCGGGGCGAAATATTTCGCCCCGATGGGGCTTGAAAAACTCGCTAGGTCGCTTTTTCTACCGATATATTGCCCCGATGGGGCTTTTCCGCTTGTAAAAGCTAAGTTATTAACAACCTTCCTCATATTTGTATTGGTTTTTACCGCTTAAGTGCGTAAGGTGAGTTACTGATGTTCTTTTTGTTTTATTTATCTCACATTGTTAATGTTTTTTATATGAGTTCGATGAACTTCGTTTTAGCATCTTTCCCCTAATTTTAGTATCAAATAGTCAACTATTTGATACTAAAATTAAGAAAAATCTATCTAAAATAAATTCAAAAATAACAATCAGCTAATTTTTAGAACCGCCCTTAAAGCTTAAAAGTTTTTAATTTGTTTTAAAAAATTTAGAAATAGAAGTATATTTGCATTTTAAAACACATAATTATGTCATTTTCAGATTTATTTGATAGCGGATTCAAAAACAGAAACAAAGGTCATTTTTCTGCTATTGCTAGAGTTGCATTGTCTGACGGAACTATTGATCCGGAAGAAAAAGAGTTCTTAGACCGTTTAGCTTCTAATTTAGAAATTTCTACAGAAGAATATAACGAGATATTAGAAAACCCAAACAAATATCCAATAAATCCACCCTATTTACAATCTGAAAGACTTGAAAGATTGTATGATTTTGCTAGAATGGTATATGCAGATCATATATTAGAGCCAAAACAAACAGGCATTTTAACTAAGCTTTGTTTTTCTTTAGGTTTTGATACAGAAAAAGTTGATGAAACAGTTCAAAAATCGCTTTCTTTATTAAAAGATGGGGTTGATTTAGACACCTTTTTAGAAAAAATGGAAGAATAAAAACAACAAAAACGCCTCTAAATTTTTAGAGGCGTTTTTGTTGCTATATGTGCTTTTTCATAAATTCTTCTGCTTTTTCTACCATGTTTTTGCTTCCGCAGAAAAAAGACACTCTTTGATGCAGTTCTGTAGGTTTAATTTCTAAAATTCTGTTTATTCCGTCTGATGCTTTTCCGTTTGCTTGTTCTGCTAAATAAGCCATTGGGTTACATTCGTACAATAATCTTAATTTTCCGTTTGGAGATTTAGTGCTTGTTGGATAAATATAAATTCCGCCTTTTATCATGTTTCTATGAAAATCTGAAACTAAACTGCCAATATATCGCGAGGTATAAGGCCTATCTCCTTCTTCTGACTGGCAATATTTTAAATAATCTTTTACGCCTTGCGGAAAATGAATGTAATTTCCTTCGTTTATAGAATAAATATTTCCATCTTCTGCAAACTGCATGTTTGGATGTGATAGATAAAAAGTACCAATTGCAGGATTTAAAGTAAAACCGTTAACTCCAAAACCTGTACTATAAACTATCATTGTAGATGTGCCGTAAATTACATAACCAGCTGCTACTTGATTAACTCCTGGTTGCAAAAAGTCTTCTAACGTAACTGGAGTTCCAACTGGAGTAACTCTTCTAAAAATAGAAAAAATAGTTCCAACAGAAACGTTTACATCTATGTTAGAAGAACCGTCTAACGGATCTATTAATACTATATATTTGTTGTTGTTGTTGCCATCTGCACTATTTATAGCAATAAAATCATCGTTTTCTTCTGAGGCAATACCGCAAACAATTTCTCTATTAATTAATGTTTGAATAAAAATTTCGTTAGCATAAACATCTAACTTTTGTTGGTCTTCTCCTTGTATATTTTGTTCTCCTATAGCACCAACAATATCTACTAAGCCTGCTTTGTTTACTTTATAATTAACAACCTTAGCTGCTAATCTAATAGAGTTTATAAGTCTAGAAAGTTCTCCAGAAGAGTATTGAAATGATGATTGGTTTTCGATGATAAATTCACCTAATGTTTTGTTGCTTTTTTCCATTACAAAATCGTTGTAGTTGTATTTTGTTGCAAATATCGAGTTTTTTGTGATACTGATAGAAATATTACTTAATTCTATTTTAGAATTGTAATTTTGCGTATAAATTTTCTATAAAGGTAACAATTATGATTAGAAAAGCCACTCCGAAAGACATGAAAGCCGTTTTAGGCTTAATAAATGAGCTAGCTGTTTTTGAAAAAGAACCTAATGCTGTAATAATATTAGAAGAAGATTTAATACGCGATGGTTTTAAAGAAAATCCGCTTTTTTATGTTTTTGTTGCCGAAGAAGAAAATGAAATAATTGGCATGGCATTGTACTATTACAGATATTCTACCTGGAAAGGTAAAACTATACATCTAGAGGATTTAATTGTAAAACAAGAAAAAAGAGGTACTGGAGCTGGTTTTGCTTTATATTCTGAAATTATTAAACAAGGCAAAAAAGACGGAGTTAAAAGAATAGAATGGGCTGTATTAGATTGGAATACAACCGCAATAGATTTTTACCAAAAATCTGGGGCAAATGTTTCTAAAGAATGGTACATTACTCAAATGGATGAACCCGGAATAGATTTATTTTTAAGTAAAAACAACATTTCTTTATAAAATAAAAAAAGTATGAGAATTTTTAAATTTGGTGGAGCTTCTATTAAAGATGCCGACGGAGTTAAAAACGTTTACGAAGTATTGCAAAAAGTTGGACACGAAAACGTTTTGCTTGTAATTTCTGCAATGGGCAAAATAACAAATGCTCTAGAAGTTGTTGTAAAAGAGTATTTTGATAAATCTAATAATCTAAAAGCATCTATACAAGAAGTAAAAAAATATCATAATCAAATATTAATAGAATTATTTGAAAACGAAAAAGACCCTATTTTTAAAGCAGTTAATACATTATACGAAGATTTAGAGTATTTTTTAAATCACAACAAATCGCCTAATTACAGTTTTGTATATGATCAAGTTGTAAGTGTTGGAGAAATTACATCTACAACAATTATTAGTCATTACTTTAACTTTAGAGGCCTAAAAAATCAATGGTTAGATGTTAGAAATTTTATAAAAACTGACGCTTCCTATAGAGATGCAATTGTAAATTGGGAAGAAACTCAAAATTTAATTTCTAAAAATGTAAAAAGAAAAACCCTAAACATTACACAAGGATTTTTAGGAGCCGATTCTAATAATTTTACTACTACATTAGGTAGAGAAGGATCTGATTATACAGCAGCAATTTTTGCGTATTGTTTAAATGCCAATAGTGTTACAATCTGGAAAGATGTTCCGGGTGTTTTAAATGCCGATCCAAGATATTTTGAAAACGCTGTTTTATTAAATCAAATCTCGTATAGAGAAGCAATAGAACTTGCGTTTTATGGAGCAACGGTTATACATCCAAAAACTTTACAACCTTTACAAAAAAAAGAAATCCCATTATATGTAAAATCTTTTATAAATCCGCTTTTGCCTGGAACTAGTGTTTCTAAAGGAGTAGATTTAGAACCGCATATTCCTTGTTTTATTGTTAAAAAAAATCAATTATTACTATCGTTGTCTTCTATAGATTTTTCTTTTATTATGGAAGAAAACATAAGCGAAATTTTTAGCCTTTTTCATCAATACAAAATAAAGGTAAGCTTAATACAAAACTCTGCTATTAGTTTTTCTGTTTGTGTTGAAGATAAATTTGACAATTTTAATGAACTTAAAAGTATCTTGTCTAAAAAATTTCAAGTTAATTGGCATGAAAATGTTTCATTATATACAATTCGGCATTTTAACGAAGCTGCAATTATAACAGTAGAAAAGAACAAATTTGTTTTAGTAAAACAAATTTTAGGAGACACAATACAAGTGGTTACAAAAGAATAATATGCTTATTAGTAAAACCAATAAAGAAATATTTAAACTTTTTTTAAAATTAGGAGTAATAGGTTTTGGTGGTCCAGCAGCTCATATTGCAATGATGCGTGATGAAGTTGTTAGCAAAAAACAATGGATGAACGACCAACAATTTCTTGATATGGTTGGTGCTACAAGTTTAATTCCTGGACCTAATAGTACAGAAATGGCCATACATCTTGGCTACTCTAAAGGCAAATGGAAAGGGTTAATTATTGCCGGACTTTGTTTTATTTTGCCTGCTGTTTTTTTAACGCTTTGCTTTGCTTGGTTGTATAAAAAATATGGTGCTTTACCCGAAGTTCAACCTTTTATTTACGGAATTAAGCCTGCAATTATCGCTATTATCTTATCTGCAATTTATCCGTTAGCAAAAAAATCACTAAAAAATAAAGCGTTAATTATTATTGGAATAATTTCTTTGGCTTTAGCTTTTTTTAATATAAACGAAATTATAATATTATTCGGAACCGGAACTGCCTTTTATTTGTTTAACAAAATAAAAGAACAAAAAAGCAACATAAATAGTTTTAACTTTTTAGCTGTACCTTTTTTAACCTCTAGTTTAAACACAAAATTGTTTTTAACTTTTTTAAAAATTGGTTCAATTTTATACGGAAGTGGTTATGTGTTATTTGCTTTTTTAGACACCGAATTAGTAAAAAAAGGGTTATTGCCAAGACAAACTTTAATAGACGCAATTGCAGTTGGACAATTTACACCGGGACCTGTTTTTTCGTCTGTAACATTTATTGGTTATCAAATTAATAGTTGGTCGGGAGCTTTTTATGCAACAATTGGCATCTTTTTACCATCGTTTATATTAGTCGGACTTTTAGCTTATTTTATAGATAAAGTTAGAAAATCTAAAGAGCTTTCTTGGTTTTTAGATGCTGTAAATGTAGCATCTGTAGCTTTAATTATTCATATAAGTTATGTAATGGCACTACAATCTATTACAAACTGGAAAACTATTATTATAGCAATAATTAGTTTGTATATAACTTTTAATTATTCTAAAATTAATAGTTTCTGGATTGTTTTATTTGGTTCGTTTCTAGGCTATATGTTACATTTTTTATAACTATTTTCGATTTAAAGAATTAAAGAATTAAATACTACTTTTGAGTTTTTCGAGTTTATATATTTATGATAAATAAGTGGTGTTTATATTTAGGTCTCTTTTGTTTTTTTGGGGTTCAAGCTCAAGAAATTAAGACGCTTTATATAACTAAGCAAATTAGTAAAACTAAAGACACCATTTATCTAGAAAAAGAAAGTATAAATAGTGCTTTTTTTAAACTTTTAGACAAAAATCAAAAAGAAGTAGATAGTAGTTCTTATTTTGTAGACTTTAAAAAAGGGCAATTATTTTTTAAAGATTCTGATTCTTTAAAAGAAATTTTAACTGTAAAATATTTAAAATATCCCGAATTTTTAACCAAAACATATAGAATTTACGAAGAAAATCAAGTAGTTAGCAATAACACAAGAGGTAAATTATATGCCGTTTCTAAAAATCCGTTTAACAACTACATTCCGTTTAATGGTTTAACAACTTCTGGCAGTTTAACAAGGGGAGTTTCTGTTGGTAATAATCAAAATGCTGTTGTTAATTCAAATCTTGATTTACAAATAACCGGAAAAATATCCGACAAGGTTAGCCTAAGGGCTTCTTTACAAGATAGTAACATTCCTATTCAAAATGGAGGATATTCTCAAAAAATAGACGAATTCGATCAAATATTTATAGAGCTATTTACAGATAATTGGAAAATTAGAGCCGGCGATTTGTTTTTAGAAAACAGAACATCTAAATATTTAAATTTTAATAAAAAAGTACAAGGCCTTTCTAGTCAAGTAGAACTTTCAACCTCAGATTCAAAAACAATAATAACTGCTTCTGCTGCTTTAGTTAGAGGTCAATATGCAAAAAGTAATTTTGTTGGTCAAGAAGGAAATCAAGGTCCGTATAAACTAAAAGGCAATAATGGCGAATTATATGTGTTGGTTATCTCTGGCTCAGAACGTGTTTTTATAAACGGAATTGCCCAACAAAGAGGAGAAAACAAGCAATATACCATAGATTACAATGCGGGAGAAATAACATTTACTTCGCTTTTTCCTATAACCTCAGAAATGAGAATTACTGTAGAATATCAATATGCCGAAAGAAGTTTTACTAGATTTATAACTTATGCAGGTGCTTCTCACGAAAGAGAAAATTGGACAATTGGCGCATATATTTATTCGGAAAACGATGTAAAAAATCAACCTCTACAACAATCTTTAACATCAGAACAAGTACAGATTCTTTCTAATGCCGGAGATAATTTGTCTTTAATGAACGCTCCTTCTGCTTTTGAAGATAGTTTTTCTGATAATAAAATTTTATATAAGAAAGTATTTGTAAATAGTATTGAGGTATTTGAGTTTTCTAACAATCCTACAGATGTTTTGTTCAATGTAAAATTTAGTTTTGTAGGCAATAATGCTGGTAATTATATTGTAACAAATAGCCAAACTATCGGCAGAATTTATCAATATGTTGCTCCTATAAACGGAGTTTTACAAGGTAATTTTGAACCAATAGTTAGATTAATTTCACCTACAAAAATTCAAATCGCAACAGTAAATGGCTCGTATAATTTTAAAGATAAAACTAAACTTGATTTTGAAATTGCCGTAAGCAATAAAGACCAAAATTTGTTTTCTACAATAAACGATAATGATAATAAAGGATTTGCAGGAAATCTATCTATTAATCAACGTTTATATTCTAAAGAATTTGCAATTGATGCTTCTGGAAGTTATCAAATTATTCAAAAAAACTTTAATACAATTGAAAGACTGTTTAATATCGAGTTTAATAGAGATTGGAATATTACAAATGCTTTTGGCAACCAAAGTTTATTAACTTCTGGAGTAAATTTTAACTTTAATAAAAACGGTTTTGTTAAATATGATTTCGAGAGACTCGCTTTTTCTGATAGTTTTTTGGGTTCTAAACATTCGTTGAAGTCTGTAATTGTATTCAAAAATATAAGCATTAATAATAGCGGAAGCATTATGCAAAACGATGCAACTTTAACCAACTCTAAATTTATAAGAAACAATTTAAACACAAAATACAATTTTAGCAAAAACTGGATTGGACTAACAAACAGACTAGAAAACCATCAAGAAACAATAAAAGCAACAAACCAACTAAGTAATCTAACTCAAAAATTTAACGAGTTTGGAGGCTTTTTAGGAAGAGGAGATAGCACTAAAGTTTTTATAGAAATTGGATATTTACAACGAGTAAACGATAGTTTAAAAAATGGGTTTCTTAGCAAAGTAAACAAATCTAGCTCGTATTATTTAAGGTCTAAACTTATTCAAACAAATAAAAGCGATTTATCTGTTTTTGTAAATTTTAGAACATTAAAATATTTTGACTCTAATTTAAAAAACGAACCTTCTTTAAATTCTAGAATTTTATATAATTCGTCTTTTTTAGATAATTTAATTCAGCTAAACACAGCTTTAGAGTCTAATTCTGGAACAGTTGCACAACAAGAATTTACCTATCTAGAAGTGGAGCCAACGCAAGGTGTTTATATGTGGAACGACTATAACGGCAACGGAATTCAAGAATTACAAGAGTTTGAGGTTGCTCCTTTTCCAGATCAAGCAAAATATGTTAGAGTCTTTTTACCTAATCAAGTTTTTATTAGAACGCATCAAAATAAATTCTCTAATGCAATTACATTAAACCCATTAAAATGGCAAAATGAACAAGGATTTAAAAAAACACTATCTTATTTTTATAACCAAACAGCCGTTTTAATTAGTAAAAAGATCAAAAGAAATCAAGATGCATTTGAGTTTAATTTGTTTAACAACCAAGATTTAATTGGTTTAAATTCTAGTGTTAGAAATAGTACTTTTTACAATAGAGGCAAACAGAATCACTCTATTACTTATACATTTTTAAATAATAAAACTAAAAATTTACTCTCTATTGGTTCGCAAGAAAATAATATAAAATCAAATATAGTAGAGTATAATCATTTATTAAAAAAGAGTTGGTTATTTAGTTTAACAACAAAAAAATCTGCCTCAGAATCAATTTCAGAAAACTTTGCAATTAAAAATTTCGAAATAAACAGCTATCAATTTGCCTCTAAAATCTCTTATTTATTTTCTCAAAACACAAATTTAGATTTGTTTTTTGAACATCAGAATAAGCAAAATAACATAGGGAATTTAGAAGAATTAAAACAAAATAAGTTTGGCACATCTTTTAACTATTCTAGCTTAAAGCAATTTACAATAAACGGAGAGTTTTCTTTTTATGTAAATAATTTTAGTGGCAATGCAACATCTGGAGTTGCTTTTAATATGTTAGAAGGATTACAACCAAACAAAAACCAGACTTGGCGGCTATTAGTTCAAAAAAACATTACTAAATATTTAGATGTAAACGTAAATTATCAAGGTAGAAAAAGTCAAACTAGCAAGTCAATTCATAGTGGAAACATTCAACTTAGAGCATATTTTTAATAGATTTTGTTAAAATTTTAGAATTTATTTTCTAAATCTGTATATTTGAAGCTTAGAAAAAACAAAATCATGAAAATTAAAACAATTTCAATTCTTTTAGTAATAGCTTCATTAGGTTTAATTTCTTGTAAAAAAGACCAAACACCTGCAGAAAAACCTTCTGTTTCATCTGGAGCTGCTATAGAAACAACACAAGAACAATTAGTTCAACCGGCTCAATCAGTTCAACCGGTTCAACAACCAAATCAACCAGGAGCAGTTGCAAATACAGGAGCAGTTCCAGAGTTAAATCCGGCTCATGGGCAACCACATCATAGATGTGATGTTGCAGTTGGAGCACCTTTAAAAGGAATAGCGTCTGCAACGCAAGCTAATACGCCACCTCCAACAAGTAGCAATAGTGGGAATTCTTTTTTTAATGCTGCAAAAAACAGTGCACCAAATAATTCTCAACAATCACAAACGATTGTTGCACCAAAAGCAACACCTACACCTGCAAAGGCACAAACTGTTGAAGCGTCAAACACGCCAAAACCAGCAACAAATCCGGCTCATGGTCAACCACATCATAGATGCGATATTGCAGTTGGAGCACCGTTAACATAATAACTATAAAAATATTTATAAAAGCGAAATTAGTGGTATAACTAATTTCGCTTTTTTGGTAATAATTAAAATGCTTCTCGATTAAATGCTTAATTTTGCTTAAAAGACAATAATTTATGTCAGATTCTGGAACTTTACATACTCAATTAAAAAACCAAGTTGCTACTGTAACATTTGGTCATCCGTTAAGCAACTCCTTTCCGAGTAGTTTGTTAGATAAACTCACACAAGAGCTAAATTTATTAAGCAATAACAAACAAATCTCTGTAATAGTTCTAAAAAGCAAAGGAGAAAAAGCATTTTGTGCTGGAGCATCGTTTAACGAATTATTAGAAGTAGATAATTTAGAAAAAGGAACCGCCTTTTTTTCTGGTTTTGCCAATGTTATAAATGCAATGCGTAAATGTTCTAAACTAATAATTGGTAGAATTCATGGTAAAGCAGTTGGTGGAGGAGTTGGATTAGCATCTGCCTGCGATTATACTTTTGCAACAACAAATAGTTTAATTAAATTATCGGAAATGGCTATAGGTATTGGTCCTTTTGTAATAGAACCTGCTGTTTCTAGAAAAATAGGCAAAACTGCAACTGCCCAATTAACTTTTGAACCAACAGAATGGAAAAGTGCAGAATGGGCTTTAGAAAAAGGATTGTATTCTAGAGTTTTTAATTCTATACCTGAATTAGACAACGAGTTAGATAAATTTTGTGCTCAATTATCATCATACAATCCTGAGGCATTAATAGAAATAAAACGTGTTTTTTGGGAAGGAACAGATAATTGGGATGTGCTTTTAGCCGAAAGAGCCGCAATTTCTGGAAATTTAGTCTTATCAGAATTTACAAAAACAGCATTAAATCAATTTAAAAAATAATGAAATTACTTTTTTTAATTCAGCATTTAGAAATAAAAGAAAAACTTAAAAACGCACCAGATGACGAATACCAAATTGGTCTTTTAATTGGGTCTTTTATTCCTTTTGTGGTACTTGTAATAATTGCTTACTACATGTATGCAAGAGCAAAAAAGAAAAATAACAACAATTAATATCTTTAAACAATAAAAGATGTCTAACATAAGAATTACAAAACAGTTTAATTTTGAAACCGGTCATGCCCTTTATGGTTACGACGGGAAATGTAAAAATGTTCACGGTCATAGTTATAAATTATCTGTAACCGTTATAGGTAAACCAATTACCGATTCGAGCAATGTTAAATTTGGAATGGTTATAGATTTTGGCGATTTAAAAAAAATTGTAAAAGAAGAAATTGTAGATGTATTTGATCATGCTACAGTATTTAATAAAAACACTCCTCATCTCGAGCTTGCAAACGAATTAATATCAAGAGATCATCATGTTATTTTGGTAGATTATCAACCAACTAGCGAAAATATGGTGATAGATTTTACCTCTAAAATTAAAAAAAGATTGCCTAAAAATATCAGCTTGTTCTCTTTAAAATTACAAGAAACAGAGTCGTCTTTTGCAGAGTGGCATGCCTCAGATAATTTAGAGCAGTAACATTTGTTTTTTAAGAAACAGTCGTCCTGCTTTTCGCTATACAAGGTGTCGCTTCAATCAGGGCTATTTAACAATGTTTATTTCGTTATATGATTAACACGAATATTATGCTCTTAATTGGTATAATCTATTTACATATTTACCAACTATATCAAACTCAAGGTTTATTTCTGTTCCAATCTCAAAGTATTTAAAATTAGTATGATTATAAGTATACGGAATTATAGCAACGCTAAACTCATCTTTTTTAGAATCCACAACCGTTAAACTTACTCCATTTATAGTAATTGACCCTTTTTCTATAGTTATATTATTATATTCAGTACTGTACTTAAAAGTAAAAGTCCAACTTCCGTTAGCATTAATTATAGACTTACAAACCCCTATTTGATCTACGTGGCCTTGAACAATATGTCCGTCTAATCTATCTCCTAACTTTAAAGCTCTTTCTAAATTTACAATACTTCCAACTTTTAAATTTTTTATATTGGTTTTTTCAATAGTCTCCTTTATTGCAGTTACTTTATAAACATCATTATCAATAGAAACAACAGTTAAACATATCCCATTATGAGCAACACTTTGGTCTATTTTTAATTCATTAGTAAATTTAGAGCTAATAAAAATATCTAAATTATCTTTATCTTCAATAATATTAACTACCTCGCCAAGCGATTCTATAATTCCTGTAAACATTTCTTGTTTTAATTTCTTAAATTTGCTCTTCAAAAGTAGCAATAAATAAATTGAAGTCATGATTAAAAAGACAGAAAACATAATTGTTGGAATTTCGATAGGCGATTTAAATGGAATAGGAGCAGAAGTTATTCTTAAAACATTTGAAGATGATCGTATGCTAGAATTATGCACTCCAGTTATTTTTGCTAATGTAAAAATGATATCATTTTTAAGAACAAATTTTGATTCAACTGCATCATTACACGGGATAGACAAATTAGAACAAATTTTACCTGGCAAAATAAATGTTTTAAATTTATGGAGAGAAAGTTTTGATTTAGAATATGGCAAACTAGATAATACTGTTGGAGAATATGCAATAAAATCTTTTACAGCAGCAACAAAAGCATTAAAAGAAGGCTTAGTAGACGTTCTAGTAACAGCTCCAATTAACAAATATAACATTCAGTCAGAAACCTTTAATTTTCCAGGACATACAGAATACCTAAACCAAGAGCTTGAAGGAAACGCATTAATGCTTATGGTTAGCAACAAGTTAAAAGTAGGCTTATTAACAGATCATGTTCCTGTAAACGAAGTCTCTAAACACCTAACAGAAAAACTTATAAGAACTAAAGTTATGGTTCTAAACGAAACATTAATACAAGATTTTAGCATTGTAAAACCGAAAATTGCTATATTAGGATTAAACCCACATTGCGGAGATAATGGCGTTATTGGCAAAGAAGACGACGAGCTATTAAAGCCTACAATAAACAATTTATTTAACGAAGGTTTTATGGTTTTTGGTCCTTATGCTGCCGATAGTTTTTTTGGGAACAACAGTTACGAAAAATTTGATGCCGTTTTAGCTTGTTATCACGATCAAGGACTAATTCCTTTTAAAACATTATCTTTTGGCGATGGAGTTAATTTTACTGCAGGACTAGAAAAAATAAGAACTTCTCCAGATCATGGAACTGCATTTGAAATAGCTGGAAAAAATTCTGCCAAGCATAATTCGTTTAAAGAAGCAGTTTATTTAGCAATAGACACCTATAAATCAAGAATAGAACATAAAATTATTACCCAAAAGCCCTTAAAAATAAAGGAAAAACAGTTGTAAATAAAAAAACGTTTATAACATTATTAGATTTGCAATATTTTTATATCTTTGCACACCAATTCTAAAAAGATTGGCTTTGGTTAAATTGCTGTAACTATGAAAGTATCAAACGAATATTTAATTCCTTTTGCAGGATTAAAGTTAGGAAAGCATCAATTTAAATTTCAAATAAACAATAAGTTCTTTGAAGCCTTTGAGTTTGACGAATATATATCATCAAACATAGAAGCAACCGTAGTTTTTGAAAAGAAAAACACCCTGCTTGAACTAAAGTTTAGCCACAACGGAACAGTAAATTTGTTATGTGACTTAACTAGCGAAGAGTTTAGCTTGCCAATTAAAGGTAAAATAAACTTAGTAGTTCAATTTGGAGATGAATTTAATAATGATAACGAAGAATTATTAATAATACCTCATGGAGAACATCAATTAGATGTTTCGCAATACATTTATGAAATGATTGTATTGTCTGTACCATTAAAACGAGTACATCCAGGAGTATTAGACGGTTCGTTAAAATCTGAAGTGTTAGAAAAACTTCAAAAACTATCAATCAAAGAAGAAGAAGAAGAGAATAAAATAGAGCCCATATGGGACAAATTAAAACAACTATTAACGGATAAATAATATAGTAAAATGGCACATCCTAAAAGAAAAATCTCAAAAACAAGAAGAGATAAGAGAAGAACTCATTATAAAGCTACCGCAGCACAAATTGCAACTTGCCCAATTACAGGAGAAGCACATTTATACCACAGAGCTTACTGGCATGAAGGTAAAATGTATTACAGAGGACAAGTAGTTATTGACAAATCAACTGTTGCACTTGCATAATACAATTTGATAAATAAAAAATTAACTCTCACCAATGTGGGAGTTTTTTGTTATTTATAATTTTAAACAAAATAAGCCTTTCCAAAATGTATTTGGTTTGCATTTTTTTTGTAATTTTCACCTCTTTATTGGAAGCGTTTTCTGATAAAAAATTAGTTATAATTTATGAATACAATTACGGCCGCTATTACCGCTGTTGGAGGATATGTTCCTGATTTTGTGCTTTCTAATAAAACTCTTGAAACCCTAGTTGATACAAATGACGAATGGATAACTTCTCGAACAGGGATAAAAGAAAGAAGAATTCTTAAAGGCGAAGGACTCGGAACTTCCTATTTAGCAATTAAAGCCGCACAAGATTTAATAAAAAAGCATAATTTAAATCCAGAAGAAATAGACATGGTTATTATGGCAACTACAACGCCAGATTTACCAGTTGCTTCTACTGGCGTTTATGTAGCCACCAAAATTGGAGCAATAAATGCATTTGCTTATGATTTGCAAGCTGCTTGTTCTGGTTTTTTATTCGGAATGTCTACAGCTGCAGCCTATATAGAATCTGGTAGATATAAAAAAATATTATTAATTGGAGCCGATAAAATGTCTTCGATAATTGATTATACAGATAGAGCAACTTGTATTATTTTTGGAGATGGAGCTGGAGCAGTTTTATTCGAACCCAATTATGAAGGTTTAGGTTTGCAAGACGAATTTCTAAGAAGCGACGGTATTGGTCGTGAATTCTTAAAAATTGACGCAGGTGGTTCCATTCTTCCTGCTTCAAAAGAAACTCTTGAAAACAAACAGCATTTTGTTTTTCAAGACGGAAAAAACGTTTATAAATATGCTGTTACCGGAATGGCAGATGTGAGTGAAAAAATAATGGAACGCAACAATCTTTCAAATAATGATGTTGATTGGTTAATTGCACATCAAGCTAATAAAAGAATCATTGATGCTACGGCAAGTAGAATGAATTTAGACGAAAGTAAAGTATTGATAAATATTGAAAAATATGGAAATACAACCTCGGCTACACTACCTTTGCTTTTGAGTGATTTTGAAAATTTATTTAAAAAGGGAGATAATCTTATTTTTGCTGCTTTTGGTGGCGGATTTACTTGGGGTTCTATCTATTTAAAATGGGCATACAATAAACAATAAACTAATTCTAAAACTAACTAATTATGGATTTAAAAGAAATTCAAAACCTAATCAAATTTGTATCCAATTCTGGAGTTGCTGAAGTAAAATTAGAAACTGGTGATATAAAAATTACTATCAAAACTACTTTTGAAGGAAACTCTCCAGAGATTACTTATGTGCAACAAGCACCAATGCAACAAGCAATTGCAGCTCCAGTTGCAGCTCCAGTTGCTGCTCCAGTTGCTGCTCCAGTTGCAAGCAAACCAGTTGCGCCAGTGGCAACTGCTCCAACAGATGAAAACTCAAAATATGTGATAATTAAATCCCCAATGATTGGAACTCTTTATCGCAGAGCATCTCCAGACAAACCTATGTTTGTAGAAGTTGGAACTACTATTTCAAAAGGAGATGTTCTTTGTGTGGTAGAAGCCATGAAATTATTCAATGAAATTGAAGCAGAGATTTCTGGAAAAATTATTAAAATTTTGGTTGACGATATGTCGCCAGTGGAGTTTGACCAACCATTATTTTTAGTAGATCCGTCATAACAACTTTAAATCCCAATATTTTAAATCCCAAATTCCAATTCTGGAAATTTGGAATTTGGAATTTGTTATTTGAACTTTAAATTAAAATAAGATGTTTAAAAAAATATTAATCGCAAATAGAGGAGAAATTGCACTTCGTGTAATTAGAACCTGTCGCGAAATGGGCATCAAAACAGTAGCAGTATATTCTACAGTTGATGCCGAAAGTTTACATGTTAAATTTGCAGACGAAGCCGTATCTATTGGTCCTGCACCAAGTAAGGATTCGTATTTAAAGATATCTAGTATTATTGCTGCTGCAGAAATTACCAATGCAGATGCCATTCATCCAGGTTATGGTTTCTTGTCTGAAAATGCTAAGTTTTCTAAAATATGTCAAGAGCATGGTATTAAATTTATTGGTGCTTCGCCTGACATGATTGACAAAATGGGCGACAAAATTTCTGCAAAAGCTACGATGAAAGAAGCTGGAGTTCCTTGTATTCCTGGTTCTGACGGATTATTGGAATCTTTTGAACAAGCTCAAAAACTTTCTAAGGAAATGGGCTATCCAGTTATGCTCAAAGCAACAGCTGGTGGTGGCGGAAAAGGAATGCGTGCCGTTTGGAAAGAAGAAGATTTGTTAAAAGCTTGGGAAAGTGCTAGACAAGAATCTGCTGCTGCTTTTGGAAATGACGGAATGTATTTGGAAAAATTGATTGAAGAACCAAGACATATCGAAATACAAATAGTTGGCGATGCTTATGGAAAAGCGTGTCATCTTTCTGAAAGAGATTGTTCGGTACAACGTCGTCATCAAAAGTTGACAGAAGAAACACCATCGCCTTTTATGACCGATAAATTGCGACATGCAATGGGTGAAGCAGCTATTAAAGCAGCTGAATATATTAGTTATGAAGGTGCAGGAACCGTTGAGTTTCTAGTTGACAAGCACCGCAATTTTTACTTTATGGAAATGAATACCCGTATTCAGGTAGAACATTGTATAACAGAACAAGTTATAGATTATGACTTGATTAGGGAGCAAATTTTAGTAGCTTCTGGTGTGCCAATTTCGGGGAAAAACTATTTTCCAAAAATGCATGCTATCGAATGTCGTATCAATGCCGAAGATCCATATAATGATTTTAGACCTTCGCCAGGAAAAATAACAACATTGCATGCTCCAGGCGGACATGGCGTTCGACTTGATACGCACGTTTATGCTGGTTATACAATTCCGCCTAATTACGACTCAATGATAGCTAAATTAATTACTACTGCTCAAACAAGAGAAGAAGCAATTAATAAAATGAAGAGAGCTTTAGATGAGTTTGTAATTGAAGGAATTAAAACTACAATACCTTTCCACAGACAATTGATGGATGAACCTGCATATGCAGAAGGTAATTATACCACTGCCTTTATGGATACATTTAAAATGAAAGACCCAAAATAAAAATAAAAACCCAACTTTTAAGTTGGGTTTTTTGTTACATTTAGAAGTCAAGAGCTCATCGAAGAGCGAACCGTTATTATGGAACACTTTTATTAGTGGTATTACAAAGTTTGTATTCCTTTTAAACGAAAGTTTAAGCCAAAAAAAACCACCACGACAAGCGTGATGGTTTTCAATATAAAATAATTGTCTTTTAGAAGCTGTAGCTAATTCTTGTAGATATCTGGTTTCCTAACAATAAAATTGGCATTGAGTATCAAGGCTTACAACATGACAAACCAATTGATTTTTTTGGAGGCGAAGAAGCCTTCATAAAAAATAAAGAAAGAGATGAAAGAAAAAAGAGCTTATTTAAAAAAACCAATTCGACTTTAATTGAAATCAGAAAAGGTTATGATTTTGAATCTTTAGTTAAAGAAATAAACGAGCACTTAAAAAAATAAATACTGTTGCCAACATCGTATATAAAAAATTACTAATTTTAACTCAACCAATGTTAGTTGCTTTCCTTATACATAACCGTTGTAAATAAATTTTTAGCTTCACTACTTCCTTATTTTATAGTAAAGCTGTATTTTTATAAAAAATTCGCAGATGAATTTAAGCTTTTGGGAATATAACAGCTGGTTTAGCAAGGTAGATTTTACAATTGTAGGATCTGGAATTGTTGGTTTGCATTGTGCTTTACGATTAAGAGAAAAACACCCAGATGCAAAAATAATTATTCTAGAAAAAGGCATGTTGCCAGAAGGTGCAAGTACAAAAAATGCAGGGTTTGCATGCTTTGGAAGCATATCTGAAATATTAGACGATTTAAATACACAGACAGAACAAGAAGTTGTAAATTTAATTTCTAGACGATGGGAAGGTCTAAATTTATTAAGAAGTAATTTAGGCGATGAATCTCTAGATTTTAAAAATTATGGCGGATATGAATTGTTTTTATCTAAAGATAAATCTCTTTATTCAAACTGTATAGAAAACATAAACTATATAAATAAACTTATAGAATCTGTTTTTAAAAAAGAGGTTTTTTCAATTAAAAAAGACCAATATCATTTTAAAAATATAGAAGAACAAACTATTTACAATTCTTTCGAATCTCAAATAGATACTGGTAAAATGATGCAAGCTTTGCTAAAAAAAGCACACTCTAAAAACATATTAATATTAAACAATCAATCAGTTACTAATCACGCAGAATGTAATTCTTTAATAGAAGTAGAATTAACTGATTTTACCTTTAAAACAAAAAAATTAATTTATACTACAAATGGTTTTGCATCTAAATTAACCAACAATCAAGTACAACCAGCAAGAGCTCAGGTGTTAATTACAAAACCAATAAAAGATTTAAAAATAAAAGGCACTTTTCATTTAGATCAAGGTTATTATTATTTTAGAAATATAGAAAACAGAATTTTATTTGGCGGTGGAAGAAATTTAGATTTCGAGGGAGAAACTACAACGAGCTTAGAACAAACAACATTTATACAAAATAAGCTTGAGCAATTATTAAAAGATGTAATTTTGCCCGAAACTCCTTTTGAAATAGAACATAGATGGAGCGGAATTATGGGCGTTGGTTCTAGCAAAAAACCAATAATAGAGCAATTATCAAACAATGTGTATTGCGGTGTTAGATTAGGCGGAATGGGCATTGCAATTGGCAGTTTGGTTGGAAAAGAATTAGCAGATATTACTTAAATATGACTGTCCATTATTTGTGCCAAGGATTTTTTAAACCACAAATTACACAAATTTGCACAAATTTGCACAAATTCGTATAAGTAAAAACTCTAATTACACACATTTTTTTTAAATTAATTTTGTGGAAATTTGTAAAATTTGTAGTAAAAATAGAAAATAGTCCGCTTTGCGGACAGTCATATACTTAAATATACAAACATGATTAAAAAATTATTTCGATTACTATTAAAAGTATCTCTTTGGTTTTTTGGTATTACTATTGCATTTGTTATACTTTTTAAATTTGTTCCTGTACCATTTACACCATTAATGATTACAAGAGTATTTGAGCATAAATCTCAAGGAAAACCAATGACTTTAAGTCACGATTGGGTTAGTTTAGATAAAATTTCTCCTAATCTACAAAAAGCAGTAATTGCAAGCGAAGACGGTAACTTTTTAACTCATAATGGCTTTGATTTTAAAGCAATGCAACTTGCGTTTAAACACAATCAAAAAGGAAAAAAAATAAAAGGAGGAAGTACAATTTCTCAACAAACAGCAAAAAATGTATTTCTTTGGCAAGGCAGAAGCTACTTAAGAAAAGGCTTAGAGGCTTATTTTACCGTATTAATAGAATTTATTTGGGGTAAAGAACGAATTATGGAAGTCTATTTAAATAGCATAGAAATGGGCGATGGTGTTTATGGAGCTCAAGAAGCCTCGAGAGTTTGGTATAGAAAAGATGCTGCAAATCTAACTAAAAATGAAGCTGCCGGAATTGCTGCTATATTACCTAATCCAAGAAAATATAAAGCAACTAATTCTTCTTCTTATATAAACAGAAGAAAAGCTAGAATTAGTAAGTATATAAATTATGTGAAACTTGATTATTAAAAAAATGCCTCTGACAAAATCAGAGGCATTTTTTTTTAATTTTTAATTTCTTTAATTCCCATATTATAAAGAATAAACGCTTGTATATCTGCGTTTTCATCTATCACTTTAGAAATAGGTTTTCCGGCACCATGACCAACATTAACTTCAATTCTTATTAAAACAGGATTTACTCCTTTGTGTTTATCTTGAAGTTCTGCAGCAAATTTAAAACTATGAGCAGGTACTACTCTATCATCATGATCTCCTGTTGTAACAAGAGTTGCAGGATATGAAACTCCTTCTTTAAGACAATGCAAAGGCGAATAATTTTTAAGGTATTCAAACATTTCTTTAGAATCGTTTGCTGTACCATAATCATAAGCCCAACCAGCTCCAGATGTAAAAGTATGGTATCTTAACATGTCTAAAACACCAACAGCAGGCAATGCTACTTTAGCAAGTTCTGGTCTTTGTGTCATTACAGCACCAATTAATAATCCGCCATTAGAACCTCCTTTTATGGCTAAATAATCAGAAGAAGTATAGTTTTCTTTTATAAGATATTCTGCTGCTGCAATAAAATCGTCAAAAACATTTTGCTTTTGCATTTTTGTTCCAGCATCATGCCATTTTTTACCATATTCTCCTCCACCTCTTAAATTAGGCACTGCATAAACACCTCCATTTTCTAACCAAACAGCGTTTGTAGCACTAAAAGATGGGGTTAAACTAATATTAAACCCTCCATAACCATAAAGTATAGTTGGGTTTTGTTTGTTTAACTGTAATCCTTTTTTATATGTAATAATCATTGGAACTTTTGTACCATCTTTAGAAGTATAAAAAACTTGTTTACTTTCAAAATTATCTGAGTTAAAATCAATTTTTGGTTTTTGATAAACTACAGATGTTCCTGATTTTGGATTAAAACTATAAGAAGTTCCAGGCGTTACATAGTTAGAAAAAGAAAAATACAACTCTTTATCTAATTTTTTGCCTCCAAAACCTCCCGCAGAACCAATTCCAGGCAATTTAATATCTCTTACTAATTTACCATTATAATCGTATTGTTTTACATAAGAAATAGCGTCTTTCATGTAATTAGCAAAGAAAAATCCAGCTCCAGTATTTGGAGACAAAACATTTTCTGTTTCTTTAATAAAATCTATCCAATTTATAGAACTAGCATTTGAAGCATCTACTGTAACAATTCTTTTATTTGGAGCATCTAAATTGGTTACTATATACAGTTTAGAGCCAACATTTTCTATAACATTAGATGTACTGTTAAAATCGTTTAAAACGGTAACTATTTTGCTTAATGGATTGCTTAAATCTTTTATATACAATTCGTTTCCAGAAGTAGAGTTTGCAGCTGTTATAACTAAAAACCTTTCGTCTTCTGTTAAAGAACCACCAACGTATCTTCTTTTTTCGGCTTTGCCAAAAACTACCTCATCTTGATTTTGAGATGTATTTAATTTATGAAAATACAGTTTATGGTGATCTGTTTTAGCAGATAATTCGCTTCCTTCGGGCTTGTCATAACTAGAATAATAAAACCCTAATTCTCCTTGCCAAGCAATACCGCTAAATTTTACATCTTTAATTGGTTTTTCTAGAATTTTTTTAGAAACAGCATCCATAATTATTATACTGTTCCAGTCGCTTCCTGCAACAGAAATTGAGTAAGCAACTTTATTCCCGTTTTTAGAAAAACTTACATTTGCTAATGATGTAGTTCCGTCTGATGAAAAAGTATTCGGATTTAAAAAAACTTCTTCTTTGCCCAATTTATCTTTTCTATACAATACAGATTGGTTTTGAAGTCCGTCGTTTTTATAATAATACGTAAAATCTCCTTCTTTAAAAGGTGCCGATATTCTTTCGTAATTTAATATCTTTTCTAACCTTTCTTTTATTTGTTTTTTGTACGGAATTTGATTTAAGTATTCAAAAGTAACGTTGTTTTGAGCTTTAACCCATTCTGCCGTTTCTGCAGATCTATCGTTTTCTAACCATCTGTATGGGTCGTTAACTTTTGCATCAAAATAAGTATCTATAACATCTCCTTTTTTAGTTTCTGGATATTGTATAGAATTATTTTGACTGTAAACTGCAGAACTTGTAATCATTAATATAAAAAATAATTTTTTCATTGTAAAAAGTTTGTTATTGGCAAATGTAAGATTTTATTTAAACAAATAGTTGCTTGTATTGCGTCCAGTTTTTATAAATTAACATTCCGTTTAAAATTGCAATTAACAACGCAGCCCCAACCTGAGGCAAATCTAAAAACACATGAAACAATAAAATATTTAACGAAATTGGGACTAATAAAATTAACGCAAAAGGAACCCATTTTTTAGCTAATAGCAATCCGCCTATTAAAACTTCTAATGCTCCAACAACTGGCAATATGTAACCTGTTTCTCCAAGCGATTTCATAAAATTATTTGCGTTTTCTGGCATTTCTGGAAGTGGCATAAAACGGAAAAACTTGTTTGTGCCAAAAATCAATAAAATAACTCCTAATAAGATTCTAATGATTCGAGTGAAATTTGAATTCATGTTAATGTGGTTTTTAATTAAAATTCAGTTAAATAATTGTCTAAAAATAGTAAAAAACAGTACGTTTTTTAGTTAATTAACCATTAATGTCCGATAAAAAATAAAACTGTTTGATTTCATTTTTTATCTATTTGATTACTATTGTTTTAACTTTTTAATTCTATGTTTTTCCAAAAACAGGATACAATAATAAAGTTAATTGTTCGCT
>Ga0209284_10002960_pt1 | contig 21878 bp, 19 predicted proteins | sample FRY03_FD_187211 | JGI IMG/M metagenome (GOLD analysis project Ga0209284, IMG submission 187211) | Freshwater microbial communities from Lake Fryxell liftoff mats and glacier meltwater in Antarctica - FRY-03 (SPAdes) (version 2) | ecosystem: Environmental > Aquatic > Freshwater > Ice > Glacier...
ATCATGGCATTGATGCTCCTATATTTGTCAAGCAGCGATTTCAAGGACTGCGGGCTTGGCTTTGACGAGGTGATAAACCTCGCGGATCACGTAGCGTTTGAGACAGCGGATGATGTCGCGTTTGGATTTTCCTTCAGCTGTTCGGCGTGCGACATAGGCGATGGTGGGTTCGTGGAAACGCATGCGGACGATTACGGTGCGGTAGATCGCTGCGTTAAGTTGTCGGTGTCCGCCATGGTTGATTCGGTGTTTCCCGCTGGTCATCCCTGAACCTGCGGGGATGGGGCTGATTCCGGCGAGTTTCGCGAATGCCGCTTCAGATTTGATGCGCTCGGGGTTGTCACCGACCACGATCAGGATCTCTGCTGCGGTATCAACACCGATCCCGAAGGGCTCCACCAGATGCGGGGCCGTACGCATGATCAGGTCCTCGATCATGGTCGATAGTTCTTTCGCTTCTGTGTCAAGGAAATGCCACCGTTTAGCGAGCGTGCGCAGTGTGTAACGGATGGAGTCATCCGGTGTTTCTAACTGACGCGGACGCAATGCAGCCAGATGCCTGGCGAGCTTGATCTGTGTCATGCGCGTGGTTTCCCATCGGATGTGCTCTGGTGCGTGGATAAGCATCGCTTTGAGAGTCACCATCGTCGCCGCTCGGCCTTTAACTGCAGTGTCATGGGCAACTTTGAGTTGCCGGATCATCTCGACAGTCCCATCAGCAGTTTTCGGGATCGCCGTGGCGAATCCCGCTAAAACAGCACGCGCTGCGTTCTCGGCATCAAGAGTGCCCGACTTCCCGTTGAGCCGACGCAACCTGCGATCAGGCCGACTCACTTCTATGACCTTGTGTCCTTTGCGACGGACATAGGACGTGAGAGCGCCACCGTAAGAACCGGTGCCCTCAATCCCAAACGCAATGATCTGACCAAAACTTGACGCCCAGTCCAATAGTTGACGAAATCCGCCGGTATCGGTTGCGATCGTCATCGTCGCAAGAATGCCACCCACGGAATCCATTGCCGCTGCAACATGAATATATTTATGCGTGTCCACGCCAATAACGACGTGTCCTGACCTAGTTACTTCCATTGAGCTACCTACTTCCTATACGTTAGCGTGATGGTTACGCTGCCACCGGCGGGCGGACAGGACTGTCACGGGGACGCTGTCGAAGTTTGCTCCAGGCTCCTATTAAGTCACGCTCTGTCCGGTGGCAGCGCTTGCTGCATGCCCGGCCAGGAGGCTGACAGATCAACGCAAAGACACCCGAAGGGTCGATCATAGGAAGAGTCAAGCCACACTGGTCAGGTCTTCCGAATCTACTAGCAATCCGACAAGAACAGACTGACAATCGTAGGCATCACCGATGGATCCAAATGAGGGCATGAGGCCAGCTGAGCGGATTTTGTTCGTGAAAGCCCAGGACATAAATTGCGCGCCATGATCGGCGTGAATGATAGTTTCTTTGGTTGTTGGGCGTGACGATGCGGCCATGTTCAGCGCCGCGTTCACCAATGCAATCGATTGACTAATCCACTGCTTTACGTGAATATGTGTCTAAAATTACGCAGCAAAATACGAGACCTTCTTTCGTTGGGTGTTCGGTAATACAGAAGCTAGACCTGCACAAACGCCCAATACTGGGCACCCAAAAACTTACTGGCTCCTGTAGAAACCACCGCGTTCATTACTGAATTACATGGCCCCTGACGAGTTCACGCTAAACTGGCACCACAACAACCCCGGACTAACAAAGACCATGGCACAGTGTGACCGGGGGCACTCCCGTCAGTAGTACGTCTGCTCGGTGACCTCAATGTGCTTACACGCCACCACCGTGGATCTCCCACCCAACATTTGATCGGTTTCGCGCAATTTACGAACAAGTTGCTCGGGCGTATGGTGCCTTTTCTTCATGTCGTCCTCCTCCCCCGTAGGGGCAATCATCGACTAGAAAAATTTCTGAATCGCTCCCAAGGGACCAGGTCATGCGCCCGACGGGTTGTTCCGCAATGGCCACTTGGCTGCAGGTCCACGGCTGTAGGTCAAAGCAGGGATCCTCGCATTCCTTTGCCAATCAAAGGCGAGGGGCTAATCTCGATAGAGGACATAGCTGCTGTCACTCGAAGTCCTCCACACAGGTTCGAATTGATTCACAAATGAAATAGGACATAACCTCGAATCACTCAAGAAGAAGTTAGTCGACCGCGCGTCAGAATCTAAAGACCCAATGTAATCAAATTGAATCCCATCAAGGCCACGCTCAACAGCGTACCGATTGAAATGCCATGGGGCCTCAGCACAACCAACGTAGATCACTTTACCCTCGGCATTCAGTCTCTGAGCGATTGAGGAATCCAAGAAACGGTCAAAAGAATTGGTGGCCTCGAAGAACATTGGCAAACGAATTGTCAACCACGACGCTGATGTTAGAAGCAGCATTAAGATGACTATGTTTCTCCATTTTCTCACCGGTATCCAATTGATTACTACTAGCACCATCATGGCAAATGGTAATGCTGCGATGGACAAGTAATAATTCCTCCACTCCCAAACGAATCCAGAGAGTGTAATTGTGATAAGCCACAAGAGTGGGAGCAACTCTGCGTAGTTGGGTGTTCCGTAGGAGAGCTTCTTTCTTGCAAGGACGCGGATAATTAGGAGCATGGAGTACACGACATTTACAAATACGAGCAACAACATGGATTTAGATACTGTGAATGATATCCCTTGCTGTCCTGCCGTCCCGGCTGAGTAGTTGCTGGTGAGTGTTAGGTAGAGCAGGAAGAGAGTGCAACTGACCCATAAAATTACGGCAGTACCCAATCGAAATCTTATCTCCACAACTTCAGATCTTTTGAATTTGTATAGCAAAGCCAGTGTTAGCGCAGGAACAAATAAAATAATTGGAGCCTTCGACGTGAAGGCAATCATTGATATCAGAGTTAGCAAGGTGTAACTGATCAAACCTGAATTCAGTCGTGAACCCTTTGTCGCCCACCAAAGCAGTAATGCTGCACTAAGAATCACAGTTTTTTCCTGCAAACTTGGAAATGCAAAAAGATCTGCGGTGTATGGCCAGATAAAGAATGCGCCGACAAATCCGAGTAACAGAGGGGCTCGACGAATATTTAGTGCTGTCAGGGCGACAGCTGCTACTACAACGGCGATGAAAATGACAATTAGACCGTTTACGATATACAGTGATGTGGCTCCGAAAATGTTGGCGATCCAGTAGGCAGGATAGCTGACAAACCAGGATGCGTTTCGAAGAAAACCGGTGGCTGGATCGCCATAGAAAGTAGGAAAAGCCCAAGGGCCATCGGACTCGACGATGGTTAGGAAATTCGTGTCATCCATATTTCCAAAAAAAGGGCCAGTCATTATCACTAATGAGACGACTATCAAGGAAATTAGTCCGCCCGCCGCCAATCCACTCAAAGCGAGGTTTCGCAATTTCACGGTGGGAGTTGCATTTTGGGTCGTCAGCATAGAGAACCGGGCAAATTGGTAGTCACTTATCGTCCTCAGACTTGGTCGCTACAGCCAGCAAAAGAAGGCCCGAGTACCTAACAATCGGCGCCTCAATCCTCGAAATCATCCGAGCCAATTTCCAGCTAAAGGGAGCAAAGAAAGGAGCAATTCCATGCATACCTTTGATTTGATTGACCGTAAACCCATTTAGACTAAGAACTTCTCGGATACGCTTTCTATTCCAGTGAGTGATGTGCTGCTGATCGTAAACTTGTCCGTTAGCAAATCGATCGATGCACCATTCGAGAACTGGCCAGGGGCCCCGATAATTTGGAGTCGTGATAACAAGCGTGCCATTTTGATCAAGTAACTTCCTAATGCCCTGCAATAACGCAGTTACTTCTTCCTCAGATATGTGTTCAATAAATTCTATGCACGTGGCCACTTGGTAGGTTTCTGAGCGTTCCGTAAGTTCCTGAATTGAGAACGTTTCAAATGTCAAATTAGACAACCGGTATTTGTCTCTCGCATACTGAATTTGTCTTGCGGCCAAATCAACACCCAATCCCTGCGACTGGCGCATGTAATTTCCTAAGAATGTCCCCGGGCCGCAAGCGAAATCCAATAGTCGAATACTGGGGGTATCACTTACGACACTTCCGACATTTTCGAACTTAATTCTGTGCCAGTATGCCTGCATACCGCTATTTCTCTCGTGCACTAAATCGTAGTAACCGGTAGGAATCTCTTCATAATCGAAAGGTTGGTTTTTATGCATTTCTTCCTACTTAATTAGACCGACGAATTTTAACTCTATCAGTATCATTTTTGTAAAACTTTGGCAAGGCTCCTTGCTCCGAGTTCGAGTGGGAGGGCCCCTTTACTCGGACCGGGTGATATCACGTGGACTCGCTGGAAGGGGTCATGCCACAAAGACTGATCACAGGTATTCAAGTGACGTCCCGGGTGGTCGTGGGTTTTCGAACTTGGCTAGATCACGTGGAGAGTTCCACAGATTTACCAGCCCCTAGCTTCCATCCAAGAGTTTTTAATCTAAACCGAAGCACAACTTGTAGGTCAACAGACAGAAGTAGTCGGAGTTTTTTGCTCTGAGGCGCCTACACATTTCAATCGTTACGCCGTGTCCGAAGGAGCTGCTAATTTACAGTTTGAGTGGACGGCGGACAAGATAGAAGAATTTGAATTTGTCTTGGGCGACACACGACTGTGCTCGTTTAACCCCGGACCTGCTGACTGGGAAATCAAATGGGAAAGTTTAGCGGAAGACAGCTACGCACTCTATCAAAACAGACGCCTTATGGATTGACGACCGGTTTTTGTTCAAGGGGTAAACATTCGTCGAATGTGGTTTGCATAAAGGTAAGAGATAAGAACTGTCAGCGGAACAAGTCCGAACGGTGCTGAGAGAACAACTCCAAATGAGCTGACCAATAGAATGCCAACTATCCCGAAGACAGATAGCCGATAATTAATTTGCGATCTCATAGTCCATACGGGAACTATTATAACTAACGCGAAAATCAACAGGCCCAAGATTCCTTGATAGAGCCACAGATTTAGCATCCAGTTGTGAGGATCGCGAAGCGTGCTAAACGCTTCGCTTGAATCAACCGCGCATTTGGGAAGATAAGTATGTTCACCATTAGATTCTTGGATTCCAGGCTCGGGAGCAACCCTAATTCCGGTGCAGGCAAAATACAGCGTGTCTGTACCCGGTCCTCCTCCAAGGATCCAGTTCGTGCCAGTTGCTAGGTAGTGCCCAACGTCGGTCCACGTATCAATGCGCGCGACCGTCGTTCCTGCTGAAGTTAGGTTTATAAATTTCGCGAGAGCTGGTGCTTTCGGAATCCAACTAAAAGCGTTATTGGTTTGGGATGGCGCGGATGGCGCGGATGGCGCGGATGGCGCGGATGGCGCGGATGGCGCGGATGGCGCGGATGGCGCGGATGGCGCGGATGGCGCGGATGCGAGCGCTAGGAGAATTCCGGCAAGTATCGAAACAAATACCAACTCAGCGGCACCTCGAGCTTTCGACAAAGACCAGTCTTTAACAACGCTCAGGGAAACTAAACTCAAAAGTGTCACTGTCGCAGCAACAGAACTTCCCAAAAGACCAATAGCGACCAGGGAACCTTGAATAACAACATTACGGTTGAGGTCAAAACTCCAGCGACCCCAAGCCACAATTCCGATTCCTATTGCGAGTCCTGTGAAATCGCCACGGTAATAAAAAATTTCTACTGCGTCAGAAATCATGTAGCCGGAAGCCCAAGAAGGTATCAGGCCCAAAATACCTGCGGTGTACGCAATTGCGTAGGCGATCGAAGACCAACGAACAACTAAAACGAGCACTTGTGGTTTGAGTGATGCGAGTGAGAGTGCAATCAGTGGTACGAGTGACAAATAAGCGAACGGCGCCATGTCACGGACCCAAAGGGTGTAGCCCGAACTGGGAACTCGAATTACCAATAACATGGTGTGAAGCAACAAAAAGAGAAGTGGGAGCGCGAAAATCAAGGCGGTTTTGGGGAGCAAGCGGGTTTTGCGCCATTGAGTCAAGGAAAGGACAGCGCCGACAATTAGAAGTAGGTCTGGTAAGTACACACCTTCAATCGGTGTTCCAATGTAGGAACCCCAACGCCCGAGACCGAGATTTATGGCAAAGCTTGAGAGAATAAAGGTTGCCCCTGCTGGCCCCAAGAATCGGTCTAACTCACGCCCAGATTCGAACCTGCTTGCCTTCATAATCCCCACTTTAAACTAACACCAAATATTGACATTAAATCCGAGCATCCAGAGTTGCTTCCGCCGCTACCCCGCGGAAGCCCGGAACGATAGATGAAATCTCAGCTCTGATTTGGGCAACAGTTACATCAACCGTCGGGTTTTCGTTCCACAAGCCAAGTTGAGGAATCAAAGCCCTAGTTTCCAACGGGGAGTTGCCACAGATTAGTGAAAGATCTGTGGTCCATGAAACTACTCTCTCATCGTGCCGAAAAAACTCTTCAAGCTCCTTCTCCCCTGCAGTGTCGCGAGGTGTGCAGACAAGAGGATATTGGTCGCTTGGGTAGTTGGTTGGAAGAGCCTTACTCGGATCGCGACGCCACGCATCCAGAGAGACCTCGACCGCAGTCTTGCCGAAGAACTCTAGAAAGCGACGAGCTAAGTTTACGAGGTCTAGCGGCTCGAGTATTCCTACACTCGGCACAACAATCGAACGATTAGTCGACACTAAGGCATTAGCGCAAATCAATCCGGCCTCCTGAGGCGAGATAAAGTAACGGTAAGTTTCTAATGGGGCGCTTAGTGGCTCGCCTCGTCCAATGCGGTCGATCCATGATTCCGTGATGGATCCAGAAGAGAATAATACGTTTGCAAAACGCGCGCTCGTGGTAATTCCTGGATAAGTCCACAGTAAACTTTCCATGATCAACTTACTAGCCCCCATCATGCTGGTAGGGTTCACTGCTTTATCTGTGCTCACGGCGAAAACCCGCGGTGGAACGGCCTTGCTGCTGAGCGCACCAAGGAGCCTCTCCGTGCCAGTCACATTAACGTCTAGAATTCGTAATGCCGATGCAGGGTCGCGCTCACTTCTCACGTGTTTGACAGCGGCAAAATGCAGGACAAGGTCTACGTGACCCATACCGTAGATTGCTCGATCAAATATGGGGGAGGTAACATCAGCTAGGATCATGCGTATGTCTGTCGTATGCTCAGGTCGACGAGTAGTTGCAAGTTTTCGGGCAAGAGCGGCCAACCCGTTCTCCGATGTATCGACTAGGTATAGCCGCCGGGGCTTAGCTGCGAGAATGTGTGGGAGCGTGGCCTGGGCGATAAATCCTGCTGCGCCAGTGATCAGGATGACTGAATCGCGACAACTTCCGATAAACTCAGCCTGTTGTTCACCGTCTAGCCCAAAGATTCCCCGAATGGGGCGATTCATGCACTCTGCGGCCAACTCTTCGAGGTCAAGGTTTGACTTAATCTTCATTAATTTGCATCTATTCCTTCTAGGAGAGTCGAAATGACCGAGCGTGCCGTAATTCTAGCCGGGGGTCGCGGGAGCCGACTGGCCCCCTACACAGCAATCCTCCCGAAACCGCTTATGCCACTCACCGAGGGCAAGTCAATCATTGAGCACGTCTTAACTGGTATTGCATCCGCTGGCATCTCCGACGTCACTATCACTCTGGGTTACATGGGGCATCTCATTGAGGCCATCGTGGGTGGAGGCGAGCAGTTCGGACTACGAGTCGATTACACCCGTGAAGATCACCCACTGGGGACCGCAGGACCCTTATCTCTGTTGGAACGCGTGAGCGAAAGCGATCGCATTCTTGTAGTCAACGGAGATACATTCACAGACCTTGACTACAGGGACGTATTAGATCAGTTACAAGGATCCGTCGAGGCTGTCATCACCTGTGTTGAGCGCACCATCAATATTGATTATGGAGTTATCCAGTTCGATGCTGCTGGACAATTGGCAAAATACGACGAAAAGCCAGAGATCAACATGGTAGTAAGCACGGGCATATATGGGTTAAGAGGGAGCTCGCTGGATTTAGTGCAGCCAGGAATGCATATGGATATGCCAGATTTACTGCGCGCCTTACAGATAAATGATCGACCCGTAGTTTGTTATCTCAGCAATTGTGAATGGAAGGATCTCGGACGGCCGGAGGACTTCACCTCACTTCATCAACAAGCATTGTCCAACACGGACTGATTTACTTATGTCACCGGAAATTTCACAGGCTTTGGTCTTAGGATCAGGGGGCTTCCTCGGGCAGCTGATTCTGTCGGAAGTGGGAGTGCAATACAGCCCCTTGCGTGTATCACAGGTACGTGACGAGAGCGACCTTCCACGTTTCGAGCGTGAAGTCGAGAATCTCCTTAAACACAATCCGCAAGCTGTAATTGTGAACTGCATCGGTATACGCGAAGCTTCACTTGACATAATGACAGTGCTAAACGAAGGAATCCCCGAGAGTCTTGCGAGAGTGGCAGAACGGCATGAAGTCAGGCTAATTCACTTTGGGTCTGCAGCTGAGACGATTCAGTCGGATAAAAAAGATGGTGAGGGAATGGGGACCCCTCTTGCAGCAATGTTGGCCTACGGAATGACTAAACGTGCAGGAACAGAAGCTTGCCTTGCCTATGAAAATGCAACGGTACTGCGCGTTTATAACCTGCATGGCCTCCCACATCAAAGTAGTTCTGGATTACATCAACTGTGTCGTAGCGTGCGAACTGCCCTGGGTGGAGGGGTGCAGCCATCACTCATCGATACCACGCGCGATTATGTGCACTGGCAGACTGTCCGACTCGCCCTAAACACAGCATTGGATTTCAATTCATGTGGCCTGATCGAAGTGTGCTCTGGGTTCGGCATCGCTATGTCTGAAATCACCGAAGGCCTTCCGCTCGATGTCCGCACTCAGGTTTCCGAGCAGCTGAAGCCTGCCAATTACTTCGCGCCGGTAATCGGCCCTCGCCCCAGTCTTGGAGTTAAAGCAAGCAGTAAGCCAACTGTGATTGACGCCCTACGTGATGAAGTGATGACTTGCGCATCCTCCTGATACATAGCTTCTACAGACCGGGTCAACCATCTGGAGAGAATGACGTTGTTCTCAATCAACACGACCTACTTCGTAGTCGGGGCTATGACGTCGAAATTTGGGGACCGACGAGCTCCGTTGACATGGGTATGGCTCAAAAAGTAGCTACCGGTCTACGTGTGTCGGTCGGAAGAGGACAGGACCCCCGGGCCTTCATCAAAGGATTTCAACCAGACCTTATTCATATTCACAACTTCTTCCCCAACATCTCTGTCCAGTGGCTTGACCAGTCCACGGTGCCAGTCGCCATGTCAATCCACAACTACCGGACAGTCTGCGCCAATGGGGTTTTGATTCGTGATTCACGCCCGTGCACGGATTGCCTCACGGGAAGTTCCCTAAACGCGGTACGACACGGCTGCTACCAAAACTCAAGGGCCGCAACGCTGCCAGTTATCGGGTTTCAACGCCAACTGCGATCCGCCATCGAGCGAAATGTGGACAAGCTCATCTTTACCTCGGAGCTTTCATGGGAAGTACTCAGCTCTCTCCTGGTTCACCGATCATCTGTTCTGCTCCCGAATTACGTCGCAGATGCGCAACGGCAAAATTCTAGCGGGCCGGACACTACCCATCCATATTATGTTGTACTCGGACGCCTAAGTCCCGAAAAGGGCATCGAGCAACTTCTGCGGATATGGCCTCGGCACCTCAATCTTGTCATTGTGGGAGATGGTCCGCAGAGGGCAGAACTAGAAGCCCTCGCAGATCCTACGAACGTGACTTTCCGCGGATTTGTTAGTGCGGAGGAGCGTGACGCAATCCTTTCTGGGGCGAGTGCACTGGTGCTTCCGAGTGTGACTTTGGAGGCTGATCCCGTAGTCGTCGCGCAGGCTCTCAGCGTTGGAACGCCTTGTGTAGTCCACGCTCAGACCTCCAGTGCACGACTGGCCGACGGTTCGCCAGCTGTTCGCACCTATCAGGATCAGGATTCCCTTAAGGCAGGTTTAAAGGGAATGGACGGGTCAACCGTTCGAGGAGCCGCCCGTGCGCTCTACGAGGAGACGTGGTCAGCTGATTCGTGGCTAGCCACGTATAAGAAATCGGTGCTCTCGGAACTTGTCAAGTAAATTTTGGACGAGAACTTAACCGGGATTCGGAAGTTAGCGGGGTCTAGCGATCCAGCTCAAATGGGAAATAAGTGAAGAACTACTCCACCATTCTGACGCGGGATCGCAATATGTTTCCATAAAGTTTTCTGAGGAACTCGTGTTGGAAGGGATCCTAGCGTCCACTAACGGCGTGGGTAAGACTTGCGACAGTGCCCTCGCTGAATCAACTATCGGACTGTCCACAACCGAAGCCATCAGCAAAGGAAATCCTTTACGTTCAAGACCATTCAGGAACATTTCTGATATTGAATACGCCGCCATGGCTGGGTCGATTGGTATAACAATCGTCGACTGTACTCAGCTTTTGATAACAACCCACCAGTTGAATTTAAGCTTAAATACTATGCTATGAATCTGGCATCTCAACCGGAGATGTCACACACATGAAGACGGCACGAAACCCGAGACGGCTCAGAGCTCAGAATTTCTCTTTATAGTTGTTCGTGACAGTAATGGAAGAAGGTAACAATGCCCTCACAGGTAATGCCTTGGTTCAGGTCTGCCTGTGTATAGTGAAAAATTATTGGGAAGAAACTTGAATCGGTCACGTCTAGTACTTTCCATGAAACGGTTCGCTTATTTTTTTTGGCGCTCGCTTCACTCGAGCCCAATTGTGAAATGGATATCTGGCGTTCTGGTGGCATCCACACTCTTTGCACTGTCACCGATACGCGACATCAGGTTAGGTTATCTACACGCTGATTCACTAGGTGGGTTTATCGCCCAAGCCGACCTTGCCCTAGTTCTTCTTCCTAAGCTGGGCAATTCTGATAGGCATTCTGCAAAAAATCTCTTTGTACTGCCATTACGTCACTCTAATCCTTTTGTGGTTCAGCAATACATAGAGTTGATTCAGGAGTTTCCTTCAACGTCAGTGCTGGGTACATCAAACGACTTAGTGCAGAAAGCTGTGCGGTTGGCGGCGCTAGGACTTGAGCATGTAGCCATCCGACACCCGCGCCTCCGAAGGAATTATTGCGGCTCTCCTACCTGGGAAGGCCTAGACGCCAATGGCATAGAGGAGGATGGGCGACCCCGTCTTGTTATTGAAACTGACGTGCGGGCTCAAGGTTGGGACAGGCTGTCATCACTCGGAATTGATCGAGAGAAACCTCTGATTTGCTTTGGCAATCGGGACTTCACTTATTGGAACAGCCAAGCAAGACAAAGCGGGCTAAGCGAAGGTGGGGACTCCACGCAAGACTTCAGAAATACGTCCATTACAAATTATCTCCCCGGCATCGCAAGATTGATCGATGCCGGATACACGGTCGTTAGAATGGGTGCAGGGGCTACTGCCAGCACCGCGCTGACTGATCTGGGGGTTATTGATTATGCCAACTCATCAATACAGTCAGACGTTCTGGATGTACTTCTGTTCGCGGACTGCGATGCGGCAATCTTTGGAGGAGCGTTCGGATTAGCTCAACTGGCGCTTGCCTTCCACAAGCCCATTTGCGTGACCGACTACCGGCCGTTTATTTTTACGGAATGGAGCACACCGCATTGCCAGATCACTCCTAGCTTGTTGCGAAACATGGAGACAGACGAAACGCTGAATTTGGAGAAAATGCTGCAGCATCCGTACAATGAGCAAGTTCTATATGAACTCAAGGGTATTGAGTTTGTTCCGAACACCGCCAGCGATATCGAGTCTTCGGTTGTTGAATTTATCGAGGGACTTGAAGGTCGCGGCCTGCCTTATAACGAGAGTGATCTGCAGCGAGAGTTCTGGGGTATCGTAGCCGAGAAGCGGATGAACTATGCTTGGTATCATCGACCAAGCGGAAGAGCGGTCAAGCGTTATAATCTTTTTGATCCTCTTGACTACGGATGGACAAGGAGACATTCGCGGGTTTCAGAGTCCTTTCTAAATAGTCATGCAAGGGAACTCTTCAATTGAACTCTGGCCAAGAGTTTGAAGTTGTGCCGATCCGGATACCTTTCTCTGGGCGCAAGTTTACTCTGTTTTCGGCTCCTTTTTGGGCACCTTAACTCTCCTCATCTGGTATTATTCAAGTATAAATTCATGTTCTCGATCGTGATGCGTTGGGCGCTTTCAATACGCTTGTTGACGGCAAGGTTATCTAGCTGTCCTCGCCCGAAGTTGTTGTTCTCGTCGCCGGTTTGTAAAGTCAATGGAGCAGGGCTGGTCCATTCGGGCAGCGTGACAGGAGATAGGTGCGTGTCGTCCGACCGGGCAAAACTGGAAAAATTGGGATTACCATAGTTCACAAAAATCGGCCATTGCAACATCTTCCGCCCTTGAATCCATTGTGCACGTGGCTACTTTTGCCCCGGTTTCGCATCCATTTATAGCAGGTCACTATCGCTGATCTGGTGAGTCAAGGCCTGATGCGTCGGCTATTGGAGTCAAGGTTAGTTGACCTGCTTCGACGATTAGTTGTGTACTCCGCTGCAACTCGGATGCATCTGGTTGGGATCGACCTCTTGATGCGCACGTGTCTGCTGCCATCCGCCGGGAACGGCCTAAAATCCCAAAGCTAGCCGTCAAGGGTGAGCTGTATGGCTTCGTTCAAGGAAAATTGAAGTCCCGGCAGAGTTTGCGGAAGATTACCCGTGCCATGCGCGTAAGCTATCCTGAAAATTCATCGATGCGCCTGTCTTATGAGAGCATTTACGTTGCAGTAAATTGTCCTTCTAGCGGTTTACGCCGCAAACCTGTTGGGTCTCCGCTACGCACGAGGCGCGATCATTTGTGTGCTGATACTCCTGTGACAAAATCCCGCCGGGGTTTTGCTCAACCAATGTTATGCATCCACGAACGTGACTTCGCCACGAATAATCGCACGATTCCTGGGTATTGGAAGGGTCACCTAATTGTCGGTGCGCGTCACCGTTCCGCGATCGAAACACTAGTTGAGCGTCAAACACGGTACGTGAAACTACTTCATCTACCCAGTCGTAACTCCCAAACATTGCTCTCCGCTCTCGTCATTGGACTGGGTCAACCGCGGCAAGATTTACTCAAGACACTCACGTGTGACTAGGAAACCGAAATGGCTAGTCACCCTGATGTGACACGAGACACGGGAATGAAGGTGTACTTCCGAGACCCTGCCAGCCCATGGCAACGTGGCACCAACGAGCACACCAACACCTACTTCTACGACAGTATTTACCTAAGCTCACGGGCCCATCCAGATGTCTCGCAAACGACCTCACCCGGGTAGAAAATGAACTCAATAACCGCCCAAGATTCACCCGCGGGGCCAAGCCACCAGTGGACGTATTCGAGCAACTGCTAGCCATCCAAAATCACCGATTATTGTAACAACCGATAGAGACCATCTGCCGGAAATGGTCTAATTTAGGTGATCGTTGACACTGGGGTGTATCGAGGTTTTTGGACATGTTCTCTCATAGGGAGAGGATAGAATCACGTCCCAAAGGAGCCAGACAGAGTTCGTTTTATGGACTAAAAACGTCGGCATAAGGTTTAAATTGGTGGACAACGCACAATGGGCGCTCGTGGTGCTGCATTACTTTGTGTCTGGGAACCTCGGTAGGCTTTTAACGTGAAGGGTATTGAAGGATGACGGTGCGGCAAGCCATCAGGACCAGCCTGAGCCTTCTGAGCCAACGTGATCGTCGGCTCCTAGCACTAATCACCGTTGCCCAAATGTCAACAGCATTTCTTGACCTCTTCGGTATCTTGCTGATCGGATTGGTGACCGCCTTGTCACTCTCGATTATGAGCTCGGTACCACAGCCAGCAATTGTGCAAACTGCCCTTGAAACCCTCGGGCTCGAGCAAGCCGACCAGGTGACCGTTGCGTTGACACTTGCTCTTAGCGCCGGAGTTCTACTGACCGCCAAGAGTGGTTTAAACATGTTTATCGCCAAGCGGATCTTACGGTTTCTCGCCAACAGGCAGGCCATGGTGTCCGGTCGCCTCGCGGCAGGTCTCCTGTCTAGGCCACTCCTGCAGGTGCAACAACGTTCGAGTCAGGAGACGGTCTACACGTTGACGAGAGGAGTGAAAGCTGCAACTCTCATGATTTTGGGTCAGGGTACAATCGGGTTGAGTGAGATAACCCTTCTACTGGTTCTCGCTGCCGGAATGTTTGCCCTCAGCCCAGTGGTGACAATCTTCACAATTGTATTCTTCTTACTCGTTAGTTTTACCTTGCAAAGAGTTCTCTCCGCTAGAGCAGGACGCATCGGCAAGCGTTCAGTGCGCATCGAGGTGCAAAGCGTCTCAACTATCCAAGAGGCCCTCCTCACCTACCGAGAAGCAGTGGTATCACAAAGGAGGGGTTTCTATGTCCAGCGCTTTGAGAACCTTTGCTGGCAAGGTGCAGTCAACGAAAGTGACAGGGAGTATGTGCAACTTATACCGAAGTACGTCCTCGAGATAGCTCTCGTTTGCGGTGCAGGTCTTCTTGCAGCTTCCCAACTACTTACCCAGGACCTCAGCGCAGCAGTTGCAATTATCGCTGTTTTCCTTGCTGCCGGCTCGCGCATTGTCCCTTCAATCTTGCGACTTCAAAGTGCAGCCATAACCATTCGAAGTGAGTCTGGTCAGGCGGCACCTACATTCGATCTCGCCCGAGAACTTGACGTGGCGAAATTCCCTTCGGCCGCCGCGGAATCATTCGGCTCGATCGACTCGGCGACCATTCGAGCACGCCTTCAGAAGGGGCATCAAGGATTTGACGGATCTATCTCGATAACCGAAGTTTGCCTTTCCTACCCTGGTAGTAGTGCACCCGCACTTGCCAGAGTCTCCTTAACCCTCGAGGCCGGCCAGTCCCTCGCGCTCGTGGGCCCCACAGGAGCCGGGAAGTCCACTCTCGCTGACGTGATCCTCGGGGTACTTATCCCTGATTCTGGTTTGGCCCTAATTGGTGGTTTGAGTCCGGCCGAAGCATTAGCTAACTGGCCTGGAGCCGTGGCATATGTTCCGCAAGTTGTTGCCATGTCAAATAGCACAGTTAGGGAGAATGTCGCCCTTGGGCTGCCCATCGAGGCCATTGACGACGAGTTAGTTTGGGGCGCCTTGAACAGGGCTCACCTCGGAGAATTCCTGCGGGATTCTGGGGGAGGACTCGAAACCTTGATCGGGGAGTTTGGCATCAAGTTAAGCGGTGGCCAACGTCAGCGCCTCGGTATTGCCAGAGCTCTATACACGCGTCCCAAACTCTTAGTCCTTGACGAGGCCACCAGCGCCCTCGACGCTGAAACCGAACAGACAATCGCCCAAACTCTGCGGGAACTTGAGGGAAGCGTCACGACCGTCACCATCGCCCACCGCTTAGCCACTATTAGGCACTGTGACCTCGTGGTCTATCTCGAAGGCGGACGAGCGCAGGCGCAAGGGAGTTTTAGTGAGGTACGAGCGGCAGCACCGCAATTCGAGAGACAAGCTCAACTTCTGGGACTCTAAAAGTGCGGCACAGAGCGCAATCGCGCGGTTCAGTTCAGCAAACAAGAACCCAGCGTAAAGTGCGTACGTCAATTTAGGACTTCTTGAGAGCAACTTAGGCATGTACGGAGTTCAAGAAGCCCACAAGTGACCCCCAGCCTGATTCGCAGTCATTAATGAGAAGATTGGGGTCAAGCCCTTTCAATTCTGCGGCAGAGTAGGGACCGGTTGCCACGGCAACGACCTGAAGTTCGTGCTCCTTAGCACTTCGAATATCTAAGGGAGTGTCGCCAATCACGATCGCAACGGAGCATCCTTCCGAGCGGATTGCGCGTGCGCTCGAAGATACTAAGGTTCCCCGGCTCAGAGCCTCATGCCCGAAATACGCAAAATCGGTATCAAAGGCACCCCAGATACCGGCTGATTCCAACTTCGCGCGCGCTCGGGCGGGAGTGTTTCCCGTGAGCAAGCCATTAACCCAACCGGCACTGCTGGACACTTCGAGTGCATTGGTCACTCCGGGATTGCACAAAACGGGGTAGTGCTTGATTTCTTTGATGGAAAGGGCATCGAGAATAAGCAGCACTTCGGTCAGGGTAGCTGAGCTGGATTCAGCTCCTTGCGCTTCCAACAACTCGCACAGGATCTGTCGGTCCGTCTTACCGGCGGTACGTTCCTGAGTGGGGACGTCACGGCCAAGAAATATCTCGACCGCCGTGACGTGCTTGTCTGCTCGGGAAGCACGCGTGTTCACAAGGGTCCCGTCGATGTCCCAAAGGATTACGTGCTGGTTTGGCTGGGGTTTAGACAACGGGTGGCCTCTCATGGTTAGGCTTGGCCTTGATAAATGGCCTTGTGGCTAGTCTAGTGTGGACAATTGGTTCAGCCGTGAGGGGAATATTGTGACTGAGGACACCATGGTGACCTACCGCACCGAGTGCATGGCGGCCCTGAACTCGGTAGATCTTGATGCAGTTAAGTCCGTTTCGGATGCTCTATTGGCAGCACGTGATCGAGGCGCCAGCGTGTTCGTCGTTGGTAACGGCGGAAGCGCCGCCACAGCTAGTCACATGGCCACCGACTTCATGCTGGGAAGCGGCCTGGTAAATCCACCCCTGCGCGTCATTGCGCTCACCGACAATCAAGCCATCATCACTGCTACTGGGAATGACCTCAACTTCGACCAAGTTTTTTCTAGGCAACTCATTCACCTGGCCCGGCCGGAAGACGTCCTGATCGCAGTGTCAGCATCAGGAAACTCACCTAACGTACTCGCTTGCGTTGATGCTGCAAAGGGATTAGGCCTTATAACAATCGCTTTCACCGGATTTGATGGTGGCCGGTTGGCGACCATGGTTGATCTTCTGGCGCACGTGCCAACTCGCATCGGGGCTTACGGTCCTGTCGAGGATGTCCATCTGATGGTCAATCACATGATTACTGAGCAGTTGAAGGGCGCTAAATAGTGCAGGACAAACAAGCCAAACTAACCCGATCTCTTGTGACCGGCGGGTGCGGTTTTATCGGAAGTCACTTGGTGGACCTCTTACTTGATCAAGGGCATGACGTTGTGGTTCTTGACAATATGTCTACCGGGCGACGGGCCAATCTTGAGCATGTTTCTAGCAACGCACGACTGACAATCATTGAGGGATCGCTACAGGACGAGCAAACAGTTGAGCGCGCCATGGTGGGCTGCGACTACGTGTTTCATCTTGCTGCCCTAGCTGACATCGTGCCATCAATCGTCAACCCGCTGGGGTACTTCTCAGCGAATGTGGATGGCACGGTGATTGTTCTTGATGTCGCGCGACGACAGGGCATAACAAAATTGGTTTATGCCGCATCCTCTTCTTGCTATGGCATACCGGATGTCTACCCAACACCAGAAACCGCCGAGATCCGTCCTCAGTACCCCTATGCCTTCACAAAGTGGGCCGGAGAGCAGACCGCCCTGCATTGGAGCCAGGTTTACGGCTTGCCTTTTGTCGCCCTTCGACTGTTTAATGTGTACGGGCCGCGATCGCGCACCTCGGGTACCTACGGCGCGGTGTTTGGAGTCTTCCTCGCGCAGAAACTCGCAGGCGCACCGATGACTGTCGTGGGGGACGGAACCCAAACTCGGGACTTCACATATGTGACCGACGTTGCGAGGGCCTTTCTGGCAGCCGCTCTCAGTGATGCCAGTGGTCAGAGTTTCAACGTCGGCTCGGGGGGCACCTATTCTATTAATTCCTTGGTCGAGATGCTGGGCGGCCCGTCCAGTTACATTCCTAAGCGACCCGGTGAGCCCGACTGTACCTTTGCTGACACGACGAGAATTAGTGAGTCCCTTGATTGGGCGCCGGAGGTCAGTTTTGACGACGGCGTGCGATCAATGCTGGAACACATCGACTACTGGCGCGATGCTCCAGTGTGGAACCCTGAGAGCATTGCTGAGGCGACGACCGAGTGGTTCACTTATCTTGGTGACAAGAAGTGACACACTCAGAAAATGTTCGACGTGTCGATACGAAGATGATCAGTGCAGAGGTTTTGGCAGAGCGTTTGGAAGTGGCGCGCACTCAGGGCTTGCGAATTGCCATGTGTCACGGAGTATTCGATCTCCTTCACCCCGGTCACCTGCGGCATCTTGCGCATGCCAAAGAGTTGGCTGACTTCCTAGTGGTGTCGATAACGGCAGATCACTTCGTCAATAAAGGTCCTGGACGCCCAGCCTTCACCGAAACTCTGCGCGCTGAGGCGCTCGCGTCCCTTGAGTCAGTCGACTTCGTCATGATCACCCCAGATGCCACCGCTCTGCCAGCGATATCCGCGGTCAAGCCCAACTTCTACGTCAAGGGTGGCGATTACGTGGATGAGGATGCTGATGTCACCGGAAATATCCGCAGGGAACGCGAACTCGTGGAATCATTCGGCGGAGAACTGGTGCACACTGACGAGATCGTCTTCAGTTCCTCCGAGCTGATCAATCGCTATCTCCCGCAGCACTCGGATGCTGCCAGCGAGTGGATCGCCAAGATTCGTGCGCAGTTCTCAATCGAAGAGGTCACTGGCTGGCTAGACCGCATTGCAGCACTGCGCGTTGTCGTCGTAGGTGAAACGATCATCGACGTCTACACCCAGTGCGAAGCGCTGGGTAAGGCGTCAAAAGATCCCGTCCTATGTTTCTCGCGTGGCTCGTCGGTGTTCCACGCTGGCGGCATTCTCGCCGTTGCGGGGCACTGCTCCGGCCTGGGCGCCACCACCACGGTCATTACCGGAATTAACCACGTAAATCACAACGATCAGGAACTAGGATTGCTGCGCGAACGCGGCGTTGATGTGCGTGCCGTGGATATCGATCCACGGCCAACGATCCGAAAGGAACGGTTGATCGACAATCGAACTGGTGCTCGGGTCTTGGAGATTTATGACATGGACGATTCGCCACTAGCCCTGGAGGCTGAACAAGACTTTATCCAGGCGATTAGAGAGACAGCAACAGAAGCTGACGTCGTGATTGTTGCGGATTATGGCCACGGTCTGATCTCCGATGCCTCGATCCAGACGTTAGCGGATTTGCCGCTTTTCCTCGCGGTGAACACACAGGTTAATGCGGGTAACAGGGGTTTCAACAGCGTGTCTCGGTACCCGCGGGCTGACTTCGTGACTCTCAATGGCAGCGAGGCTCGCCTTGAGGTGCGTCGCCGCCATGTCGACCTCGGCACCTTTATTCCTGCCCTGCAGGTCAAACTCGGGGCGGTGGGAATCCTGGTCACTCTGGGTGGGGCTGGGCTTGATCTCTATTCCCAGGATGGCTCGATTAGTCACGCCCCCGCACTGGCGCCGTTCGTAAAAGACCGCGTCGGCGCAGGTGATGCGGTCCTTACCGTCACGGCGTTGTTGGCTGCCGTGGGTGCCCCCCCAGTGTTGATTGGTTTTTTAGGAAATCTGGTTGGGGCGTGGGCCGTTTCATTCCTTGGTAACGAGCAGTCGCTAGACCGTGCCACCTTGAGCAGGGCAATTCTGTCCACCTTGAAGTAGCGAAACAAGTGCAAGATTCGATGCAGCAAGAACAAAGAATGGAGCAGTACAAATGACAGTTGATCAGGTGAATCATGGCTCGCGACAGGTCCTCGTTACGGGAGGAGCAGGGTATGTGGGAGCCCGCCTCGTGCCCTCACTAATCGAGGCCGGGTACCGTGTTCGCGTGCTGGATACGTGTTGGTACGGCACGGATGTCTTCGGAGAACTTGCCAACAATCCGATGCTGGAACTGGTGGTTGGAGATATCCGCGACCGCGACGCTGTGAACGCGTCCGTGAGCGGATGCACAGACGTTATCCACCTCGCCTGCATTTCGAATGATCCCAGTTACGACCTTAACCCTCAGCTGGGAGAGGAGATCAACTTCACGGCGTTTGAGCCACTCGTACAAGCAGCGAAGTCCGCCGGGGTGAGCAGATTCGTGTATGCCTCGTCTTCATCGGTATACGGAGTCAAGGAGGAGGAGCGCGTCACCGAGGATCTCCCACTCGACCCTCTGACAGACTACTCCAAGTTCAAGGCGATGTGTGAACCAATTCTCTTGGACGCTGCAGGAGAGGATTTCGTGGCAACAGTAATTCGACCTGCAACCCTGTGCGGTTACTCGCCTCGACAGCGACTGGATCTTACCGTGAACATCCTCACGAATCACGCCGTGAACGAGCAAGTAATCCGAGTCTTCGGGGGCGACCAGTACCGCCCCAACCTACACATCGAAGACATGTGCCGCGCATATATAGAAGTACTTCAGCAACCCGCTTCCAAAGTCAACGGCCAGGTGTTCAATGTTGGGGCGGACAACATGAAGGTCAGCGAGATCGCAGGCATTGTCGCTTCACATGTCCACGGCCCGGTCGACGTTCGGGTCGAGCCGATGCAAGACCCGCGCTCGTACAGAATTTCATCTGATCGCATTGCTGAAGCCATCGACTTCCGTCCTAAGTTCACAATTAATGACGCGGTGCTCGATTTACAACGCGCCTTTGCCAAGGGTCAGCTACCAAATTCTCTGACAGACTCCAAGTACTTCAATATCCGACGGATGAATGAGGTCCTCAACGCCACGGACTCTGATGGGGATACCTAGGCGAATCGGCCTTGACCTAGACAACACTGTCATTGACTACACCCCCGCATACCGAGCCACAGCAGCGAGAATAGGACTCCCTCGAGAATTTTCTGATCGAGAGTCCATTCGACCACTACTGCGGAGATCTGAAGTTGACGACATGGAGTGGCAACGCTTCCAGGCATTGCTCTACACCGACGGTCTCACCTTCGCCGAGCCAGCCGCAGGTCTGAGTGACTTTCTCAACCTGTGTGCAACGCTGAATGTGTGCGTCTTCATCGTCAGCCACAAGACAGCGACCACCCCGGTGCAATTCGGTGCCCGGGATTTGCGTGAGCCAGCGCAGGCGTGGCTAACGAACCAGGGCATCGTTCCCGACCACATCAACTTTGATGACATCTACTTCTGCAGCACTCGTGCGGAGAAAGTACGAACAATTGCAGCTCTTGGTTGCGAGGCCTTCGTTGATGACCTGATTGAGGTGCTTGAGCACCCCGATCTACCAATAGACATCAAGCGTTTCCACTATCAGTTGGATGCACCTGTGTTCGATAGCCCGGCGCCAGGTGCCCAACCCGCAAACTTCACCAGCCTTACCACTTGGCTTGCATCATGCTGAGCGATTACGATGCCCTGACCATCATTAACTTGGCCGAGCAAAGCCCGGTGCTTCGAGTGGGAGGTAACAGCACCATCACCCGAGTCGAATTCGATCAGCGGGACTACGCTGTTAAGGACTACTCGGCCCGAGCGGATGGCAACCAGCGGTTGACGCAGGAATTCTCAGCGTTAGAATTTCTCCACCCAAAACTCCCCGACCGGTTTGCCGAACCACTCGGTATCGGACCTGACGGTCAGCGGGCGATCTACTCCTGGATTAACGGGATCCGGCCAGTCCTTGACCGACAATCCGTCACGCATATGCTCGATATTGCCAACGAACTTCATCATTTGAGTAAGAGCGTCACACCGGAGCAGGTGAAGCCCGCCACAGATCAAGTGCTCAACATCAGTGACATCGGTGACCAGCTGGTAAAAAGGTTCGAGACCCTGCAAGCAGTACCCGGGCCCGTCGCCGATTTCACCAAGACCCACGCTCTTCCGTTATTACTCGAGTTGAGGATTGACGACAACGAGACTGGCCGAGCCGCAATTACACT
>Ga0209284_10002962_pt1 | contig 21872 bp, 15 predicted proteins | sample FRY03_FD_187211 | JGI IMG/M metagenome (GOLD analysis project Ga0209284, IMG submission 187211) | Freshwater microbial communities from Lake Fryxell liftoff mats and glacier meltwater in Antarctica - FRY-03 (SPAdes) (version 2) | ecosystem: Environmental > Aquatic > Freshwater > Ice > Glacier...
CTGCGTTCGGTGGGAAGTCTAATAGTGTGACTATAAAATACAGCAGATGCAGAAATGCAGACCCCAGCGCCACTGTTAAAATGAAGATGTCGCTGGGCTTTGGGGATCTCTCTGCTGAACTTATGAAAGATTTTCGCGATTTTTATGAGGCACGATTTTCGGAATTTTTACCCACAGAACTATCATCGTCAACCCGAGCTTCCACTCTGCGCGCTTTAGAAAAATCGACGCTGCCGTAGTATAAATCAACCTCAAGCCTAGGCTCGGTACTTAATTCAATCGGAATAAGGACAGAGAAAGTACTACCCTTGCCCAATTCACTTTGGAGAGAAACTTCGCCACCTAAAAGCTTAGAAAGTTCCCTGACAATAGAAAGGCCAAGGCCGGTGCCGTCGTATTCTCTGGTAAGAGTATTGCCAGCTTGTCTAAATTTTTCGAAGACGAGTTCTTGTTCTTCAGGGGCGATGCCAACGCCAGTATCAGAAACCGTGATGCGAATTTTATTAATTTCTGGTTCGGCCTTTAAGATAACTTTGCCGCCTTCTGGAGTAAATTTAACTGCATTAGAGAGCAAGTTTGCAAGGATCTGCCTGAGCTTACTTTTATCTTGCCTGAGGTTTTTAATATCGGGAGGAATAACAGAAAGGAGGTCGATGTTTTTCTTTTCAGCAAGGGGTCGAGCCATAGTAAGCAGGCCTTCGCTGATATCATCGAAGGGGAATTCGGTAATGCTGACTTCCATTTTACCTGCTTCGATTTTAGCAAGGTCAAGAATTTCATTAATTAAATTAAGAAGTTGTTCGCCTGAACTTCGAATATTACCAACCCATCTGCCCTGTTTTTCATTAACATTTTGGCTATTAAGCATCAGATCGCTGAACCCAAGAATTGAATTAAGAGGAGTACGAAGTTCGTGAGACATTTTAGCGAGGAAATCGCTTTTCAATTTATTCGATTCAAACAAAGCGAGGTTAGCTTGGGCTAACTCATCAACTTTTTTATCTAGATTAGAGTTCACTTTTTTCAGACGATCTTGCATGCTAACTAGATTACGAAGCATTCGGTTGAAGGCATGGCTAAGATCTTCGAACTCATCACCTGTTTGAATTTCACTGCGGACATTTAATTCTCCTGCGCTAATTGCATCGCTAACTTCTTTCAGATGCTTAACGGGCTTCACGATAACATATCGAACGATAAGATAGCTGCCGCCCATAATTAGTAGAGCAGTAATAAGGGCATTAGAAATCAAAATAGCGCGGTTAATATGCACCTGTTTTTCAATCGAATCGATTGGGATATCGACATCAATTTGGATCATAGCCAAGAGGTCATTTTCGTTTAAAGAGGCTTGCATTTGTTTATGGCAAACCAAGCAAGATTTGCTAGACCTGATAGCAGCGTAGTAATGGTTGACAGACCTAGAAAGGAACAATTTATTTTCTTCGTGTTTATCGGGGTTGTTGATAAATTCGTAAAGTTGTTCGTTTCCGTAGGGGTCATCGGGTTTATTTTCAGCCCGAGTAGCATTAGGAGTAATCAGTCGGTAGCGATATTCTTTGAGTGCTCTGGGCCAATTTTTTTCCCATTGTTTGCGAAAATCAGCAAGGGCTCGGGCTGTATCGGTGCCAACAGGCATAGCCCCTTCTATTAATTTCCCCTCGGGGTTTACTGGTTTACAAACGGAAGTTAAAAGTTGATCTACAATCTGTTTGACCAGCAGCCTACAGGTGGTGGGGATTTGCTCGTAGGCAAGGTGTTCGGTCTGATAGGCATAGAGAGAAAAACTTGCGCTAATAAGGAGCAAAATAAAACCGCTAAAAAGAAAGCGACACTTTCTTTCAAGACTGGTTTCGCCCAACAATCTTTTAAAGGCTTTGTAAGACATTATCTTTCACACATTTTCCTAAGTTGCCAACGGTATTGAAAGATTCTACCTTTTAGAAGGTTTTTTAGGCTGACAATTCGGGCAAAAATGCGACGATCTTCCCGCAAGCACTATTTTTTGTATGCTATTTCCACAATTCATACAAGGTAAGCCTGTTCTTCCATAAGCTTTAAATTCATCTTGGTAGCCACCCATCAAGCCCGCCCCCCCCACATAATTTCTAATGGTTGAGCCACGATTTTTAATAGCAGCGTTAAGAATTTCTTCAATCGAATTGCTTAGCAAAATAGCTTCATAAGGTTTTAAAGAACAAGCTAACCTTGAAGGGTGTAAGCGAGATTTATGCAAAGATTCATCGGCGTAAATATTACCAACGCCTACAATATTTTGTTGATCGAGCAAAAAAGCCTTAAGATTTCTTGAACTTTTGGCGAGTGAGGAAAGCCAATATTCTTGGGATAAGTTAAAAGGTTCGGGGCCTAACTTTCGCTTGGCAAAAAAATCTTGCAATTCTTTCTCGGTATCAAATACATCAGCAGAACCAAACCTACGCACATCTCGAAACCGCAACTCCGCATTCCCTGGGGATAATTTAAAAACAAGGTTGGTATGAGATTTGAGGGCTTCTTGTTGGTCAAAAACACAAAGTTGGCCTGTCATTCCAAGATGGATTAGCAGTTGCACCCCAGATTTCATACTTAAAATGATCCATTTTCCCCGGCGATGAATTTTATTCAAAGTTTGTTTTTCTAGCGATTTAGTCCATAAGGGGTTCCAAGGTCGGCGTAGTTTTTTCCCTAGTATTTTTACACTTCCAATCTTTTTTTGTGCTAAAAGAGGCTTTAAATCACGCACCACAGTTTCAACTTCGGGCAATTCAGGCATTCCTTTTACCTTTTATTCTTCCTGATTTTATTGGATTCTGTTTTCGCAACTTGACACTATTGAATAACAATCTCGTGCATTTAGCAATAAGTTATCTTTAGGTTTGCTTGACCACCCGTGCCTGCGAGTCTAATTTGATAAGTATGGGATTTCCGTTTTTTGCTTTTATAGAGGTTTGCTATGAGTTCAACACTTCAATACACGCCCGATGCAATGGGAAGATTTGGCCTTTTTGGCGGTAGGTATGTGCCAGAAACGCTTATCGAAGCCTTAAATGAGCTAACGATTGAATATGAAAGGGCAAGGCACGACCCATTGTTTCAGGAAGAGTTTCACCGGTATTTGAATGAATATGCGGGAAGGCCGTCGCGGCTTTATTATGCAGAAAGGCTGACGAAAGAGGCGGGAGGGGCAAAAATACTTCTTAAACGAGAAGATTTAAACCACACAGGCGCCCATAAAATCAATAATTCTATCGGCCAAGCTTTACTTGCTAAAAGAATGGGTAAAAAACGCATTATCGCTGAAACGGGTGCTGGCCAGCACGGCGTAGCTACCGCCACCGCTTGCGCTCTTTTTAACCTTCCTTGTAGGGTTTATATGGGCGAAGAAGATATTCGCAGGCAAAAACTTAATGTCTTTAAAATGCAAGCTATGGGATCCGAAGTTTTCTCGGTTACCACAGGCAGCAGAACCTTACGCGATGCTATTAACGAGGCAATGCGCGATTGGATGGCTTCGGTAGGCAACACGCATTATATACTGGGTAGCGTGGTTGGACCGCACCCCTTCCCTTGGATTGTTCGCGATTTTCAATCTGTCATTGGCAAAGAATCTCGCCAACAATGCTTAGAACAAACTGGAAAATTACCCACCGTGGTGGTTGCAAGCGTAGGAGGTGGCAGCAATGCCGCGGGTATGTTTTTCCCTTTTATTCACGATCAAAATGTTGAACTTGTAGGGGTTGAGGCAGGAGGGCACGGCCCAAATCCGGGCGGCCACGCCGCTACCTTATCTCACGGTTCTCCTGGCATTTTGCATGGCACATTTAGCTATGTTCTTCAAGATAACGATGGACAAACTGCTAATGTTCATTCCGTCTCGGCGGGTTTAGATTACCCCGGCGTCGGCCCCGAGCATAGTTATTGGAAAGATTCCGGCAGAGTTCGCTATACCAATGTTAATGATGCAGAAGCCCTTGCTGGGTTTCATTTATGCTCGAAGCTTGAAGGGGTTTTGCCCGCACTTGAGACTGCTCACGCTGTGGTTGAAGCTATGCGAATTGCAGCAAAACTTTCTAAAGATGAAGTGGTTGTGGTTTGTTTTTCAGGCAGGGGAGATAAAGACTGCTATGAGATTGCCAGAGTCAGCGGCGATAACCTTGAATAAAATTTTTGCAGTTAATGGAATCAAGAAAGAAAGAAATGAACCCAATCGATGAAGCGTTTTCCCGCCTAAAAAGTAACAACAAAAAGGCTTTTATTCCTTTTATTGCTGCGGGCGACCCCGATATGAATACCACCAAGGAACTTATCAAAACCTTGGCAAAAAATGGTGCGTCTATTATCGAAATAGGTTTTCCTTACAGCGACCCCATTGCAGATGGCCCTGTCATTCAAGCGGCATATTCTCGCGCACTTGACAAAGGATTGAAAATCGACAGCATTTTTAATGCTGTCGCTGAGGTTAATGCAGATTTTCTTAAGGAAGGGATTTTGGTTCCTATTGTTGCTATGGTTTCTGCAAGTATTATTCACCGTTACGGGAAAGAAAATTTCATCAAGCAAAGTACAAAGGCCGGGTTTTCCGGGCTCATTATTCCTGATCTACCTGTTGAAGAATCTTTAGTCATCGCCCAAGATCTGCATCAGGCTGGGTTAAAAATCATTCAACTTGTTACGCCAAATACACCCAAGGAAAGAGCGATTCAAATTCTTTCTGCGTGCAGCGGCTTTGTCTATTGTGTTAGTGTTTCTGGAATTACAGGCGAACGAACTGAAATTCCGGAAGCTTTGCTACACAACCTTTTATGGTTACGAAATCAAACGACTTTGCCCCTTTGCGTAGGATTTGGCGTAAGCAAACCAGAACACGCCCTTATGCTTCGTAACCACGCAGATGGCGTGATTGTAGGAAGTGCGATTGTCAAGCTGGTTGAAACCATTGAAAAATCTGGGCTGCAAACTGCTCAATCAAACATTGCTAATCTTGCAACTTCGCTTATTGAGGCACTTAATTCCTAACCTTTTGGTGAACAACCTTGCACGAACGAAAGCGCAGAAAAATTGAGCGTGAGTTTGGCGTACCCATCGCTGGAGAAATTCTTGACCCCACTAAATGGACTCAGACCGCTCTTAAAAAATTACCCACCGATTCCTTCTTAAACCTTGAACTTACCTTCTCTAGAACTGCACCCCTTATTATCGATGTTGGTTGTGGAAACGGCAGATTTATTCTTGGCAGTTCTGTTTGGCGCGAATCTTTTGATCACCTCGCTGCTGATATTCTTCCAGTCGTTATTCGTTATGCCACTAGGCGGGGTAACCAACGCGGCCTTAACAATTTGCGCTTTATCGTCACCGATGGCCTTAACCTAGTCGAAAAGTTGCTTCCGAAAAATAGTGTTACGGAACTTCACTGCTATCACCCGCAGCCTTATCACCTGCCTGAAAAATCCTTAGAGAGGTTGATCACACCTAGGTTTCTTGCAGCGGTTCACCGTATTCTTGTTCCCGATGGGCAAATCTTCTTACAAACCGATAGCAAAGCTTACTGGGACTATATGAAAAGCATTCTTTCCCATTTCTTCGAGTTTAAAGAAAGAATTGGATGTTGGCCTGATTCTCCGCGTGGCCGTACTCGACGAGAAATTTTGGCTATTAAAAGAGAGCTAAGTATTTATCGTGGCTATGGGGTAAGGCTAAATCAGTTAACGGAAGATGAGCTACAAAAGCTTGAATCTGATTTGCCTATGCCATTATTTCAGACCGAGATTTTCTTGCGTAACTTAGATCGAGAAGAGTCGGCGCTTTAAAGATAATAAAGCAAGACGGGCTGAATAAAACAGCCCGTCTCTTTTTTAGAAGGCTTGCACCTTTTATTTATTCATACCAGGGAACTCAAGTTTTTCTGCCAACTCGGGATCAAGTGGCTTCGTACCTTTGCACTTCGGATACTTGGTACAACCCAAGAAAAAGCCTTTCCTACCGGGCCTAAGCTTCATCGGGCCGTTGCATTCTGGACAGGTGTCGGTGATTTCAATCTCGGGAATATCGACCTTGGGTGCAGGCGGATACATCTGATTAACTTTTTCTTTTAATTCTTCGGGAATAGGTTTAGCACTACGGCATTTAGGGTAGGCAGCGCAACCAAGGAACGGGCCCCTTGGCCCTTTCCGAACATTCATAGGCCCACCACATTTTTCACAAGCGACGCCTAAATCGACTGCCTTCACGGGATTACCATCGGCATCAACATCCTTGGCATTTTTGCATTTGGGATAACCCGTGCAAGCAAGGAAAGGGCCACGCTTTCCTTCTCGAATAGCCATTGGCTTGCCACATTTTTCGCAAAGATGTTCGGTTGGTTTATTGGTCACAACAGGGATTCCTTCTGGGCTAAAATTCATAGTAACAGTACATTCGGGGTAACCAGAGCAACCAAGGAAGGGTCCAGATTTGCCACTTCTTTGCAACATTTGCTTGCCACAAGAAGGGCAAATATGTTCGGTAAGAACCGGTTTTTCTCTAGCTTGTTCGCCTTCGGCTCGTTTAATAAAATCACACTCGGGGTAGCCCGAGCAGCCGTAGAATCGACCTAGCCTGCTATAGCGTTCGATAATTTCCTTATTGCACTTAGGGCACTTTTCAGCAGCACCTGGCATTTTTTCCTTCGCATCAGTCATTGATGCAGAAAATGGCCCAAAAAATGCATCCAATACCTTGTTCCGAGGCACCGCACTGGTTTCAATCTGATCGAGTTCTTCTTCCATTTGGCTTGTGAATTTAAGATCCATCACCTTAGGAAAATATTCCACCAAGAGATCGTTTACCTTAATACCAATTTCCGTTGCGTAAAATCTGCGCTCTTTCATTTCAACATAAGTGCGCTCTTGAATTTTACTTATAATGGTGGCATAGGTACTAGGTCGCCCTATTCCCTCTTTTTCCAAAACTTTGACCAAACTGGCTTCACCATAACGGGAAGGCGGCTGGGTGAAGTGTTGGCTGCTTACCAATTCTTGTAGGTTCAAGGGTTGTTTTTCAGCAAGGACGGGAAGCATAGTATCTTCCTGCTTCCCGCCCGGGGCTAAAACTTTACGAAAGCCAGGGAACTTAAGAATTTTGCCTTGGGCTTTAAATATTCCTTTGTCGCTTTTAACTTCAACTTGAGTGATAGAAAAGATTGCGGGCTTCATTTGGCTAGCGACGAATCTGTTATAGATGAGGGCATAAAGGCGGAATTGTTCTTCTGGAACCATATTCCTAACTTTTTCGGGCGTGTAAGTTAAATCGGTGGGTCTAATCGCCTCGTGGGCTTCTTGAGCACTTTTACCGGAGGCAAAAGAGTTGGGTTTATCGGGCAGGAAATTTGCGCCGTGATTCGCTTGTATATGTTCCCGACAATTTTTCAGTGCCTCTTCAGAAACACGCGTACTATCGGTTCGCATATAGGTGATCAGCGCAACCGAACCTTCGCTTCCAAGGTCTACACCTTGGTAAAGTCTTTGAGCAATACCCATAGTACGCTTTGCGGTATAGCGCATACGAATACTTGCCTGCTGCTGAAGAGTACTAGTGGTAAAAGGGGGAGGAGCTTTTTCTTCTCGATCTTTTTGTTCTAGTTTAGAGACCTCAAAGCTACTTTTTTCAAGAATGCTAGCGACACTAACGGCAGATTCTTCGTTAGATGCGGAGAACTTGGCCCCATCCCATTCGTTTAATTCTGCTTTAAACACGCCCTCTTGGGAATCTTCCGTGTTTAATTTTTCTTCGATTTCGGCTTCTGGGTCTGGCTCGTCTTCGTCTTCTTTTTCAGCGCCTTTCGCTTTTTTAATGGTGAGAAGATTTTTACGACCTGACTTTCCCTCGGTGGAAAGAGTTGCGATAATCCGCCAATACTCTTCAGATTTAAACTGCTGGATTTCTTTTTCTCGCTCGACAATAAGTCGGACTGCAACGGATTGAACGCGACCTGCGCTTAATTCGCGGGCAAGTACTCTGCTTAAAAGCGGGCTAAGATTATAACCCACAACTCGGTCCAAAAATCTTCGCGCTTCCTGGGCATTCACTAAAGCCATATTAATATCAGTCGGGTTATTAAACGCTTCGGTTACTGCTTTTTTGGTGATTTCATTAAATGTAACCCGGCGTGTCCTTTTGAGATCAAGATCTAGCGCTTCGCTTAGATGCCAAGCGATAGCTTCACCTTCGCGGTCGGGGTCGGGTGCTAGATAGACCATAGCAGCCTTAGCTGCAAGTTTTTTCAAAGCGGCTAGTTCTATTTTCCTGTCTGCAAGATTTTTATAAGTTGCAATCCACCCAGCTTCGATATCAATTCCGAATTTACTTTTAGGTAAATCTCGGATGTGGCCTTTACTAGCAGCGACATCAAACATATCGCCCAGATATTTTTGAATGGTCTTGGCTTTAGCAGGAGACTCAACGATGACAAGACTTTTTTTAGATTTTCGGACGGGGTCGGAAGGCTCTACAGCTTTTTTAGTTTTTTTAGCTAGCGCAACCTCGTCGGGACTTTTCTTAGTTTTTTTAGGAACCGCTGCTTTAGTCGTTTTTTTTGGTACTTCCACCAAGTCTGGACTTATGGAAGTCTCAACGGGTGTTTCGATGATTTCAGAACTTTTTTTCGTCTTTTTAGGTGCCACTAAGCCAACTCCAAACTTTTTACTTCAGTTCCTATGCCAAATTCGGTAAACTCCTACAATCTTATAAGGTGAGGTTGTATGGAAAAAAAGACCAGCTACAATCCTCATCTTGGTGGGAACTTACCTTTATCCCATAATATAGGGGTTTACAGGGTGTCAACCCCTAGAGCAAAGAAATTGGTTGTAATTTTTTCCGTAAAGGATTCGGATTTATGGCCTTTAACCCGTTTGAAAGCTTCAGAAAAAATCAAAGAACTTTAATGGCATTCGCCGCCATAGTTTGCATGATTGTGTTTGTTTTCTCCTTTGGACAAGGAGATTTTTTCCAAACCTTGCAGGAATGGTTAGCCACCCGAACTCGGCCTGGCCCCAAAGTTGCAACGCTTTATGGTCAGCCTGTCTATGAAGTGGAATTAGATAAAATTGCCCGCCAAAGAGAACTTTGTAACAATTTTATGGTCAGAAACACCGCGATGGGCGTAAATATGGCGATGACCGAGCTAGAGAAGGCTCAAAAAGATATCAAAGAAGGAACAGAAAACCCCTTTGCCCGCGTTATGCAAGGCTGGGGAATGCGCAGAAACCCATTCTTTGCACAGCAAATGCGACTGCCCCCGGGTTGGCAGGCAATGAGCGTACAAAATGATTTAAGTTTTCTCGCTGCACAATCCACCACCCTTACGAATCCAGACCAGCTGCGAATTCTTAATACTTTAGCTATTTCTCTTGGCTTTGAGGCTTGGGAAACCAACACTGCGATGCGCGGTATCGATGAGTTTTATTTCGGTGGGAACAAAGGCCCCGAAGAACTCTTAGATTTTCTCGTTTGGATTAAAATTGCTAACAATATGAATATTACTCTTACCGAAGAAGATATTCGCAAAGCTGTTAATCGCGAAGCAGCCAGCCAAGAATTATGGCCTGTGGGAGTTCCGTTAAAATCTATTCCTAGTGTTCAAGGGCTTTTCAAAAATTCGGTAGGTAGTGATACCGAATTACTCGCTGGTTTAAAAGATGAATTTCGAGTTTTGTTAGCTAAAGAAGCAGTTCTTGGTGAATCTGCAGGTGTGAGATCTTATCGAGATTTGCGTGAACCGGTTCAGCGCCTTGGGAACGCAGGGGTTCCCGGCCCTTCCGAGTTTTTCAATTTCTTTAAGGAATATCGTTCAAGCTTGGGCGTTATTATGTTGCCCATTAATGCTGAAGATTTTATCGACAAAGTAAAAGAAGAACCAACCGAAAAAGAAATCGAACTTTTCTACAATACTTTTAAAAATGACGAAGTAAACCCAAGCAGCGAGCGCCCCGGTTTTAAACAACCCCGTTTAGTTAAAGTTGAATACGCCACTGCGAAAATAGAAGCGCCATTATTTAGAAAAAAAGCCCAAGCAAATGCGATTTCACCATTTGTCACCCGAATGCTTGCGTTTCTTCAAGCAGATAGTTTTGGTTGTTCTATTGGGGGTGCGGTTGGATCGATTCTTCCCGCATTTTCCCAAGAACCAATGTATTCTGAATACCGTATTTTCAAAGATTCACGGTCTTCTTGGTTTGATGCACCGTTTGCAGCTTCCGAAGTGCTACACGAGCAAAGTATACAAAGGCCCGACCTAGCAGCTTCGTTAGTGTGCGAAATTGCAGGTGGGCTTTTAAGCCTTAACTCTCCATTTATGGCAGCAGCAACTATTCCAGCTGCCTCTTTAGTATACGAAGCTAAGGTTCGGTTTAAAATTATTCCTAGCACCCTTTTAGCTTGTGCCTCTTCGAACCCCTACACCGCCATTGCCCTGCCCTTTCAATTTGTACCACCGGTTCCCGAAATGGAGACGGTCATTTCTTCACTCTTTGAAAAATACCTAGACATTCTTTCCCCGCGTATGATGCGGGAAAATTTCGTACTTTTCACCGAAGAACTAGGCAAGCTAAAAAACAAACCCGAAGAAGCTGCAAAGCTTGTTAGTAAAGGTACCGAGACTTACGGTCTTGAAATAAAGTCGATAAAATCTGCGAAACCTTTCTTCGAATTAGCTTCACAACAAGAGTTGGTTGAACTTAAAAAATCTTTTATCGAATCTTATAAAGATGAATCTAATGCTCCCGAATTTTGGAGGCTATTCTTTGTAGGTAATGGTTCCTATGAAACCCTTCGGTGGTCTCCTGATGATCGAATGTTCCAAAACGACCCCAGCCGTTGGATTTTTTCCAAAGAACCATACCTGATTTGGCGCTCTGACGATATTGCTCCTAAAGATAAAACCCTTGCAGAAGCCAAGCCTGAAATTATCAAAGCTTGGAAGTTACAAAAGGCAAGAAGGCTTGCAAGGCAAGAAGCAGAAAGGATTGATTTAGAAGCCAAGAAAAAGACCTGGCCTACCAACTACACCGACCTTGTTCGCGAATCTAAAGGTTACTTCAATAGTTTTATTGCGGGTAAAAAAGATGTTGAACTTAAAGAATTAAGTGGGGTAACTAAGATTCTACCGCAAAACACCACAGGCCCGGGGCAAGCTAGAATTTATCAGCCTTTCCGCGTTCCTACCGAAGTTATTACCTACCCAAGGGCAAAACTCGTGGATGATATTCACAAGCTTAAAAAGCCCGGCGATACTATGGTTACACGCGACCGCCCCGAGAATACTTTTTATGTAACGCTTTTACTTTCCAGAGCGGAGCCAAGTGTTCAAGAATTCAAAAAAGTCTATGAAAATGCCTCGGCTCGTTCTAAAGAGCCCGATACCCTTTGGCAATTATTCCTCGATCAATTTAGCAGAGATTTTAGAATCGAAACAATGAAGAAACTTCGTTCTGAAGCTTCCCCTAATCTTGATGACAACGGCCGTATTCCTTTCTCTGATTCATACCGCAATAAGAGTAATAAAGAAGACCCGGGAAGCTAACCCTTCCTAGCCTTTTTGATTTAAAAGCTGGTCTTATAAAAGGACCAGCTTTTTTTATTCCACCACATTATTTAAAATCGTTACCGTTACTTCTGGGCCTTCTAGCTTATGCACGAGGTGCTTAGGAACGGAACAGACAAGGGTTGCTTTTTCTTCGACAAATTCTTGCCTAATTATCTCTGCGTTTGATGCCAAATACGCAAGTAGTCTGCCATTCCCACACGAGGCTTCTACCTTGAGCATTACAAATTCAGAACTTAGTGCACTGATTACTGCTTCCCTTAGTTGGACTAATCCCCGATTATTTGCAGCACTTATCGTTACTGCCTTTGGGTACCTAGCAAGCAAGACATGCAAAATAGAATCGTCAACGATCTTATCGATTTTGTTAAATACAAGCAAAGTGGGGGTTTGATCACACTTTAAATCGGTGAGCACTTTTTTCACAGAGGTAATATGATCTTCCACTTGCGGGCTGCTAGCATCGACAAGGTGAAGTAACAATTTTGCTTGCCTAGTTTCTTCAAGGGTAGCCTTAAAGGAAGCGATGAGATGATGAGGAAGATCGCGGATAAAGCCAACCGTATCGCTTAGAAGAACTTTGCCCCATTCTTTGAGGTGCCATTGTCGGGTGCGAGTGTCAAGGGTGGAAAAAAGCCTATCTTCAACAGCAACGCCTGCACCTGTAAGGGCATTCATCAAAGTGCTTTTACCAGCATTAGTGTAGCCAACAAGAGAAATAGTGTATTCGCTTTGCCTAGATTGAACTTCGCGTTCTTTACGGGCTTGGACTTCGTGCAGTTTGTTTTTGAGATCGCGGATACGATAACCGACAATGCGTCGATCTTCTTCGAGCTGAGTTTCCCCTGGGCCACGCATACCAATTCCCGCTGCAATACGAGAAAGGTGGGTCCACATTCTTTTAAGTCTGGGTAAAGCGTATTCAAGTTGGGCAAGTTCGACTTGCAACCTAGATTCGACGGTACGAGCCCGAGAAGCGAAGATATCAAGGATTAATTCACTTCGGTCAAGAACTTTAATTTTAGTAGCTTTTTCGAGGTTTCGGATTTGGGCGGGGGAAAGATCGTTATCAAAAAGGACAACATCGGCGTTTGTCATTTCAACTTGCATAAGAAGTTCATCAAGCTTCCCTTTACCGATGTAGGTAGCGGGAACAATGTCGTGCCTTTTTTGGCTCATTTCTCCTACAACAACTGCCCCAGCGGATGAGGCTAGGCCTCGTATTTCTTCGAGCGGATCTTGAGAAGAAAACGACCTATCAGTTAAAGAAACACTTACTAAAAAGGCTTTTTCGGCTGATACTGTAAGTTGATCACGGGAGGCTTCTAGTGTCACTGGTTGGTTCATTCTCCTCAAAAAGTATGATTAATAAAAATACACCTAGGTATATTCTTTAGAAAAGATTAGCATCTGTATAGGTATTTCCCTATTGAAATTATATGCAATGAATGTTGGTTTTTTGAATCGTTTCTAGGATTTACTTAAAACTAAACCTACTTCTTTTCTGGAAAACCTTCTTTTCTCACGCTATTGATGAAATTGGCTTTACCAAACTTTTCTAATTAGGGAAGATGGCCTATGCCTGCCTTGCAGGATACATAGAATAATAGAAGCAAGGAATTTGTTTACTTGCTCTTTGTTTTGTGCCATTTGGAGTAAAGGCTTATGGATAATGGCAACGGTGGTGTGGAAAGTTCAAATGCGGTCTTGGACTTGGCTTCTGTTCATAATGATATCGATACAATAGAAACCCGTGAATGGCTCGATTCACTAGATTCTGTTTTACAAACAAGCGGCATTGATCGTGCTGAATACTTGCTTACCCAACTTAAACTTAAAGCTCATATTTCTGGCGTGAATATACCTTTCACTGCAAATACTCCTTATATCAATACCATTCCACCGGGCAAACAACCCACTTACCCAGGCGACCGCGAAATCGAACGCAGGATTAAAAGTCTTATTCGATGGAATGCTATGGCTATGGTCGTTCACGCCAATGAATTAGATGGCACCCTAGGTGGGCATATTTCCACCTTTGCCTCTTGTGCGACTCTTTATGAAGTTGCATTCAATCATTTTTTCCGAGGGCCTGAATCACCCGGTGGTGGCGACCTTGTTTATTTCCAAGGTCACGCTTCACCAGGTATGTATTCCCGAGCCTTCCTTGAAGGCAGACTTTCCGAACAAAACCTTAAAAACTTTCGTAGAGAATTAGAACCAGGTGGTGGCTTATCTTCCTACCCTCATCCTTGGCTTATGCCTAATTTCTGGCAGTTTCCTACTGTTTCTATGGGTCTTGGACCCATTATGTCTATTTATCAAGCAAAATTTAATCGCTATTTGCAAGATCGCGGCATTATCCAACCTTCCGACCGCAAAGTTTGGAGCTTCCTTGGCGATGGCGAATGCGATGAGCCCGAAACCCTCGGCGCTATTGGCCTCGCTTCCAGAGAGCGCCTTGATAACCTTATCTTCGTCATCAATTGCAATTTGCAAAGGCTTGATGGACCGGTGCGGGGAAATGGCAAAATCATTCAAGAACTTGAAGCTGCCTTTAGGGGCGCTGGTTGGAATGTCATCAAAGTTGTTTGGAGTAGCGAATGGGATCCTATTATCGCTCGCGACCGCTCTGGCATTCTTTTACACCGCATGAATGAAACAGTAGACGGCGAATACCAAAAATACGCGGTCGAAGATGGCGCTTACCTCCGAGAGCATTTCTTTGGTAAGTACCCCGAACTTCTTAAACTTGTTGAAGATTATTCCGATGAACAACTTACTAAACTTCGCAGAGGTGGACACGACCCATTAAAAGTTTACGCTGCTTATAAAGCTGCCACCGAAACAAAGGGGCGCCCATCTGTTGTTCTAGTCAAAACGGTTAAAGGTTATGGCTTGGGCGAAGCGGGTGAAGGGATGAACATCACCCACGGGCAGAAAAAACTTAAGGCCAAGCACCTGCTCGATTTCAGGACTCGCTTTAACCTGCCTTTCTCGGATGAAGATGTTAGCAAGGCTCGCTTCTTTCCGCCCGACCCCGAAAGCCCTGAAATTAAATATCTCCACGCTAGGCGCAAAGCATTAGGTGGATACTTGCCCGTTCGAACATCCAAGGCTGCGCCTCTTAAAACTCCTGGGCAGGATTTTATTCAGCGCTATGTTACTGGTAGTGGCGAAAAGGCACCTTCCACCACTGGCGTTTTTGTCGATATGCTTGGCCAATTCTTAAAAGACAAAGACATCGGCCGACATATTGTTCCCATCATCCCGGATGAGGGCCGTACCTTCGGTATGGATCCTTTCTTCACTACTTTTAAAATCTACTCTAGCGTTGGACAGCTTTACGAACCTGTTGATGCTAAAATGGCTGTTACCTATCGTGAAGCAAAAGACGGCCAAATACTTGAAGAAGGAATTACCGAAGCGGGGGCTATGTCTTCCTTCATTGCTGCTGGGACTTCTTACACCACGCAAGGGGTCCAGATGATCCCCTTCTACATCTACTATTCTATGTTCGGTTTCCAGCGCATTGGCGACCTTGCTTGGGCTGCTGCTGACCTGCGTACCCGTGGCTTTATGCTTGGCGCTACTGCTGGACGAACCACGCTTAGCGGCGAGGGTTTACAACACGAAGATGGCCATAGTCATCTTGTTGCTTCCACCGTTCCTAACCTAGTTGCCTACGACCCTGCCTATGCTTATGAACTTGCGATTATTCTGCGTGATGGTATCCGAAGGATGACTGGGCCAACGCAGGAAGATGTTTTTTATTACATCACCCTTTATAATGATAACTACCCGATGTTGCCTATGCCTGAAGGGGCAGAGCAAGGTGTGCTTAAGGGCCTTTATAAAGTCAGAAAATCTAGCATCGAAACTCGAGATGAAAAGAAGGTTCATTTGTTTGGTAGTGGCCCAATCATTGTTGCAACTTTAAAAGCACAGCAGATTCTTGCTGAACAATTTGGCATAGCCTCCGATGTATGGAGTGCCACAAGTTATCGAGAATTACGCAGGGAAGCACTTGAAGTGGAACGCTGGAATATGTTGCATCCGACACACAACCCCAGGTTTTCCTATCTCGAAACCGTTTTAAGCGAAGAAAAGGGTGTTTTTGTAGCGGCAAGCGACCATATGCGTTCCGTTCCAGAAATGATTACACGCTGGGTTCCGGGTGGCCTTTTCCCTCTGGGTACAGATGGTTTTGGTCGAAGCGAAACTCGAACTGCTTTGCGAAGGCATTTCGAAATTGACGCCGAATGCATCACCATCGGAACCCTTTACCATCTGAGCCGTAAGGGCTTAATTGATGCTTCTGTGGTTGCGGATGCGATTGTAAAACTTGGGGTCGACCCAGAAAAAGTCAGTCCTATGACTGCTTAACTATTGTTATTCCAGCCTTTAAGGCTGCGAATTGTGCTTTTTATTCTCACTTGCAAGGATTTTCTACGATGTCTATTGAAGTCAAGCTGCAAGCTCTTAAAGAAAATGTCGATGTTGTCGAGATCAACGCTGTTAAGGTTAATCTTGGCGACACCGTTACTAAAGGCCAAGCTTTGCTTGAAGTTCAAGCAGATAAAGCTGCCTTAGATGTGGCTTCCCCCAGCGCAGGCAAGATAACTCAAATTCAAATCAAGGTTGGCGACCAAGTAAAAATTGGCCAGCTTATTTTTGTAATTGACCCCGCAGGTGTTGAAGCTGCAACCCCTGTTGCTGCAAAAACTATAACAGCAACTTCTACTCCTGCCAAGGTTCCTGGTGTCGTTGCTAAAAATATTGCTGCTCCCGTTGTTACACATACCCCAGCTCAAACCACCGCAACTGCCGTTCTTACTAAAGAAAATGGCAAAGTCATCCCCGCTGGCCCTTCCACCCGAAGGCTTGCCAGAGAACTTGGCGTTGATCTTAACTTAATTTCAGGAACAGGCAGACACGGCAGAGTTGGCGAAGACGATGTTCGAACTTTTGTTCGATCTAATGCTTCTACCTCTACTTCCTCGGGTTCTTTTTCCATTCCCCCTCTTCCAAAATTCGATGACCTAGGCACCATTGAACGACAACCGATGTCTGCAATTCGCAGAGCTACCGCAAAGCAAATGAGTTTATCTTGGAGCTTAGTTCCCCATGTAACTCAAAATGATATTGTAGATATCACCGAATTTGAAGCTTTTCGAAAGTCGCAAACCAAAGGGTTAAAGTTAACTATCACAGTTTTTGCAATGAAGGCTATTTCAATACTTCTCAAAGAATTTCCAGTTTTTAATAGCAGCATTGATATTGCAAACAATCAAATCATCCTCAAAAAGTTTTATAATATTGGCGTCGCTGTCGATACAGAAAATGGCCTGCTTGTTCCTGTCATTCGAGATGTCGAAAAGAAAAGTATTGTTGAACTTTCGCAAGAACTTACCGCTGTTGCTGAAAGAGCAAGGCAGCGTAAGCTAGATTCTAAAGATATTACAGGCGGAACCTTTACTATTACAAATCTAGGCGGAATTGGTGGCACCAGCTTCACCCCCATTGTTAATTACCCCGAGGTTGCAATTCTTGGTATTTCTCGCAGCAGGCTTGAGCCCGTTGTTTACCAAGGTGATATTGTGCCACGCTTGATGATGCCTTTATCGCTTTCCTACGATCACCGAGTCATCGATGGAGCAGCAGCAGCTCGGTTCACCCGAAGGCTGTCAGAGATGCTAGAAAATCCGTATCAGCTACTAATTCACGCGTAGTGATAAATTAAATCGAGATTTGTTTGCGCAATATTTTCCAGCCGAATAAGGATTGTAATTATGGCCGACATTCAAGAGACTCAACTTGCTGTTTTAGGCGCGGGCCCCGGGGGGTACGCCGCTGCATTTCTTGCCGCAGATCTTGGTTTGAAAGTAACCCTGATAGAAGCCAGCCCTAAACCGGGGGGAACCTGCCTTAATGTTGGCTGCATCCCTTCTAAATCGTTGCTTCATATCGCTAAAATTATTCAAGAATCTAAAGAAGCTGTTCATTTTGGGGTCACCTTTGGCGCACCTAAAATCGATATCAATCTGGTTCGTGGTCATTGGCAAAATGTCGTTGGCACTTTGTCCACCAACCTAGGAAGACTAAGCGATTCCAGAAAAATTAACTTCATTCAAGGTAAAGGTAAATTCTCTTCTCCAAACACTATCGAAGTTGAAGGCAAAGGCACCGTCAAATTTGAAAAATGCATTATCAGCACCGGGTCTAGCCCAGTCATGCCCCCCGCTTTTAATCTTCCTACTCCCAAAATTATGGACTCTACAGGCGCACTTAAGCTCGAAGATATTCCTGCTAAGCTTTTGATTATCGGGGGTGGCTACATTGGCCTTGAACTTGGTTTTGTTTACGCTTCGATGGGTAGCAAGGTTACCGTCGTAGAAATGGCAGATGGTTTATTACCTGGTGCAGATCGAGATTTAGTGGTTCCACTTCACCGCAGACTTGAAACTATGTTTCATAAAATCCATCTGAAAACCAAAGTTCTCAAGGTTGAAGAAGTTGCCAAGGGAATCAAAGCAACCCTCGAAGGCCCCGAAATTATTGAGAAAGAACAACTTTTTGACCGCGTTCTTGTTTCAGTTGGTCGCAGGCCTAATACTGCTAACATCGGCCTTGATATGGCAGGCATTTCTCTTGATGCCAAAGGGTTCATTCCCGTTGATGAACAGCGCCGTACTCCCGTTGAACACATTTTTGCAATTGGCGATGTTGCAGGCGACCCGATGCTTGCTCACAAAGCAAGCTATGAAGGCAAGATTGCTGCCGAAGCCGTTGCTGGCGAACCTTCCGTCTACGATGTTAAAGCAGTTCCTGCGGTAATCTTTACCGACCCTGAAATTGCTTGGTGTGGGCTTACCGAAACCGAAGCAAATGCGCGCGGCATTGAAGTAAAAAGAGTTCGCTTTCCTTGGGCTGGGTCAGGCAGGGCTATGACTCGCAAACGAACCGAGGGAATGACTAAGTTGCTGGTAGATCCTAAAACCGAAAGAATTTTGGGCGTAGGGATTGTTGGCGTTGATGCTGGCGAAATGATTGGCGAAGCTATGCTTGCTATTGAAATGGGAACTTGCGCTCGCGACCTCGCAATGACAATGCACGCCCACCCTACTTTATCTGAAACTTTGTCCGAAGCAGCAGAATCTGTCTTTGGTCACCCTACTCACGCAATGCCAAAAAAGACTTAATTTATTTCATCGTCCTAAAGAAAAACAAAGAGGTGCAGGATTGCTATTTCCTGCACCTCTTTACTTTGACTCATCAATTGCACTTTAGTTTGGTATCAACTCCGGCCCATCATTTTGAATCTTCTTTCCTTCCAACTTCGCGGGGGTTGCCTTGATCACCGGCTTCGCCTGATTTGGTACAGGGATTAACGATGGGCTAACTCCTGGAACTTTGATTATCCCTCTCGAAGTAGGTTTTGCAATTGTGGCCTTAGGCGTTGAAAGAGGGGGAAACGCAAGCGGAGTATCTGCCAATGGGGGTTCCCCACTCTGTACCGAACTTTCTAACGCTTTGGGAGCCGACCGATAGCCAGCAAGGTTGTATTGTAAAAGCGAACTTCGTGCTTGAATACGAACTCGCATTGAAGCATCTTTGCTTATAGCATTTTCAAGAGCTTGCCCAACTAAAGGCGAAATAGGCCTGATTTTCGCAATAGATGTTGCAGCTTCTGCTCGCACGGATGGCTTCTTGTCGTTAGCAAGTGCCTCGATCAATACCGGCACAATAATAGGAAAGGTTGCAATATCATATTGCCTTAATTCAGAAGCGGCGTCTGCTCGTTTATCTTCATCGCCATCGGTTTTAAGGATACCGATAAGCTCGGGAACCCTTTCGATAGGATTTTTAACAGGTTTTTTGCCAAAGAACAAATTACCTGGAATTATTCCTGCGTGAACCGGCCCGAGACAAGAAGCGCCAAGCATCATCACTAGAAAAAAACGGCTGTCCATGATTCCCTCCAAAGCAGCCAGATCCAAACAGAAATAGTTTGATATGAAGGATAAATCGGCGAATCGCAGTGAATAGTCATTGTGTTTTTGACTTTGGATGAACTAAATACGGTTTGAGAAACTGCAACATCGATATAAATTAACATCGTTTAAAAACTTGTAGCGGTTATAGACAAAATGCCTTTTACTCCTTTTATGATGCACCAAAGCAAAATCTTTACAACCGTTACATTTTATATTTCTTAAGCCTTGGGAATTGCAAGGGTTCAGGTTATCATTAGCACTTTACTAAATATTGACTTACCTAGTTTGAGAGGTTCAAAATGATTCGTATTGGATTAGCTGGAATTGGTTTTATGGGGATGATTCATTACCTGGCTTCGCAGAAATTAAAGGGGGCCAAGGTTACTGCTATCTCAAGCAGAGATAGTAAAAAGCTTGCTGGAGATTGGCGTGGTATTCAAGGAAACTTTGGACCTGCAGGCACTAAAATGAATCTTAATTCTCAAAAAAAATACGAGAACTTTGAAACTATGATTGCAGACCCTGATATCGATTTGATTGATATCTGTTCGCCCACAAATATGCACCCTGAAATGGCAATAACTGCGCTAAAAGCAGGCAAGCATGTTCTTGTGGAAAAAAGTATTGCTTTAGATACCAAGTCGGCAGACGCTATGGTCAAAGCTGCAAAAAATGCGGGTAAGCTTCTTATGGTTGCACATGTTTTACCTTTCTTTCCTGAATTCGCTTTTGCTTTCGATGCAATCCAATCAGAGAAATATGGCAGGTTACAGGCTGCTCATTTTACAAGGGTTATCTCTAAACCCGATTGGTCAAAAGATATAGATGATAGTTCCAAAACTGGCGGACCCGCTGTTGATCTTCATATCCACGACACCCATTTCATCGGCCTTATTGCTGGCGTTCCCGGTCGCCTCTTTTCCAACGGCATCACTTCCAATGAGGGAACTGTTGAGTTCCTTACCACGCAATATCTTTATGGCGATAACGGCCCTGCTATTTCTTCTAGCAGCGGTTGGTTAAGTATGAAAGGCCAGACTTTCGTACACGGTTTTGATATCTATTTGGAAAAAGCCACTCTCCGTTACCATTCCTTTGGGCAACCTCTTACCCTACTAACTCACGATGGGAAATCGAAACAACCAAAACTTAGTGGCGGGGGCGACCCCATTTTTTCTTTCACCAGAGAAATTCAAACCGCTGTTGATGGCGTTATTAAAAATAAAGAACCCGAGTTATTAAGCGGCGCATTAGCAAGAGACGCTTTGGTTCTTTGTCATAAAGAAATTCAATCGGTACATACGGGGAAAGAAGTCATAATAAGATAGAGAAGTGAAGGGGAGAATTACAATTAGCCAAACTTCCCATTTTTCCAATTCGATAATATTACTATTATTCTTTATTTTTCTCTAAAGCTATTTCTTTGCCTGACCCGAATAACACTCATAGAACTATGAATTTTATTCGGGCAGGGTTAACTGATGAAGATTAAAACAAAGCTGTACAACTTTGTAATTCCATTAAGTTTTATGTTGTTAGCAGCAACAGGATGCCAAATCTATTATCCTGCAGAACCATTTATAAGAGACCTGCAACCCGACTTCGCAGCCCTCACGGAAAATTCTTCCAAAAGTGCTAAATGTAAGGTTGCTATCTTTTTCATCGAAGATTTTGATTTCTGCGACTCCAGTGGATTTCGAGAATTGAATGCGCAACTTCGTGCTAGTGGTTTCAACACTACTTATTTTGGCTATTTGTATCACACGCATTACTTCGCTCAGGAAATAACCAGACTAAGTGAAAAACATCCCGATATGAGGTTTGTTGTAGTAGGACACGGTTTAGGTGGTTCTGCTGCTTATTGGGTAGCAGGAAAAGTAAACCCCGTGCCCGTAGATTTACTAATCACGATTAATTGCCACGAAAAGTTATGGGGTAAGGATCACGCCAATGTGGTGCAGAATTTACATTTACCTGTTAATGATGTTGCAACCACTGAAGTTGAAAAGGTGGAACTCAAGTTGGGTGCAAAGGTAAATAAATCATTAGATAGCCATTTGATCATAACGCAGATAGCAGAAATCGCGCGGGAAATAAATGAATCTAAGCAGATAAAAGAAACCAAGAAGGATAAGTGGGATTTCTTAGCGCCAAATAATCAGGGTGAAAAAGAGAAAGCGGAGCAGGCTAAGCCACCCCGCATAATGCCAAAAACTGATTAACAACTTAGCCCATTACAACAGGGTTACGAAGAATTCCAAGGCCATCGATTTCAATCTCACACAAATCGCCCGCCTTTA